>Ga0209199_1000071_pt1 | contig 154620 bp, 135 predicted proteins | sample COGITO_mtgs_1105_7_FD_184805 | JGI IMG/M metagenome (GOLD analysis project Ga0209199, IMG submission 184805) | Pelagic marine microbial communities from North Sea - COGITO_mtgs_110523 (SPAdes) (version 2) | ecosystem: Environmental > Aquatic > Marine > Epipelagic ... | reverse complement strand
TAAGTTTTGTAAAGGTTATATAAACATAACAAAGCTTTTATTTTTCATTTAAGTTTTGTTAATTATTCAGAATGCGCCTCTAATTAACTTTAGAGGTGTTTTCTTTTAAACCACAGGCATATCATCTTCAGTAAGTTCTAAAATACACTTTACCAAGAATGAAACAAGCTACTAATGAAGTAAGTGAAGATTTGCCTTTGTTTGTTAAGTAAGTTCTTGGATTTGTGATTTTTCAATTATTTTTTTATGTTTGAGTATTATTAATCATAAATCAATTTAAAATGAAAAAATTATTATTATCAATTTTATTATTAGGTACAATTTCATTAAATGCTCAATATTGTTTGTTTTTTGACATTAAAGCAGAGAATCCCGAAATGGTTGTGTCAGCACTTTCTTCTGCAATGAATACTGAATGGGGTAAGAATATTCAAGGAACAAAGTCATTATTTGCATATGCTATCAATGGATCAACTGAGTCTACACATTCACTTCAAATATGCTTTCCTAATGAAGAGGCTTTTGAACTAGCTTTTATGTCTTATGGTCAATCACTTGAGGCACAATTACTCTTTGACGGTAAACTTGCAGAATTTTCTGTTGCTGTTTCTCAGTCGTTAAATACACCTATTTGGTATAATGGGGAAGATTGGGCTGAAGATAATGTATTTATGCTATATCAAATGGATGTATCAAATCCAAGCATATACTTAAAGGAATTTAAAAGCTTCTCCCAAAAAATGGCTAAAAAGTTAGGATATGAAGATAGTTCCTATGGCTTAGCATATCCAATAGTAGGTAAAAATGCAGACTTTACTCATTTTGTATGGATTGGATCTCCTGACATTAAAACGGCCTTATCAAATACTAAAAAAATGTTTTCTGATCCTGCATTTGCAGAATTTTCTAAGAAAGTATCAGGTGTGAGAAAAGTCGTTAATACTATAATGTCAGTTCGAGTTATGGACTTTTAAAAATATTTTCAGCTAAATTTAACCCTCCCAAGTGGAGGGTTTTTTCTTTTAAATCACAGGCATATCATCTTCAGTAAGTTCTGGAATTTATTATATTAGCTGTAATGGAGTTATTCGCTTATGTTTTAGCATTTTTTGGTTTTTTTATACTCATAAAAGGTATTAAACCCACAATAGTATGGATAAATAATATTACTGATAAAGATTTAGCAAAGGGAGTCGTTATTATTGCAATTTTTTTAACAGTTTGTTTCTATCCATTTGCTGTTATAAATTACCTATTGTCTTTGTGATATTTTGAAAAATCAGCTAGTTTTTGTCCCTATTGTATTTTTAATTGATGTTATAGTTGTTATTTTCTTTTAAATCATAAATTATGAAATTGATAAAAAATTTACTTAACCTCTTTAAGGAAAGAAGAGATAGGAATTTAAAATTCCGAAAAAGAATATTATGAGTGAACTGGAGTTGACCTTAATAAGGTAAATCCTAATGATAATAGTGGGGGAGCTACATGAAATTTTTTTATCTTAATTAAAAACTATACAAAATCTTTAATATGGAGTTTTCTTTTAAACCACAGGCATATCATCTTCAGTAAATTTTGGTATTTCTGTTTCTTTAGAAATAGTTTTATCTTTGGAATATTATTAATCATAAATCAATTAAAATGAAAAAATATATATTATTTACTTTCACTAAGCTCTTTATCTGCTCAAAATACTTTTCAACTTTGGAATTTTAATGCTAAAGATGGTATGGAAGAATCCATAGCAAAACTTGCTACAGAGCAATTTGAGAATGCAAATTTTAAATCAGGTGGAATACAAATTGAAAGAATTGAGCATGGAAATAATCCATGGTCACACAGAATCATTCTCTTTGGAGAAGTGGGTAAAATTGGAAGAGTAGAAGGAGACCTTAAGGAGTTTGAATGGGATTTATTTAGAGCTAAACTTGACCGTTTTATTTTAGAATGGGGTACTTCAGAGGCGGGTAGATTTTTAAGTATAGAAGGTGGAACTTGGATAGATTTCCCTTATGTTCAAATTTATAATCTTGAATTAGACAATTCTAGTGCCTTTAAATCAGCACATGATAAATTTGTTAAACAGACTTCAAAAACTCGTGGAAATAGACCTATTGCTTTTGGCACATATGATATAGGTGGAGGCAATAATTCTCATTGGGTAGCAATTGGAGCAAAAGATTTCAGTGATTTAATATCACAAAAAGTAATAAATGAGGGGTACAAAAAAGAGTGGGCTGAATGGAGAAAAAATAATGGAGGTGCAGTCTCTTCTTCAAATTATAGTCTCAGAGTTCTTGGAGCTTTCACTAATCAATAATTATAGATAATTAAATTTTAATACCCCCTTTTAGGCGAGGGGGTTTTTTATATCTTTACTTTCATTCTGTTTTTTTATTCCAATTCTTAATTGACTTTTGTTTTTTAGGGTATTTGTATAGAGCTCTTTTCTTGTGCGACTTTATAAGTGTTAATTTCTCTTTAACATTAAGTGGAACTTGTTTCCAACGTTTATGGTTAATTAGTATGTAAAAATCTTGAGGTTGTATTATAAGCTTATCAAGAATAAGGCTATTTACTTTTTTGATATTCCCTTTTGTGTAAAACTGACTTGAATAGCTTTTGGAATCTAAAGTATAGATTGTCTTGTTTTTAGCATCGCTCACCAAATATTTATCAGTATTATTTTCAAGCAACGGATTTGCAAAACCGCTCAGGTATATTACCAGAAGTATCAATGGAATTGTTATACCAATTTTAAGGAAAATAATCCTAGCTTTAATTTCAAACCAATAATGATGAATCCATAAAGCCATTGGAATGGTTACAGGAAGAATATATGGATGTATTAGGCTTTTAGAAGTTGTAAAAAAAAATGGTGTCCAAACAATCCAAGTAAGTAAAAATAAAGCCCAAGAATCTGTTTTTAATTTTTTAAAATTTTCCCATAAAGTTTGAATAAAAATCAGAGACCAAGGCAAGCAAAAGATCAACAGAAACCCCCAAATAATTCCAAAGGGTTGTTGCTTGGCAAACCCATATTTATCGCCCACCCATCCTGAATTAAAATAACGGTTAAAGTGTTCACCTACAATAAAGTAATCTATAAATCCAGGCGAGGCAGCTTCCGCAAGAAAATACCAGGGTAACGCAATTAAAATAAATAAAAAACTCCCCAACACCCAGGGTGCTTTTTTTAAGGAGCTTATTAAATTATTTTGAATTAGACACCAAATCAAAATAGGAGGTAAGGTAAGGACACCAATAATAGGTCCTTTTGCAAGAAGTCCCAATCCAAGGCCTGAAAAAAAAAGATATCCCCAAGCGGTAGAAGCTTCTTTTTGGATGCTTTTCCAAAAAGAGAGCATTACGACCGTTATGCTTAGAGTTAGGAAAACATCTGTAGAGACTACGCCGGAGTGTAAATAAAATTCCGGAAGACTTAAAAGGATGATACCAGGTAAATAAGAGGAGGTACTACTTTTTTGGCCAAATTTTCCAATCCACCATCCAATAAAACCACAAACTAATAAATAAGGAAGGCGAACAAAAAACGCACTGTCATCAAAAAGAGTTATACTTAGAGCACTTGCCCAGCTTGACAATGGTGGTTTTGCCCAAAATGGAACTCCATAATCAATTTGAAGCACAACCCAGTTTTGGGTCTCGGCCATTATCCTTGCAATTTCAGCATACCGTGCTTCTGTTTTATCCATTAAAGGAATAACGGTATTTAGAAACCCTCTAATAAGTAGTAATACCCAAAATATAATCCGTAAAGTTTTGTCGCTTTCTAATTTGGGAAATCGTATCATTTGTAATGTTTATATATTTTTAATAAATCAAACCAGACTTTGATTCCATAAAATAATGACACCTTACTATTTTCTGAGTCAATCCATGCTGAAAGCGGCACCTCTAAAATCTTAGTTTGTATTTTTGTCCTTCCAAAATGGTTGATTAGGCGATAGAAAATTTCCACATCAAATAACCAGCGTGTTAAAAATGCTTCATTAAATATGAATGTTGCCCATTCTCTAGAAAATATTTTACAGCCACATTGTGAATCATAAATGGGGAGTCTTAACATTTTTGAAATAAAAGAAGCAATGATACGTCCAATGATAAAGCGATGCGTTTTACGTTGTATGTTATTATCTAACTTTTTAATGCGCGATCCAAAAACAAAAGAGGTTTCATTTGTTACTTTTTCTGAGAGGAGAATGCATTCTTCTATTGAGGTTGATAAATCAGCATCTAAAAAAGCAAAGCGTTCAAATTTATTATTTTTAAGCGCACTGATCATTCCTAGTCTTATGGCAGCTGCTTTCCCTTCGTTTTTTTCTTGGTTTATAATACTGATGTGTTTAGGAAACTTAATTCGCAGGTCTTCCAAAACAGAATCAGTATTATCAGAAGATCCATCATTCACAAAATAAATTGATGCCGCAAATTTTTTTTTTACAAATGAAACATAACGATTCACTGGAAAACGTGATGCTTCATTATAACACGGAATAATTATAGCGGTATGAACCATTTAAATCAACTTATATAAATAATAAAACTTTAAAGAAATTAAAAAAAAATTCAATGAGATTCTTTTGAGGCTGAAATACCCTATTAGTTAAGTTTTTGTGATATATATAAATATAGACATTCTTAGGATAAAAAGATAAATTTTAGTGTTTTGAATACTCTTTAAAATGATTTCAAAACAAAAAGTAGTTAATTATGTTATTTTTTTCCATAAAAAGCGTAAGTGATTAAAAAAAATTCATAAATTTGCGCTCCTAAAAATAACATTGAAACAACAATAATTATGGCTAAAGAAAAATTTGACAGGTCGAAACCCCACTTAAATATTGGAACTATTGGTCACGTAGATCATGGTAAAACAACCCTAACTGCGGCAATTACAAAAGTACTTGCTGATCAAGGTTTTTCAGAAGCTAGTAGCTTCGATCAAATAGATAATGCTCCTGAAGAAAAAGAGCGTGGAATTACAATTAACACTTCACATGTTGAATATCAAACGGCAAATCGTCATTATGCTCATGTTGACTGTCCAGGTCACGCAGATTATGTCAAAAACATGGTTACTGGTGCTGCTCAAATGGATGGTGCTATCCTTGTTGTTGCTGCAACTGATGGTCCTATGCCACAAACTAGAGAGCATATATTATTAGGCCGTCAGGTAGGTATACCACGTCTTGTTGTTTTTATGAATAAAGCAGATATGGTTGATGATGAAGAATTAATTGAATTAGTTGAAATGGAAGTGCGTGAATTACTTTCTTTTTACGACTACGATGGAGATAATTCTCCTGTAGTTTTAGGATCTGCTCTTGGCGCTCTTAATGGAGAACAAAAATGGGTTGATTCAGTTATGAAATTAATGGAAGAAGTTGATACTTGGATTGAACTCCCTAAACGTGATGTTGAGAAAGATTTTTTAATGCCTGTTGAGGATGTTTTTTCAATTACAGGACGTGGAACTGTTGCAACAGGTAGAATTGAAACTGGAGTAGCTAATACAGGTGATGAAATAGACATCATTGGTATGGGTGCCGAAAAATTGAAATCTACAATTACTGGGGTTGAGATGTTTCGTAAAATTTTAGATAGAGGAGAAGCAGGAGATAACGTAGGAATTCTTTTAAGAGGTATTGAGAAAAGTGATATCACAAGAGGAATGGTAATGTGTAAAGTAGGCTCTGTAACACCACACGCTAAATTTAAAGCTGAAGTTTATATTCTTAAAAAAGAAGAAGGTGGACGTCATACACCATTCCATAACAACTACCGACCTCAGTTCTATGTCAGAACGACTGACGTTACCGGAAACATTATGCTTCCTGATGGAGTTGAAATGGTTATGCCAGGAGATAACCTAACAATTAACGTTGATTTGATTCAGCCGATTGCCTTAAGTATTGGATTGCGTTTTGCAATTCGTGAAGGAGGAAGAACAGTAGGTGCGGGACAGGTTACGGAAATCCTAGACTAACCAAAAATGTTTTTAATATGACACTCCAAGGTATCCCGTTCTACGGGATGCCTTTTGTGTCAAATAAAAACGGGTTTAGCTCAGTTGGTAGAGCACTGGTCTCCAAAACCAGGTGTCGGGAGTTCGAGCCTCTCAACCCGTGCATAATTAGAAAAGTAAAGCATGCAACTTTTTATATCATACATTAAAGATTCTTTCGAAGAATTAAAAAACAATGTTTCCTGGACCGAGCGTTCTGAATTACAGCGCTTAGTTGTTGTTGTACTTGTTTTTTCAATTTTGTTTTCCCTTGCAATTTGGGGAGCAGATACAGTTCTTTCGAGAGTTATTCAATTTTATTTTAACTTGATCGAATAATCATGACAACAACTACTTCAGATAAGAAATGGTACGTAGTTCGTGCTGTCAGTGGTCAAGAGGCTAAAATCAAAGATTACATTATGTCTGAGGTTTCTCGTTATGGATATGATCATCTTGTGGAAGATATTTTGGTCCCTACGGAGAAAGTAATCCAAATTCGTAATGGAAAAAAAATAAATAAAGAACGGGTTTATTTTCCAGGATATATCATGGTTAAAGCTAATTTAACAGGAGAGTTACCTCACATTATTAAATCAGTAACAAATGTTATTGGTTTTTTAGGAGAGACTAAAGGAGGCGAACCTGTTCCGTTAAGAATTTCAGAAGTAAATAGAATGTTAGGTAAAGTAGATGAACTTGCCCTTTCCACAGAACATATTTCTATTCCATTTTCACAGGGAGAAAATGTAAAAGTAATTGACGGTCCTTTCAATGGATTCAATGGAGTGATTGAAAAAGTAAATGAAGAAAAGCGCAAACTTGAGGTAATGGTTAAGATTTTTGGTAGAAAAACACCTTTAGAACTTAGCTATATGCAAGTTGAGAAAATATAAATGTTACACTAATAAATTGAATTTTGTGTATTTGCTTCCGCCTTACACAATTCGAAATTAAACTACATAATGGCAAAAGAAGTAAGTAAAGTTTTAAAACTACAAGTTCGGGGAGGTGCTGCGAATCCGTCGCCACCGGTTGGACCCGCGCTGGGTGCTGCAGGAGTTAATATCATGGAGTTTTGCAAACAATTTAATGCAAGAACCCAAGATAAACCAGGTAAAGTATTACCGGTTGCGATTACTGTTTATGTTGACAAATCATTTGAATTTGTTATCAAGACACCTCCAGCGGCCGTTCAACTGATGGAAGCAGCCAAAGCTAAAAAAGGTTCTGGAGAACCCAATCGAAATAAAGTGGCTACAGTCACTTGGGATCAAGTTAAACTCATTGCTGAGGATAAAATGCCTGATCTTAATGCATTTACCATCGAGTCTGCTATGAAGATGATAGCTGGTACAGCACGTTCAATGGGTTTTAAAGTTTCTGGAGAAGCTCCCTTTTAATTTATTAACACAAAGCAATGGCTAAATTAACTAAGAAACAAAAGGAGTCTCGTGCTAAAGTAGATCCTAAAAATCTATACACGCTTAAAGAAGCTTCTGAATTGGTAAAAGAAATTACCACTACAAAATTTGACGCGAGCATTGACTTGGCAATTCGTTTAGGAGTAGATCCTAAAAAAGCCAATCAAATGGTTCGTGGTGTTGTTACCTTACCGCACGGAACAGGTAAAGACGTCCGCGTTCTTGCACTTGTTACCCCAGATAAAGAAGCAGAGGCTAAAGAAGCAGGTGCTGATTTTATAGGATTGGATGAATATTTGCAGAAAATCAAAGATGGTTGGACAGACGTTGATGTAATTGTAACTATGCCAAGTGTGATGGGAAAATTAGGCCCATTAGGACGCGTATTAGGCCCTCGCGGTTTAATGCCTAATCCTAAAACTGGAACGGTAACAATGGATATTAAGAAAGCAGTAACTGATGTAAAAGGCGGTAAGATTGATTTTAAAGTTGATAAAACCGGAATCGTTCATGTTTCCATTGGAAAAGCATCTTTTACAGCTGACAAAATTTACGAGAATGCTGATGAACTGTTGAAGACTATTTCAAAATTGAAGCCTTCTACAACCAAAGGATTATATGTAAAAAGCGTTTTCATGTCAAGTACCATGAGCCCGAGTATATCAATTGACGCCAAAATGGGTTAACGCACTAAATTTAAGCAATGACTAGACAAGAAAAACACGATGCAATAGAAAACCTTAAAGAAGCTTTAGTGAGTGTTAAAACACTTTATTTAGCAGATATTGAGGGATTAGATGCCAGGCAAACAAACGCGTTAAGACGTGCTTGTTTTAAAGAAAATATCAAATTACAAGTGGTAAAAAATACACTTCTTGCTAAAGCTATGGAGGCTTCCACCCATGACTTTGGTGAATTGACGGGGATTCTTAAGGGAAACACGTCCTTGATGTTTTCGGAAACTGGAAATGCACCTGCAAAGGTGATTAAGAACTTTAGAAAAAAGTCAGATCGACCAATTTTAAAAGGTGCCTTCATTGAAGAAGCCATTTATTTAGGAGATGACCAAATTGACGTACTTGTTGCTATCAAATCTAAAGAAGAGTTGATTGGAGATATTATTATGCTGTTACAATCTCCAACCAAAAATGTTGTTTCTGCACTTCAATCGGGAGGTGGGAAATTATCTGGAATCCTTACAACGCTTTCAGAACGTTAAAACCGATATAATTAGTAAGTATTCAATATATAGATATTAAATTTTAATTAGAAAAATTATTAACAATGGCAGATTTAAAAAAATTCGCAGAACAATTAGTCAATTTGACTGTAAAAGAAGTCAATGAGTTGGCTAATATTTTAAAAGACGAATACGGCATAGAGCCTGCAGCAGCTGCAGTAGCTGTTGCAGGACCAGCAGCAGGCGGCGGAGACGCTGGAGCAGAGGAAAAGTCAGAATTTGACGTGATCCTTAAAGCAGCAGGTGGTTCAAAACTAGCTGTAGTAAAATTAGTAAAAGAGTTAACAGGTCTTGGGCTTAAAGAAGCAAAAGAACTAGTTGACGCAGCACCTAGCCCTTTGAAAGAAGGAATTGCTAAGGATGAAGCGGAAGCGCTTAAAAATTCTCTAGAAGAAGCAGGAGCTGAGGTTGAGCTTAAGTAGTCTCAACCATAATCATTAAAGGTATAGGTCTTTAGATTTATCTAAAGACCTATACCCTTTTGTAGTAAGCCCCTTTTGTGTTATGATCATTAAAAAAAAGTTAGATGCCTAGTAAACAGAGCCAAAGAACAAATTTTTCCGGAGCAAAACATACTCCAATGTACCCGGATTTCCTGGATATTCAGATTAAATCTTTTCAGGACTTTTTCCAACTAGAGACCAAATCTGACGAACGTAATGAAGAAGGACTTTTCAATACGTTTAAAGAAAATTTTCCAATTACCGATACAAGAAATCAATTTGTTTTAGAATTTATTGACTATTTTGTTGATCCTCCGCGATACTCTATTCAAGAATGTATAGAACGTGGTTTAACTTATTCCGTCCCTTTAAAAGCGCGTTTAAAATTATACTGTACTGATCCTGAACATGAGGATTTTGAAACTATAGTACAAGATGTTTTTTTAGGAACCATACCATATATGACACCAAGTGGTACTTTTGTGATAAATGGTGCTGAACGAATTGTAGTTTCTCAACTTCACCGTTCACCAGGGGTATTCTTTGGTCAATCTTTCCATGCTAATGGAACTAAATTATATTCTGCCCGAGTAATTCCTTTCAAGGGTTCTTGGATAGAATTTGCGACTGATATTAATAGTGTAATGTACGCTTACATCGATCGTAAGAAAAAACTACCTGTAACTACACTTTTCAGAGCCATTGGTTTTGAATCTGATCGTGATATTTTAGAAATATTTGATCTTGCAGAAGAAATCAAAGTTTCTAAAACAGGTCTCAAAAAAGTTTTAGGCAGAAAATTAGCTGCACGTGTTTTAAAAACATGGCATGAAGATTTTGTAGATGAAGATACAGGTGAAGTTATCTCTATTGAAAGAAATGAAATTATCATTGATCGTGATACTATTATAGGGAAAGAACATGTTGAAGAAATTCTTGCAGCAAATGTTAAGAATATCTTACTGCATAAAGTCGATGCACACTTGTCTGACTATGCAATTATTTACAATACTCTACAAAAAGACCCAACAAATTCAGAAAAAGAAGCCGTAGAACATATTTATCGTCAATTACGTAATGCAGAACCACCAGATGAGGATACTGCACGTGGGATTATTGATAAGTTATTCTTCTCAGATCAACGTTATAACCTTGGTGAGGTTGGACGTTATAGAATGAATAAAAAATTAGGTTTAGATATTGGAATGGATAAGCTTGTTTTAACAAAACTTGACATTATTACTATCATCAAATACTTAATTGAGTTAATCAACTCAAAAGCAGAGATTGATGATATTGACCACTTATCTAACAGGCGTGTCCGAACAGTTGGAGAACAATTATCTTCTCAATTTGGTGTAGGATTAGCAAGAATGGCAAGGACTATTCGTGAACGCATGAACGTTCGTGACAACGAAGTATTTACTCCCATTGACTTGATTAATGCAAAAACACTGTCATCTGTGATTAATAGTTTCTTTGGAACTAACCAGTTATCACAGTTTATGGATCAAACTAATCCTTTAGCAGAAATAACTCATAAGCGTCGTCTTTCTGCTTTAGGACCTGGAGGCCTTTCTAGGGAACGTGCAGGATTTGAGGTTAGAGATGTGCATTACACTCACTACGGAAGATTATGCCCTATTGAAACACCTGAAGGACCAAATATTGGACTAATTTCTTCATTAGGTGTTTTTGCTAAAGTAAATAACCTTGGATTTATTGAAACTCCATACCGTAAAGTAGAAAATGGTATCATAAATCTTAAGGAAACAATTTATTTAAGCGCAGAGGAAGAAGAAAATCAATTAATAACTCAAGCTAATATAAATTTTGACAAGACTGGTAAAATTCTTGATGAAAAAGTAATTGCAAGAGATCAAGCTGATTTCCCTGTTGTTGGTCCAAATCAAGTAAATTATACTGATGTTGCCCCCAACCAAATAGCTTCTATTTCAGCTTCCCTAATCCCATTTTTGGAGCATGATGATGCCAATCGAGCATTAATGGGTTCAAACATGATGCGGCAGGCTGTTCCTTTATTACGCCCTGAAGCTCCTATTGTTGGTACTGGTTTAGAAAAGCAAGTAGCATCAGATTCGCGTGTTTTAATTAATGCTGAGAATGATGGAGTTGTAGAATATGTAGATGCTAATAAAATAACCATAAAATATGATTTTTCTGATATAGATAATTTAATCAGCTTTGATGGAGACACCAAATCATACAACTTGATTAAGTTTAGAAAAACAAATCAGGGTACATGTATCAATCTAAAACCAATTATTAAAAAAGGTGACAGAGTTACAAAAGGACAAGTATTATGTCAAGGGTATGCAACAGAATCTGGTGAACTAGCTTTAGGAAGAAACTTGAAAGTAGCCTTCATGCCTTGGAAGGGATACAACTTTGAGGATGCAATCGTGATTTCAGAAAAAGTAGTACGCCAAGATATTTTCACGTCTATTCATATAGATGAATATTCTTTAGATGTACGCGATACTAAACTTGGTACTGAAGAGCTAACAAATGATATTCCAAATGTTAGCGAAGAAGCAACCAAAGATTTAGATGAAAACGGAATGATTCGTATTGGTGCTGAAGTGAATCCTGGTGATATTTTAATTGGAAAAATCACTCCAAAAGGAGAGTCAGACCCTACACCAGAAGAAAAATTATTACGTGCTATCTTTGGAGATAAAGCGGGAGATGTTAAAGACGCTTCATTAAAAGCACCACCATCATTACGTGGAGTTGTAATTGATAAAAAATTATTTACACGTTCTGTAAAAGATAAACGTAAAAGAAACGATGATAAATTAGAATTAGAAACACTAGAAGATTCTTTTGATGATAAATCCGATGCTTTAAAAGCAGTATTAGTTGAAAAACTTTTTACTGTGGTTAATGGTAAAACATGTCAAGGAGTTCAAAATGATTTAGGTGAAGAGATTTTGCCAAAAGGTAAAAAGTACACACTTAAGCTACTTGCTTCTGTGGAAGACTACACTCACCTTACTAAAGGTTCATGGACAACTACAAAAGATATCAACGATTCGATTGCTAATTTGATACACAATTATAAAATCAAAGAAAACGATCTTCAAGGAACACTTAGACGTGAAAAATTCACCATAAGTGTTGGAGATGAGTTACCGGCAGGAATTAAAAAATTAGCTAAAATTTATATTGCTAAAAAACGAAAACTTAAGGTAGGGGATAAAATGGCGGGACGTCATGGAAACAAAGGTATAGTAGCACGGATCGTACGTGAAGAAGAAATGCCTTTCTTAGAAGATGGAACTCCTGTTGATATTGTTTTAAACCCACTGGGTGTTCCCTCTCGAATGAATATTGGTCAGATTTATGAAACTGTATTAGGTTGGGCAGGACAGAACCTTGGAGAGAAGTATGCAACACCAATTTTTGATGGAGCAACCATTGAGCAAATTAATGCATTGACAGAAAAAGGTAATGTTCCACAATATGGACACACTTATTTATACGACGGTGGAACCGGAGAACGTTTTGACCAACCTGCGACAGTAGGAGTAATCTATATGTTAAAATTAGGACATATGGTGGATGACAAAATGCACTCTCGTTCTATTGGACCTTATTCATTAATTACGCAACAACCTCTTGGAGGAAAAGCGCAATTTGGAGGACAACGTTTTGGAGAAATGGAAGTTTGGGCTTTGGAAGCATATGGTGCTTCAAGTACATTACAAGAAATTTTAACAGTTAAATCTGATGATGTTGTTGGAAGAGCAAAAACATATGAAGCAATAGTCAAAGGGGATTCACTTCCAGAACCTGGATTACCGGAATCCTTTAACGTGCTTATGCATGAACTAAAAGGACTTGGACTCAACATTCGATTGGAAGAATAATTTAATTTAAGACGACATTTAGCCATGGCTAGAAATAACGAAATAATTACCCAAAAAAAATTCAATAAAATTGCAATCGGATTAGCTTCTCCTGAAGTCATTCTTGGTAACTCGCGCGGAGAAGTTCTCAAACCTGAAACCATCAATTACCGGACGCACAAGCCAGAACGTGACGGACTATTCTGTGAGCGTATCTTTGGTCCGGTTAAGGATTTTGAATGTGCTTGTGGAAAATACAAACGTATTCGTTATAAAGGAATTGTTTGTGACCGTTGTGGGGTGGAAGTAACTGAGAAAAAAGTACGTCGTGACCGAGTAGGGCACATAAATCTTGTAGTTCCTGTAGCTCATATTTGGTATTTCCGTTCGCTCCCTAACAAAATAGGATACTTACTAGGATTACCTTCCAAGAAATTAGATATGATTATCTATTATGAGCGTTATGTGGTTATTCAACCTGGAATTGCTAAAAATGAAGAAGGTGAACCTCTTCAGGTTTTAGACTTCCTTACAGAAGAAGAGTACCTGAACGTAATGGAACAAGTACCACCTGAAAATCAATACAAAGAAGATAGTGATCCAGATAAATTCATCGCCAAAATGGGTGCTGAATGTTTAATTGAATTACTTTCTCGTATTGATTTAGAGGTATTATCATACGAATTACGTCATAAGGCTAATAATGAAACCTCTAAACAACGTAAAACGGAAGCTTTAAAAAGACTCCAAGTTGTAGAAGCTTTTCGTGATGCAAATCAACGAGGCGAAAACCTTCCTCAATGGATGATTATGAAAGTAATTCCAGTAATTCCACCAGAATTACGCCCATTAGTTCCACTAGATGGGGGTCGTTTTGCTACTTCAGATTTAAATGATCTTTATCGTCGTGTGATTATTAGAAACAACCGTCTTAAAAGATTGGTTGAGATTAAAGCACCTGAGGTAATTCTAAGAAATGAAAAACGAATGTTACAAGAATCAGTAGATTCTTTATTTGACAATACGCGAAAATCATCAGCTGTAAAAACAGACTCTAACCGACCTTTGAAATCACTTTCAGATTCATTAAAAGGGAAACAGGGACGTTTCCGTCAAAACTTATTAGGTAAACGTGTGGATTATTCTGCACGTTCTGTAATTGTCGTTGGACCAGAATTAAAACTATTTGAATGTGGATTGCCAAAAGATATGGCAGCGGAACTATATAAACCATTCATTATTCGAAAGATTATTGAAAGAGGAATTGTAAAAACGGTTAAATCTGCCAAAAAAATTATAGATCGTAAAGAACCTGTGGTTTGGGATATCTTAGAAAATGTTTTAAAAGGACACCCGGTTATGTTGAACCGTGCTCCAACATTACACCGCCTTGGTATACAAGCTTTTCAACCAAAATTAATTGAAGGTAAAGCAATCCAATTACATCCCTTAGTTTGTACTGCTTTTAACGCCGATTTTGATGGGGACCAAATGGCAGTTCATTTACCTTTAGGACCAGAAGCTATTTTAGAATGTCAACTTTTAATGTTGGCATCTCACAGTATTTTGAATCCTGCAAATGGTTCACCAGTTACTGTTCCTTCTCAGGATATGGTATTGGGTCTTTATTACATGACCAAAGCGAGAAAGTCTACTGCTAAGAATAAAGTTAAAGGTGAAGGTTTAATTTTCTATTCTTCAGAAGAAGTTCACATTGCACTTAATGAAAAACGTATTGATCTTAATGCAATGATTAAAATTAGAGCTAAAAATTTCAATAAAGAAGGAGAATTAGAATATCAAATCATCGATACCACAGTTGGGCGTGTTTTGTTTAACGAAGTTGTTCCAGAAAAGGCAGGTTTTTTTAATGTTGTCTTGACTAAGAAAAATCTTAGAGAAATTATTGGGGATATATTAAAAGTAACTAGTGTTCCAGAAACTGCTGAATTTTTAGATAAAATTAAAGGAATGGGATATGGTTTTGCCTTTAAGGGTGGTCTCTCCTTCAGTTTAGGAGATATTATTATTCCTCCAGAGAAAACAAAGATGATCAAAGATGCTAATTCTCAAGTTGATGGAGTTATTGGAAATTATAACATGGGATTAATCACCAATAATGAACGTTATAATCAGGTAATAGATATTTGGACTTCTACCAATGCTATGTTAACTGAATTAGCTATGAAACGAATTAGCGAAGATCAACAAGGATTTAATTCTGTATTCATGATGTTAGATTCTGGGGCTCGTGGATCTAAAGAACAGATTCGTCAGTTAACAGGAATGCGTGGTTTGATGGCCAAACCTAAAAAATCTAATGTAGGAGGTGGGGAGATTATAGAAAACCCAATTCTTTCTAATTTTAAAGAAGGACTTTCTATTTTAGAATATTTTATTTCAACACACGGTGCTCGTAAAGGATTAGCAGATACCGCTCTTAAAACTGCTGATGCAGGTTACTTAACTAGACGTTTACATGATGTTTCTCAAGATGTGATTGTAAACCTTGAAGACTGTGAGACTTTACGCGGCATAGAAGTAAAACCACTTAAGAAAAACGAAGAAATTGTTGAGTCACTTGGGGAACGTATTTTAGGGCGTGTAGCGCTTCATGATATTATTGATCCAAGAACAAACGATGTTTTAGTTGAAGCTGGAGAAGAAATCAAAGATGCGCATGTGAGTCTTGTTGAAAAGACACCATTAGAATCTATTGAAGTTCGTTCACCACTTACATGTGCTACGAAACGAGGTATTTGTTCTAAATGTTACGGGCGTAACTTAGCTACAAATAAAATGGTTCAACGTGGTGAAGCTGTAGGAGTTATTGCTGCTCAGTCGATTGGAGAACCTGGAACTCAATTAACACTTAGAACCTTTCATGTTGGTGGTGTTGCTGGAAATATTTCTGAAGAAAATAAACTTTTAGCTAAGTTTGAGGGTATTGCAGAAATTGAAGATCTTAAAACAGTTCAAGGCAAAGACGCTGATGGTAATGCTGCTGAGATTGTAATTTCACGTACTTCAGAAATTAAAATTTTAGATGCTAAAACTAAAAGTGTTTTAAGTACAAAGAATATACCCTATGGTTCTTCTATCCATATTAAAAATGGAGAAAAACTAAAACAAGATGCTTTAATTTGTAAATGGGATCCATTCAACGGAGTGATTGTATCAGAGTTTGCTGGTAAAATTATGTTTGAGAATATTGAACAAGGAATTACCTATCAGGTAGAGATTGATGAACAAACTGGTTTTCAAGAAAAAGTAATTTCCGAATCTAGAAATAAGAAAGTAGTTCCAACCTTATCTATTGCTGATAAAAAAGGTGTAATACTGCGTTCTTATAACCTTCCTGTTGGAGCACACCTTATCGTAAATGATGGTGATAAAATTGATGTGGGAAAAATATTAGTTAAAATACCAAGAAAATCTGCCAAATCAGGAGATATTACAGGTGGTTTACCTCGTGTTACAGAATTATTTGAAGCACGGAATCCTTCTAACCCTGCAGTAGTTTCGGAAATTGATGGAGTAGTTTCTTTTGGTAAAATTAAAAGAGGAAATCGTGAAATCATTGTAGAATCTAAGTTTGGTGATATAAAGAAGTATTTGGTTAAATTGTCAAATCAGATTCTAGTTCAGGAAAATGATTTTGTAAAAGCAGGAATGTCATTGTCTGACGGAGCTATAACTCCTGCAGATATTTTAAAAATCAAAGGACCTTCAGCTGTTCAGCAGTACTTAGTAAATGAAATTCAAGAAGTATATCGTTTACAAGGAGTGAAAATTAATGATAAGCACTTTGAGGTAGTAGTTCGTCAAATGATGCGTAAAGTTAGAATCCAAGATCCAGGAGATTCAATTTTCTTAGAGAATCAATTAATTTTCCGTTATGATTTTATTACAGAAAATGACAACTTATATGGTATGAAAATTATTGAAGATATTGGTGCTTCTGAGAACTTGAAACAAGGTCAGATTGTTTCGGCACGTCAATTACGTGACGAAAATTCTTTACTTAAAAGAGAAGATAAGCAGTTAGTTATGTCTCGTGATGCATCACCAGCGACAGCTACTCCTGAATTACAAGGAATAACAAGAGCTTCACTTCAAACTAAATCTTTTATTTCTGCTGCATCATTTCAAGAAACAACTAAAGTATTGAATGAAGCTGCAGTTAGTGGTAAAGTTGATTTCCTAGAAGGATTAAAAGAGAATGTAATTGTAGGACATAAAATTCCAGCAGGCACAGGACTTAGATCATATAACGACGTGATAGTTGGATCTAAAGAAGAGTACAATAGCCTATTGATTGATAAAGAAGAAGAAATAAGTTTCTAGACAATGAGTGATAAAAAAGCTCATAAGGAGCAACAACTTAATATTTCTATTGATGAAGCTACCTCTGATGGTGTATATTCTAATTTAGCAATCATTAATCATTCAACTTCTGAGTTTATAGTTGATTTTATTACTGTAATGCCCGGATCGCCGAAGGCAAGAGTTAAATCGCGTGTAATTCTAACCCCTGAACACGCCAAGCGTTTTTTTAAAGCTTTAGGCGATAATATAAAACGTTTTGAAACTACAAACGGTGATATCAAAACAAATGAAAATCCTCCAATTCCCCTTAATTTTGGCCCTACAGGAGAGGCATAAGCTAAAAAAAACCGCAATTAGAATTGCGGTTTTTTTTTGTTCAATACTCTGATGTGTAATGAAATTGTACTTCTTTGAATTTTTCCTGAGTCATTTGTAGAGAAAAAGCTGAGTCAGCTAGGAATACTAATTTTCCACTTTTGTCTTTAGCAAGAAATTTTTGTTTGATTCGTTGAAATTCTATAAAATCTGTGCTATCATCGTTTGCTTCTATCCAGCAGGCTTTGTATACATTCAAATTTTCAAAGTTACACTTTGCACCATATTCATTAAGTAAACGATATTGAATAACTTCAAACTGGAGAGCACCCACTGTACCAATTACTTTTCGACCATTTAAATCTAAAGTAAATAGTTGGGCAACACCTTCGTCCATTAATTGGTTAATTCCCTTAGCAAGTTGCTTTGATTTAAGCGGATCATTGTTGTTGATGAAACGAAAATGTTCAGGGGAAAAACTGGGAATACCCTTAAATTGTAATATATCACCAGTAGTTAGTGTATCTCCAATTTTAAAATTTCCCGTATCATGAATACCTACTATATCTCCTGGATAGGAAATATCTACTATTTGTTTTTTTTCTGCAAAAAAAGCATTGGGTGAAGAAAATTTCAACTTCTTATTTAAACGAACGTGATGGTAGGGTTTATTTCGTTCAAAAGTTCCAGACACAATTTTTATAAAGGCTAAACGATCACGATGTTTAGGATCCATATTAGCATGAATTTTAAAAACAAAACCAGTAAAATTTTTATCATCAGGTTTTACCAATCGTGTATCAGATTGTTTAGCTAACGGTTCTGGAGCAATTTCAATAAAGCAATTGAGTAATTCTTGAACCCCAAAATTATTTAATGCAGAACCAAACAATACTGGTTGGAGGGTCCCATCTAAATATTCTTGTTGGTTAAAGGGTGGATAAACCCCTTCAATTAACTCCAGCTCATCCTTTAGATTATTAAGACTTGTTGCTCCAATTTTAGTCTCTAATTCTGGAGCATCTAATGATTTGAAATGCTTTTTCTTTCCAATGATTTGTTTACTTTCATCCTGGAAAAGTTGAATATTTTTTTCCCATATATTATAGATTCCTTTAAAATCATACCCCATACCAATGGGGATTGATAGTGGTGTAACACGTAGACCTAATTTTTGCTCTACTTCATCCATCAAATCAAATGCATCTTTCCCCTCTCGATCTAACTTATTTATAAATACAATTATTGGAATTTTTCGCATCCGACAAACCTCTACTAATTTTTCTGTTTGTTCTTCAACTCCTTTAGCCACATCAATAACTACAATAACACTGTCAACAGCTGTGAGCGTTCTAAAAGTATCTTCTGAAAAGTCTTTGTGGCCTGGTGTATCTAGAATATTTATTTTTTTATCTTTATAAACAAATGCTAAAACTGATGTAGCTACAGAAATTCCCCGCTGACGCTCAATTTCCATAAAATCACTGGTAGCGCCTTTTTTGATTTTATTAGATTTTACAGCACCTGCTTCTTGAATTGCCCCTCCGAAAAGAAGTAATTTTTCCGTTAAAGTTGTCTTACCCGCATCAGGATGGGATATAATCCCAAAAGTTCGACGTCGTTTGATTTCTTTTAAAAAATCCATCTGTAAAATTTAAGTAAAAGTATCATAAATAATGGCCTAAGCGAAAAGATTCTCAATAGGTTTTTGTAAAAATTTTGGGTAATTTTGATTTTTATGAAAGAAGAAGTTATTCTCGTTGATACAAATGATGTTCCACTAGGTACAATGCCAAAAATGGAAGCACATGAAAAGGCAATTTTACATCGGGCTTTTTCTGTTTTTATTCTAAATAAAGAAGGACAGCTAATGTTACAACAACGCGCTTTAAGTAAATATCATTCACCTGGTCTTTGGACTAATACTTGTTGTAGTCACCAAAGACTAGGAGAAACCAATATAGAAGCAGGAACTAGAAGATTACAAGAAGAAATGGGCTTTAAAACTCCCTTAAAAGAGTTATTTAGTTTTGTTTATAAAGCAACATTTGATAATGGACTTACCGAACATGAATTTGATCATGTCATTTTAGGGTATTATGATTCTGAACCCATTATTAACCATGAAGAAGTAACAAACTGGAAATGGATGAATCTTGAAGAAATTATAAAAGAAATAAAAACCACTCCCGATAATTATACGGCTTGGTTTAAGATCATTTTTGATCGATTCTATAATCATATAAAAGCATAACTATGCGAGTAACTATAAGCAGAAAAGCTCATTTTAATGCAGCACATCGTTTGTACAGAAAAGATTGGTCTGACGCTCAGAACAATTCTATTTTCGGTAAATGTTCAAATCCTCACTACCACGGTCATAATTATGAATTAATTGCTCATATTACCGGCGAAATTGATCCAGAAACGGGATATGTTATGGATATGAAAGTTTTGAAAGATTTAATTAAAGAAAAAATTGAAGATGCGTTTGACCATAAAAACCTAAACGAAGAAGTTCCGGAGTTTTTAGATTTAATTCCGACAGCTGAAAACATGGCAGTGGTCATATACCAAAAGTTAATACCACATTTAAATAATAAACATGATTTATCTGTGACATTATATGAAACTCCCAGGAACTATGTAACTTTTTCAGGTTAAACCATATTCAATTAAAAAAAATAGTAGCTTAGATTTCATTTTTATGATCTAAAAAAACACATTATATTAATTAATAAACTTATAAAATAATGCCAAGTAGTATTAAACAACTAAAGAAAGACATCAATAATGACATTGGTGATTTAATTGAAGAAATTTATTTGTGGGAACTTTCTAATCCAAGTTCTGACTTAACCAAAAGTGAAAAGATTATTGATGAAGCAATCATTACTTTTGATAGTTTGATACAAAAAGTTAATTCAGTTAAAGGCGATAATATTAAAAAGCAATTTAAAAGCATTCAAGAAGAGAAAACGAAAGCTATAACTGATTTAATGAAAAAAACGGAAAAGCTTTAAATCACTTTTTTTCAGTACTTTTTCTTTCTTCAAGATAATTCACGAATTCTATACCATATTTTGAGTTTCTCACTTCGGGAGTCATTTTAACGGCTATAGTGTCTAAAAGGGACAAGTTAGCGTCATATACTTCAGTTAACGCAAGATATGGGGCTATATTTTGATCAGTATTTTGCGCTGCAAAATTGATAGTATACAAATATCTCCTTCTTAATAAATTATCGATTTTTTGTTGTAATGAATCACTTTTTTTTGAGTCTCTCTTCAATTGAGCTTTATAAAACTCTTCAATCAATTCTAAATTTTGTTCATTAAATTTTTTGTTGAATGAAAGGTATTCTTGGAGTAATTCCTGATTTTTTGATCCTTTAATTTTTGCACTACTGTCAAAAGTCTTTAGAAGGGTATTAATTTGAATGGTTCCTTTTTCACCAAAAAATAAAATACGATCATTCAGACTATCTCCATCTTCTTTTTCTAAATAGAGATAAAAAATTTCAGCTGTTTTAATAGGTATTTCAAAACTAAAGTTTGGCGTTCCTTTCACTAAAGTCGAATCAATATTAACTAATGAGGTTTCTTCCATTTTTTGAAGGTACAATTTCCCTTTTCGAAGCCCTTCAATTCTACCTTTTACAATCATTTTGTCAATATTGCTTTTAAGTTTAGGTTCACAGCCCGTTATTAAAATTAAAGTAGATAGTAATATTAAAAAACGAATATGTATTCTCATCATAATTATATATTTAACCAATAAGTAAGTTTCAGGTTAAAACTACGATATCTTGGCGAAAAATTATCAGTACTTAAATAATTATCATTATAGACAATAAATAAATCTGATAATGGAGCAAAACGCCATTGTAATCTTGAATTAATTCCTAGGTTTTCTTTTTGAGAGTTGTATTGAACAAATGTTGTCCAAAAAAGTGTTTTTGAAAAAGTACAATCAAGTTTAGGACTAATCAACCAAATGTTTTTTGACGAGAATGGTTCAGGAAGTTTAATATCATTAAAATTAACAATTACACTAGCATTGAAAATAGGTTGCTTTCGCCAATTAAGTTCATTTTCAATAGACAATTTAGTTCCATTATAAAAGCTACCATACGACAACTTAGAGTTAAAATTAAATCTCTTTCTTTGATCAGAGCGATACGATATTTGAACGTCAGTAAAGTCATAGGTAGTATTTGAAGGTAAGCTTATACCATCATCACTTCTTGTGGGATCAAATCCGTTTATTAAATATTCTTGCCGATTTGTAACCCTTAAGCTCAAATTCGTATTATTTAAATATCTTTTTTGTATTGAAGTTATAAACCATCGGTCAGTTAGTTTGTAATCTATGGATGGATCAAGTACAAAGAAACTGCGCTCACTAAACTCATAACTATTTACATTTGGATTTTTTGGATAAATTCGGTATGTATATTCGGGACTGAGTTTTAAAAATCCTGTTCGTCTATAAAAACCAAGATTTGATCTAAAATCTTCTCCTCCGTGAATAATTTCCATTTGCATTCTGTTATTTAACGTATTTCTTTCCAAATTAATTCCAGAAATAACATCGTCCTCATCTAATCCTTCTGTAAAAGATTTGTGAAAAAAAGCACGCCCTGACCACTTACTGTCTTTTGAAGCTAAATTATACTCTATACCGGTTACACTATTTTTTTCCTCTTCTTTAGTGACAAAAGAATAATTATCCATTGTCCTTCTATCAATTAAGAAAAAGCTAACATTAGATCGATCAAACACTTTTTGACGTAGTGTGAATACAGTATTTAAATTAGAAGGAATTTCATTTTTAATATCTTCCTCAGTTAAGACATTTAAAAAACCGAGGCGAAGATTCGAGTTAAGTTTTCCACTAAGTCTCGCGCCCGCTATAATTTTATTTTCAATGGTGTTTCCATCTAAATCTTCTGCGACCCCAATTCGTCTTGAGAAAAAGGGAGTAACATCTCCAAAAGCTCCAAAGTCTTTAAATAAGTCATCATTTTGAGTGAAAAATTGTCTTTTTTCTGGGAGTGAAATTGCAAAACGGGTCAGATTTACTACTTGATCATCAACTTCTACTTGAGAAAAATCTGGATTTATGGTTAAATCTAAATTTAAGGCATTACCAATAGGTACTTTAACATCGCCCCCTAAAGAAAAACTCGAATTCTGGCTGGGTTCAATAAAATCTTTTTGTGAAGAAGCACTCAGATAAGGAATGAATGATAAAGGATTCCTTGCTTTTTTAAGGGGCTCTTTAAAGGCCATTTCCCCCATAAATGCTAAATTTCCAATGGTTTGATTTTGGGGTGTTCTTATCCAGATACTATGTTCATTGCCTTGGGTATTTCTTCGATAAATATTAAAGCGCCAAGATGTTTGTGTGTTGTCATAAAAAAACGAACTAAAGGGTATTTTAATCTCAGCGGTGTAATATGTTTCTTCAATTTTTGTTTCTACTTCCCATTTTGTATCCCAAGAATAATTTCTATCGGAACGATAACTCTGATTTCCACCAGAGATTAATCCATCTGCTTTTAATCCAAGCGGGTTTGTGGCAAAAGAAAACGCATTGGTAGCATCATTAAATGTGTCAAAAAGTAAGGTGATATAATCTGCTCCATAAGTATTGAAATCACGTTTTAAATTGGGAGTTGTAAAATTTATTCCGTTGATATCAGCTTCTATTAAGATATAAAGGTTTTTTTCATCACGAAGCATTTTAAATCGTGTCTGTTTATTTGCTTGAATAGAATCTGTCGGGCGCCACATCCAGAAGCTATTACTCCATTTTGCTTTATCCCATTGAATTTCTTTAGAAAGACCATCAATTTCAATAGCTCCTTTTATGGAATTCACAAATAATCCTTTTTCTTCTTGACCTATTACAACAGAGGTAATAAGGGTCGAACAAATCAAAAGTGAATTTAGAAGTATTTTCCGCAAATTACTTGATTTTATTTTCAGATTAGCAAAAATAGTATACTAACTTTGACAATATATTTCCAACAAGGTTTAATTTTAAAAAAAAGAAATTTTCATAAAAATTCATGAAATTAAAAACATATACTAATAAAGTCTTTATAATGATTTTTTCATTATTTCCAATCATAGCTTATTCAAGTGAAGTTAATGTTTTTAAAACCTGGGGAGCCACAGGTCACCGTGTTATTGGTGAAGTTGCCAGTCAACACATATCTAAACGAACAGCGAAAGCATTAAATGAATTATTGGATGGTGAATCCTTAGCCTATGCTTCTAACTTTGGGGATGATATAAAGTCTGACAAAAAATATAACAAATACTATTCATGGCATTATGCAAATTTGGATCTAGATCAAACTTATGCTGAAAGTGACAAAAACCCTAAAGGAGATATCATTATTGCTATTAAAAATTGTATTAATATTTTAAAGAATATTAATGAGTCAAAAGAGCGAAAACAATTTTTTCTAAAATTATTAATACATTTTATTGGTGATTTACACCAGCCATTACATTTAGGACAATTAAAAGATAAGGGTGGGAATGATATAAAAGTTAAATGGTTTGGAAAAAATTCTAATCTCCATAGAGTTTGGGATAGTGGAATCATTGAAAGTCACGGAATGAGTTATTCGGAAATGACAGTAAACCTGCCTGTTTTAAATGCTTTTGAAATTAAATCTCTCAAAAATAATTCGTTAAATGATTGGTTAGTAGAAATCCACGCTTTAACAAATATAATTTATACCACCTTACCTGAAAAAACTAATTTAGGGTATAAATATCGATATGAATATATAAATATTGTTCGCAAGCAATTATTAAATGGGGGTATTCATTTGGCGACAGTTCTCAATGATATTTTCGAATAAGCAATATTTCTATATACTTATATAATTTTTCGAAACGTTAAATTAATTCGCGTTGAAATAGTCCGAGTTGTTTTAGGTATTTGATGAAGCCAGTGATGTTGAAATTCTCCACTCATAATTAAAAGACTTCCATGCGCTAATTTCAATTTTATTCGTTGATCTTTTAATTTTTTATGTTTTAAATGAAAAAATCTTTCTTCCCCTAAACTCAGTGATGCAATGGAAGGATTTATTCCTAAGGCTGACTCATTGTCTGCATGCCATCCATTGCTGTCTTTTCCATTGCGATATAAATTAAGTAATACTGAATTATATGAATTTGGCTTTATATGTTCAATTTCAGTAAGAATTTGAAACAGTTCATTTGTCATTGCCCTAGGGTGCATAGTGATGTTAGAGTAGGAATATGGTTTCTGTTGAATTGAATGCAGTGAGGTTAATCTGGGCTGGTCATATGTTTTCCCATACACTGTTATCTTATCTTGTCTCCAGGGAATTGTATTTTCTAATTTTTTTAATAACAGGTCGGCCGCATTTTTTTTCTTAAAATTTGGTATATAAAGTATTTCACCATCTTTGATTATTGGTGAAAAGGCATCATTTTTTTTTAGAAATAATTCAATCACTTGATTCTTTATCAATGTAATACTCATAGATCAAAAAAAATGGGAAATTTAAATTTCCCATTTTTTAATTATTTAATTAAATCAACGCTTCGCTGAATAAATTGGGTCAATGCTTCTCCTTTTAATAAGTTTTGAGATAGTTTTGCAAGATCCAATGCTTGTTGAATTAAGCGAACTCGTTTCTTTTCTGTTTTGGTAGTTAATATTTCATTAGTGAGCTCATGATTAGTGTTCACTACTAAATTATACATGTCAGGCATATTACCCATCATCATTCCACCACCACCAGTTTGTTGCATTTCCTTCATTCGTCTCATAAACTCAGGTTGTGTAAGAACAAAAGGTAATGCTTGACTATCCATTGCTTCAAGTTGAACAGTATATCCACCTTCTTTTACAACAGCTTCAATCATTGGCTTAAGATCCTCTTGTTCTTTTTCGGAAAGTTTTGAAAGTGTGGCTTCTTCTTTTTTAATTAGATTTTCAACAGTATCGCCATCTACACGAACAAAAGAAATATTTTCTTTACTTCCTTCTAATTTTTGAATTAAATGACCAATTATGGGAGAATCTAATAATAACACTTTATACCCTTTGTTTTTTGCCTGAGTAATATAGCTATGTTGATCCTCTGCATTTGAGGCATAAAGAATGATAAGCTTGTCATCCTTGTCAGTTTGAGTATCTTTTATTGTTTCTTGTAATTCTTTAAAAGTGAAAAATTCTCCATTGGTAGTTGGAAAAAGCGCAAAACTTTCTGCCTTATCAAAAAACTTATCTTCACTTAGCATTCCATATTCGATAACAACTTTTATATCATTCCATTTTTCTTCAAAACCTTTACGATCTTTTTTAAATAGATTGCCTAGCTTGTCAGCTACCTTTTTAGTTATATAATTACTTATTTTTTTAACAGCTCCATCGGCTTGAAGGTAACTTCTAGATACATTAAGAGGAATATCAGGAGAGTCAATTACACCTCGAAGAAGTGTTAAGAATTCAGGAACAATTCCTTCAACATTATCAGTAACAAATACTTGATTTTGATAGAGTTGAATTCTATCTTTTTGAACATTAAGATCATTATTTAGCTTTGGAAAATATAATATACCTGTTAAGTTAAATGGGTAATCTACATTTAAATGAATGTTAAATAAAGGCTCTTCAAATTGCATGGGATATAATTCCCGATAAAAGCTTTTATAATCATCTTCTTTTAAATCAGCTGGTTTTTTAGTCCAAGCAGGATCAGGATTATTTATAAAATTATCAACAGTAATCGTTTCTGCTTTTGCATCTTTAGCTGCATCTTTAGGTAGAGGGAGAGTTTCTTCACGTGTTCCAAACTTAATTGGAATTGGCATGAATTTATTGTATTTATTTAATAATTCATTTATTCTAGGTTCTTCTAAAAACTCTTTAGAATCTTTATCTATGTGAAGAATAATTTCCGTTCCCCGAGTAGTTTTATCTGCTAACTCTAAAGTATATTCTGGTGATCCATCGCACACCCAGCGGGAAGCAGGACCATTTTTATGTGATTTTGTGATGATTTCTACTTTTTCAGAAACCATAAATGCAGAATAAAAACCAAGTCCAAAATGACCAATAATTCCACTGTCTTTAGCACTGTCTTTATACTGCTCTAAGAATTCTTCAGCACCTGAAAAGGCAACTTCATTAATATATTTTTGAACTTCCTCTTCTGTCATTCCAATTCCTTGATCAATAACATGAAGCTTTTTTCCTTTTTTATCAATTATTATTTCAATGTGCTGTGCTCCTAAATCGCCTTTTATTTCTCCTAAACTACTTAGGTGTTGAAGTTTCGTAGTAGCATCTGTGGCATTAGAAATTAATTCTCTTAAAAAAATCTCGTGATCACTGTAAAGAAATTTTTTAATTAGCGGGAAGATGTTTTCAACAGCAACATTAATTTTTCCTGTACTCATATTTTTATTTTTTAATTTATAATATGTTTGCAAAAAAAATACCATTCTTTAAAGTGTGACAAGATGGCATTTTTTTAAAATTAAAGATGTTTAAGTCATAGAAAGAAATGATAAACACTTTATATTTGTGATCACTTTAACCATTTGGTAAATAACTATGGATTTGAAACAGAAAATTTACGATGCATATAGCACCCAGGTATTGGAACATGAAAAGGAACCAAAATCTGTTTATTTGTTTTGTAAAAAAAATAAAATAGAAGAAACAGACTTTTACAAGTCCTTTGCATCATTAGAGGATATTAAAGAAAGTATTTTCAGTAAATTTTTTGATAATGCTTACATGCTAATTAGTAAAGAAAAAGGTTTTGATGCCCAAGTGCCAAAGGAGAAATTACTTTCTTTTTATTTTACTTTTTTTGAGGTATTACTTATAAATAGAAGTTATGTTTTGTTCATTCTTTCAAATTCAGGTGAGAAAATGAAAAAGCTTTCTTCACTGAGAAGATTGCGTAATTCTTTTAAACAATTTGCTTCAGGTTTGATCGAACAGGGGAATACTTCTAAACAATCGATATTAACAAAGCACCCCGAATTAATTTTTTCTGAGGGCGCTTGGTTACAATTATTATTTCTTTTAAAATTTTGGTTGGAAGACAGCTCTCCTAGTTTTGAAAAAACAGATATGGCTATTGAGAAGTCGGTACAAACTGTTTTTGAGTTATTTGATAATACCCCATTAGATAGTGTTATTGATTTCGGAAAATTTCTTTGGAATGAAAAATTTAAAATTTATTGATTGAAAACTTTAGATTCAATTCCAACAAATAAAATTGAACGTGCTTCTAAATTGGTTTCAACTGGAATAAAGGTTGGAGGGAATTATATTCGATATTATGGAGAAAAAATTATCAGTGGAGATGACAATAAAACTAAACTAAATGAAAATAATGCGAAAGATATCTATGACGGCCTAAAGCAACTCAAAGGAAGTGCTTTAAAAGTCGCACAAATGTTGAGCATGGAAAAAAATTTATTACCTAAAGCGTATGTTGAGCAATTTGGTTTGGCTCAATTTTCTGTGCCCCCCTTGTCAGCTGCATTAGTAAAAAAAACCATACGTAAATACTTGGGAGCAGATCCAGAAACAGTTTTTGATACGTTTGAAGCTTACTCTGAAAATGCAGCCAGTATCGGCCAGGTTCACCGAGCTTCAAAAGAAGGAAAAAAACTTGCTGTCAAAATTCAATACCCTGGAGTTGCAAATAGTATTAGCTCTGATTTGGCTTTGGTAAAACCTATTGCTTTAAAAATGTTTAACCTTAAAGGAAAAGATACCCAGAAATATTTCAAAGAAGTAGAAGATAAACTCTTAGAAGAAACAGATTATTTACAAGAGTTAAGAAATAGTCAATTTATTTCTGATAAAGCTGCTAAGATTTCTAATCTTAAATTCCCAAATTACTATTCAAAATGGACTACTGCTAAGATTTTAACAATGGACTGGATGGATGGTATTCATCTGGCACAATACACTTCATTAGATAATGAGACACAAGAGGTTAAAAATAAAATAGGACAAACCCTTTGGGATTTTTATATGTTTCAAATTCATGGATTGAGAAAAGTACAAGCTGACCCACATCCAGGAAATTTTATGGTTGATGAGGAGCGAAATTTAATCGCAATTGATTTTGGCTGCATGAAATCGATACCGAAAGATTTTTATCACCCCTACTTTGAACTATCTAAGAAGGAAAATATTGATGATATTATTTCTTTTAATCGATTATTACGTGAGTTAGAAATTCTTCTTCCATCAGACTCAGAAGATGAAATAATTTATTTCACTGAACTATTCCAACGTATGATGAATCTTTTCACTCTTCCTTTTCATAAATCAAGTTTTGATTTTTCAAGTATTAAATTTTGGGAGGGAATCACAAACCTTTCAAAAGACCTTGCTGGAGACTCACAACTAAGAAAAATGAATGGAAATAGAGGTTCAAAACACTTCATATACATCAATAGAACTTTTTTTGGACTATATCATTTACTTCATGATTTGAAGGCTGAAATTCAAACAGAAGAATTTAAAAAATATCTTTAAAACTTTCCTTGTGACATCAAGTTGGTGATGCCACTTAAATTGATTATTTTCCATAAATTTTTAAAAAAAAAAAATGTTTAATTCTAAGATCATTGGTGTTGGAAAGTACCTACCTAAAAATGTAGTTTCTAATGCTGATTTAGAAAAAACTATGGACACTTCAAATGAATGGATTGTCGAAAGAACTGGAATTCAAGAACGAAGACATATAAAAAAAGGTGATAATGATGGTGTAGCAACCATGGGAGTAAAAGCTTCTAAAATTGCACTAGAACGAGCTAATATTAATGCTCAAGATATCGATTTGATTCTTTTGGCAACTCTGAGTCCAGATTATTATTTCCCTGGATCTGGAGTATTGGTTCAAGATGCATTAGAGATTCCTGACTGTCCTGCAATGGATATTCGCATGCAATGTTCAGGTTTTGTTTATGCATTAGCTACTGCAGATCAATTTATAAAAACCGGAATGTATAAAAATGTATTAGTAATTGGTTCAGAATATCATTCTGGTGGTTTGGACATGACTTCACGGGGTAGAAATGTTTCTGTTATTTTTGGTGATGGAGCTGGTGCTGTAGTTATGACCCGTACCGAAAACAATAAGGAAGGAATTCTTTCTTCACATTTACACTCTGAAGGAAAACATGCAAAAGAACTCTCTTTAATTGGTCCAAATACTGGAAGATGGGTTCCTGAGATTATTGCAGAAAACGACCCAGAGGATATTTCTTATTACCCTTATATGAATGGACAATTTGTTTTTAAAAATGCTATCGTTCGCTTTACTGAGGTAATTAATGAGGGATTGAAAAAAACAGGATGGTCCGCTAATGAAATTGGAATGTTGATTCCGCATCAAGCAAATCTCAGGATTGCACAATTTGTTCAAAAGAAATTTGGCTTAAGTGATGACCAAGTCTATAATAACATTCAACGTTACGGAAACACAACAGCAGCCTCTATTCCAATTGCTTTAACCGAAGCTTGGGAAGAAGGTAAAATTGTACCGGGTACTAAAGTCGTTTTAGCAGCTTTTGGAAGTGGATTTACATGGGGTAGTGTCATGATTCAATGGTAGAATTCAAAACTCTGGTTATAGGAGCTAGTATAAATCCTGAGCGCTATGCTTACAAAGCTATTCAATTACTTGTTAAAAATGAAATTGAGGTAGTTCCCATGGGTGTAAAGCCTGGGTTTGTTGCGAACTTATTAATAGTATCACCCCTTATTGTTCAAGTTAACATTCATACCATTACATTATACCTAGGCGCCTCAAAACAAGAACCTTATTATGATTTTATTTTAAAAATCAACCCTAAGCGGGTACTTTTTAATCCAGGGACTGAGAATCCTAAGTTAGCTAAGTTATTAAATGGAAAAGGTATTTTGTGGGAAAATGCCTGTACATTAGTTTTACTTTCTACGAATCAGTATAAGACCTAAGAATGTGAAAAATCCATTTAAAGGAAGTAATTCATATCCTAATTCATAACCGCCAAGACTTGCAGCATTTAAATTTCCTAAAATACTAATTAGCATTAAGGAACCTAAAATCACCCACCAGACTTTTTTATCATTAATCTCATAAGAAGTAAATATTCCAAATGCGAATAAACCCAGTAGTGGCCCATAGGTATAACCAGCTACGGTTAATAATCCGTCAATTACATTGCGGTCAAGAATGTGCTTAAAAAGTATGACTACGAGAATAAGTAAGACACTCATACCTAAATGTGTCTTTTTTCTGAGAATTTTTTGTTTTCTTTCATTATATTTTTTAATATTAAGAAAGTCAATACAAAAAGAGGTTGTAAGTGAAGTCAGTGCACTGTCAGCACTACTGTAAGCAGCGGCAATCAGACCAAGTATAAAGGTAACGGCAATGGCAATTCCTAAGGGACCATTTAATGCTATTTCAGGAAAGAGAAGGTCTGTTTTTTGACTTCCATCCATTGATGGAATGGGTATTCCTTTGCTTTCTGCATATATAAAAAGTAATGCACCTAATAACATAAAAAGACCAGTCACAATTACCAAAACAAAACTAAAAACTATCATGTTTTTCTGTGCATCTTTTAAGGATCTACAACTTAAGTTTTTTTGCATCATATCTTGATCGAGTCCTGTCATGCATATTGTCACAAAGGCACCGCCAATAAAAGATTTAAGAAAATAATTTCTACTCAGTAGAGAGTCGGTGACAAAAACTTTATTGTATTGTGAGAGTTCGGATGATTTAAGAAATTCTAAAAAAGACCAGTCCAATGCCTGGTTAATATATGCAATCGACAAAATAACAGAAATTATCATTAGCATTGTTTGAAGAGTGTCAGTTAACACAATGGTTTTAATTCCCCCTCTTTGAGTGTAAACCCATATTAAAATTATGGATAAAATAACTGTGATTTCAAAAGGAATACTCCAAGCGTCAAAAATAAATTGTTGAAGAACAATTGCTACTAAAAACAAGCGAAAAGCAGCTCCTAAAACTCTAGAGATAAAGAAAAAAAAAGCACCTGCTCTATGACTATTTTGCCCTAACCTGCTGTTTAAGTATTCGTAAATTGAAGTAACATTATTTTTATAATATACGGGCAATAGAATATAGGCGACCACAAAATAGCCCACTAAATAACCCATAACTACCTGAAAATAAGTAAACTGAGATTCTTGCACCCAGCCTGGAACAGAAATAAAAGTGACTCCGGAGAGGGAAGCCCCTACCATTCCAAAAGCAACTAAATACCATGGTGAATTTCGATTAGCTTTAAAAAAACTTTCATTTGAATCTTCTTTTCCTGTAACATAAGCAATTCCAACTAATACCAAAAAATAACCTACGATAAGGCATAGAATAAAAAAAGGTGATATCATTTAAAAGTATTAAGTTGTTAAAGATACAAATTAGATACATCTCATATTTTCGTAAATTCGCTTATGGATTTTTCTTCAAAACTGCTTGAAAATGCCGTGCAAGAAATTGCACAACTTCCAGGAATTGGTAAACGCACCGCTTTGAGATTAGCACTTCATTTACTTAAACAGCCTGTTGATCATACACTTATGCTGACTTCAGCTATATCATCATTTCGCGAAGGTGTTATTTTTTGTGAAAGATGTCATAATTTGTCTGACGCTCCTTTGTGTGAAATATGTGCAAGCCTGAAACGGAATAAAAAATTATTATGCGTTGTAGAAGACATTCGCGATGTTATGGCCATTGAAAATACAGGACAGTATAATGGTTTATACCATGTTCTGGGAGGAATAATATCTCCAATGGACGGAGTAGGACCAAAAGATTTAACAATTGACTCATTAATGGCAAAAGTTAAAAATGAAGAAGTTAGTGAGCTTATTTTTGCATTAAGCGCAACTATGGAAGCAGACACTACTAACTTTTATATTTATAAATTATTAAGTCAATATTCAGTAAAAACATCCACTATAGCAAGAGGAATTCCTGTTGGAGATGAATTAGAATATACAGACGAGGTTACATTGGGGAGAAGTATTTTGGCAAGAATTCCCTTTGAAGCCTCAATTTCTAAAAGTTAAATTCATTTTTTACACATAGAAGAATTAGTTAAAAGCTTCGCACAATGTCAAAATTTGATACTTTTGCAAAATAATATACTACATGGCACAATATTTTTTAAAATTACCTAAAATGGGTGAAAGCGTTGCCGAAGCTACTGTCACTAAATGGCTTAAAGAAATAGGGGATTCTATTTCTTTGGACGACCCTATTGTTGAAATTGCAACTGATAAAGTCGATACAGATGTTTCTGCTGAAGTATCTGGTATATTACTTGAAAAACGATTTGAAGAAAATGCGATAGTTGCCGTCGGGGATATATTGGCAGTTATTGAAACTGAAGGTCAATCATTGGAGCATTCTAACATTCCTTCGGTGGAATTACTCGAAGACAAAGTACCAAATATAAAGGAAAATGCAAAAAAAGAAGAATCAGTTCCTATAACGGAAGAATTTACAGAAGTTCTTTTAGATGAAATTAAAATAGCACAAGAAACGGTTCAAATAACCACAAAAGAATCCTCAAAATTTTATTCTCCTTTAGTTAGAAATATCGCACAAGAAGAAAGAATTCCCCTTGAGATTCTTCAAACTATAGTGGGAACTGGTAAAGACCAGAGGGTTACAAAAAAAGATATTTTGACATTTATTAAAAATCGTTCTTCAGCTGAAATATTAATCAATGAAAAGCCTACCCAAACTATTATTTCAAAAACTAAAGAAGTTGAAACAGCTGTTGGTAAAAAAGATATTAGTTTGACAGGAAATGATCAGATTCTTGAAATGACTCGAATGGAAAAACTGATTGCAAATCACATGAAGTCAAGTTTACAAACTGCGGCTCATGTTCAATCATTTATTGAAGTTGATGTTACCAATTTATGGAATTGGAGAGAAGAAGCTAAAAATGCTTTTCAAAAACGTGAAAATGAGAAACTTACGTTTACCCCTTTATTCATGACAGCAATTATTAAAGCACTTCGTGATTATCCTGAATTAAATAGTAGTATTCAAGGAGAAAAAATTATTATTAAACAGGCTATCAATCTTGGAATGGCAACTGCACTTTCTGATGGAAATTTAATTGTACCTGTAATTAAAAATGCAGATCATTTTAACTTAGTTGGCTTAGCCAAAGCTGTTAACGACTTAGCAAAAAGATCTAGGAATAATGCTTTAAGACCCGACGAGGTTCAAGACGGAACTTATACATTTACCAATATTGGAAATTTTGGTTCTATAATGGGTACACCAATTATTAATCAACCTCAAGTTGGTATTTTAGCAATTGGAGCTATACGCAAAATGCCTGCTGTTATTGAAACTCCTGAGGGCGATTTTATTGGTATTAGGCATAAAGTAATTTTATCTCATAGTTTTGATCACAGAATTATAAATGGAGCAGCTGGTGCCCTTTTCGTAAAACGTGTTGCAGAATATCTCGAAAATTGGGAAGAAAATCTTCCTTATTAAAACCTAAACAATACATGAAACTTCAACTCTCTATACCGCTTTGTTTTTTTGATCTAGAAACTACAGGTACTGATATTTCAAAAGATAGAATTGTAGAAATTGCTATTTTGAAATTACACCCAGACGGTACTCAAGACAAGAAAGAGTGGCGTATCAATCCTGAGCAATCAATTCCACCAGAAGTAACAGCTGTTCATGGAATTACCAATGAAATGGTTGCCAATGAAGCTACTTTTAAAGAACGTTCAAATGAAATATATAGCTTTTTAAAAGGATGTGATCTTGCTGGATATAATTCAGATCGTTTTGATATTCCTTTGCTTGTAGAAGAGTTGCTCAGGGCTGACGTAAAATTCGATTTCAAGAATATTAAAACGGTTGATGTTCAAACGATATTTCATAAAATGGAACAACGCACCCTCACTGCAGCCCTTCGTTTTTATTGCAACGAAGATCTTACAGATGCTCATTCTGCTCATGCTGATACAAAAGCGACACACGATGTTCTTATTGCTCAACTTGACCGCTATAAAGATTTAGAGCCTAACATTGATTTTTTAAATGAATTTAGTACCCGCAGAAAAACGGTTGACTTTGCTGGTTTCGTTGTTTATAATAAAACAGGGGAACCTTGTTTTGGATTTGGAAAACATAGGGGTAAAAAGGTAATAGACATTCTTGCCTCAGAGCCAGGGTATTTCGGATGGGTTTTAAATGCTGATTTTCCTCGCTATACTAAAAAGGTTTTGACAGAAATCAGATTACAAGCAATGAATACTAAAGAATAAGTAAGTGAAAATTATTTGTATTGGGAGAAATTATGCAGCTCACATAGAAGAGTTAGGAAATGAAAAACCAGAGAATCCAGTCTTGTTTTTAAAACCCGATACAACTATACTTCAGAAAAACCAACCTTTTTTTATTCCACATTTTAGCAATGATATTCACTATGAAGTTGAGATTTTGGTTCGTATTGAAAAGTTAGGAAAACATATAGCTCCTCATTTTGCTTCTAAATATTATTCTCAAATTGGTTTAGGAATTGATTTTACCGCAAGAACTCTTCAAGATGAATTAAAGCAAAAGGGCCTTCCTTGGGAAAAAGCTAAAGCATTTGACGGCTCATCCTTAATAGGAGATTGGTTTGATAAAGAGACCTTTAAATCCTTAGATGAATTGTCATTTCGACTAGACAAAAACGGTATAACAGTTCAAGAAACTACAACAGCATATATGCTTTGGAAAATTGATGAACTTATTTCATATTGCTCACAATATTTTACTCTAAAAATTGGAGATGTGATTTTTACAGGAACACCAGCAGGTGTCGGTCCAGTTGCAATAGAAGACCGTTTGGTTGGTTTTATTGAAAATAAACAAGCCTTTTCGGTTAATATAAAATAATATGAAGGCAGAATTAATAACTATTGGAGACGAAATTTTAATTGGGCAAATTATCAACACAAATGCTGTTTTTTTAGCCAAAGAATTAAATAAAATTGGAATAGAAATTGCCCAAATTACGAGTATTTCCGATCAAAAAGAACATATTATTGAGGCTTTAGATGCCTCAACTAAAAGGGCAGAAGTTGTAATTCTTACGGGCGGGTTGGGTCCTACTAAAGATGATTTAACAAAGCATACACTGTGTGAATATTTTAACGATACTTTAATAGAAAATGAGGAAATTCTTGCTCATATAGAAGAGATTTTTAAAAAATATGTAAATACGCCTATAAATAATCATAATCGTCAACAAGCACTCCTACCATCAAAAGCAAGTATTTTTAAAAATGATCACGGAACAGCTTCTGGCATGTGGTTTGAAAAAAAAGGCCAAATCATTATTTCGCTTCCTGGGGTTCCCTTTGAAATGAAATCTTTGATGAATCAAAGTGTAATTCCACAACTTCAAAAGCACTTCACCCGTCCTTTTATTTTACACAAAACAATTATGACTTATGGTCTCGGTGAAAGTGCCATAGCAGAGCGTATTGAAGCGTGGGAGAATAATTTACCACAAATAATTAAGCTAGCCTACCTTCCTAACCTAGGTAGGGTAAGAATTCGTTTATCGTCGGTGGGGTCAAATGAGGAGCTACTTAAAGATGCAATTGATAGCGAAATAGAGAAGTTATTACCTCTTATAAACGATATTTTTGTTGGTTTTGAAGATGAGACTTCTTTGGAACTTCAAATAAAAGAAGGTTTTGTGAAGCAACAAAAAACATTAGCATTGGCAGAAAGTTGTACAGGAGGTGAAATTGCATCTCGTTTGACTCAAGTCGCAGGAGCTTCAGGGTATTTTAAGGGCTGTGCTGTTGCTTATCACACACAAAGTAAAACAGATTTGTTAGGAGTTTCAGAGGCTTTAATTAATAAATACTCTGTTGTCAGTAAAGAAGTTGCTTCAGCAATGGCTCAAAATGCAAGAAAAAAATTCAATGCTACCGTTGGCTTATCAACTACTGGGAATGCAGGACCATCAAAAGGGGACTCTGATGCAGAAATTGGGACTGTTTGGATAGCTATAGCTACTCAAGATAAAATAGTTACTGAAAAGTTTCTTTTTGGAAGACACCGTGAACGAGTAATCGGTAAGTCAGTAAACAAAGCCCTTGAGCTATTAATGAATCAAATCATTTAAGTAATAATAATATTTATTTATTTTTCTTGCGAGGCCTTTTGATGTGTTAAAATTAAATCATACAAATACCTTTATATTTAAAATTCAAAAAACTCTTTAAAATTTAGGCAAACAATTTTGTTACTCTATAAAAAACAGTAAATTTGCACCCACGTTAAAAAAGACGAAAATGTCAAAAATTTGTGAATTAACCGGAAAACGCGTAATGTTTGGAAACAATGTTTCTAAAGCCTTAAATCGTACTAAACGACGTTTTGATGCGAATATTATTAAAAAACGTTTTTATATTCCTGAAGAAGATAAGTGGGTTTCCCTAACTATATCAACAGCGACTCTGAAAACAATCAACAAAAAAGGAATTTCCTCTGTTTTGAAACAAGCCAGAGAGAAAGGAAATTATAAAGGGTAATACAATGGCAAAGAAAGGAAACAGAGTACAGGTTATTTTAGAATGTACAGAGCACAAAGAAACTGGGAGTGCAGGTACCTCCCGTTATATAACAACTAAAAACAAGAAGAACTCTCCTGAGCGTTTGGAAATTAAAAAATTCAACCCGATTTTGAAAAAAATGACGGTTCATAAAGAAATTAAATAAGTCATGGCAAAGAAATCCGTAGCATCATTACAGACAGGTTCAAAAAGATTAACCAAAGCCATTAAGATGGTGAAAAAGGAAGGTAGTAACTCATATAGTTTTGTTGAAACTATTATTGCACCTGATCACGCCGTTAAATGGTTAGACAAAAAATAAGATTTTATAAATCTTAAAATAAAAGCTACTTTTAAGGTAGCTTTTTTTATACAATAAAGTTATGGGAAAACTTAGTAATTTTTTTTCAAAACAAGACCAAGATAAGCTTGATCATGGGCTTTCCAACACTAAGAAATCTTTTTTTTCAAGACTGGGTACGGCTGTAATTGGTAAAACAAAAATTGATGAAGATGTTCTAGATGAATTAGAAACTATTTTAATCCAGTCAGATGTTGGTGTTGCGACAACTTTAAAAATAATTGCTGCTTTAGAGGCGAGAATAGCAAAAGATAAATACTTAAAAACAGGAGATCTTATTCAGAGAATGCAAGAAGAAATTCTTGCACTTTTGGTTAATTCAGAGAATAATACTCAAAGTAGTTTTGAGGACAACCTTAAATCCCAACCTCATGTTGTTATGGTTGTAGGAGTGAATGGTGTTGGTAAAACAACGTCAGTAGGAAAGTTAGCTCATCAATACAAAAAAGCAGGTAAAAAAGTAATGTTAGGGGCAGCAGATACTTTTCGTGCCGGTGCAATTGATCAATTACAGATTTGGGCAGATCGTGTTGAGGTTCCTTTGGTGCGTCAAGAGATGGGAAGTGATCCAGCCTCTGTAGCCTTTGATACCCTAGAGTCTGCAAAAGCACAAGGTTGCGATATTGTATTTATTGATACTGCAGGACGCTTGCACAATAAGGTGAATCTTATGAATGAATTGACTAAGGTGAAGCGAGTAATGTCTAAGATTATTACAGATGCTCCTCATGAAGTCCTTTTGGTTTTAGATGGTTCAACGGGTCAAAATGCATTTGAACAGGCAAAACAATTTACTGCCGCAACTGATGTAACTAGTTTGGCAATTACAAAATTAGATGGTACTGCTAAAGGTGGAGTATTATTAGGAATATCTGATCAGTTTCAGATTCCTGTAAAGTATATAGGTGTAGGAGAGGGGATTGATGATATTCAAGTTTTTAACCCAAAAGCCTACATAAAAACTCTTTTTAGCTAATTATGATTAAAGATTATAGCCTAAAAATATTAAAAGTAATAGCCATAGTATTTTTAATTCTGGGTGCTATTTATTTAGTAGGGCCAAGGGTTGAGACTCCAGAGTTTAGCAATGAAGTCCCTGAAGTTCCTGACAATTTGGTCAAACTTCAAAAGTGGATTAATACAAAAGAAATTCTACAGGGGAATGTTCGTCCAGGCAATGCTTCTAAAATAATTTTTAACGATTCTATTCCCCAGAAAACAGAATATAGTGTCATTTATTATCATGGATTTACGGCATCCGGAATGGAAGGAGATCCTGTTCATCGTAATATTTCAAATGTCCTTGGAGCAAATCTATATATACCAAGGCTTTTTGGACACGGTCTTGAAGAAGAAGAGTCGATGTTGAATTTTAATAATGATGATTTTTGGAAATCAGGAAAAGAGGCCCTAGAAGTTGCTAAAAAACTAGGTGAAAAAGTAATTGTTTTGGGAACAAGCCATGGTGGGTCATTAGCACTTGCTTTAGGGAATGATCCTTCTATAGAGGCCATGCTTTTATTTGGCCCCAATATAGCTGTATTTGACCCCAAAGCTAAATTATTATCAAAACCTTGGGGATTACAAATTGGTCGTTTAGTAAAGGGAGGAAACTATCATGAGTGGGAAGCTAATGATGAAAAGAAAAAGTATTGGTCTACTAAAACTCGTTTGGAGGCTATGACACACATGCAGAAGTTTTTAGATGTTAAGATGAGGCGTTCTGTCTTTAAAAAAGTTAAAGTTCCTGTATTTTTAGCCTATTATTATAAAAGCGATAGCTTACAAGATAATGTAGTTTCTGTACCTGCAATGTTAAAGATGTACGATCAACTAGGAACGCCAGACTCTTTAAAGGAAAAACAAGCATTTCCTGAGGTCGGTGATCATGTTCTTACTTCATATATATCAACCCAATATTACGATGTTGTAACAAAAGCTTCTTTAGCTTTTTTATCAAAAATAATAACGCCTAATAAACCTAAATAGGTTTCATTAAATTATGAGAACAAAATCTACTCAAAAAAATACAATCAATGTTATTACTTTAGGTTGTTCAAAAAACGTTTATGATTCAGAAGTACTTATGGGTCAGTTGCGTGCAAGCGATAAAAAAGTAGTTCATCAAGAGGAAGGAAATATAGTTGTAATAAATACCTGTGGGTTTATTGATAATGCTAAAGAAGAATCAATTAATACCATTCTTGAGCAAGTTAAAAATAAAGAAGCAGGAAAAATCGATAAGGTTTATGTAACAGGCTGTTTAAGTGAGCGTTACAAGCCTGACTTGCAAAAAGAAATCCCTCAAGTTGATGAATATTTTGGAACAACAGACCTTCCACAATTATTAAAGGTTTTAGGAGCAGATTATAAGCATGAATTAGTGGGGGAGCGAATTCTAACAACTCCAAAGCATTTTGCCTATTTAAAAGTTTCTGAAGGCTGTGATCGTCCATGTTCTTTTTGTGCTATTCCTTTAATGCGAGGTAGTCACCGTTCAACACCAATAGAAGAAGTCGTGAAACAAGCGCGTCAATTAGCTAAAGAGGGTGTAAAAGAATTGATGTTGATAGCGCAAGATTTAACATATTACGGATTAGACCTCTATAAAGAAAGAAAATTAGCTGATTTACTTTTAGCTCTCGTGGCTGTTGAGGGTATCGAATGGATTCGATTACATTATGCTTTTCCAACTGGCTTTCCTGAAAATGTTTTAGAAGTGATGCGTGAGCAACCTAAAGTGTGTAATTACTTAGACATACCCTTACAGCATATTGCTGACCCCATTCTTAAGTCAATGCGAAGAGGTACCACAAAAGAAAAGACCACCACTTTGTTAAAGAAATTTCGTAAAGAGGTGCCTGGAATAATTCTTAGAACTTCATTAATAGTTGGATATCCCGGAGAAACAGAAGAAGATTTTGAAACCCTAAAAAATTGGGTTAAAGAAATGCGTTTTGAGCGCCTAGGTTGTTTTACTTATAGTCACGAGGAGAATACCCATGCCCATCAATTAAAAGACGATGTAACCGAACAGGTAAAGCAAGAACGTTCCAATGCCATTATGGAAATTCAGTCACAAATTTCCTGGGAACACAACCAATCGTGTGTGGGGAAAACCTACCGTTGTTTAATTGACCGTAAAGAAGGTGAAAATTATGTAGGGCGAACTTTTATGGATTCTCCAGATGTTGATAATGAGGTATTAGTAAATGCAACCACTCATTATCTAAAGCAAGGTGAATTTGTAGACTTATTAATCACTGAAGCTTCAGACTACGACTTAATAGGAACACCGATTAAATAAGCTTAAAAGGTTTTTTTAAAAGAAAAGAGCATTGGCAAACACTATTTTTCCTGAATACCAAAAACTTCTAAAAAGCACATTATCAACGAGATAAATAATATTACCTCTACCTAGAGATTCTTCTCCAAAAATCAGTGATTTCTTCTGACGTTCAATTGCTTTATACCCTATAAATCCAGCCGAGGGAAGAGTATTTTCATTTATGAAGGCTGCATTCTCACCGTTTTCTAAAAAAGAATATGCTTGTTCGTTTAATTTTAAACTATAGTAACTATCTAAACCAAAACTTAATGGGTGAGTTTTATCAAGAGATACTGCGTAAATACTTCCCGTTGTAATCTCACTAATCTCATTTCTTTCTTGTTCTCCTTTGGGAATTAGTGTCATTTCACTTACAATACTTTTCTTTTTTTCTAATTTAAAAAAATCGGTATTTGCAAACTTATTTAAAGCTCCAGAAATAGCAATAATTTTCCCTCCTCTTCGAATCCATTCAATAATTTTATCATTAGTGTTATTAGTTTTCCACTTCTCATAATATCCATTTGGAATGATTAGTTGATCAATTTCTGATAATGCACTTCCTAACTTATTTTCATCAATTTGCATTAAAGGATACGCTAATTGTTGTTCAAAATAATGCCATACTTCTCCATAGCTCAAAGTTGAAGCATCATCACTTCTGAGAATAGCAATTTTAGGTGCTTTAATCAAGTGTAATTCATTCGCACCTAAATCAGGTCCCGAAGTTGAATATCCCGTTGTTATGGGGTGTAATTTTCTGTTAAAATCTTTTGCAAGACTAGCTATCTTCTTAAGATAATTTTCATGGTTTAAATTATCTCCTTTAAGAATAAAAATACTTCCTGGATTCCAGTTTTTCCCACTATTTGAAATGGGTAGGCTAGTGTATCTAATTCCAATTCCTTGTTTAAGTAATGCCGCTATAAATTTTGCGTCATTAAAACTACCATAGGAAAGTGCATACCCATACATTTTCTCTGAAAGCACACTATTTGTTTCTGTATTAATCTTTATAGCTTCGGTTTCAACTTCTTCTTTTGTGGCAATTGCTTTTAGACCATATGCATAGGGCAAAGACCATGCTGTTATGTCATATGTAAGCGAATCATTTAATTTAGTTTGCGGTTCTAAGAGGACCTGTACCATTTTTCCTTTAGGCTGATTGGTAGGAACTACAAGTGCATTTTTCGAAAAGGAGGTATTAGTAGTTTTTTGTTTTTGATAATTGAATCCTTTTAAAGTATTATTTTTCTTTAATGCATAGCTTTTTATATCATGTTTATTTAAAAGTGAAGCCAAAGCATCAATTTTATCAACATTACCCTCTAGCACAAAGTTTTTGTACTTTAAATTTTTATTTTTAAAATATGCTTGATAATTTTCATTGAGTATTTTTTTGTTTTTCACAGCCATTTCAACAGTAGAAATTCCTGTAGTATAGTGGTGTTCAATTCGGTCAATGAGCGTTAACTCAATATTCTCGTTGTTGTCAATACCTAAGCCAGCAACTCCCCCTCCTGCTTGTTCATAGGTCATGCCAATTGATCCTAAAAACATTGCATAACTGTCGCCATAACTAGGATAGAGTAAGTCAAAATTTTGTTTAGTAAAATAAAACCATCCTTCTTTATCAAAATAACTTGCGTGGTTTTTGCCAATTGCATCTTGAAAGTCAATTTGAAAATTAGTTATAACTTCATGAAGTGGTTCTGCTGCTGGTGCAAAATAATATGGATTATTAATTCCTTGTTCATGAAAGTCAACATGAATATGAGGTAACCAAAGATTATATTTTTTTACACGTTGCTCTGACTCTAGTTGGGTTAACCAAGCCCAGTCACGGTTTAAATCAAACATATAATGATTACTTCTCCCGTTGTGCCAAGATTCTCTATGTTCACGAGTTAAACCATTACTGTCATAAGGAGTGCTTTTTGTTTGGTTATAAAAATTCACATAACGATCTCGTCCATCGGGGTTAATACATGGATCGATAATCACAATGGTATCTTTCAGCCAATCACTATATTTTGTGAGTAATGCATGGGCTGTTTTCATTGCAGCCTCTGTACTCGAGGATTCATTTCCGTGAACGTTATAGCTGAGCCATACTATTGCTTTTTCATTATTCACAGGTCCTTTTTCTATAACACTATTTTGTAAATGTGTTTTTCTGATTGACTCAAGATTTTTCAAGTTTTCAGGAGAAGAAATAAAAACCAGTTGCAGTAAGCGACCTTCATTGGTTTTTCCGTAAGATTGCAACTGAAGAGCTTCGGATCCATTCTCTAAATGTTTAAAATAATCAACTACTTGATGGTGTCTTGAGAAGTTGGTGCCTAGGGAATACCCTAAATATTCTTTTGGAGATTGAATTTGAGATTGAAGAACAAGTGTAAATAATAAAAAGAGGTTGCTAAGAGACTTTTTGAGCATAATTTTATTTTTAGAACTTTAAATTTACACTTTCTAATTAAACTCTAAATTTCTTTTCCCAAAAAACGAATATATTTACACAAAATCATTCATGAACAAACAATATATTCCTTTTCGAGATACAGGTCGTTTTTCTAGTTTGATTTGTGATTATTTATCAGAGAATAATACTTTAAAGCCTTTCTATGGTCTGTTTCCAACCCTGAATAATTTTAAAACTCAGATCAATGATAAAACTAAAAGTTATTCAGCTACCCATCGAAACGTATTGGTTCAATCTCTTCGAGAGCAATATGAAATAATAACACCCTCTTCTTTAGTACTTGAAAACTTAGATCTTTTAGCTCAAAAAAATACATTTACTATTACTACAGGTCATCAATTGAGTTTAATGACAGGGCCCTTATATTTCCTTTATAAGATCATTAGTACTATAAATTTATGTGAACAATTAAAAGTTAAATACCCTTCTTCAAATTTTGTTCCAGTATATTGGATGGCCAGTGAAGATCATGATTTTGAGGAAATTAGTTCATTTCGATTTCATGATAAACGTATTAATTGGCACCGTGATTCTGCGGGGGCTGTTGGTAAAATTCCTTTAGGTGATTTGCAAGAGGTTTTGGATGTTTTTGAGCAGTATATAGGCACCTCAGTAAATTCAAATACAATTCGTAAATGGATCACTGAAAGTTACCGTGCTTCTCATAACCTTTCTGAAGCCACCTTTCGTTTGGTTAATGAACTTTTTGGTGACAAGGGTTTAATAATTTTAGAACCAAACAAACCTGCGTTAAAAAAATTATTCATACCTATCTTAAAAGCAGAACTTACCAGTCAACATTCTTTTAAGAATGTAAACAGTCAAGTAGAAAATATACAAAAAACGTATAGTACCTCGTTCATTCCTCAAGTGAATCCAAGAGAAATAAATTTATTTTATTTAGCAAAAAACAATCGTTATCGTATTGAAAAAGAAGCTGGAGAATTTTCGTTAAATGGAACTGAAGAGCGTTTTTCTGAAGCTAGTTTTTTAAAAATTTCAGAAATTCATCCTGAATATTTTTCTCCAAATGTTATTTTACGTCCAGTTTATCAAGAGGTTATTTTACCTAATTTATGCTACATTGGTGGTGGTGGAGAGATTGCCTATTGGTTTCAACTAAAAAAACACTTTGATTTTTTAAAGATTCCTTTTCCTGTTTTACTTTTGAGGAACTCGGCAGTCATTTATTCTAAAAAAACTGCTAAAAAAATCAAAAATCTAGATTTAGATGTGTCAGATTTTTTCTTAAAAAGAAATATTATAATCAACAAAAAGATTCGAGAAGTAAGTGATGTTGATCTTGACTTATCCTTCCTGAAAACTCAATTAAACAAACAATTTGATTATTTAAATAAATTAGTTGCAAAAACAGATAAGTCTTTTGAAGGAGCAGTTACTGCTCAAAATATAAAACAGCTAAAAGGTATTTCTAATCTAGAGAAACGATTATTAAAGGCACAAAAAAAGGTGCTTGCAGATAAAGTTAAACGCCTTGTAGATCTCCACGACCAGCTTTTTCCTGATGACACACTCCAAGAGCGAACCATAAATTTTGTATCTCTTTATCTTAAGATTGGAGATGCTTTTTTACCAACTCTTTTTGAAGCACTGGATCCTATGAATCCAAATTTTGTTTTACTGGAATATTAGCCACAGAAAAATAGATTGATTTTTTTTGTTGGTAGCCAGTCTCCTTGTTTTATTCGGCTATAATTGTATTTTTGCTCATGCAAGAAAAAGTTCTTATTCTCGATTTTGGTTCTCAGTATACCCAATTAATTGCACGCCGTGTCCGTGAATTATTCATTTACTGTGAAATTCATCCGTTCAACAATCCGCCAAAAAATATCACTAGTTTTAAAGCTGTAATTTTATCAGGTTCTCCTTTCTCAGTTCGAAGTGATGAGCCCCCTCGCCCTGACTTAAAAGAAATTAAAGGAAAAATACCCTTATTAGGCATCTGTTATGGAGCACAATATCTTGCCCATTTTTTTGGTGGCAAAGTTAGTCCATCAAATACCCGTGAATATGGTCGTGCACATTTAACAAACATAGATTCTAGAGCTCTTTTTTTTAAAAAAATTGGTAATAATAGTCAGGTTTGGATGAGCCATGGAGACACTATTTTGAGTCTTCCCGAAGGTGCAGAATTATTAGCAAGTACCGAAGATGTCAAAAATGCAGCATATAAGCTAAAGGACGAAGATACTTATGCAATTCAGTTTCATCCTGAGGTATACCATTCTCTAGAAGGAAAACAAATCTTAGAAAACTTTTTGGTTGATATAGCCGGAGTACATCAAGACTGGACCCCTGATTCTTTTGTGGACATGACTGTTCAAGATATTAAAAAAAGAGTGGGTGATGGTAAGGTAATTTTGGGTCTTTCGGGAGGAGTTGACTCTTCTGTTGCTGCAATCTTATTGCACAAAGCTATTGGAAACAAACTCAATTGTATTTTTGTTAATAATGGGTTACTTCGAAAAGATGAATTTGACCAAGTGTTGGATCAGTATTCAGGAATGGGACTAAATGTTAAAGGAGTTGATGCATCTGAAATGTTTCTAAATGCCTTGGATGGTGTTTCAGACCCTGAAACTAAACGCAAAATTATTGGCAAAACATTTATTGATGTTTTTGATTCTGAAGCTAATAAAGTAGAGGGTGTAAAGTGGTTAGCTCAAGGCACCATATATCCAGATGTTATAGAATCTATTTCTGTAAATGGACCTTCAGCCACAATAAAATCACATCATAATGTTGGTGGTCTGCCAGATTATATGAAATTAGAATTAGTAGAGCCCTTGCGAATGCTGTTTAAGGATGAAGTTCGAAGAGTAGGGAAAAGCATGGGAATGGATTCAGAACTTTTGGGAAGACACCCGTTTCCTGGACCTGGTTTAGCCATTCGTATTTTAGGAGAGATTACAAAAGAAAAAGTAAGAATGCTTCAAGAAGTAGATGCTATTTTTATTCAAGGCCTAAAGGCTTGGAATTTATACGATGAAGTTTGGCAAGCAGGAGCTATTTTTCTTCCTGTCAATAGTGTAGGAGTAATGGGAGATGAACGGACATATGAAAGTTGTGTGGCTTTGAGAGCAGTTCAGTCTACAGATGGTATGACTGCAGATTGGGTTAATTTACCCTATGAATTTTTACAGAAAACATCTAATGAGATAATAAATAATGTAAAAGGTGTTAATCGAGTGGTATATGATATTAGTTCTAAGCCACCTGCAACAATTGAATGGGAATAGTTTTTGATAATAATTAAGGAATGAAACAAATTAAAATACTTTTCACATTACTTCTTTTTTTGGGAAGCTTGATTCTTTCAGCACAAACCCCAGAAAAATTCCGTAATCATAGAGTAGGTAAAAAGGAAACCTTATCATCTATTATAGAGAGGTATGGCATTTCTAAAACTCAATTGTTACAGTACAATCCTCTATTGGATCGAGTTGGGATTAAAAGAAAGATGACACTGCGCATTCCAGTTTACAAAAAGGAATTATTAATTAATGAACAGACACTTGAAATTAAGGAAGTCGAAATCGATAGTTTTATTCATTTGGTAGCTCCTAAAGAAACAAAGTGGCGTTTAGCATATAAATACAATACTACTATTAGAATTTTAGATTCTTTAAACCCTCAAATAAAAGAAGGACTAAAAATAGGACAACGATTAATTATGCCGACTGCTGTTGCTACTAAAATTATCCCAGAAAAAGATTCACTTTTCAATTATTATAAAGTGCTTCCTAAAGAAGGGTTTTATCGTATTGAAAAAAAGTTAGGAGTGAACAAGCGTGTTTTGGATTCTTTGAACCCTAATATAGAAACTGCTGGCCTTCAACCAGGGATGATTCTAAAAATTCCAGGAATGCAAAGCGGTGTCTTAAAAGTTGAAAACGATCTGTTGGTAGAAAGAGTTAATTTATTAGACTCCACACTTCAGAAATCTAAAATAAAATTGGGTGTCTTGTTACCCTTTAGAGCTAGTGAAATTGTCTTTGATTCTATTGTAGACACAGAAAAAATTCTGGAAGGAAGAAACCTTCATACCATTTCACTTGATTTTTATGCAGGGGTTCAATTTGCGATAAAAAAAGCAGCTATTAAGGGAATTGATGTTGAGCTTACCACCTTAGATACTGAAAATAATCCTACAATTCTTCAAGAAATTATTCGTTCTAACGTGCTTAAAGATTTAGATTTTATTGTGGGACCTCTAATACCTAAAAATTTTAATATTATTTCGAATGCGCCTTCTTTGAGCCAACTAATTAAAATTGCGCCTCTTTCTTCTGTTCCAGTTGTCTTAAGGAAAAATGTTTTTCAATCGGTTACCGAAGAAGCTCATTTTAGATCTAAAATGTATAGACATTTAGTATCCGTTATTGATACTACTCAAAATGTAGTTATTGTGGCTGATTCCTCACATCGAGATATAGAAAAAGAGCTTAAGTTGAAGTTTCCCTGGGCTATTACAATTCGTCCAGAATTACAAGATTATATTCTACCGGAGTTAGTAGACTCTTTGTTGGTAGATTCTTTGCCTAATAAAGTACTTTTTGAGTCTAAATCTTTTCCGCTCATTGCCAGTGCTATCTCTCAATTTAATGCGCAGAACTCAAAAAATAGAGAAGTTCAAGTTTTTACTACTTTCAGGGGAAATGCTTATGACAATGAAAATTTATCACTCAGTATGTTGGGGGGGGTGAAATTTACTTATCCAGTAGGCTTTAAGCCATTGGATGAGGATTCATCCCGAGCTTTCATTGAGAATTACATCAATTATTTTGGAAAACCTCCAACAAAAGAAGCACTTCGCGGGTATGATGTAACACTTGATGCTATTTTACGAACAGCAGTTGTGAAAGATCTCAAAAAATCACTAGAATTAGGAGAAACAGGATATTCTTCTAATCGTTTTTTGTATCATAAAAACATTAATGAGTCCTTTTCTAATGAGGCATTTTTTATTTTGCAGCATAAGGGCTATGAAATATTAGAGATAAAAGAATAGATAATACTGGCAAGAAGTTACTATTGATTTTGTAAATTTGAGCCCGGTAGGTTAACTGTCAAAAACAACCGGATGTCCAACACCAAGTATATTTTTGTAACCGGAGGCGTTACATCATCTTTAGGGAAAGGTATAGTAGCAGCTTCTTTAGCTAAGCTACTTCAGTCTCAGGACTTTAGTGTTACCATTCAAAAATTTGATCCCTACATTAATGTGGATCCTGGAACGTTAAACCCATATGAACATGGCGAATGTTTTGTCACTGATGATGGGGCAGAAACTGATCTTGATTTAGGTCATTATGAACGTTTTCTTAATGTAAATACTTCTCAAGCCAATAATGTAACCACAGGAAGGGTTTACCAAAGTGTAATTGAAAAAGAACGTCGTGGTGAGTTTTTAGGAAAAACCGTACAGGTAATTCCACACATCACCAACGAGATAAAAGAACGCATGAGTCTTTTAGCAGAAAGCAATAAGTTTGATATTGTGATTACAGAAATTGGTGGAACTGTTGGGGACATTGAATCACTTCCCTATATAGAGTCAGTTCGTCAAATGATTTGGGATTTAGGTCGTGAAAATGCTATTGTAATCCATCTAACCCTCATTCCTTTTTTAGCAGCAGCAGGAGAATTAAAAACAAAACCCACCCAGCACTCCGTTAAAACATTAATGGAAAGTGGAATTTCTGCAGATATTATTGTCTGTAGGACAGAGCATGAACTTTCTGAAGATTTGCGTCAAAAATTAGCTTTGTTTTGTAATGTTAAGCGGGAAGCAATTATTCAGTCAATTGACGTAGATACTATATATGATGTTCCTTTAAAGATGTTAGAGGAGGGTCTAGATAAAGTTGTTTTAAATAAACTTCAATTACAGCCTAAGAAAACTTTAGATTTAACACGTTGGAATGAGTTTTTATACAAATTTAAAAATCCAAAACACAGTTTAAAAATTGGTTTAGTTGGAAAGTATGTTGAATTACAAGATTCATATAAATCTATCTTAGAATCCTTAATTCATGCTGGGGCCATTAATGAAACAGAAATTCAGGTCATCAGCATTCATTCTGAAAAACTCAATGATAAAAATGTAGCAACAAAATTGAATACTCTAGACGGAGTGATAGTAGCTCCTGGTTTTGGAGAGCGAGGTATCGAGGGAAAAATTACAGCAATAGCTTATGCCCGTATGCATCAAATCCCATTTTTTGGAATATGTTTAGGAATGCAAATGGCTGTTATTGAATATTCAAGAAATACAGTAGGCCTATTATTGGCTAATTCAATTGAGATGGACGAAAACTGCAAAACGCCCGTTATTGATTTAATGGAATCTCAAAAAAGTGTTGTCAATAAAGGAGGAACAATGCGACTGGGAGCATGGGATTGTTCTCTTTTAGAAAATTCATTAGCACATAAGGCCTATGGCTCTCAAACGATTTCAGAACGACATCGCCATAGATATGAATTCAATGATGCTTTTAAGGAAAGAATTTTTGATCAGGATTTTGTGGTGACTGGAACCAATCCTGAAACTGGATTGATAGAAATTATAGAATATAAAAAACATCCTTGGTTTTTAGGAGTTCAATTTCATCCTGAATATAAAAGTACAGTATCTACTCCACATCCTTTATTCGTATCATTCATACAAGCTAGTTTAACAAATAAATCAAAGGCTTAACTTTTGAAAAATAACTATGGAAGAAAAGAAGTTTGACCCCAACCAGTTTATAGGATTTATCCTTATTGCATTAATCCTTACTTGGATGTTGTACAGGAATGGACCCACAGAAGAACAGAAATCAGAATCAAAGACAATTACTGAACAAGACATTACTTCTCCTTCCAGTCCAGAAGAAAGCGAAACTTCAGCAGCCTTTATTCAACAACAAAAAGTAGAAAGCTTTGGAGACCTTGGCACTTTATTTAAATCAAATTCCCTTGAAAACATTTCTATTTCTACAGAAAACATTAGCTATGAAGTTCAGTCCAAAGGTGCCCAAATTGTAGTTTTACAATTAGATAAGTTTGAAAATTTTGCAGACAATCCACTACGATTAATTTCAGAGTCCAATACCGACTTTAATGTTAAATTATCGACTTTGGATGGGCGTGTATTAAATACACGAGATATATTTTTTACACCTACTTTGACCGATCAGGCTGATTCATATAAGCTTTTAATGACTGCAAGTATCAGTACTAGACAAAGTATTGTATTTGAATATGTTTTTCCTAAACAGGGATATCTCTATACAGTGAATCTCAAAACCGAAGGAATGCAAACATTATTAAATTCCAGTATTCTTCCTAATTTTTCATGGAAAACAGATGCTTTTAGAAATTCTAGAAGTATTGACTATGAAAATCGTTATACAGAATATACTTTTGGTTATGAAGAAGATCGCGTTGATTATTTATCCTTAAATGGTGAAGATAAAGAGTCTCGTGAAGGAATTCGATGGATTTCATATAGACAACATTTCTTTAGCTCTATTTTAATTCCATCCACTCCGATAGCTTCTGCAGAATTAACTTCTATTGATTTAGCAAGTGAAGAAAATTTGGAAGAAAAATTCACAAAAACATTTAAAACATCCTATTCCTTAGGATTAACGAATGGAAATTTGAATACTCAATTAACGTTTTATAACGGCCCTACAGATTATGACTCTCTTAAAGCATTAGATGGTGACTTAGAAACATCTATTCCAATGGGATGGGGTATTTTTGGTTGGATTAATCGTGTGATTTTCTTGCCTTTATTTGGGTTTTTATCCTCTTTTTTATCATTCGGAATCGCAATTATTGTTATGACAGTTATTGTTCGTTTAGCCATGTCACCCGTTACCTATAAGTCATATGTTTCTCAAATTAAAATGAAGGTATTACGCCCTGATATTGAGATAATTAATAATAAATATAAAGATGACGCTGTAAAACGTCAACAAGAAACCATGAGTTTATACTCTAGGGCGGGTGCAAATCCAATGTCAGGATGTGTTCCTGCTTTATTGCAATTACCTATTTTTTATGCACTGTTCTCTTTCTTTCCGGTAGCTTTTGTGCTTCGTGATAAGAGTTTCTTGTGGGCAGATGACTTGTCATCTTATGATTCTGTATATGACTTGGGTTTTAGTATTCCTTTTTATGGAGATCACATTAGTTTGTTTCCTATTCTGGCATCCATAGCTATTTTCTTTTATACCCAAATGACCACAGGCCAACAAGCAATGCCTCAGCAGCCTGGCATGCCCAACATGAAAATAATCATGTATTTAATGCCGCTAATGATGTTATTTTTCTTCAATAACTATGCGAGTGGTTTAAGTTTGTATTATTTCGTTTCAAATCTTTTGACTATTATCTTGATGTTGGTGATCAAAAACTATATTGTTAATGATCAAAAAATTCTTTCTAAAATTGAAGAAAACAAAAAGAAGCCTAAAAAAGCAGGTGGTTTTTCTTCAAGACTTCAAAAAGCAATGGAGCAAGCTGAAAAGCAAAAAAAAGCAGGGCGTAAATAATACTAATTTACTGCGTATCTTTGTGTTATGAAAAAAGGACGGGTAATCGTTGGTCTTTCTGGGGGTGTAGACTCTAGTGTTGCTGCCAATCTTCTCAAAGAAGAAGGGTATGAGGTCATTGGACTTTTTATGAAAAACTGGCATGATGAGTCTGTAACTCTTTCTAATGAATGTCCATGGCTAGAGGATAGTAATGACGCCATGCTTGTGGCAGAAAAATTAGGTATTCCTTTTCAAACCGTAGATTTAAGCAAAGAATATAAAGAACGTATTGTTGACTATATGTTTGATGAATACGCTAAAGGTCGAACGCCAAACCCAGATATTTTATGTAATCGAGAAATAAAGTTTGATGTTTTTTTAGAGATTGCATTATCGCTAGGGGCAGATTTTGTCGCTACAGGGCATTACTGTCAAAAAGAAAACCTTGTTTCTTCTTCAGGCGAAAAGTTTTATCGTCTTTTAGCTGGTGCTGATACTAATAAAGATCAGTCTTATTTTTTATGCCAATTAACTCAAAAACAATTATCAAAGGTCTTATTTCCCATAGGGCATTTACAGAAAGAGCAGGTAAGAAAGATTGCCTTAAAACAGGATTTAGTAACTGCAGAGAAAAAAGATTCTCAAGGCCTCTGTTTTATAGGAAAAGTTAGACTTCCTGATTTTTTACAACAACAGTTAAAACCCAAAGCGGGAACAATCATTGAAATTCCAAATAATTTTTCTATTTACTCTAAATCTGAAATACACCAAGATGATTTAGTAAATCGTTCCAAAAAGTTACGCTACCAGCCCACAGACGGAGTCGAAGTTGGTAAACATAATGGAGCTCATTTTTATACCATCGGGCAGCGTAAAGGACTTGGTGTAGGGGGAAATGTAGAGCCTTTGTTTATTATTGATACTAATGTGGATGATAATACCATTTATGTAGGGCAAGGGAAGGCACACCCGGGGTTATTTCGTTATGCATTAAAGGTAGCTCAAGAGGATATCCACTGGGTTCGAGAAGACTTAAAGTTAAAGTCTGGAGAAACTTTATCAGTACATGCTCGAATTCGATACAGACAAGCGTTGCAAAAAGCAACTCTTTTTCAAACAAAGGATGCTCTTTACGTTTCCTTTGAAAATCCTCAATCTGCAATAACTTCAGGACAATTTGTTGCCTGGTATCAAAAACAAGAACTTATAGGTTCGGGGGTAATTACCTAGTTATCCCAACTTTTCATTTGACGAATTGCTTCTTTTACAACTTAGAGCTAGATTTTTTATAATCTTATTTATACTTTAGATATTTTATAAATTTATAGAGCCTATTTATGAGACAAATTTTCTCTTATCAATTATATTTTTTTCTGATGCTTAATGGTTTTTTTACTTCCTACTCATATTCACAAATAAATCAAAATAATTTAAGTCTTGAGTCAAGTGCTTATTTGCTTCAACATGCTAAAAATCCAATCAACTGGCAGCGTTGGGATAAAAAACTCTACAACACTAATAATACTGATAATAAATTACTTGTGGTAAGTATAGGTTATTCAAGTTGTCACTGGTGTCATGTAATGGAAAAAGAAACTTTTGAAGATTCTGGTGTAGCTTCATTTATGAATGAAAAATTTATAAGCATTAAGGTTGATCGAGAGGAAAACCCTGAGATTGATAATATATACATGACCGCCACTCAAATGATGACAGGTAGGGGGGGATGGCCTTTAAATGTAGTATGCCTGCCCGACGGAAGGCCAGTTTATGGAGGTACTTACCACACCAAGGAGCAATGGCTTGAGGTGTTGGGTAAAATTCAAAAAGTTTATGAAAATGACAAAAAACAACTCTATGGAATTGCTGAAAAAGTAGAAAAAGGAATCCAAGAGGTCAACCGTTTTGAATATACCGAAGAAGAAGCAGATTTTAAGCCTCAATTACTACAAAATGAAATGAAGATTTGGACTAGCCAATGGGATATGATTAATGGAGGCGAAAAGCAAAATCAAAAATTCATTACACCCACGAAATTTAATTACATTCTACAGTATCAACACCTGAATGAAGACACTAAAATCAAAGCTTATTTAAAGAACACCCTAGAAAATATTGCCAATAGTGGTATAGTTGATCATTTGGAAGGTGGTTTTTACCGCTACACTGTAGATCCAGAATGGAAAATTCCCCATTTTGAAAAAATGCTTTATGATAATGCGCAGCTTTTATCCCTTTACGCAAATGCTTATAAAGAATTTAAAACACCACTATTTAAATCAACTGTTTATAAAACATTTGATTTTCTTCAAAAGAGAATGGAAAATACCGAAGGGGGTTATTTTTCTGCTATTGATGCTGACAATGAACAAGGAGAAGGACGATACTATATGTTTAATATTGATGAAATTAAAAAAGCTGCTGGTCAAGACCTATCCATGATTTTAGACTATTATCGAATCGGATTGGACAAACCTATTGAAAATTCTTTTTATCATCTGAGGAAAACAAATGACTTTAATACTTTTCTGAAAAAATATTCCATTACTAATGATCAACTAGTTGAGAAACAAAAAATTTGGGAGAGTCAATTTGAGGAATTAAAAAAAAAGAGAGAATTTCCTTTAACAGATAAAAAAATTATTACTTCCTGGAATGCACAAATGGTATCGGGATTATTAAATTCTTTCGAGGCCTTTGGAGACAAACAATTTCTTAACCAAGCACAGAGAACGTTTACCTTCCTTCGAGAAAATTTAATTTCTGGAGCAGAGCTGATGCATACTTTTCAAGCCAATAAAGCAAAAATGGATGCTAATTTGGAAGATTACGCCTTTATGATTAGAGCTGCATTAGGCCTCTATCAGAATACAGGAAACGTAGATTATTTGGAACAAGCTGATGAATTAACTGAAAATGCAATAAAAAATTTTGAAACAACTAAAAACCCATTTTTTACCTATACTAAAAATCCTGTAATGTTTTCAGAAATAATCTCTGTTAATGACAACGTTATTCCATCGGCTAATGCAATTATGGCAGAAAATCTTTGGACACTTGGACATCTTTTGGAGAAAAAGCAATACAGTACTAAATCAAAAAAAATGCTGGATGTAATGACTTCCTATTTCAATGAAGGGAGAGGAAGTGATTACAGCCAGTGGGCACAATTAATCACTAAAGAAGCTTTTTCATATAAAGAAGTAGTTATTGTTGGTCCAGAGGCACAAAATACCAATCGAGAAATTCAGCAAAATTATCTCCCCAATGTACTTTTTCAAATTAGCGATAAACCGAGTGAATTGCCTTTGCTAAAAGATCGTTTTTTTAAAAAAGAAACTCTTATATATGTTTGCGAAGATAAAGTTTGTTTGAGACCCTCAGAAACAGTTGTAGATGCATTAAAGCAAATTAATAATTAACGCAAGCATGAAAAAAAATATAAATTCTCGAAGAAATTTTATAAAAAAAAGTATTGTAGTACCCTCTATAATGATACTTCCAAGACACGTCTTAGGAGGAAAGGGTTATACATCACCCAGTGATAAGTTAAATATCGCGGGAATTGGAGTTCGAAAATGGGGAATGGGTGCTAACAATTTGTCACAGTGTGCAACTGAAAATATTGTAGCTCTTTGTGATGTAGATCAAAAACAAGCTGCTCCAACTTATAAAAAGTATCCAAAAGCGAAAGTTTATAAAGACTTTCGCTTAATGCTTGAAAATCAAAAAGATATTGATGCAGTTATTGTAGCAACACCAGACCACAATCATGCAGTAATTACGATGCTAGCTATGAAAATGGGGAAACATGTTTATTGTCAAAAACCTCTTACCCATACTGTTTACGAAGCACGAATGATTACTGAGGCTGCTAAAAGGTATAAGGTTCAAACTCAAATGGGAAACCAGGGCCGCTCCTCTGACGAAATTAGAAGCTTAAAAGAATGGATAGATGATGATGCTATTGGTAAAGTAAGAGAGGTATTTGCATGGACAGACCGACCCGTTGGCGGCCATGAGTGGGATACCTTTGCTGTTAAGGCTATGTCTAAAGATAAACCTCCAATTCCTGAAGGACTTGATTGGGATTTATGGTTAGGACCAGCACCATATAGAGACTATCACCCTGACTATCATCCATTATCATGGAGGGCTTGGATGGACTTTGGAACTGGATCTATGGGAGATATGGGATGTCATATTTTAGATCCATCTTTTTACGCTCTTGAACTTGGTGCTCCCTCTGAAATTCAGGCTACATCTACTCATTGGATTCCCGAGGTGTCTTCACAAACTTTTCCTTCAGCATCTATTGTTAGAATGAAATTTCCAAAACGCGGAAAGCATCCAGAGTTAAATCTTACATGGTCTGATGGTAGAATACTACCTCCAATTCCTGATGAATTTAATGAGGGTGAAAAGTTTACTCTAAGTGGAGCAATGTTAGTTGGAGATGATGGAAAAATACTTCATGATTCCCATGGAGCGAGTGGATTAAGAATAATATCTGAAGAAAAAATGAAAGATTATAAGCAGCCTGAAAAAACTATTCCTAGAGTAACTACAAGTCATGAAGGAGATTGGATCAGAGCTTGTAAAGATGGGATACCAGCCTCCTCCTCTTTTGATTATGGAGGACCACTAACTGAAATGGCATTACTGGGAATGATAGCTATAAGATTAAAAGACCAGCGCTTAAAATGGGATTCTAAAAATTTAAAATTCACTAATAATGAAGAAGCAAATAGATTGCTTCACAAAGAATATAGAAATAGTTGGAGTTTATGAAGTTCTCAATAATTTTTTATAATTAAATCCTTATCGACATGAAATCTTTTTTATTATTTTTTTTAATGGTTCATTTTGTATTTTCTCAAAGCAAAATGAAACCTGAAGATACTGAGTTTTGGGAACCCGAACCTCAATTAGTTCAACCCGGAATTTATAACGCTCCTCCAAGTGATGCTATAGTTCTTTTTGATGGATCTGATTTTTCTAAATGGAGAAATGAACAAACTCAAGGTGCTGTTGAATGGACTTTAAACCCTGACAAAACTATGACTGTAAAACCAGGCACTGGATCGATTGAAACTACAGAAGAACACGGTTCTATTCAACTTCATATTGAATGGAAATCTCCAATAGATAATAAAGGTGAGGGACAGTTAAGAGGAAACAGCGGAATTTTTTTTCAGCGAAAGTATGAGGTTCAAGTGCTTAATAGTTATCAAAACAGAACTTATTCGAATGGACAGGCAGGCTCTATTTACAAACAATACGCCCCTTTAGTAAATGCTATGCTACCCTCAGGAGAATGGCAAGTTTATGATATTGTTTTTAATGTTCCTGAGTTTAATCAGGCTGGAGATGAAATTAAGCCTGGGAGTTTTATCGTTTTTCACAATGGAGTTCTTATTCAGAATTCTGTTGAAATTCAAGGAACTACAGAATTTATTGGATACCCCAAAAAAGGACGTGATTTAGGGTTCTGTTGTACACAAGAAAATACAAGACGAACATTAATGCTTCAAGATCATGATAAAAATGGTTCGGTTAGTTATAGAAATATTTGGATGAGAAAATTATAATTTAAAGAATTATTTAGCACTAACTAAAAAAAATGAACTTATAACTAAATTATGAAAAAGTTAAATGTATTAGCTATCGCAGCTGTAATGGCAATTTTGTTATTATTTTCTTGTCAATCATCTGTTAAAAAAGGTCTTACTTTAAATTCACTTTTTTCCGATCATATGGTCCTGCAGCAACAGCAAGAAGTAATGCTCTGGGGAAAATATACTCCAAAAGAAAAAATTTCAGTTAAAGCTGATTGGGGAAGTGAATCCTTCACAAAAGTAGATGAGAAAGGTAATTGGAGATTAAACTTAACAACCCCTGAGGCAGGTGGACCCTTTGAAGTTAGTATTTCTACTAGAGACACCACCATTACGCTGGTAGATGTAATGGTAGGTGAAGTATGGCTCGCTTCGGGCCAGTCCAATATGGAAATGCCACTTGAGGGTTATCTTCCCAATGAACCGATCGATAATAATCTCGAAGAAATTGCTGCTGCGGATTACCCCAATATCAGGAGCTACAAAGTGGTAAGGGCTACTTCGAAAACACCGCTAAACGAATCTGAAGGTCAATGGAAAGTGACTTCCCCAGAAAGCGCAAATAAATTCAGTGCAACAGCCTATTTCTTTGCTCGCAAGCTGCACAAGGAGCTGAATGTCCCCATAGGAATTATTGATAGTGACTGGGGTGGGACTCCAGTAGAGTCATGGATCAGCCTTGAAAAGATTAAGCAATTAGGTGAATTTGAAGAGGAACTGAAGGGCACTGAATCAATAGATATAACTAGAATTTTCACCTTCCTATCAAATTTTCCTTCTGTAAGTCTGCCTTCAAATATAAATTCGTGGAATGCAATAGACCTGAAGGATGGGACTTTCAGTCAAACTAATTTTGACGATTCTTCATGGAGCCAATTGAACCTTCCTGGGGTAACTGACGAATGGGATATGGACAGCGATGATCAAGGTGCTTTTTGGTTCAGAAAACGGGTATCTATAGCCAATATTAGTTCAGATTACAAATTTATCGTTGATGGTGGCATTGATGACATGGATATTGTCTATGTTAATGGACAGAAAATTGGGAGTACCATTTGTTGGAACTGTCCTAGAGAATATACTATCCCCAAATCAATATTAATAGAGGGAGAGAATACGATAGCCATTCGTGTAATAAACATAGCGGGCCCCGGCGGATTTATGGGGGAAATGGCTTTATTGAGTAATTCAGGAGAAAGAATATCAATTGAGGGGGAATGGCGCTACCAATATATTGCGAGACTATCCTCTTTCAAAGGGGATCAAAAGTTTTATTTATATCATTTGAATTCAAAAGCACTAGCGAAAAAGCCTGCGTATATTTCAAACATGAATACGATTTTCAATATCAATGCACCTAATAACCCCGGGGTTTTGTTTAATGGAATGATAAATCCTTTGATCCCCTTCGGAATTAAAGGAGCAATTTGGTATCAAGGTGAATCAAATGTAGGAAGGGCTAACCAATATGAAAAGATCTTTCCAGGTATGATTGATGACTGGAGAGCAAGATGGAATAGTAACTTCCCATTCTATTTTGTTCAGATAGCTCCTTTTTCTTATGGTGGGGAGCAAAATGAGCTTTCGCCGGCATTGAGAGATGCCCAAAGGAAAAGCCTGGTTTTATCAAATACCGGTATGGCTGTAACCATGGATATAGGAGATTCTCTTAGTATACATCCCGGCAACAAGCGGGATGTTGGTGACAGATTGGCCAGGTTAGCACTCGCCAATGATTACGGTGTTGATATTGTCGCTTCAGGTCCACTGTATAAAAAACACACAATTTCTGAAAATAAAATAATTCTTGAATTTGACCTCTTTGGTAGTGAATTGATGAAAGGGAATTCAGGGTTGTCAGGATTTGAAATTGCAGGTCTTGATATGTTATTCATTCCTGCAGCAGCAAAGATTGTGAAAGACAAAATAGAGGTATTTTCCCCAGCTATTAAAAAGCCAAAATTTGTCAGATATGCCTGGCGCGATTACATAGCTGGAACATTATTTAATAAAGAAGGTTTACCAGCTTCTTCTTTTACAACTCAGGATTAGGTTTTTTATACTTTGAAGTCCTTTAAATATTGCTCAAAAAAACAACAAATAATAACCACATTCTAAAAAATATTTACGCCCTATGAAAAAAATCATTTTATTAATAACTATTTTAATTAGCTTATCCTGTTCGGATCAAAATAAAAAAAAGTCCACCCAATGGATAAACCTTTTCGACGGTAGTTCATTGGAAGGCTGGAGAGCCTATAATGGAGACCAAATGCCTCCTGGCTGGAAAATTGTGGATAGTACTTTAACCTTTACTACCAAACAAATTTTAGAGGAGGATTACGATTACACAGGAAGTAGGGATATTATTTACGGAGTCGAAGAATTCGAAAATTTTGAACTTTATGTCGAGTGGAAAATTCCTAAAGGAGGAAACAGTGGTATTTTTTATCATCTAAAAGAAGGTTACGATGGCGCTTCAGTTGTTGCTCCTGAATATCAACTATTAGATGATGAAAACTACGCTGAAATCCACAACTTTGAATTAAAAGACTGGCAATTAACTGCGACAGACTATGCCATGTATTTACCCGACAATTCCCAAAAAGTACTTTATCCTCCGGGTAAGTGGAACAGCAGCAGGATTGTTTTTACAGTAGAAAATGTAGAATATTGGCTAAATGGTAAAAAAGTACTCTCCTTTACTCCTTGGTCTGAAGATTGGTATAAAAGAAGAAACTCTGGTAAGTGGAGCAATGCCCCCGATTATGGAAAATACAGAAAAGGCTATATTGGTTTTCAAGACCACGGAAGTAATTTATCCTTTAGAAAAATTAAAATCAAAAAACTTTGAAACAATTAAAAACGGTTCGGTTAGCTATTGAAATATTTGAATGAGAAAGTTGTAATATAAAGAGTCACTTAACAACAATAGGGAAAAATGAATTTGAGATATTTTTGCAGCTTCACTTTGCACTATATTTTATTAAATTTGCGTATTATACAACCAATAAAAAACATACTAAAGACAAAAAATAAATGAAAGAATTGATGACTTCATTCAGGATGATTTTGTTGGACTAATTAATTTAGTATAGTATTTGTTCCTTCCTGCCAAACAGTTTTGGTTTTAAAATGCCTATTTACTTTTTCTAAAAAAAGGATTTCAGATATAAATTGCCAATCAAAATTAACGGATTGATTTGCTGGATGATTGTGATGATCTTGATCGAGAATATAATTTTCAGGCTTATTGAGAATTCTCGATTGGCTATATACTTTTTCAAATTCCTGACGAAACGTTCCAAATTTTTGTATTAGCTCCTGAAGTTCGAATAAAATTTTCATCTCCTCATCAGTAGTAATGGCTAAATCAAAAGCTTCTATTTTCTTTAGTGCTTTAAAATTATATTCCACCAAGGCACCTACTTGCTCATAAATTGCAATGGTATATTGATTCGTGGCATCCTGCGATTTTAATTTGGAAAGGATTTTCTTCACTTTCTTTAAATTTTCACTTTGCTCGGAAATATTTTCTAAACGATCAGCATACTTTTCAGCCCAAGCCCCTTTATCATTAAAATCGGGTAAATCTATAACATGTTGTTCGATCACATTTTCTCTATGCACTAATGAATTACGATGAATCCCTTCTTCCAATAATACATTAGTCCAAAGAGCAACGGGTTTATCCAATGCATCGATAAAGGCATAGTCTTTAGATTCAAAGGACGCTCCAAAGGTACGATGTCTAAAGCTAGTTTTAAATTCTTCTTTGGTACGTTTCATTCCTGCCCAACTATATTCTGCAAAAGCGGCAATTCCCCGTTTATAGAGTTCAAAATGTGGAGAGTCATCATCCCAAAGGGTTAATAGTAATCCGTTGTAATTTCTATCAATAGATTGTCGCGCAAAGATTTTTATTTGATCTATGTTACTTTCTCTTTGTGGCATTAAGGTCCATCGGGTTTGTCCTGCAGTTGCCCCCATTACATTAAACCCATTGGAAGAGAACCAGTCCATGGCCTTGCCATTTCCATAAGATTCTGCCATATGATAATTCCAACGCATATACACACAGTTTTTGGGAAACTGTGTGATAAATTGATTGAGATTGAGTTCGTTTTTAGCCCAAATAGAATCAACAGTTTGCTCACTTATTTTACTGTCATAAATGGGAGACATTAGACCCGCTTCTTTTAGGGGCATATCATCCCAGAAAATAGGAATTCGATTGTGCTCTGCTGCAAAAGCACTTACTTTATTGAGCCAAATTAAATTTAATTCTAAGGATGACATCCCACTATTTCGTCCTGTGGTTTTTACTTCATCACCTCCTACATGAAGGTATTTTCCGTAAGGAAAAGCCTCCATTGCATCCAGATAGAGGTCAAATTGCAATTCATAGGTTTTTGGATCTAATGGATTAAAAGCCCAGTCACTTCGTGGATCGTCACGAAGCGGAAAATTTATTTCGTGTTTTAAGACAAAAGAAGCATGTCCTAAACCTTGTACTAATGGGCTGATATTGATATTTCTCTCATGTGCATATTTACTTATGGCTTTCCATTGTTCAATAGTCATAGCATCCTCACTACCTACTTCTGGACGACGTTTATATTGTAATTTATCTTCAATTTCCAGGATCACCCCATTGATTTTTAATTGTGCCAAATGATCCATTAATTCATAATAATATGTTTTTTTCTCTCGGTGATGTTTGATGTCTATTTGAATTGGGCGAAAGGCAATTTTTGGTGCATCATTGATTTCTAATATAGGCAATGCTTGTCCTTGAGCATCATCTATAATTTGAGAAAGAGTTACAAAGGCATAAAATAAACCAGCTTCATCTTGCGCCTCAATACGGATCTTTTCTTCTTCAATTTTAAGCGAATAACTTTCTGCTTGTTGCCCCGCTTTATGATTAATACTAAAATGAATTTGAGCTATTTCCGCAGTTTCTATTTCAGCTAAATTTTTTAAAACACCATATCTGATAGGGAGAGTATTCTCTTGAGCACTGAATGTCCATTGCAAAGCACTTGCATCGAGAGTTGACTCTCCTGAGTTAATGGAAAACTGTTGAGTAGAGGGAAGTAATTCAAAAGTATTAGACTCTAATTTTTGCTCAGAACAAGAAACGAGCAAAAGAATAATGAATAGCGAAAGTATATTTTTCATAATTAATAAATTTTAGTAAGTATAAAAAGAACAATTATTCTCATTTTATATTTTTATAAAAATTTGCTTTTGATACAACCAATAACAAACGTACCAAAGAGAAAACAAGACGATCAGGCCTAAAACAAAACTTGCTAGCCAAGGGGAAAAAACTCCAATAAAGGTATTAGTAAATGGTTTGGCGATTTTCTGGAATAAATCTCCACCGCCAACAGAAGCAAAAAGATAAATAAATAAAGGATTCACACCCACAACTGTAAACACCAAAGTTTTCTTTATGTAGGATTTAATATCAATCACCCAATAACAAACTGCTAAAGCCAAAATAGTCCATCCCCCCGAAAGGAATATAAAAGAAGTTGTCGTTATCCTTTTAATGACTGGAGTAAAGATACTTACAGTATAACCAAAAGCTAAGCAGACAAGAGCTGCAATAATAAGGCGTTTCAGTTTTTCTGTATTGGTAGAAGTGCTCATCAACAATTGTCCCGCCATTAATCCCCATATCGTATGAGCAGCCGTTGGAACTGTATTAAAGGCCGCCCAATGTCCTCCATATTCATAACCTGAAATAAAAATATTGAACCATGCTCCAAAATTTTGTCCCGCAACAAAAGCTTGATCAAAACCGACAACTGGAAAAAAACGATAGAGTAAGTCGGAAACAACAATACATACCAATGCAACAACAGCCTGTAACATTGGTGTTTTTTTAACTACTATAAAAGCAAGCAAATAGGTAAAAGAAAGTTGTGCTAAAACATTATCAAACTGAAAAATAATCTTTTCAGGATCTATACAGTATAATGCCCATCCAAAAAGCAATAACAGAAAAGCGCGACGAAAAGCGTGATTTCTAATCTGTTTTTCTGAATCTCCTTTTTTCAATCTGTTGGCATAAGAATAGGGAATAGATACCCCAACAATAAACATGAAAAAAGGCTGAATTAAATCCCAAAAATGCAAGCCTTCCCATTTTACGTGATGGAAGAAAAAATCTGCTACAGCTGTAATTGATTCGTTACCTGTATTCATTAATACCTCAAAAAGATGGGAAAACTCGGCTACCAATAAGAACATAACGACTCCTCTAAAAAAATCTAAGGATCGTAATCTTTGACTCAATGGTTCTGTTCTGCTCATCTTAATTTGGATTACATTTTCAACAGCGTGCTCTTCAAAATATTTACAGAAGCACATATCTAAAGGTAAAAAAAACATAATCTTATTCCAAAAGGTACAAACCTTTATTAAAGCATAATTAAAAACCAATAAAGGGGTTTCTAGTTATGGGTTACTCCGCTTTGATTTTTAATCTTAATCTTAATCTATCTGGAGGGTACCTAGTTAATTTTAAGGAAGTTTTTTCTATATTTAGGTACTATTAAAGAATTAAAATTTAAGGTTAAATGACAATTAAAACTAAACTAAACACACTCTTTTTATGCTTTGGAATATTATTCCTAGTTAGTTCATGTGAGACAAAAATGGCAACGCTTCAATCAGTAGGCTTATCTGAAGACTCTTTAAAAATTGCCACACAAAGATTGCATAATTATGTAGATGACGGTAAGCTTCCAGGAACGTTTGTACGGATAATTAAAGAAGGGAAAGTTGTTTACAACGATCGATACGGCCTTATTGATATTGCTAAAAATAAGCCTGTAGAAGATGAATCTTTATACCGAATTTTTTCAATGACCAAGCCTGTCACTGCGGTAGCTATAATGACACTTCACGATCAAGGAAAGTTGAATTTGGACGACAAAGTCTCCAAATATATTCCTGAATTTTCTAATACTCAGGTTTATGAAAATATTGATGGTAAACACACCACAATCCCACAAAAAAAAAACAGCTAACGATAAGGCATTTGTTGACTCACACTTCAGGCATTCCTTATGGATGGGAATGGAGTTATGTAGATTCTATTTATAACGCGAAACAACATATGAGAAAGGATTGGACTATTGAAGAAATGACAAAAGATATAGCTACTATCCCATTAAAATTTCAGCCTGGAACCCAATACAATTATGGTCTTGGGATTGATGTCGCAGGCTACATCGTGGAGGTTGTGTCTGGAATGAAATTAGACATATATTTTAAAGCTGCTATTTTTGATCCCTTAAGAATGGATGACACACGATTCTATGTACCAAAAGAAAAACAAGACAGAATGACTGAGTTGTATACTAGAGATGAAAATGATAAACTCACAATTGTTGAAGATAAGGATATTAAGGAAAGAATTGGGGCAGGTGTTCCACCCAAACTTTTATTAGGTGGCGCTGGATTGATTTCATCAATGGGTGATTATGAGAAATTCTGTCGCATGCTTCTAAATAAGGGAAAATTAAATGGGAAAAGAGTCTTGTCAGAAAGAGCTTCTGAAATTGTAATGACTAATCAAAATCCAGAGGGGTTTGAGGGAGCCCCTGGAATGGGCCACGGTCTTTCAGGAACAGTAAATCTAGAAAGTGGAGAATATAGTTGGGGAGGTGCTGCAAAAACATCATTTTGGATAAATCCAACCCATAATCTGATAGTCATATGCTATACGCAGTTATTCTCTCAACCAAGTGAATATGCCCAAGAATTTAAAGCTGCTGTTGATGGAGCAATAATTGATTCAGATAGTAATTAGTGAGACTATAGATTAAACCTTAATTATTGTTAGAATTATGGGATTTAAGGTTCTAATAAATTACATAATCCCATTCTTTAAAGTAAAAAAATATATTGTGTTTTATTTAAATTAAAATACATTCAAGTTTAAAGTAAATATTTTGGGGTTCGACTTTGGGTTTCTCCTGAACTTTTTTTAAGATTTTTTCTTTTAGACCCCAGGCATATCATATTCAGTAAGTTTTATAACTTTGAGATAGAATTAGTAAATTTTTAATAAATGAAAAGACTTCTCCTAATATTATCTATTATGGTTGTAAATTCTTGTTCAAACAAAATACCTGATGGAACTTATCGGGCAATCAATTATAATAATAATTCTTTAGCACATGTTAAACAATACTTCACTTTTGAAGGTGATGAATTTGGTAAATATATTATTCGGTATGGGGAAAAGTTTGTATACGATTCAATAAATATTATTAAATATAATAGGGGTAATAATTTTTTACTTACAAGAAATGATACAATTTATAAGTGTAAATATTTCATAAAACAAGATACTCTGAAACTTGAAATAAATGAAAATATTATAGCTTTGCTAAAAGTTGACTTAAAACGCTAAATCTCTTTTATTGATTTTTGTAATATTCTCGTTTAAACCACCTGTATATAATATTCAGTAAGTTTTGGAATTTTCACTCCCCTTAAATAGGTTAAATTAATATTTATAGAAGAGTGTCTATTAGTTTTTTTAACTTGTTTATATTATCCACACTTTTAAAAATTTTTATAACACTAGAATGACAAAAGCTATAAATTTTAGGTCTTGCTCATATAGCTTTGTGAGCCATATTTTCATTAAAAATTCAAAACATGTCGCTTTTTTATTTATAATTTATAGCGAAGTCCAAGAGTCCAAATAAATTGATTAGAGGATAGAGTCTGATTCATAAATCCCCTCAGGTCAAAGCTTGAGCTCAATCGGTAATTTATGGTTTCAGCTATTCCATATGTGTTATCTAGGTCTAGATAATAAAGTTGAGTAGTAAAGGAAAACTTATTTTGCTGTAAAATTCCAGACAAGCTGAATAAATTGAGCTCAAGATTATTATTTATTCCCTTGCCGTGGATGTAAGTTGTATTAAGCATTATTTTTTTTGAGACTGGATAATTTGCCGCAATTCTCTGTGAAAAATATGTGTTTACTGTATCATCGTCATCAATTTGAATTAATGGAAAAACAACGCCTCCAGATAACTTTAATTTTTTTAGTTTTTTGTCAAGTATTTTGATTTGAGTTACAAAAAAAAGGCTTCTCAGATTTAATGTATTCATCCGAATACTACCTATCATGTAGGCAGAAATAAGTTTCTTATTTCCAGTACCAGCATTGAAATTAATATTTGGGTTTGGATCTGTAAATGCGGGTATGAACGAAAAACCTCCTGTACTAAGCTCTACACTTCCGTATTGGGAAAATCCAAAAATAGGTATTGATATAAATAAAATTAAATATTTACGCATTGTAATAATAGTTTAGTTTTTCAGCAATTTCTGTTGAAATATTTCATTAATTTGGTTAGAAAGTAAGACTTAACTAATAGTTAAAGGGAATAATTAATTTTCAAGAATAACACCCCTAAAATTAGTTAAAGGCCCATTCATAAAAACAACAGAACATAAGTGTTTGTAATTTTATCTTAATTTCTTTTTATCGTTGAAATGAATTATTGCGTTGGTGAATCCATTCTAAATTCTAAACCAACCGATGTTCTTGGTAGAAATCCTTCCCAAGGATCTTGCTCATCAAATCCCTTTGCATCAAGATATGGTAAGTAATCTCTATTGTTTTTCAGTTTAACCCCCATAAAGGCCGTAATAAAATGCTGATTGACATTGTTGATTCTACGTTGGTCCCATACAGAGTCCGCATAGCGTAAATATTCATCTATATGTATTCCTGGAGTCATAACTTCTGTAGTAGGAGGATTGGGAGCTATGTTGTGACGTGCATTTAAGTAAGTTAGCATGTAACGTTCACTGTTTATGGCTCCATCATAAATTACTTTAACTCCTTTTTCATAGCCCGAGATATCATCTTTACCCCCAGCAACAAATAAAGTTGGAACCTTGACTCCCTTAAGTCCTTCTGCATTCCAAAAACCATTTTCCATTCCCCAAGGTGCCATGGCTACTATCGCCTTAAATCGGTTATCAAAAGAATTGATATAATCAGGGTTTCCCATTTTTCTTTTTTCTAGGGCATTATTCCCTTTGGAGGAAGCTGCAAAAAATTTGACTGCTTGCTCACTATATCCTCCACCGGCAACATTTACTGCACCGTAGCCACCCATTGAGTAACCTATAAGACCTGCTTTATCTGTATTGACGAGTCCTTTTAGAAAAGACGAAGAATCGCTGCTGAGTCTTGCCATTTCATTTAATACAAAAAGATCATCTAAACTTCGGTTTAAAAGAGTACTATTAATATTATTTACATCTAGAAATGTTGAATCTGTATGGTCAATTGAAACTACGACATATCCTTTCGAAGCAAGATTTTCCGTTAGATAGGTAAACAATAATCTAGACCCTGTATAGCCGTGAGACACAATGATTAGGGGATAAGGACCTTCTGATGAATTTGAAACAGCATCTCGACGTGCTCTTCCTTTAAATTTAAATGGAATTAAGGGTCTGTTGGGATCAGAAAAGTTTCCCATAACTTGATCGTAAATGACTTCCTCTTTTTCTTCAATTCCTAAACTAGCAGGGTACCATATTTCAAGTGTTAATGGGCGGTCGTATAAAACTGTTTTCTCTTCATCGCTATTTAAAATATCTATTTGATTAGGGTTAACAACCTGAATGGTTTTAACGCCGACTTTAAGCTTTCCTCTTGCGGCTAGTATTGGAGCATCAGGAAGGGGATCACCTATATAAAAAGAATTAAATTCAGATTGTCCAAAAGAAAAGAAAGGAATAATAATTGAAAGTAATAGTTTGTTCATTTAATGTGTTTTCAGCAATTTCTTAATTAAAATATGCCATCAATCTAGTTAGACAGCAAGACTTGGCTTTAGTTTAAATGAATTGATAATAATTTTTTGTTTTTTAATGTTTGTGTGACTGATACTTCATTTTTTGTCCTCATCGGTGACTCAAAATCGATCACTTACATATATGTCAATCACAAAGCGTGTCGCCAGTCACGAAGTTTTAGTGCATAAGAAAATAGACTTATAAATAAATTAATTATTAAAAAAAAAACGTACTACTAATAAACACATTTCATACTATTATTTTTAATAAAATAGGATTTATAGTTTTTTGCCTTTTTATCCATACAGCCACAAAGGTCTAACAATTCAATATTTTTGAAATCAATTGGATGGCTTTCTGCTTGTAAAGCAATATATCCCTCTCCAATTGGTTTACCTGCTTTGTCAAGCCAAATTTCTTTATTGGTAACCCCAAAGTTATCCCAATCTTTTCCTTTATAGTCTTTAGATAAAAAACTTGAATCTATTTCTGGTCTAGTATATTTCAAAACAGTATCGTTTTCAATAATATGTAAAATCGATTCGTTACCTAATATTATGGCTTCAATATGAACCCATTGATCTCCATTGTAGGTTTTAGACTCGGAAGTAATACAATGTGTGTAATCCAATTTATCGTTAAAATATACTGCTGTTCCTGGGGTACACAAATTTGCTGTAGTTCGCTCACCTTTATTAAGACCTCCAAGGAGCTGAATCTCTAACGATACAGGAAAATGCTGCTCAAATGCATTGCTTTTAGCAGATTGTGAATGAATCATAACACCACTGTTGCGAATATTCCAATTTTCACCTCCAGATGTTTGTTCCTCTATAAAACGATAATCAAATCTAAGTTTGTAATAAGAATATGGTGTTTTATAATACATATGCCCATATTTGTCGTCAAAATCATCGTATTCAGTATAAACAACACGAATCATACTATCTTGTACTTGAAAAGTATTATTAAAATTATCATTTAAACTATGGTTAGCAATTTTAATATTCCATCCGTTCAAGTCTTTGCCATTGAACAACGAAACCCACTCTTCTTTAGAATTTGTATTATTTTCTACTTTACATGAATAAAAAAGAATAAGTAGAATAAAAATTTTTTGAAATGATCTCATATTTTAACTTAAGTGAATATAAAAATTAATATAGATTCAGATCTTATTAACTAAAGACGATTTATTTATCTTTTAACTCGAAGTAATAAAAAATTTGAAACAATTATGGAGGACTTTAGTGAATTTCGGATTAATTATACAATTGTTTAAAAACATTACCATCAGTGTCAAAACTAAAGTAATAAGTGTGTTTCTCTTCCTCATCCAAATTACTAAGAATCGTAAAATCAACTTTGGCTATCTGATAATCGACGTCTGTTAACAATGTAATTTGAATGGGATCAAAAGTTTCAAAGTCTCTACTCATCAATGAAGACTTTAATAGAATTTGCATTAATGCACGATTCACACGTTGTTGTAAAATTTTAACTTTTAAATTGTTTTCAACCGGAATTTCATATTGATCACCATTAGCTTTTTGCCACGAAACGAAAAAGCTTTTTGGAGTCACTTTAGTTTCCTGAGAAGCCAAAGAATTTAAAGGGACTACGATACCTAAAAAAAATATGAGATAGTATTTAAAATACATAATTGTCATCACAATAAATTTAACTAAATTTAATAAAACTCATACAATTTCTATTGTATATCTATAATATTAATGAATAAGAGTAATCAACTTTTTTATTTTCTTACGATCTCAATCCTAATTTTTGCTTGTTCAAAACAAGAAGATGAGGGCAAAATAAATCATTATAAACTGACTACTGAGATTTGGCCAAATAAATCAAATGGTAAAATCACTCCTAGTAAGGGAACTTACAATCCCTTTACCATTAAGACTATTTATGCTCGACCTGAGCCGGGTTGGGTTTTTGATCGCTGGGAAGGAGCCCTAAATAGTATAGACAATCCTACATCCATTTCATTTTATGATGATCTTGCAATTCGTGCTGTGTTTAAAAAAGATACGTTTAAAGTTAGAACTATTGCTGGAGGAAAAGGAAAAGGAAATGAATTAGACCAGCTTTTTTACCCAACAGGTATCGCCCTAGATCCCTCAGGTGATTTGTATGTGAGTGATATGTACAATCATCGTATCCAAAAATGGAGACCTGGTGCTACAGTAGGTGTTATCGCAGCCGGAGGCAATGGTTATGGATATGGACCCTCACAACTCGATGAACCTGGTAAAATAGATATTGATAGTCAAGGCAACTTATATATTGCAGATACAGGAAACAATAGAGTTCAAAAATGGGAACATGGAGCCCTTAGAGGATCAACTGTAGCGGGAGGTAATGGAATCGGTGACGAACCTAATCAATTAAATCAACCCTTTGGAATAGCTGTTGATAAAGAGGGAAGCATTTATATCTCTGAATTGGGAAACCACAGAGTGACTAAATGGGAGTTAGGAGCTTCTACAGGGAAGGTAATTGCAGGAGGTAAAGGCGAGGGGAGTAATTCAGATCAACTTGCAATTCCCCTTGGGATTACTGTGAATGATGACGGTGACTTATACGTTGCTGACACCTATAATCATCGTGTACAACTTTTTAAAAAAGGATCAACTAAAGGGAAAACGATCCTTTCTGAAAAAGATTTTAAATCTGATTTTCAAATTAATTATTTTAGTGGGATCAGCTTAGTTGACAATTCCTTTCTGTATATCACTGATTATCAGCAAGGAAGGATTATTAAATACGATATTAATTCAGACACCTTTGAAATTTTATTAACTAAAGATTCATCTGATAATGAAGAAGATAGGCTCTCACAACCCTATCAAACTGCAGTTGATGTTTTAGGAGACCTTATAATAGCAGATGCAAAAAATAACCGCGTACAAAAACGAAAAATAAATCTTGATTAAAACAACCATAAGGGTATTAAATGATTTATATCCTACAAAATAATCCCCTATCAATTAATTATAGTCTCAAGACTTAGTTTTTTTTCTTGCTCTTTTAAACTTCAATTTAAATAAAAACAACTTAAATCTTGAGTTAAGTTAATAAACTATTCTTCTTTATAAATTGCAATTTTATGGGTGCGAACCAATACTTGGCTGATACTATCAGAGTTAATTTCAATTTTCATTATCTTGCTAGCCTTCATAGGCATATGACATTTTATACAATCCCAAGTATTTTCAGGCAGCAAATTCTTATGCTGTTGACTTGGATGACATTCAATACAACGAGAATTAAACTTAACCACATTATTTCTTTCGTTTGAATGGGGGTCGTGACAAGTCATACAATCCATCCCTTCAGATTTTATAAAACACTGACTCATTGCAAGTAAGCCAACCTGATTTGAGTGAACGTCAGGTTCGTTTGTGGTTTGGGTAGTGAGGTAGTTCTTTAAAACATCTCCAGGAGTAAATGAAAAAGCAGGTTGATTTATATTGTTTCCAACTCCAGAATGACATAAAGCACACATATCGACGCGTTGTTGCTGGCTAAAATCTGTGTAAGAAAGAATTTTTCTACCTACACTATCCATAGGATTTTTCCGATGATGCTTCACATGATCTACAACAGGGCCATGACATCTTTGACAATCAATTCCAAAAACAATATTCTCTTTGTTATATCTATTCGTGGGAATACCACTTTTCCAATTTTCTGACTGACTGAAGGTGGTGTGACATTCCAAGCATCTTGGAAAAATTGGCCTTTTTGGCTGAAAAAAAGATGGATAACCCGGACTGTTTATCCACTGTGAATTTGGCTTGTAGTAGGATCCTTGAAGCTGAAATAAAGAATTTTCATCCCAACTTAAAAAAGAATTTCCAATTTTAGTTCCTGAGCCTATATTAATATCTATGGATTTTGTGAAAAAAGCAGACTCATAAGGTATTCTGTAAGCTTCCTGGAAAAGTGTATCATTCTTAAAAGAAAAAGATAACCGGGTCTGATCTTTCAGGTCAAAATAATTTTTATCTGAGTTTAAAAAAGGAATTACCATACCAGAAGTAATTTTAGAGGAAGTCAACCAATGAGCTGTTTGCTTATGTGCGTTGACGATATCCAAATGACATTGATTACAGCTTTGCATACCAATAAAAACGGTGCCATTTGGATGCAAACCTAGTTTTTCAATAGGGATATACTCTGAGGTATATGAATTACAAGCTGTAATAGAAACAGTAATCAAAAGTCCGAAAACAAAAGCTAAACGCATAAATGAAAAATTTACTTACTCATATTTATAATTTAATTAAAATTTCCAATTTAATTAGTAATGCGCTTAAAAAGTACTTCTCTAGCACCATCAAATGCTTTTATGCGGTTTTCATCTAAAGGAATGAATTTAAAAATAGTTTCCCGAGGTTGCTTCACTATCTCTACTACAAAGGTATCTATGGATTGTCCTTTACGAACTTCATTTAATTTCCATCTACCGTATTCTACTAAAGAATCTAGTTCATAACTGTAACGATTACCAAAATAAGTTGTTTTTCCACTTACTTCAAATCTAATATAAGTTTGAAGGAATTTGTTTTCTATACGCCAATCACCAACAAGATAGTTTTTGAAATCTTGCGATTTAGAATTTGAACATCCCGTTATTAAAATAACAGCAAAAAATGTGAGAAAGAAAAATCGCATTAATTGATTCTTATTTGCTGTAAAGCTTCATCATTTTTAGCAACAAGTAAATGGGTTTGTTCTCCCACTTGTATTGTTTTCATATTTCTTACATCACCACGCATGACAAGTCCAGATTCTCGTGGTAATTGAGTGTCAAATCCACCTTTTCCGTCTCCTTTAAGCCATAATCCGAAGCTAGCATCATTTCTTGGGGTTTCTACTTCTGCGTTGTAGAGATTACCTCCAAGTATAGCATCTAGATTCCCATCACTATCTACATCTTTAACCACGATAGAATTGATATTTGAAAATTGTGCTTGATAGGGTAGTGGTTTGGCACTAAAAATCCCATCTTTATTTTCTAAATAAACACTCTGAAAGGAAGTAATCTCATATTTTAAAGATTCTTCAAGCATTTTATCAGAATAAATCTCTTCTAGCGACGCACTGGCAAAGGTGTTGTAATTTTTAAACTTATCTTTAATAGCAGGCATTTGCTGAGAAGAACATTGTCTTCCACGAACAGGATATTCTGTATCGTCAGACTTATAACTCAATACGATATCATAAGTCGCATTTTCATCAAAGTCGTTTAAGTAGACACGAAATGGCTTTTCTTCTGACGCTTGGTATTTATAATTTAACCCTAAGTTACCTAAGATCAAATCCATATCACCATCATTGTCAAAATCCCCTTTTTCAATGTCGTTCCACCAACCACGCTGATCAGCTGTGTAGACCTTATCAGTCACTTCGGTAAAACTTTTTCCTGAATTATTTTTAAAGAAGCGGACAGACATCCATTCTCCAGTCACAATTAAATCTTCCCAAGAATCACCATCAATATCAATCCATTTTGAAGTTGTTACCAATCCAATATCTTTAAGTTTAGCTAATTTTTGATCCGTTACATCAATAAATTTGACCAATCCATCAGTACTTTGATTTTCTAGAATTCTTGAACTTGTAGGATAGGGGTATTTTTTAGGACTCAGTCTACCCCCAACAAAAAGGTCTAGGTCACCGTCTTGATCAAAATCATTAATAGAAACTTCAAGTCCGCTAATACGTGTATCGGGTATGGCAGTTCTATTTCTTTCAAAGACTAGGTTGCCTTTGTTTTCATAAAAACGATCTTCATAACCCATTGATCCCTCATCAAATTCGTTTCCTCCGCTAGCGATGTAAATATCTTGATCCCCATCATTGTCTGCATCAAAAATCTGGATGCCTAAATCTTCATAAAACTTATCTTTTTCAAAAACAGGTACTTTAACTTCTGTGAATGTTCCATTTTGTTGCTGGATATAGAGCGAAGTAGGTTGTGCAATGGCACCTCCAATTATATAATCTTCAAGCTTATCATTGTTTAAATCTCCAACAGATAGAGCTGGACCTAAAGTCGAGTTTTTATGAGGTAACAAGACTTCATCTTTAAAATCATTATATGGATTTTCATGATGAATAAAGGGTTCTTTTTGTATGATTGTCTCAAATTGTTTTACACTACTTTCTCCTTTTTGCTCTTTTGTAAATCTAGCTTGTCCATTGTATGTGATAGTATTGTAAATATTTACTGTACCATTTTCTACTTTGGTCTGAGTTCCATCAGGCCATTGGACTACTATTTCATCAATTTGGGTGGAAGTACCTAAGCCAAAATGAATTCTTGGAGAGACAGAAGAAAGGTATCCTCGACTTAGATTCAATTCTTGCATTTGGTATTGCCCATCTGCCTTTAAATGTACTCTTGTGCCCATAGGAATTTGATTATTTTTTCCTTCTAACTCAAATCCAATAAAATTGGTATTTATACTGTTGTTTCTGTAAATACTAGCGAGGCCTTCCAGGTTGTTCACAACTAAATCTAAATCACCATCATTATCTAAATCACTGTAAACGAATCCATTAGAAAAAGTTTTTTCATCTAATCCCCATTCAATATTTTTATTTTCAAATCCTCGATTTTGTTGGTTTTGAAATATATAGTTAGATAGCTTTTCAGAAGGTAATTTTTCTAGATAAGACAATAGTTTGACTTCCTCTTCTTTGTTTTTATAGTTGGGATCATTTTCCATCTTGTCGAAAAATGCTCTGTGTTCGGTATAAAAATCTTTATTATTTACGTCTCTTCTAATGCCATTGGTAACATAGAGGTCTTTCCAGCCATCATTATCAAAATCGGCAAATAATCCACCCCAGCTCCAATCGGTGGAAGAAACACCACTCCAGCGAGCAATGTTACTAAAAGAAGGAGAATCACTAAATAGATTTCCTTGATTTGCTTGTAGGGAGTTTTGCATATACTGATGGTGCAAGCCCAATGATACCGATTGATAAAACACCTCGGGATTCATAGAAGACATATTGGCTTTAGATCTAAAATTATCAGCTGCATTCATATCCAGTTGGAAAATATCTATCCAGCCATCATTATTGAAGTCAGAAGCATCAACACCCATCCCAAAAAAAGAGGTTTGCTGAAGTGTGTTAAGGATATCATTTGAAAACGTTCCATCTCCATTATTGATGTACATAAAATCAGGAGCATTAAAATCATTGGAAATATAGATGTCAGGATATCCGTCATTATTAAAATCAGAAGCTACAATTCCTAGGCTTAATCCAAAATTACTGATACCCGCTTCTTGAGTCACGTCAACAAAATGATCTCCTTCATTACGGTACAAGTGATCTGATTCACGTTCATTATGATTATCAATCTTATACTTGTAATAATCAACTGGGGCTGTAAAGCTAGTGGGAGGGTAATTTGCTACATAAAGATCTAAGTCTCCATCTTTATCATAATCAAAAAAAGTAGCATGCATGCTGTAACCATCATCGTCAATGCCGTACTCTTTTGCCTTTTCAGTAAAAGTGTTGTCTTGGTTATTAATGTATAATACGTTATTGTTAGGTTCGTTTTTCCCTGCTACAGAACAATAAATATCTAGGAAGCCATCATTATTGATGTCAATTAAAGTAACGCCCGAATACCAACGGTCATCCCCACTGATTCCAGCGGATTCGCTAATATCATTAAACTTTAGGTCCTCTTGATTTAAATAGAGTTTGTTTGGAACCATATTCCCTATAAAAAATAGATCTTCGAGTCCATCGTTATTAAAGTCTCCAGCTGCTACACCACCACCCAAATACATATATGGATAGGTGAAATAGTTTTGAGTATGTGTCTCGTTCAGCTTATTAATAAAGTTAATATTAGTAGTACTAGAACTTAGTTTTGTAAATTGTTTATTTTCTGATTCGCAAGCATTTAAAAAAATAAAAACGATACATAGACCTAAAATTCTTTTCATAGGTTTTTTTTTAAAATTAAAAAAACCCCGCAAAATTGCGAGGTTTTTAATGTTAAATTAATGATATAAACTTAGTATCCAGGATTTTGTAAAAGTGAAGGATCTCTATCGATTTCATTTTGAGGGATCGGCATGAAATATACATGATCTTTCCAAGCTCTATTTTCAAAAACAATATCGATAGGCTTGTAAGAGTATTCGAAGTCTGCTGCACTTTTTCTGTAGTTAGAAGGCGTCATAGAACTACCTGCCTTTTGCGTTGCTGTAACTAGTATTTTTCGAACTTGCTTATTTAGTGAATAAGGTCCTTCCAACCAACGCTTCATGTCATATAAACGAAAACCTTCATTAGCAAATTCCTTATCGCGTTCTCTTCTGTGTAACTGAACCAAATCATCTCCAGATTCTGTTACAGCCGGAAGACCGTTTCTGAAACGTAATTTATTTAACCAAGCTTTTGCATCAGCTTCTTGTCCAAGAGCGATACTCGCTTCAACATAGTTTAAAAGAAATTCTGCATAACGGAAGTAAGGAACATCAACCTTTTGAAGGTTTTTAGGCCATGTAGCGGGCATATTAGGGTCTGTATATTTTTTGAAATATATTCCAGTTCTTGAACCGTTCCAATCCTCAATAGGTCCTTGACGTGTATCAACACCATTAACAATCGTTCCGTCATTAAAGGTGTAATAACCAGTCTGAATTTCATTAAAAAGATCAAACTTTACTACGTCACTTGATCTTGGTTTCCATGGTGAACCGTCAGCTAATAATGTAGAGTAAAAACGTGCCTCACGATTTCCAAAAGGATCTTTAGCATGCTCAGGATTATTCCAGTCGAAAGTTGTACCGTCAGCTAAGGTGTACTTAGCAGCTAAAGCTTCAGTTGGAGTTGTTCCTGCCCATTCATGGTAGCCGTTAGGCCCTTGATTAAGAGCAAACATACCTGGTCCTTGATGCCATCCGTTTCCACCATCGTAGGTTCTGGATGCAAATCCAAAATCTTCAATTAAACGCCCCCAGATAAAATCTTGGTTTTGATCACCTTGTAACCAGATGTCTTGATAGTTTAGTACCGCTTCATCAAATGGAGCTGGCGCACCATAGTCTAGTTTGTATCCTGAAGTGGCATCTAAAAGTGCTTTTGAGGCTGCTTTTGCAGCTTGCCAGCGTTGTTCTTGTGAGCCACTGGTGTATCCAACAAGCTCTTTATTAGCATAAGAAGATAAAGTTGAAACTGCACCATTTTTAGAAGGTTCGTACAAATCACTTGCGGCGTGAGTCAATACCCTAGATTTCAATGCTAAAGCTGTAATTTTATGTGCTCTTGCCTTATCTACCGGTGCATCATCTAATAGATTAATTGCCTGATCGACATCAGAAATAATTTGATTGACAGTAGCTTCAAAACTAGATCTTGGATTTTCAGCCTCGCTTTCAAGAGTAAGTGGTTCTGTCAAAAGAACTAAACCTCCATACTCACGCATTAACTGGGTATAAAGATATGCTCGCATAAAATAAGAATCTCCTAGGAGTCGCTTGGTAAGTGCAGCATCTAAACCTGCCTCATTTTCAGTAAGCTTTTGAATGGCAATATTCGCACCACGAATAAATGGGTACAAATTACCCCAAGTATGCCATCTAAAATTAAAAAAGCCTCCAGAAGGATTCATCTTTCCTTCAGTCCATCCATCCATTCCACGGCCAGGGTGTGTAAACACCGCCTGATCAGTAGTTGCATCTGTAGTCTCTTCTCCGGTCAGTTCTCCTGCCCATGTTGCACCATACAAGTCAAGTACAGCAGCTTGAGCGAGTTTAGGCGAAGACCAAACATTGGTCTCAGCGACTTCGCTTAGTGGGGTAGTAGCTAAGAAATCATCTTGGCAACTTATTATTGCCAGAGAAAACATAATTACACCCGTAATTCTCATTAAAGTTTTTTTTATATTCATCATCATTTTTATTAGCATTATTTATTAAAAAGTTATTTGTACTCCAGTTGTTATTGTCTTAAGTAAAGGATATGCACCACCATTGTTGACAGCAGCACCGCCTGAATTTCGAGTATTGTTTATATCCACCCCATTTTGTATTACTTCAGGATCAAAAGGGAAATCTGTAATCGTTATCAAGTTTGTACCTGATACAGATAGACGAATACTTTCTGCTCCAATTTTACTACTTATATTTTCTGGGAAATTATAACCCAACTCTAAAGATTTTAATCGAATAAAATCACGAGTAATTAAAGCGTAATCGGTTTGATTAGAATACCATTGATCACCACGATCCGCTAAACGAGGCGCAGGAGCATTAGTATTGTCTAATGACCAAGCACGATCGTAAATATCACGCTGAACATTTGCGAGTGTTCCAGACATAAAGCTCCACTCGTAGGTGTTGAAACCACCAGCAGCACCATTCCAGAACATATTAAAGTCAAAGTTTTTATAGGATAATGCAGTATTGAAACCCATCTGTGTATCTGCAAAAACACTACCACCTACACGTGTTTTATCTTCAACTGTAATTTTTCCATCATTATTGATATCAACTACTCGCGCATCACCAGGTTTCAGTACAGGAGCAATAGCGCTATAGTCTAAGCTTTCAGAATCAACCTCAGATTGTGAACGGAACACACCGTCAAAAGAATAAAGTAAAGGGCGACCTATTTCTCCACCTGTTTCACGTTGCCACGGACGATCTGCAAAATCAGGCTCGTCAACAAAGATTAACTTATTGTTTGAATCACTTACATTAAATGAGAAATTATAAGTTAATCCAGAGTTGGTTTCACCATTATATCCTAGAGAAATTTCGATTCCTGTATTTTGAAATTCTCCAATGTTTTGAGCTGGTGGAGTAATACCACTGTAAGCGGGTAACGTTTTGTTTGGCAAGGTTAATATATCTTCTCTTAAATTTTTAAATACTTCAAATCCTACAGAAAGTCTATTATTAAGAGCTCTTAAATCAAAACCAAAGTTTTGTGATGTTTGAGTTTCCCAAGTAATGTTTGGATTTGGAACCTTCGTTTCATAAGCTGTCGTATAAACATTTCCTAAGCCAGTAGCTGCGAATCCGTAAGAAGCTAAGAATTGGAAAGGAGCAACATTGTCATTACCCAACTTTCCATATGATCCCTTTAACTTAAAGTAATCTATGAATGACACATTGTCTTTAAAGAAATCTTCCTTAGAAAGCACCCAACCTGCAGAACCTCCTGGAAAAAATCCATAACGTTTATCTTCTGGAAATAAATAAGATCCATCATAACGGAAAACCATCTCTAAAAGATACTTTTCTTTAAAGTTATAGTTTAAACGACCGTAGTAGTTTAAACGAGCAATTTCATAAGCGCTACCCGCACTACTCTGTCCGTCTTGTCCACCAAAACTCAATTGATCTAAGTCATTAGAAAGGAAAAAGCGTTTGAAGGCCGTAATATAGCTTTGTTCAGACTCTTCACGTGTAATACCACCTAATAATTTAATGAAGTGATCACCAAGGTTTTTCTCATACTCCACATTAATGGTAGCTGTAATATCAGTAAGTGTTGTGTGACTATTTCTCAAACTTGGATCACCAGGACCTCTACTTGCTGCAGTTAAACCTGAAGAATCCTTGTTAATACCGTCCCAAGTATACAATTCCCAGGGTCGCTCCCATCTTTTATAATCTAGGTTCATTTTGTCATAAGAAATATTTCCTCGGATCAACAATCCTTCAACACCCGGTACTTTTAAATTAAGTGCAATATTACTTTGAATAAAATTCGTACTATTGGAACTGTACCCAGGTTCATCAGTTACACGGATAGCAGGATTGTTACCGTTTTCGATATCAGGACCGAATTCTCCTGAAGGCCAATAAGCTGGGAACCAAGGATACTGACGAACTAAATCGTTAAAAATACCCCTCGGTTCATTTGTCGACGTATAGTTTTCTTCTTGTCTAGAATATAAACCAACATCAAGACTAAGGAAATCATTAATTTTAGCATCTAAATTTAAACGTAAATCATACTGAGTAAATCCTTTAGGTGCATTTTTAAAGTTGACATCTTGTCTTAAATATCCGGCTGAAGCTAAATAAGTAACATCTTCGTTACCTCCAGTCACTTGAATATTTTGTCTCGAAGTGGGCGCATTTCTACGTTGCACTTCTTCCATCCAATCTGTGTTAGGATAGTTCCAAGGATCAGCACCTAGAGCCGTATTTTGTATACGGTCGGTAGGATAGGTAGGTTGAATAACCTCTCCGTTAGGGCGCGTAAAAGCTTGTCCCCGTGAAGCGTTGGCAGAATTCCACTCTGGAACAGGTAATTTATATACATTTAAAACGTTAACTAAATCCATGTACTCCTCACCTCTCAACATATCAGGCGTGGTAGTAAAGTTTTGCCATCCATAGTTGGAGGTAATTTTCACTTTAGCATCTCCTGTTTTACCTCTTTTAGTGGTAACAAGAATTACTCCGTTTGCCGCTCTCGCTCCATAAATCGCAGCAGAAGCATCTTTTAATACGGATATACTTTCAATATCTGCAGGATTAATACGCCCTAGACCTCCAGCACGATTTGGAATTCCATCAATTACAATGAGTGCAGAGGAATTGTTGAATGTATTTGTTCCACGAATACGAATAGCTGGATTGTCAAAACCAGGTGCTCCGTTTCCAGTATCAATATAAAGTCCAGCGACTTTTCCTGCTAAAGCAGTTCCCAAGTTGGGAGAAGCTGATTTTACCAAGGCTTCACCGCTAATGGTCGCAATAGATCCAGTTAAGGTTGCCTTTTTCTGTGTGCCGTAACCTGTCACTACAACTTCTTCAAGACCTTGAACATCTTCAATTAGTTGCACATCAATAGTGCTACTTGTTCCAACGGGAATCTCCTGTGTAAGGAAACCTATATAGGTAAAAACTAGAACAGCATCTTGCCCCGAAGTTGTTAGAGTATAATTACCATCAAAATCTGACGTTGTCCCGTTATTAGTTCCTTTCTCTATAATAGTTACTCCAGGCAACGGGCCAGCTCCATCAACAACTGAACCTGAAAGGCTTTGCTGAGCATAACCAAGTGAAGCTCCCAAAATGATAAAGGAAAATAATAAGATTTGTTTCAATTTTTTCATTAGTTTTTAGTTTAGTTTTTTTGTTAGTTATATTTAGTTTAATTTGAATATAAAGTTAATTTTTTTTTTAAAATGAGATTAACAATTTCTTAATAATTAAGACTAAAAATATATATATTGATAAAAAAACATATACAAAACCTCATTATTCGTATACATTATTGTGATTATTTAAGAAGCTGATTCACCTTTTTTGTATAACTTTTACCAAGTTTGAAGGAAATATCATTTTTTGTGTAAATAATATTTTTCTTAATTCTATCAATTTGATTGATGTTTATGGCTTGAGATTTGTTTACACGAATAAGTATATTCTCGGGAAGTTGTTCAAGAAATACTTTTAGATTATTTCTAACTAAATAAGAATTATCAGTTGTAGATATTTTTACATAATCCTTTTTTGCTTCAATTAAGGAAATGCTATTAATTTCAATGTTATGATCAGTACGGCCAGACCTAATTAATATACGGCTTGATAATATATTATCATTGGAGCTAAAGTTTGTTTGATCCTCTTTTTTGCTTAATTTATCAGTGAAATTTCTGTAAAGAAAAATCGCTAGCACTATAATTAGTATTAATGTAATTGATAATAGTAGGTAAAAGTTTGCTCTATAATCATCGCCGAAGTTAATTCCTATAATTTCAGCCAATTTTGATCTTTGGACAGCATTACCATCATAATCAATAAAACTGTAATTTATTGATTCAAATGGATTTGAAACCTCTTTATGATCCTTAATAAAAAGAATAATATTTAAATCAAAAATTAATTTAAATTTCCATCCATTCGAAATATCTATTGATTGTTTTGAAGTTTTAATTGTAATTGGACCCCTTACTCCTCCGGGTCCGTGATGATCTATTACAAGCAAAGTAAAGATATTTTCTTTCTGCATATATTCCTTAGGAATTATATATTGTCGTGGACAATTAAAGCAATTGGTGTTGCCTATCAATTGTCCATTGACATACAAAAAGTCAACATCATCAATCCCATCTAGGACCTCAAACACATAGTCTTCTTTTGGTTTTTCGTTAAAGTTTATTTTTTTCCTAAACCAAACAGCTCCATCTAATTGCTGCCTATTAAAAATACGCCCAAATGAATTTGGAAAATTAGTGTTGCCCCAGTTTTTATCGTTAAAAGAGCTACTTGTAAATTTTTCTTCATTAAAGTTATAATGAGAGAAAATAACTGTGGCATGTGAAGGAAGTGTTTTAAAATTTGACAAGTTTTCAGAATAAATAGTGTATGTCCAATCTCCATTCAAATTGATTTCTGTACCCTCGAGATCTTCTAGTTCACTATCTTTTTTCAGATAGATATCGCCATGAAAAATAGGAGTTAATGAAGTTTTAAGCACAAAAATTTGTATTGTGTTGACTCCATTTTTTATAATTGACTGAGGGATGACGAATTCAGAAAAGCGTCCAGTGTAATGCATTGATTCCCCGATTTCATTAAAATGTTTTTGATTGTTTGTATTTTGTAATAAAGCATCATTAAATTTTATAACTACCCGGTCACTTATCCCGTTTTTTGCAATGAAGAAATAGTCTGAAATCGTATCATTAAGAATGAAATTTTTCTCAAAAAGTACTGCTATCTCGGGATAATCAGAAAACGTATCACTAGGAAATTTGGCTACACCTGTATTTTTTATAACCCTATAATCATCTTTAAAAATAATAGAGATTAAATCATTGTAACTTTTTTCATCATTATAACTTTCTGTCTTATTAACCAGATTAGTGGATTCGATTACCAGAGAGGTTTTTTCACCTGAACTTTGGCCAATTAAATGACTAGATTGAATTAAAAGTAAAAGGATTAAATGCAATTTATATTTTATTCTTAAGAGCACGTTATTTAAAATTTAAAGGTTCCTTAAATTATTTTAGGATTTCACAGATCAATCTAATTTAAACTAAATTATATAAGTTTTCCAAAAGTTTGTTTAAATGGACATATTAGGCTCTTAAATAAATTCATTCTCGTATACATAAAATTACTTTTTGTATATGTTTTTTTTGAACTTTTATTTTTTTTAATAATAATAATAATAATAATAATAATTCCGAAGTTTAATTTAAAAAAAAAATCATTAAATTATTGATTTTTATAATAAATTTAATTGCTCTAGAAGCCATTAGTTTGCTTTTAGTATGCCTTGAATATTGCTAAAAAAAATATTAAATAAAAATTATTTTAGTTATAACTTTTTTAATTGGCTTGCCTTTCATAAAAATCAAAAATCTATAATTTGATCGATTTTTTTTTAAATTTAAATATCCTAATGTAGTATGCGACTTTTTTTGACACAGTCCAGTGTATTTTATTTTTCATTAACTTGGATTCTAACTACCTTGTTTATTGGAACTGGCGTTGGTGTGGCTCAGTATGAAAACTACCAGGAACAAGTTCCTGGATCAAATGCAATGCTTCCGATGGTCTATATTGAAGCAGGTACTTTTAAAATGGGTAGTCAAAAGTCTGAAAAGGGTCATTTTGGAGATGAGGGCCCACAGCACACCGCTTCTATTGACGGTTTTTGGATGGGACAATTTGAAATCACTTGGGATCTATATAATCTTTTTGTAAGTCGAGAGATAGATGGAAATCAGGTAATAAAAACTACTAGTAATGAAGCTCAAGTAAATGTAGATGCTGTTTCTGGTGCAACTACTCCATATGTAGAGATGAGTTTTGGGATGGGAATTGATAATTATCCTGCAATCTGCATGACCCAACTGGCGGCAGTAAAATTTTGCGAATGGTTGTCAGCCATGACTGGTAATTTTTATCGTTTACCTACTGAAGCTGAATGGGAATATGCTTGTCGTGCAGGGTCTGAAACCGCCTATAGTTTTGGAGATGACTCCAGTCAACTCATTGATTACGCTTGGTATGGAGAAAACAGTAATGAGAAATATCAAAAAGTAGGAACTAAAAAACCAAATCCTCTGGGATTATATGATATGCATGGGAATGTTGCTGAATGGACTTTAGATCAATACATCCCTACTGCATATAGAAAACGTAATAAATCAGTAATTAATCCACTGGAGGAAGGTGAAAAGATTTATCCTAAAGTGGTGAGAGGTGGTTCATGGATGGATAATCCAAATCGATTACGCTCTGCAGCAAGACGACCTTCCTCAAAAAAATGGAAGAGGCGAGACCCACAGATACCAAAAAGTAAGTGGTGGCATACTGATGCTCCTTTTGTAGGGTTTCGAGTGGTTCGCCCCTTGAAAACTCCTTCTGATCAAGAGCAGAAAAAATATTGGAAATACGAATTAACAGATTAAACCATAGATTATGAACAATAAAAATAAAAAACAAAAAAATGAATCAAGACGAGCATTTGTCCAAAAGACTGCGATGGCAACAGGTGCATTACTAACATTACCTATGGGAGTTGAGGGAATGGCTCGTGTAAATGGAAACCAAAAACTGAAATTGGCTTTAGTGGGTTGTGGAGGAAGAGGCTCTGGAGCTGCAGTCCAAGCTATTATCGCTGACGAAAATGTAGAGCTTGTGGCAATGGCTGATGCTTTTGGTGATCGAATTGAAAGAAGCTTAAAAGGAATCCAAGATTATTTTGATGGGGAGAAAAAAATTAATGTCAAAGAAAAAAATCGGTTTGTAGGTTTTGACGCCTATAAAAAAGCGATTGATTTGGCGGATGTTGTTATTTTAACTACCCCTCCTGGATTTAGACCTTACCATTTTGAATATGCAATTGCTAACGACAAGCACGTATTTATGGAGAAACCCGTAGCTACTGATCCTGTTGGAATTCGTAAAGTTTTAGCTACAGCTAAAATTGCTAAAGAAAAAAAGCTCAATGTAGTTGTTGGTTTGCAACGTCACTACCAATCCAAATACATTGATCTAAAAAACCGAATTGATGCAGGGGAGATAGGAAAAATTAGAAGCGGTCAAGTTTACTGGAATGATGCTGGGGTTTGGGTTAAAAAGCGTAAACCTGGACAATCGGAATTAGAATACCAAATGCGAAACTGGTATTATTTTAACTGGCTCTGTGGGGATCATATTTTAGAGCAACACATCCACAATATTGATGTTGCAAACTGGTTTATTGGAGATTACCCAGTTTCAGCACAAGGAATGGGTGGACGACAAGTTCGTAACGGAAAAGATCATGGTGAAATTTTTGATCATCACTTTGTAGAGTTTACCTATGCTAGTGGCGCTGTAATCTCAAGTCAATGCCGACATATCCCTGGAACTATGAGTCGGGTAGATGAAGTTTTTCAAGGAACTAGAGGAAATATAGAAACTTCAAAAGGTCAAATTACAGACTTGGAAGGAATTTTACAATATAAATATTCAAAAAAAGAGGCTAATTATGATACGGCCTCAAATGTAAATGAAGATCCAAATCCATATCAAGTAGAACATGATAAATTATTTGCTTCTATTCGAAGTGGAGGAGTTATTTCGGATGCTGAAAATGGTGCCAAAAGCACCCTTTCAGCAATTTTAGGGCGAATGGCAACTTATACGGGTAAGAAAATCACATTCGATCAGGCGCTTAACTCTAAGTTGCATTTAATGCCTTCGGAAGTAACTTGGGATAGTGTTCCTCCATCACTTCCAGATATAAATGGCAATTATCCTATACCAACCCCAGGAAAAACTAAATTTATTTAAGATGAATAGAAGAAATTTCACTCAGCTAGCTGGAGTGTCGAGTTTTGGACTTTTTACAGGAGCATCTGTCATTGCCAGCAACAGGCAAAGCACTCCTAAAAATACCTTTAACTTGGCTTATGCTCCACATCTTGGCATGTTTAGACATCATGCGGGAAATGACCCTATTGATCAGTTAAATTTTATGGCAGATCAAGGATTTACTGCTTTTGAAGATAATGGTATGCGGACAAGAGAAGTGGTATTGCAAGAAAAAATGGCAAAGACCATGGAAAAAAGGGGCCTGCGTATGGGAGTTTTTGTTGCCCATGAAATCTATTGGCAAAAGCCGAATTTGGCGAATGGTGATGAAACTCTAAGAACGGAGTTTTTGGACTACATCAAAAAAGCTATCCCTGTAGCAAAGCGAGTTAATGCAAAATGGATTACTGTGGTTCCTGGGCATGTAGATTTACGTCAAAATATGGCTTACCAAACCGCTCACGTGGTTGAAAGTTTAAAGCAAGCAGCAGCCCTTTTGGAGCCCCATGGAATTGTTATGGTATTGGAGCCGTTAAATTTTAGAAATCACCCAGGACTTTTTTTATCTGAGAGTCCACAGGCTTATGAAATTTGTAAAACTGTAGATTCTCCCTCCTGTAAAATTTTATTTGACATTTATCACCAACAAATTCAAGAAGGGAATTTAATTCCAAATATAGAAAAGTGCTGGGATGAGATTGGTTATTTCCAAATCGGAGATAATCCAGGAAGAAATGAGCCCACAACTGGGGAAATCAATTACACCAATATTTTTAAATACATTCACTCTAGAGGTTTTGATGGAATTTTAGGCATGGAACATGGCAACAGCCGCTCTGATATATTGGGCGAACAAGCAGTCATTGACGCCTACCTAAAAGTAGATCAGTTCCTATAAACGATTCTAAGAGTCTGTTTTTTATACCTCTACTTTTTCCTTAAAGTTGAGGAGTACCTGATTGTGTATTAAATCTTTTAAGGTTTCTCTTTTTCTGATAATATGGGCGTTATCATTATACCATAAGATTTCGGCGGGTCTAAATCGCGAATTGTAATTACTAGTCATCGAAAAACAATAAGCGCCAGCATTCTTAAAAGCTAGAATATCTCCTTCTGAAATTTCAGCTATTTTACGGTTGCTTCCAAAGGTATCCGTTTCACAGATGTACCCAACAACATTATAAAAGCGCTCTTTTCCTTCGGGATTAGAAATATTTATTATTTCATGGTGAGAGCCATAAAGCATGGGCCTGATTAAGTGATTAAAGCCAGAGTCTACTTGAGCAAATACGTTTGATGTAGTTTGTTTTATTGCATTTACTTTTACTAAAAAGTATCCCGCCTGGCTAACTAGAAATTTTCCTGGCTCAAATGCTAATTTTATTTCACTTCCATAGGTTTTGCAAAATTGGTGAAATCGTTCTGTGAGTTTATCACCGAGTTCTTCAATATTGGTTTCAACATCTCCTTCTTTATAGGGTACTTTAAATCCACTACCAAAATCTAGAAATTCTAGATTTTTAAACTTTAAAGCAGTTTGAAATAAAATTTCTGAGGCATATAAAAACACTTCAATATCTAAGATATCACTTCCTGTATGCATATGTACTCCATTTATGTGCATGTTTGTATTTTCAACAATCCTGAGAACATGTGGAATTTGATGAATAGAAATCCCAAATTTAGAATCGATATGGCCCACAGAAATATTGCTATTTCCTCCCGCCATAACATGAGGATTGATTCTAATACAAACTGGCACGGAAGGGTGTTTAGTTCCAAATTGCTCAAGAATTGAAAGGCTATCAATATTAATTTGTACACCCATATCAGCAGCTTTTTCAATTTCCTTAAGGGAAACACCATTTGGAGTATATATAATGTCACTAGGTGCAAACCCGGCTTCAATTCCTAGTTTTACTTCTTGAATAGATACTGTATCAAGACCAGCTCCCATTTCTTTCATGAACGCTAAAATAGAAATATTAGAAAGTGCTTTACAAGCATAATTAACTTGAAGTTTTTCTACGCCCTTAAATGCATTTTGCAGGCGGTTATATTGTTGTTGAATCTTTTCGGCATCATAAACATAAACTGGATTTTCTTGTTTTTCTGCAATAGATCGTAATATAGAATCGTTCATTTTATTTTATAATATCCTCAAAAATACTACGGAATTTAAAATGGACAAAAGAAAACATTAAACAATATATTATTCCAACAGAATGTTATAAGTATAACAAAATATTTTTGTGAGGAAGTACCAATAACGTTTGGGTTTATCTATTTTTGCAACTGAATTTAGAAATGACATATGAATTTACACGAATATCAAGGAAAAGAAGTTTTAGCTGGTTTTGGCGTAACAATTCAACGCGGAATAGTAGCTAAAACCCCAGCAGAAGCAGTTGAAGCTGGAAAGAAATTAACAGAAACTACGGGTTCCCCTTGGCATGTAGTAAAAGCTCAAATTCATGCTGGAGGTAGAGGAAAGGGTGGAGGTGTTAAATTAGCAAAAAATCTTGCTGAATTAGAGACCATCGCTGGAGATATTATAGGGATGCAATTGATAACTTCTCAAACCCCGCCAGAGGGAAAAAAAGTCAGTCAAGTATTGGTTACTGAAGATGTATACTATCCAGGTGCTTCTGAGCCCAGTGAGTTTTATATGTCAGTTTTATTAAACCGTGCAAGTGGAAGAAATATGATCATGTACTCTACTGAAGGAGGAATGGATATTGAAGCTGTTGCCGAATCTACTCCTCATTTGATTTTTACGGAAGAAATTGATCCTGCTCTAGGGTTGCTTCCTTTTCAAGCGCGAAAGGTTGCCTTTAATTTAGGTCTTTCTGGGGCTGCCTTTAAGGACATGACTAAATTTGTAACTGCACTTTATAAAGCCTATGAAGGTTCTGATGCTTCCTTGTTTGAGATTAATCCTGTGTTGAAAACTTCTGACGATCGAATCATCGCGGTAGATGCAAAAGTGACCCTAGATGATAATAGTTTGTTTCGCCATAAAGACTTTGAGGCAATGCGCGATTTAAGTGAAGAAAACCCAATAGAAGTTGAGGCGCGCGAAGTAGGCTTAAATTATGTTGATCTTGAAGGGAATGTTGGTTGCATGGTAAATGGTGCTGGCCTGGCTATGGCAACAATGGATTTAATTAAACAAGCAGGAGGTGACCCTGCAAACTTCCTTGATGTTGGAGGTACTGCTGATGCCGCAAGAGTTGAAATTGCTTTTCGGTTGATATTGAAAGATCCCGCAGTTAAAGCAATTTTAATTAATATTTTTGGCGGTATTGTTCGCTGTGACAGAGTTGCACAAGGAATCGTAGATGCCTACAAAAACTTGGGAGATGCCATTAATGTTCCGATCATCGTACGTTTACAAGGAACCAATGCTGACATCGCCAAAAAGCTTATTGATTCTTCAGGTTTGAACGTTCTCTCTGCCACTGCTTTTCAAGAAGCAGCAGATAAAGTTCAGGAAGCTATTAGTTAAATGACATAGTGGCAGTTAAATTTAATAATAAACTGCCACTATGTCAAAATTATTAAATGGTCTTAATTTTGCATTAGGAGTAACAGATAAAATTGTTAACCTAAATAAATAAATTATGAATTTAATCAGAAAACAAAACCCATTTTTCCCATCGCTAGTAGATGAACTTTTTAATCAAGACAGGAGAGTTAGAACTTCGTCAATTTCATCAACCACCCCTGCGGTAAATATTATTGAACAGGATACCCAATTCTTGATTGAGTTGGCTGCTCCAGGAAACAAAAAAGAAGACTTTGAAATTGAAATAGAAGATGGGATACTTTCCATTTCTTCTTCTTCTAATAAAGAAGATAATACTTCAGAAAAAGAAACATTTACACGTCACGAATTCAGTTATAATAGTTTTAGAAGATCTTTTACGATTCCGGAAAGTGTAGACGTTTCTTCTATTGAAGCTACTTACAATGAAGGCGTATTACTTATTAAGTTACTTAAACTTGAAGAAGCGCTTCCACAACCAAAAAAGCTAATTAAAATTAGTTAATAGGAATTGTTATTTATTTTTGTTTGGAATCGGCCTTTTTTTAGGTCGATTCTTTTTTTATATTCCTATAGTTTTATATAAACCTTCTTTTTAAAAAGATAATAAGTAGGTACCCATATTATAAACACATAAACTAACGCATAGATTAATGAGCCTAATTTAAGTGGAAGACCAATTGATTCCCAAAGACTCATAAATTCTTCATTTAAAGCAAATCCAAACCATTTTGAACTATAGAAAATAACGGTAAGAAGACTGGACATCGTGTATGCAAATATTGAATTTACACCAAAGACTTGTGCAAATTTAAACGTATAACGGCTTTGTTTTACATCAAAATAATAACTAAAAGCAGCAAGTGAAATCATTCCTATTCCTCCCATAAATAGGGTAAAAGAAGAACTCCATAGATTTTTATTAAGCGGGAAAAACCATTGCATAACATCTCCTGCGATTAGTAATAAAAATCCAATAAAAAATAGTTGATTTAAACGATTTTCTAAGATGTCTTTTTTCAATAAAACATATCCCGCACACATTCCAATGAGACCACTTCCAATTGCAGGAAGTGTACTTAAAAGACCTTCTGGATCCCAAGTATATTTCCAAAGTCTTCCCGGCAATAGCATTCTATCTAGATAATGCGCCCAATTCTTCTCTGGAACTGAAAGATCAGGAAATCCAATTCCAGGAACAGGTATATATGCCATTATAATCCAATATCCCAAAATAATCGAAGCACCAATATAAAGTTGAATTTTACGTGAAGTATATAGATATAGTAAACTACAAGCTAAAAATACGAATGCAATTCTAGGCAAAACACCTACCCAGCGAATTCCCTCAAAATTAAAACTAGGCCATAGCCATAAAAATATACCTACGAGGTATATTTTAAGTGCCCTAAAGACTACTTTTTTAGTTAATTCTAAACGACTTTTTCCTTTTTCAGTCTGTTTATTTAATGAAAGAACAATTGAAACTCCAACGATAAAAAGAAAGGTAGGAAAGACATAATCCGTTGGGGTAATTCCGTTCCATTCAACGTGAAGTAAGGGAGCATATACGTGACTCCAAGAACCAGGGTCATTTACAATAATCATTAAAATGATGGTTAATCCTCGTAATATGTCAAGTGACAGTAAGCGCTTTGTACTTGTTTCCATTTTTTTAGTTTATTATGATGCTTTTTCCACCCCTTCCAGTAGCGTCAAAACCTCGTACATGAATTGTCCTATTTGTAGATACTTTTAGCGGTTTTTTATAAAGAGGACTTTCTTTAGAGGGTTTAATTCCATCTAAGGTATAACGAATTTCTAAGCCAGGAAATTGTTGGCGGAGGTATAAGGTGTCCTGATCGATAATACCTCCTGGTTTTGGAAGATCGTGTGCTACTCCTCCAAATAGTTTATTAATCAGTGGGAGTTGTCTTTGTCCCAGACAATTTGCGAATCGATTCCACGCTTTATCAAGGGCAGGTTTTTGATCTTTTGCCGAGGGGAGTTCCAACCAAGGTTCTTTTGCAGCCCACGCTCTTTGTGAAAATACAATTAAATTTGGCATTAATAGTCCATCAAAAATTTCTTCAGAAGTGATAGTTTCTGTCCATAATTGTGACTGAATCCCTAAGAAATTCTTCTCAGCTTCGGGTTTTAGAAATTCTTTAGTTGCCACTGTTGCCTGATCAATTCCCAAAGCTTGTAATTTTACTTTATTAGCAAAAACATTTAACGGTTCCGTTCCCCAACTATCTTTATAAGTGACATAACCCGACCAACTCATACCGCTATTTTCCATATCATGATCATCGACCATATCAAAATAAAATGCAGAGGAGTTACTCATAATTGCCTTAAATCCTTTATTAGCTAATCGGTAGATCATATCCTCTCTTCCACCTCCCCAGCTGTTATTCCAAACATAAGGTATGAAGTCTAAATCCAAAAGTTCCTCTTTTATATTAAGTTCAGATTGTTCATTTTCACTATGAACTAAAAGGGCATCTTCCCAGCCCACCATCCTAGCTCCAGCACCAGTAATCATTGTATTTAACAATCTTAAATTATAATTATATAAATCATTTACTGTAGGGATGGCTTTATTATTTGCGATATAATCTGCGCATTTAGGAGACTTCTGCCAAGGACCGTAGGGTAATTCATCAGCACCAATATTAAATACTTTCATGGGGGTGTCTGCTTTCTTATAAAGGCTTTTAATTTCAAGAATTATTTTTTCATAAAAACGGTAAGCACTGGCATCACATATACAAACCACATTATCACTATACAATTGGGCAGAGCGGTATTGACTTTGGTCCTCTGGATCATGAAGCATATACTTTGTTGCAGCTTCCATGTTTCCAACTGCTTTAAAATTGTCATAGCGAGCTTTCATTGCTTTGATTGCAGCTCGCGCATGAGAAGGAAAACTAATTTGGGGAATCACCTCTATATTTCGCTCTTTGGCGTATTGAACGATTTCAACGAAATCCTGACCAGTTAAAAATCCATTTCCCGAACTGTCTTGATCTCCTGATCCGGAACCATACATGGGAATCAAACGATCGTTTTCATCTTTTGTATAACCACGATTTCCACCAACTTGAGTTAATTCAGGTAGGCCAGGAATTTCAATTCGCCAGCCGTCATCATCAGTAAGTTTTAGATCAAAACGATTTAACTTATAGAGCGCCATATAATCCAAAATTTGGAAAAGCTTTTCTTTGGGATAAAAGTTACGAGCCACATCTGACATAAACCCCCTGTTTTTAAACCGTGGAGTATCCTCAATAGTAATTATAGGCCATCCTTTTTCTTCATTTTGAGCAATTAAAAGAATTTGATGTAAGGATTCAAATGCATAAAAAATTCCTGCTGACTGACTGGCTTCAATTTTAATTTTGTCTTCTAAAATAATTAGTTTATATGCTTCTTCGCTGAGAGAATTATTCTTAATTACGGATAAATTATAGTCTAATTTTTCATCAGAATTCACCTTTATAGTAAGTCCTTCTTGAAGTCTGGTTTTTATAAAATTCGTGTCTATTTTAAAACCGTTCAATTCAAAATTTAAAGCAGATGGTAGGCGATATTCTCCATTGAAAATTTGTTTTTCTGGTGTTGGGATCACCCAATCCAGTTGATCTTTAGAGAGTAATTCTAATGTTTCGTAGGTAGTATAGCGATCTGCAGCAGAGGGGAGGTTGAGCCCTTCAATTCCTTTTGCGTTTTTCCATATAATTTTACTTTCGAGATCGGTATTGGTTTTTGTTTTATCGTTATGGACAAAAAATCCCATAGGTCCCATTGCTAAGCGGGGGATAATTCCTTTCTGCTTTACTGAAAAGATTAATTTATCGTTTGGCTTTAAGTTATATTTTTCACCAAACGCTAAGATTAAATATTGTTGTCCATCTACATAGGTATATTCAACTCCCTCGGGTAATGTTTCGATAATTATTTCACCAAAAATACTGTTCCAATGTAAAGACCAAGTACCTCCTTCCCAGGGTGTATTGGAGTTATTTGTGATAGAAAAAGTAACTTCCATTTGGTTATTGGGCACATCAAAGGTGTCGATTGTAAAAATGACTGGAATAGTTTCTGAATTTGGAGATTGGCATTGAGTCAATAAGTAACAAGCTAGTACTGCCCATAAATATTTTTTCATCCTCATAGATTTTGAGCTAATGTAATAGAAATATTTATAAAATTTTAGAGTAGTTATGGGGTCACAATATTTTATAAAGAAATTAATTCTCTACTTTGAACTCTTTAATCGCTTGATTAGGTTCAATGATTGTATAACCTTCCCAAAAGGTGGGATCATATTGGATTAGATTAACAGGTAAAATAGAAGGTTTTTCTTTAAAAGCGTCAAAAATTTCTTGAGTAATGCGTTCGCTTTCAAAAACAACCATTTGATATTTTTGAAATTGATTAGTTCGGAAATTTAATTCCATTTTCAATTCATTCTTTTTGTTACGTCCTTTGACAACTTTATTTTTTTCTAGAATACTAAATGCACGGTTTACTCCTGTTTCAAATTGATCAATAGCTTCTAAATATTGTAATGCATATTTGCCTGATTCCGTTTTTTTAAACTGAATCGCTATTTCTTTAAAATAATGTTTAAAAGAAAAACCTAATAGGCTAATGTCACGAATGTCTTTAATATTTTTATACTCTGCCCTTAGGAGTGTAATTTCATCTGCATCTACATAAAGTTTCCCTGCAAAGTCTTCATTTCCAGAAGGTTTGAATTTAAGTATATAAACAGGTGTATTATTAAAATAGGTGAAATCTACCCTTTCAAAATCATATCGATTAGACTTTTTCAAAACAGAAATAGATAGCATTTCTTTTTCAAACAATACACTTATGATGTTGGTTATAATTCTTTTTCTCCACTTTGAAAAAGACTCTTTTTCCTTCACTAGTTTTTCATCTGAAGTCAGAGTATCCTTTTCTGAAGAATTTAATTCTACATCCTCCAGTTTTGTGCTTATAAGCCCCATCCTTAATTTAAAATAGGAATCCTTTTTTATATTTTGTTTCAATATGGTATCAAATGCTTTTTCAATATTATTAAAAATAGCAGTAGTCTTTTTGTCTTCTAGTTCAAGAGCTCTATCGATCTCAAATTTTTGATTTTCCTTTGAAAAATCTCCATATAAATTCCCTGAAACTTCAGTGTGCCATTCATTTTTTCTCGGGATTTTTAAAAGCGTACTATCCCAAAAAGCTTGATTAAACTCTTTAATGGATGATTTTTTAACTTTCACTCTGAGCTTTTTAAATTCTTGACTTCCCGATTCTCTAAAAAATATTTTCTTATGCGTTAGGCCCAATTCATATTTTTCAGCAATGTTCTTTTTCACCTCTTTGATTATATCCTCTGCACTCAAGTTTTTATTGGATAAAATGATAGAACCCAAAGCAATGGTTTTGGAGGGAAGAAATACAATACTGTCTTTAAACGATTTGACAGGATACCCTATAGTTTTATAACCCATACAGGAAACAAAAAGCGAATCATCTAACTGTTTAGAGGCATCATACTGCATTTTGAAGCGACCTTCTATATTAGTAATAATACCTTTTCCAGAGGATAAATAAATAGTTGCAAAAGGAATAGCTTCTTTTGTGAGACTATCTTTTATTACTGCTGAAATTTCTTGACTTCTCATAAAAGGAATTCCTGCTAATAATATGAAAAGATTTAGGAATAGGTTTGAGGTTTTTTGCACATTTTAAATTTATGGTTATTTCAATAAGAGAAACTTTTTTTAAATTTTCACACTTTCTATTTAATGCGATAGAAGACTTTATAATTGGCCTTGAAGGAGCTTAATCTCATCCCTGCATTTCGCTGCTTCTATAAATTCTAGTGATTTGGATGCTCTTTCCATAGCTTTTCGTATTTCTCTAATTTTCTTTTCAATCTGAGGTTTTGTAAGGTGTCGATTGGCTTTTTCTGCTAATTCTCTTGCCTCTAGCTCATTAGCGTGTGTAGAGACAGAATTTTTAGCTAAGACGCTATCCAGTGATTTGTTTAATGCAGTAGGAACTAGTCCATTAGCAAGGTTATATGCATTTTGTTTTTCTCTTCGATAGTCAGTTTCATCAATAGTTTTTTTCATGCTTTTAGTTACCACATCTGCATACATAATTGCCCTTCCGTTTATATTTCTAGCAGCTCTACCTACAGTTTGTGTTAATGATCTTGCAGAGCGCAAAAACCCTTCTTTATCAGCATCTAGGATTGCCACAAGAGATACTTCGGGAAGGTCAAGACCCTCTCTCAATAGGTTTACTCCTATCAAAACGTCAAAGACTCCTTTTCGAAGATCTTGCATGATCTCTACTCGCTCTAGTGTATCTACGTCACTATGAATATAGCGACAACGAATTTGAGCTCTACTTAAGTAGGTAGTTAATTCTTCTGCCATCCTTTTAGTAAGTGTTGTTACTAGGGTACGTTCATCTTTTTCAACACGTAATTGAATTTCTTCAATCAAATCATCAATTTGATTCCTGCTAGGGCGAACCTCAATGATGGGATCTAATAATCCTGTCGGTCGAATAATTTGTTCTACAAAAGCACCTTCAGTTTTCTCTAATTCATAGTCTGCAGGTGTTGCACTAACATATAGAGTTTGGTTCTGTAGGGCTTCAAATTCTTCAAATTTTAGTGGGCGATTGTCCATAGCAGCAGGAAGACGGAAACCATATTCAACTAAATTTTCTTTTCTACTTCTATCACCACCATACATTGCATGAACCTGTGAAAGGGTCACATGACTTTCATCTACAATTGTTAAAAAGTCTTTGGGGAAGTAATCTAACAAACAAAAAGGTCGTGTGCCTGGAGTTCTACCATCTAAATAACGGGAGTAATTTTCAATTCCTGAGCAATAGCCTAATTCACGCATCATTTCTAGATCAAACTCAGTTCGCTCCAATAAGCGTTTAGCTTCAAGATGTTTCCCTATTTCTTTAAAATAGTCAACCTGTTTTACTAGGTCATCTTGAATTTCAGTTATAGCATTTTGTAATATATCGGGAGAAGTAACAAAAATATTTGCAGGAAAAATATTAACCTTATCATACTGTTCAAGACGGTTGTTACTAATTGGGTCAAAAGCTTCAATTAATTCTATTTCATCTCCAAAAAAATGAATTTTAAAAGCAATATCTGCATAGCCCGGAAAGACATCAATAATGTCTCCCAATACCCTAAAGTTACCACGGGCAAATTCTGCTGTTGTTCTCGCATATAAACTTTGAACCAATTGTTGCATTAGTTTGGTTCTAGAAATTAATTGATTTTTTTCAACTGAAATTACATTTTTCTCAAATTCAGCTGGATTTCCAATACCATATAGACAGGATACAGAAGCCACCACTATAACATCTCGACGTCCAGACAGTAGGGAAGAGGTAGTGCTTAAACGCAACTTCTCTATATCTTCATTAATAGAGAGATCTTTCTCAATATATGTTCCGCTTGATGGGATGTAGGCCTCAGGTTGATAGTAATCATAATAAGAGACAAAATATTCTACTGCATTGTTTGGAAAAAACTGCTTAAGCTCAGAATATAGCTGGGCAGCAAGAGTTTTGTTATGAGCTAAAACTAAAGTTGGACGTTGTAATTCTTGGATGGCATTTGCCATGGTAAATGTTTTTCCAGAACCGGTAACTCCTTGAAGAGTGATGTAGGGATCACCATCTTTAAATTGCGATACAATTTCTTGAATAGCCTTAGGCTGATCGCCTGTTGGTTTGAAATCAGAAACAAGTTGAAAATCCATAGGTTTTTATAATGTGCAAAATTACAAAATATCAAATGGAGAATGCTTAATCTATGAGAAAGAAACTATAAATCTCTACGTTTTAATAATATATAGGATCCCCTTATAAAAATAAAAGACCATACTAACACGATAAGAATACTTATTAGCGAAACATCATAGTTTTTTGTAAAACCATCTCCAATTTGATCTGCTATGTTTTGAAAAGCAGAAAGTCTTGAAAAGGGTTCCTTAATTAAATTTCCTATTGCATTCAAGGGGAAAAAAACAAATACTTGCTCTGCAGAAAGCTGGGGAATAATATCAGATAATTTCCATTTCATTAGGCCATAACAAATACCCTCTATTACCTGCCATAAAAACAAAAAACCAAGAGAGAATGCAGCTTTTTTTATTAAAATAGTCAAAAACAAACAGAAGGTGAAAAAACCAAATAGTTTTATTGAATATGCAACTAAATATTCTAAATCTTTAAATATAATAGCCATTTCGTTGTAGTCAGAATATATTCCTCCCAATATTAATGAAACTATAAAGACTAAAAAGGTTGACGTTAAAACAAACAATAGTATTGCATAAACTTTTGACCTTAAAAACTCAGACTTACTCAACCCATCTATTAAATTTTGTTTTAAAGTTTTGTGCGAATATTCATTTCCAACCATTGCCACAATAATAGTTGCGAAAAATATTTTCAGCAAAGCAATCATGAACGTATTAAAATGCCAGATGTAGGGAAAGTTGAAAATACCTTGTTCTGCTAAATAAAATTTAACAGGACCTAAATCTATTTTTATAGTACTCAAAATAGAAATACTCAGAATTAATAAGAAATACCCAAAAATCAATACTTTAGAAATAGTATTATGCCAAAGCTTATAGAGTTCAATCTGTAGGAGTCTCATTTTTATTGATTTGGGTTAATGATAAAAAACGTTCTTCTAGAGAAGGTTTTTTTTTGCTAAAATGGCTTAAATTAAGTCCTGCCTTTTGTGATTCTTTAAAAAATTCTTCAGTATCTATAATATCTATCAAAGTTGCTTTCAAAAAATTATTTACTTTCTGAATTTCTCCAATACAAGGATGTTTTTCTAAAAATGTTAATAGTGTTTTTTCAGATTCTGAGGCTATTTCAAAATATCCATAGGATTGGCTCATTTCATTAACAGGACCTTCGTAGTATTTAACTCCATCTTTAAGTACAATTACATCGGTGCAAACTTTTTCAACTTCATCTAACAGATGTGATGCTAAAAGAATAGTTGTACCAAGTCCTGCAATTTTTTTTATGAGTTTTCTTATTTGAAGAATGCCCTCTGGATCAAGTCCATTTGTTGGTTCATCTAAGATTAATAGTTCAGGTTTATTAACTAAAGCTGCTGCAATAGCTAGGCGTTGTTTCATTCCTAATGAAAAGGTATTAAACTTACTATCTCTTCGGTCCCACAAGCCTACTAATTGCAATTGCTCCTTAATTGAAGCCACACTACATTGCTTGATTTTGCAAATAAGGATTAAGTTTTGTTTGGCTGTCATATATGGGTAAAAATTGGGTCGTTCTATTATTGCTCCAATTTTTTGTAAGGCCTGGTGTGTTGTTAGCTTACCTCCATACCATTTAAAATCACCTGAAGTTGGATTGATAACATTTAGAACCATTCCAAGAGTGGTTGATTTACCGCTTCCATTGGGTCCTAAAAGCCCATATACTTTTCCTTTTATAAGCTTTAAGGAAATTGAATTGACAGCAATTAAACTACTGTATTTTTTTGTAAGGTTGTTGAGTTCTAAAAGTGGGGTGGTTATTTGCATAAAATTAAAACGATTGGAGACCTTATTTGTAACAAGCAACTTAACATTTGGAATTATTAGCTTTCGATCTCTTGCTAAGATACCTTTAAAAACATTAAAAGTTAAAACACTATTTTTGAAAAAACCCATAGATGAAAGAGAAGTTAATATCTAAAAAAAAACCGTTTTATAAAATCTCTGAAGAATTGGCTTTTTTCTTAAAAGATTATGATCGTTGGATTACATCACCTGTGTATTATGATGATTTACTTCGTTTTTCAGGCTCGGTTGTTGTTTATGATAAAAACGATAAAGATACCCTTTGGGTTAGTGTGTATTATTCTGATAGTGAACGTCGCGAAATTGATTTCAATTTAAAAAAGATATATACTCAGCTCCATTCTGATGGAAATGAATCTGGAATACAATACCTAAATATTGACGCTATTGATTATTGTACTTTTGGAAATTCTAAACCCTTTAGAATCAAAGTGCGAAATATTTTGAATGATAATTTTACCTATTATTATATGAAAAAAACTGATGCTTCAAGAGTATATGGTTTAGAATTTGAACACATGCTTTCTCCCTATAACTTGAATTATTTAGTCAATCACAACACACTCGTAGAAGAGCATATAGCCGGAATACCAGGGGATACTTTTATGAAAGATTTTTTGCCAGATTGTAATGATTCCGAGTTGGCTCAAATAGCAAAAGAGTATGTAAAATTTAACGAAAGAAGTATGATCCGTTTATTGGGTGACATGCGAGCATATAACTATGTTGTTGTTCCAACTCATGACTTTGATCAGGTGGTATATAAAATTCGCCCCATTGATTTCGACCAACAATCTTTTGAGGGTAAGCTGTCTGTATACCGACCACAGTTTTTTAAAGAAAATGTTCCTATTATGGATATAGTCCGCACCAAACTAAATCATAATTCAATTAATCAATATAAAATTGAAGAGCGTTCTATTGTTGCTAGACGGATTATAAGTAGTAGCAATCGTTTAAATAAATTAGTAAAAACTATGCAATTAGAGATTCTAACCCTTCCAGAAAATTTAGAGCGTTTACGTGGGGAAATATATAAATTCACAAAAGACAAAGCTTTTTTAGAAAGCAAGTCGATGGGAGATATAATGAAAGCCTCTTTTGATTATGTTCGAAAGCATTATGAAGACGTTGATACTCACAGTCAATTTTAGTAAAAGTCACTATCCTCATAATCTTGTTCAGAATCATCTCCATCGATAGTTTCGTTTTCTTCTGAAATACTAGAATCACTTTTAAAAGACTTTTCAGGAGCTTCTTCAGGCACCTCGCCTTCGGCATGAATTAAATTGGGATATGTAGCTCCTGTCACCATTTCTCCTACTTCCATAATTTCAATGAAAAAGGTCCATAAACTAAAAAAATCATATATGTAAAGTAATTTATGTACTTCTGAAGAGAATATGCTATTCAAGGGAGTGTCCGAAAAGCTAGGTTTTTCAATTTCCATAGCTTCTAAAGGCATTTCATCTCCTTGCTCCCAAACATCATTGGTGGAATAAAACGAAGCAATTTCATTTCCTAAAAAACCAAAGGATTGGTTTATGGCGTGATGAAAGTCTTCAAGTGTAGCATTCTCCTCAATTTCTATATCACGAAGTACATCTTCTTTTACATCTAAAATAATTCGGATTCTGTAAATCATATTTGTTTTTTTAAGATCAACATAAAATAACTTTGAGCACCAAATAAAAGCGCAGCTAATACTAAATGAAGTGGTTGGGAAGAAAATGGGAAATCAAAATAATACATCCATATCCCTGTTAAAATCTCAATTGCTAAAATTATTATAACTACCCTAAAAACATTCGGAATTAGGTTATTCTTATAAAGAAGGTACCCTAAATATCCATTAACTAAAAGCACAACAATAGAAAAGCTTCTGTGAACATAAAAAAGAGTGGGTGGATTATTTAGCCATTTTGAGGCATTTGATAAATTGAAGGTGTGCATTTGCATATCTACAAACTGTCTTATTTGAGTTCCCATTCCAATTTGAAAAAGGGTTAGCACTAAACTAATGGCCACAAGCCATTTTGTTTGTGAAATACTAGAAAGTCCTTTTACTGGTTCTTTTTCACGTGCTAAAAGAATAATTAATAATAGTACTATTAAAAGAGCCATAATCATGTGAATGGTAATCTTATAAGGTAATAAATTGGAGTCAACTACTGTTTTTCCAAGCCACCCTTGAAATCCCATTCCTAAAACTATTAGAAAGGCTAAAAATGCAGCCCAAAAATCATTTTTCAACCTTACTAAAGAATTTATAAAAAGTAATAAAGTTGCAAGCCCTGCAATTGCTCCTAATAATCTATTTATAAATTCAATCCAAGTGTGTTTCGCATTAAAAATAGCATAGTCATGCTTAGTATAAACTTTCCAGTTTTCGGTTAAGTACTGGTTTTGAGAGTTGAAATTTTGTGTAGCTACACGTAAGCTTTCTTTTACAATGATGACCTCCCCTTTCAGATAATCATGGTTTGGTTTCCAGTCTAGTTCACTACGTTCTGTGGGTGGAATTAAATACCCAAAACATTTAGGCCAATCTGGACAGCCCATTCCACTTCCAGTCATTCTTACCACCGCCCCGGCAGAAATAACTAGATATACAAGTACTAAACTAATAACGATAAGAGTATTATGATATTTTTTCATTAAAAACAAGGCCTAATTTTTTTCCTTCAAATTTCATTTTTTCAAAAGCAGCTTCCTTTTCATTTGGAATTTCACCTTCTAATATTGCTTCTTTGATAGCTTCTTTTATTATACCAATCTCACGAGAGGGTTTTAAATTAAAACTCTTCATTATAGTTTCACCACTGACTGGAGGTTGAAAATTACGCAAATGATCTTTCGCCTCTACAGCTATAATTTTTTCACGAACAATTTTAAAATTATTATGATACAATTTATACCGCTTGGAGTTTTTAGTAGTAATATCTGCTTCACAGAGAGTGATCAAGTCTTCTATATAAGATCCAGCATCAAAGACAAGTCGACGAATTGCAGAGTCAGTAACATGATCTGCCGCAATAATTATTGGCCGAGAACTCATAAACACCATTTTTTGAACAAATTTCATTTTTTCATTTAAGGGCATTTTCAGACGTTTGAATATCTTATATGTCATTTTTGCTCCTACAAATTCATGGTTATGAAAGGTCCAGCCCACTGGAATTTTAAATTTTTTAGTTGGTGCTTTTCCGATGTCGTGAAGAAGAGCAGACCATCTTAGCCAGAGATCATCACTATTTTTACATAGATTATCTAAGACCTCAAGGGTGTGATTAAAATTATCTTTGTGACGTTGTCCTTCAATTTCCTCTACACCCTTTAAATCTATAAGCTCAGGTAAAATTCGCTCGAGAAGCCCTGTTTTTTCTAATAGTATAAATCCTTTAGAAGGAGTTTCTGAAAGTATAATTTTGTGAAGTTCTGTCACAACTCTTTCTTTTGAAATTATATCAATTCGTGCAGCATTTCTAGTAATAGCATCAAAAGAAGGATGTTCAATAGTAAAATTTAATTGGGTAGCAAATCGAATTGCTCTAAGCATTCTAAGGGGATCATCTGAGTAGGTTATATCAGGATCAAGGGGTGTTTTTATCAAACCAAGTGTTAAGTCATTGAGCCCTTGAAAAGGGTCAACTAATGCCCCAAAATTTTCAGTATTTAAACTTATAGCAAGAGCGTTTATTGTAAAGTCACGCCTATTTTGATCGTCTTCTAATGTTCCTGGTTCCACATTAGGGTTTCGACTTTCTTTTATGTAAGATTCTTTTCTAGCTCCTACAAATTCTAAATCTAATCCATTCCACTGAACCATTGCAGTTCCATAAGTTTTGAAAATTTGTATTCGTTTGGCTCCTTTTAGATTTTTTTGGACAGCAATGGCTAAGTCAATTCCTGAACCTAAAACAACAATATCAATATCTTTTTTATTAGGCCTGTTTAAAAGATGATCCCTTACAAAACCACCTATTACATAAGCTTCCATTTTCATATCGTTAACCGTCTTTTGAAGTTCTTTGAATAGGGGAGTATTAATTACTTTCGAAAAGTCATAGTTTAATTTCACACACGTAAGATATTTACCTCCCCGTTGGTTTCAATTTTTATAACTCTTGAAGGTGGATTCGGTTTGGTTTCTTGTTGCAAATGTACAATATAGTCTACCCCTTCCAAAATTTTGGAGGCAATGCCATTAAAGTTTTTTGGGGTCTCTGATCCACTAATATTTGCAGAGGTAGAGATGATTGGTTTTCCAAATGCAACAAGTAATTCTTCACAAAAATTATGCCTTGGAATTCTAAGTCCAATTGATCCATCTGATCCCATAAGGTTAGGAGCCAAGTTTATTCCCTTAGGATAAATCAATGTGGTAGGACGTATTTCTTTTAAATAGGGAATGGCAGTTTCAGGTATTTCATCTACGTAGCTAGTTAACATTTTAATGTCTTTGACTAAAGCAATCAATGATTTATGATCAGTCCTTTGTTTTAATTGATATATTTTCTCAACTACTTCTACAGAGGTAGCATCTCCACCAATACCCCAAACAGTATCTGTTGGATATAAAATAATTTGCTTATTCTGTAAGGCATGTAATGCTTCTTTAATCATAAGTACCTTTTTGAGATAAATAATAAATTATACAGCTACACTATGTGTCCTTAGAGCATCATTAAGTGATGTTTTTTTATCAGTACTTTCTTTTCGAGTTCCAATAATTAATGCACAAGGAACTTGATAATCACCTGCAGTGAATTTTTTAGTATAACTTCCTGGAATAACAACAGAACGGGGTGGTACATATCCTTTTTGTTCTTTAGGTTCCGAACCAGTTACATCAATAATTTTAGTAGATGCAGTAAGTACAACATTAGCTCCTAAGACAGCTTCTTTTCCAACACGAACTCCTTCCACAACGATACTTCTGGATCCTAGAAATGCATTATCTTCAATAATAACTGGTGCAGCTTGAAGCGGTTCTAACACTCCTCCAATTCCAACTCCACCGCTTAGATGAACATTCTTTCCTATTTGCGCACAACTTCCAACGGTAGCCCAAGTGTCAACCATAGTACCCTGATCAACATAGGCACCAATATTAACATAGCTTGGCATTAATATGACTCCTGGAGCTAAGTAAGCTCCGTGTCTTGCTATCGCATGTGGAACCACGCGAATACCTTTTTCCTTATACCCTTTTTTTAGTAACATTTTATCATGAAACTCCATAGGGCCAACTTTTGTTGTTTCCATTTTTTGGATTGGGAAATATAGTACAACTGCTTTTTTCACCCATTCATTTACTTTCCATCCATCCATAATAGGTTCGGCAACTCTAAGGATGCCTTCATCTAATTGAGAAATAATAGAGCGAATAGCATCTTGTGTTTTTATTTCTCCTAGAAGGGAACGATTTTCCCAAGCTGCTTCGATAATATGTTTCATTTTTATTTTTTTCACAAATGTAAAGAATTCCAAATGACTGAAATGAAGTAGATCTTGGTGAAAAAGGTATATTTGAAAAAATAAATAAAAATGGGGTCTTTAATTGGCATTGATTTTGGCACTAAAAGAACGGGCATAGCATGTACTGATCCCCATCAGATTATAGCAAGCGGACTTAAAAACTTACCTACCCTGGAAGTAATACCTTTTTTGAAAAAATATTGCACAACAGAACATGTAGAATCATTTATTATAGGAAAGCCTCTTCAAAAAGATGGAGCTCCTTCAGAAGTTGAAAATCAAATTATTTTATTTATAAAAAAACTCCAGAAACATTTTCCAGTACAATCAATAGAAAGATATGATGAACGTTATACTTCCAAGCTAGCTTTTCAAGCAATGATTGATGGAGGTTTGAAAAAGAAACAACGGTCAGATAAAGGAATGATTGATCAGGTAAGTGCCACGATTATTTTACAGTCTTATTTAGCATATAAAAAACAAAGACTATGATTTTACCTATTGTAGCTTATGGATCGACTGTCTTGAAAAAAAAGACAAAAGATCTTTCAAATGATCACCCTAATGTGAAGCAATTAATTGAGAATATGTGGGAAACTATGTATGCATCAAACGGAGTTGGCTTAGCTGCTCCTCAAATTGGTTTATCTCTCAGGTTGTTCGTTGTGGATACAGCTCCTTTTGCAGATGATGAAGCTCTTGATATTGTTGATGTTAAAATTTTAGAATCATTTAAAAAGGTATTTATTAATCCTACAATTATTGAGGAAGATGGCGAAATTTGGGAATTTAATGAAGGTTGCCTTAGTATTCCTGATATTCGTGAAGATGTAAGTAGACATGAACGTATTAAAATGAACTATTTAGATGAATATTTTAAGCCTCAGACCATAATACTTTCTGGACTTGTGGCACGTGTAGTTCAACATGAATACGATCATATTGAAGGTATATTGTTTACCGATCATCTCTCTCCTCTTAAAAGACGATTATTGAAAGCTAAACTCACCTCTATTTCAAAAGGAGCTATTGAAGTAGAGTATCCTATGAAATTTCCTTTAAAAACAAAAAGATAATTATGCAATTAGATAAAATTTTAGCAATTTCTGGACGTCAAGGCCTGTATGAAATGAAAGCAGAAACCAGAGGCGGGATTTTAGCAATCTCTCTTGTTGATGGGAAGCGTATCACTTCTTCTATAAATAATCAAATAAGTATTCTTAGTGAGATTCAAGTTTACTGTATTGGTAAAGAAATTCCTTTAGAGGAGGTGTTAAAAAAACTTCTTAAGAAAGAATCAGGGAAGATTGCAAGTATTAAGCCAAAGGCATCAGCAGCTGATTTAAAAGCCTATTTTTCTGATCTTGTCGAGCAATATGATGAGGATCGTGTTTATTCTTCAGATATTAAAAAAATCATCCAGTGGTATAATATTTTGGTTACAAATAAAATAATTACTTTAGAAAAAACATCACTTAAACCACCCACTAAGTCAAAGGAAGAACCTAAAAAAAATAATAATAAAGACACTTCAAAATCTATAAAAAATCCTAAAACCTAATGAATTCTAAAGCAGCTAAATTAGAAGCTTTTGGTCGTTTGTTAGATGTTATGGACGATCTGCGGGAAAAATGTCCTTGGGATCAAAAACAGACTTTTGAAACGCTACGTCATCTAACCATTGAAGAAACTTATGAATTGGGAGATGCTATTTTGAGTAATGACCTTATTGAGATTAAGAAAGAACTTGGTGATTTGTTACTTCATATTGTTTTTTATGCAAAGATAGGAAGCGAACAAAAGAAATTTGATATTGCAGATGTTACAAATGATATTGTTGAGAAGCTGATTTATAGACATCCTCATGTTTATGGAGATGTTACTGTAAAAGATGAGGCTGAAGTTAAAAGAAACTGGGAAGTATTAAAATTATCGGAAGGAAGAGAGAGTGTTTTAGAAGGAATTCCAAGGGGTCTTCCCGCTCTTATTAAAGCTCAGCGAATGCAAGAGAAAGCAGCAGGTGTTGGTTTTGATTGGAAAACAAAAGAGCAAGTTTGGGGAAAAGTAGAAGAAGAAATTTCTGAATTAGAGGGGGCGATTACCAGAGATGATAAATTAGCTATTGAAGCTGAATTTGGTGATTTGCTTTTTTCGGTAATAAATTATTCACGATTTTTAGAAATTAATCCAGAATCAGCCTTAGAACGAACCAATCAAAAATTCATTAGTCGCTTTAAATATATTGAAACAGCGGCAAAAAAAAAAGGTACTTCAATAGAATCACTTTCTATTGATGAAATGGAGACTTTCTGGATAGCTGCCAAAAATCAATTCTCTTCAGATGATTCTAATTCTTGAGAAGAGACTTTTCTTGCTGATTTATCTTGACTATTTTTAACTTGCTTTAAGCGTATATAATCTTCTTGAGCCCTGTTAATTTTATTCTGACAGCTTTTAATTTGTTTCTCTACATTTTTGAATAACGGATTTTCAGAACTCGAATTACTGAAGAACTCAAGGTTATTTTCTAATTGTGTCAATTCACTTTTTAAAGAATTTACTATAGTTCTTCCCTCTTGTAATTTTTGTTGCAAGCGATTGGGATCTGATTGTAAAATGAGGATATTCAAATCGTTTAAAACTTCTTTTTTAGCTATTTTTTCAATTGCTACTTTTTTAACAACTGCTAGTAGAGTATTAGAAAAAGATAAATTCATTTTTTCGTCTTTAACCGAATCTAATCGACTAAATGCTTGCCAAGAATCCCAATAGTCTAGATATTCTTTTTTCAGAGTATCTGGATCATTCGAGAATTCTGCAGCTTTAAGTTTTTCTATATGATTAAGTTTTTCTTTATTTAATGTTTCTTGTTCTGGAGAAAGTTTTTGATAACCAGATTTTAAGCGGTCAAAATACACTTTGTGAATGTCGGAGAATTCAGTCCAAAATTTATTATCAAGCTTTCGAGGAACAAAGCCAATAGTTTTCCATTGTTCCTGTAAGTCTTTCATTTCTCGTATTTTAGATTGCCAAGCTTCACTTTCTAAAATTTCTTTTGATTTCTGAATTAAATTTTTCTTTCCGGCAATATTTTTATTGTATTCTTTCTTTCGGTCTTTGTAAAATACATTTTTTAATTGCATAAATTCCCTTCCTATTTCTCGAAATTCTTGCCAAGTCGTTTTACTTTCTTTTGCTGGTACATAACCAACTCCTTTGAATTGATCCCTTAAAGTGTTAAAACGATTAATTGCATTTTGCCATTCCTTGTGATTTTTTGGAGCAGGGTCAGACAAGGTTTTCATTTCTTTAAGTAAAGTTTCTTTTGAAGACAGATTTTCTTTCATTGCTCCAACCATATTTTTTTGGTAGGCCTGTCTTTTTGCTTGAATCACTTTTGAAGCTTCTTGAAAACGAGCCCAAAGAACATCTCTATGTTTCTTTGCTACTGGACCTAGGTCGTTTTTCCAAAGCTGATGTAATGTATTTAGATCACGGCTTGCCCTCAAAACGTCTCCAGCTTCTTGAAGTACTTCAGCTCGCTCAATAATCTTTAATTTCTCTTCATAATTATGTTTGTAATCAAGTTCACGTAATTCACGGTTTAAATGGAGAAAATCATAAAATTTTTCAACATGGTGTTTATAGGTTTCCCAAAGGTTTTGACTTTCTGCACGTGGAACTAATCCAACATTATACCAATTTTCTTGAAGTGTTCTAAAGTTTTTATAAACCGTATTAATATTTTGGTCAATGTTAATAAGACTTTTAATTTCTTCTATTATATCTTTTTTTCGCTCTAAGTTTACTTTTTGTGTTGCTTCTAGACCTTTATAATGTTCACGTCTTTTTTTACGATAATCATATCCTATTTGGTCAAAACTTTTTTTATATTCTGGTTTGTAGAAAAAGTCAATTTCATTTCCACCATTATCAATGAATGATTTTTTTTGGGTTTCATAATCTTCTTGAAATTTCTCTTCAAAAAGTTTATTTATTGTTTGCACATCATTGTGATGCTTAATCCATCGATCGCTACTTACAATTAATTCAAATTTTTCAATTAAAGCTTCCAGCGTTAAAGATGACAAATCTACTTCAGGAGATGATAAATCATTTTCAGATTCTTTATTATGTTTTGTTTCTTCTGATTTCCCCTTAGTTTCTTTAACAACTTTCGTTGCTGTTTTGGAAACAGTAACAAGTTCTTTTTTTTCCTCAGTTATTGAGAAATCATTTTCTTGCGGTGTATTTTGTTCTTCCGCATTAGATAGTATGGTGTTTTCTTCCATAGTTAGTAGCTTAGCTACAAATAATATACATTTTTTTGGATTCTAAAAAATATATTTTATCAAATTTATCTAATGTTCCATAGCTCCCATGCTTTTTCAGCTTGATATAATAACATCTTTGAGCCATTACTTACTTTTGCTCCTTCTTTTTTTCCTTTTTTAAGGAAGAGTGTTTCTTCAGGATTGTAGATTAAGTCAAAAAGTAAATGTTTTTTGTTTATCCATTGATAGGGGATAGGTGGACACTCATCTATATCAGGAAAAGTTCCTAATGGAGTCGAGTTAATAATTAAATCGGTTCTTTCAATTTCAGCTTTATTAAGTGCCGCATAGCTTAATTGTTTGCTTTGAGGTGTTCTTGATACAAATATTACTTCACAATGAAGTTTATCTAATACATATTTAACAGCCCCAGAGGCACCTCCTGTACCTAATATTAATGCACGTTTTAATGGTTTGTCAATTAATTCTAACAAGGATTTTTCAAAACCAATATGATCGGTATTGTGACCAGTAGTTTTTCCGTTTTTGTCCCAAACAATTGTGTTTACTGCATTAATAACTTTGGCTTCTTTCGAAATACTATTTAAAAATGGTATTACTTCTTTTTTATAAGGAATAGTAACATTAAGACCTTTGGGGAGGTCTTTTTTTTTGATTAAACTTTCAAATTCTTTTATAGTTTTAAAATCAAAATTTACATACTCACAATCATCTAAAGCTTCATTTTTAAATTTAGAAGTAAAATATTTTTTAGAAAAAGAGTAGTCAATATTTTTTCCTACCAGTCCAAACTTTTTTTTATTTTCTTTTTTTACCATAATGATTTATTACAAAAATAAGTGTTACTCCTAATAAAATTGAAAGTATAACTTCATAGGTGTATGAATTACTGAAATCGGGGAAGCTATAATGGTAATAATCTATTTTAGGATTCCCCAGACTATTTAGAATTAATGCTCCCTTATTATCGTGTTTAAAAACCTCTATTTTCCAAGGCCATACTAAACTTATAGTTCCTGTAATAAATCCAATTATGCTTGCTAATGTAAGTTGTGGATGTTTTTTAAGTATTCTTTTTATTATGTTTGAAAATAGAATTAAACCCATGACAGAACCCAGTGTAAAAACACCCATAATAATTAAAAGGCGCTGAACTTTTGGATCATTTAGGGTTTCAAAATCTAAGAAAAGGGCATTAGACAATACTGAATATAGTGCATTAACCGAATCTACTAAAAGTAGATTGTAATTTCCTAGTATTAAAAGAAGAAAAGAACCTGACAGCCCTGGTATTGTCATGCCAGAGACGCTTATCATACCACAACAAAAAACAAATAAAAGATGATCATTTTCAGCAGCAGGTCTGGCAAAGTTTAAACTTATACCAATAACTAGGCCCACGACCAATAGAAGTATAATTTTATTATTCCATGTATGAATTTGTTTAATAATCAAAACTAAAGATGCTACAATCATACCAAAAAAAACTCCAAAAACAATAGCTTCATTTTTTTTCATAGCATAGTCTAACATAAGTGAAACACTAAAATAACTTATGATTACACCTCCAAAGAGGTAACAAAGAAATTGTCCATTTATGTATGTAGAAAAAGAGTTAAATCGACCCATGAAAAGAAGTTTTAATGCTTTTCCATTTAAACGTTGAAATGAAAAAATCAGCTCTTCATAAAACCCCCCAATTAAAGCAACTATTCCTCCTGAAACTCCAGGAACCTTATTTGCCGCTCCCATAGCAATACCTTTTACTACCAACAAAACCTTATCTAAGGTACTTCGTTTGTATTGAGTAGTGCTCATTTTTTTTGAATAGACTTGGTGCGTTCAATAACAAATAATATTTTAAATCCAAGAAACATTAAAATTAATGCTTTAATTATTTGAGGATCACCTCCTTCAAAAGATGATGGGAATACAGCGATTGTTTTTTCTATTATACTAGAACTATCTATGATGATTTCTTTTTGCCAAGGCCAAACTTTATGAAGCGCACCAATCATAAGGCCAATTAAAACTGCCATTATTTGTTTTGGATAAAGTTTTAATAACCAGGTTAAAATTTTAGAAAAAACTTTAATTCCACAAATCATACCAAAAGTAAAGACACCTAAAACACTTGCTACTGCAAATAATTTTGCTTGATTAAAATCAAAAAGCAATTCTTGTGCTTGTCTAACATTTGAAAGTATGGTTTGATATACTCCCATTACAAGTAATATGTATGCACCCGACAAGCCAGGAAGAATCATTGCTGAAATACCAATAAATCCAGAAATAAAAAGATACCACAAACTAAAATCTTCTCCAGTCCCATGAAATTGAGTACTTAAAAAGGAAAATACTGCTCCTAAACATAAATATAGTATAGAGGAAATGTTGAGACTAAGATCAGTTTTTATTAGGTAAACAATACTGGCAATTAGTAGACCAAAGAAAAAAGACCATAACCCAATGGGTTCATTATTAATAAACCATTCTAGGATTTGAGATAACAGAAGAATACTGGTAATAATTCCACTAAATACGGTTAATAGAAAGAATCCATTTAGTTTTTTCCAAACATCAGTTAAGCCTTTTTTTCTTATATGTTTAAGGGTATTCCAAGAAAATGAATTAATACTTTCAAGAAGCTCTTTATATATTCCTGTAATTAAGGCAATGGTTCCTCCAGAAACACCAGGAACAAGATCGGCTGCTCCCATAAGCATACCTTTTAGGAAAAGAAATAAATGACGCATTTTAAGTATTGCCTAATTTAATTAATACAAAGGTAGAGAACCCATTTTTGATAAGAGATTTGTTGAACTTAATTAATAATAAAAATTGTCTTTATTTACTTTAAAGTTGAGAAAAGTTTAAAAAAAATTGTTTGATCTTTTTTATTTAGATTATAATCAATAATATTTACTTTCTCTTTTATACCATTCTGGAGGAGTAATTTACATCCCATATTTCTTAGTTTCAGCTCTTCACTTTCAGGGTATCCTTTGAAGGCTATTTGTATTATATCAAAAGCTTGTTTCCAAAGCTTAAGATGAATATTAAGGTCGATATAATTTATTAGTAAAGTAAGTTCAAAAAACCCAAAATCAATTACTTTTTGATACGCTGTAAGGGCTTCATTATTTAACTTTAAAGATTGATTAACAAAGGCACTTTGTTTCCAAAGTAAAAATGAATCATTATTTGCTTCCAAAGCAATTTCTAAATAGTGTTTAGCTTTTTTAAAATTTTCGGCTTCAATATGAAAATTAATTAATGATTGCCAACTATTTTCATTAGCAGGCTCGATATGGACTGATTTTAAGTAAAATTTTTGGGCCAGTTGATTATTCCCTAGTTTTTCATGACATCTTCCAATGCTTTCAAGAATAAAAGCGCTAGGATCAGAAGTGTTTAGTGCCACTTCATAATTTTGAATACTTTCATTAATCCGACCAATTTTTTCTAAAACTTTACCTTTTTCAACGTAAGCTCCTGTAAAAGTATCATCACTAATGATCGCATAATCAAAGGCAGAAAGTGCTTCATTTGTTTTATCAAGTTTAGATAAAAGTTTTCCTAATTGATGCCATGCAACTTCACAATAGGGGTTATGCTCTAAAACTTCGTTTAATGATTCAATTGCCTCTTCGTCTTTATTTAGTTGTTCATAGCAATATAAAAGATTATAAAGAGAGGGGTAGTCCTCTTTGTTATTTTTAAGACAATTTTTGAAATAATGTAAACTTTTTTCATATTCTTCCACAAGAAGATGTTCTAAGCCGAGTAAGTTCCATATTTCTTCTGGTTCTTCGGAAAGTTCAAGCGCATTTTTAAGAAAAAGAATAGCACCTGCATGGTTTCCTGATTTGGAGGCTATTGTTGCTCTTTGCAAAAAAACTTCTTCATATAGAGGATCTATCTTTGAAACGTAGTCCAATAGATCTAAAGCATTTTCATATTTTTGATCTAAAATAAAAACTTCACTTTGCAGCAACATTAATTCAAGATTAGAAGGGTGTTGATTAAGCCCCATTTTCAATGCTTTTTTTGCTAGATTGTTTTCGGCAAAACCAAGGTAATGAACAATAATGTCTTCAAATTCTTGAGCATCGAAAAAATACACATGATTAGTTTTGAGCATACTCTCAAATTTTATTATCGATGATTGTGTATTTTCAGAATTAAAGTCCAGCATATTTTCTTTAAAAGAAAGTTTTTTAAAGTTAAGCACTAGTTCTTAATCATTTAGTTTCCTTTTGCTTTGTTTTTAACAAAATAATGAACAGTATTTATCACGATATTTCGTCTAAAACACTTCGAATAATTGCACAACCCTTTTTAATTTCTTTTTCAGTAATTATCAATGGTGGTGATATCCTTAGAGCTTTCTTTTCCCATAATAACCAAAACAATATGAGCCCTCTATCAATACATTTTAGGACCACTTGATTTGCGATTTCCGCATTTTCAAGAATGGGAGCTAGCATTAACCCTTTACCTTGGATAGAATTTATTTTTGGGTGGTCTAGTTCAGCTCTGAAAAGTGCTTCTTTTTTAGATATTTCTATTAATAATTTGGAATCCCTTATTTCACGTAAAGTAGCTAAGCAAGCAGCTGCAATTACAGGGTTTCCTCCAAAGGTAGTAATATGTCCAAGCTTGGGATTATTTTCTAAAAGCTTCATAAGTTTATGCGAAGCTGTGAAAGCCCCAACGGGTAGTCCACCACCCATTCCTTTTCCCATCACAACGATATCTGGTTCAACTTCAAAATTTTCAAAACCAAAAAAGGTACCTGTTCTACCAAAACCTGGTTGTATTTCATCCAATATAAGTAAAGCACCAACTTTTTGGCAGCGAGCTTTTACTTTTTGTAAGTAATCATTTTGTGGGAGTATAAACCCTGCACCTCCCTGAATTGTCTCTAAAATAACTGCCGCTGTTGCTTTTGTGATATATGACAAATCATTATCTGAGTTAAACCTTATAAACCTTGTATTAGGGAGTAACGGACGGTAGCCTACTTTTTGATGTTCTGATCCTAATAAGCTAAGTGAACCATGGGTACTTCCGTGATAACTATTAATAGCTCCTATTAACTCATTTCTTCCAGTAGCTTTTTTTGCAAGTTTTAGTGCACCTTCAACAGCTTCGGTTCCAGAATTTGTTAAATACACAGATTCTTGATTGTCAGGGAGTAAGGCTATTAATTCTTTAGATAAGCTGACTGCAGCTGATTGAGCAAATTCTCCATATACCATTACATGCATGTGTTTTTTTATTTGTTTGCGAATTGCAGTAACTACTTTAGAGTGGCAGTGGCCAAGACTACATACAGAAACTCCAGCGATAAAGTCAAGATATTTTTTACCAGAAGTGTCTGTTATATAAACTCCTTTTGCTTTTTTAATCTCAATCCCTAACGGGTGGGGTGTTGTTTTTGCTTGGTAGTTTAAAAAATCTTCCTGAAGAGTAGTCATTTTTATTTATTCTTGGATTCTTCTTCTGGGAATTTTAAACCCAAGATTTCAGGAAATTGATCCTCTCTATCTTTTTCATCAAAAAGATCTTCAATAGTTTCAGGTTTTTCAGTAATTCGCCATATGAAGCCTTTTAATGTTCGGTCATTCAGGGGTAGTTCTTCTTCCGGATAAACATCTCCATTTGGACTCACTAAAAAGGTAATGTTTTCAATTTGCCCATCATTAAAATTCATTTGTAAAGCACTGCAGGTTGTTTTGTCAATTCCAATGAGCTGAAGATCTTCATCATTATAAAGATAATAGACCATTTCAGTATTTTTAGTTATAACAATATTATCAAGACGTCCTTCTTTGAATGCTCCGTTTAGAATTCCACCCTTAATTTGTTGATATCCATCCACACTTAAAGTATCTTTTTCAATTATAAAAATATTGCCTGTTATTTTTAAGGAGTCTAGTTTTCTAGTAACAAGGTCAGAAAGTAAAAAGATTTTATCTCCTGACATTTGACTTTCACCAAACCATAATACAGGATTTGCACCGTTTCGGTCTGCTTCTGTAAAAATCTGTTCTTGCTGATTAGTAAGAGGCCTACTTAATAGCTTAGTTAACCCAATTGATTGATCTAAATACAATGAGTCAGATCGACCCCGGATATCACTTTTAAGAATACGAACATCATAATACCCTCTTAAAATACGTTTTTCCTGTGGACCCGTCGCTACAAGGGTGTCTGCATGAATAAAAAGAGAATCTTGATCAACTATATTAATAGCCATTGCTCTTCGCGTAATAATTGCAGAGTCTTTTGCTTTAAATATTTCTGCGTAGTGTCCGGTGATAATAGAGTTATTTAGAGAGTCAACAATACTTACGTTTTTTGATGCTGAGGCATAATCGTGTTCGCTTTCAAAATATAGGCTATCGCCTTTAATTATTTTATCATCGTAGTATAAAGTTGCATTTTTTTTAAAAATACCTTTTTCTCTTTGCATGTCGTAAAACCCGCGTTCACAAAAAATTGTATAGTTTTCTCCTTTTATTTTTGAATTACCATAAAGGTAGGCTTGTTTTAACTCAGTAAAATAATCTAATTGTTCTGAATTAACTATATATTTTGGATTTAAGATAGTTACATCTGAAGTAAAGCGATACTTATTTTCGGCCATAAAATAGGTTCCTCTTTGACTAGTAAGAGTGCTAGCACTATCAACAACAATTCCTTTTGTATTGTAAAAAGCTTTATCATTAACTCGATCTAGGTTAAGCTTTTCTGTTTTAAGTGTCATGTCAGATTTTTTAAGATCAACATTACCTATGGCAATTGCCGTTTTAGTTTTCCCATCATATTCAATAGTATTACATGTCATCTGTAAGCTGTCTCCTTGAGTAAAAATAACATCACCCATAGCCCTGAAGTAGTTGTTTTTAGAATAGAAATAGGCTTTATCTGATTCTATTAAGGCCCCTTCGTGAAAAAGTTTAACACGTTTATTTGGAGTTTTAAATAAAATATTAGCACCAGGAAATTTCTCTTGATCTTGGGTTGATCCTCCGGCTTGACGAATTTGAATAATTTTAGGTATTTTAGAATTTTGCGCAGTTAGACTTAAACTAAAAATAACAAGTAAGATCACATAACCTCTAAGTACCATTATTTAATTCAATTTATCTAAAAATTGTTTGCTTACGATCAGGTCCTACTGACACTATTTTAATGGGCGTCTCAAGTGCTTTCTCTAAATAATCAATGTAGTGTTGGAAATTCGACGGAAACTCATCTGGAAAAGTCATTTTTGTTAAGTCTTCTGTCCAACCTGGAAGTTCTTCATATATCGGCTCTATACCTGAAGAAATGTCATAAGGAAAATAATCCATTTTCCCTTCGGGTGTATTATATGAAACACAAACTTTTATATTTTTAAACCCTGAAAGGACATCACCTTTCATCATCATTAATTGCGTAACTCCATTTATATGAATTGAATATTTTAAAGCTACTAAATCAATCCAACCACATCTTCTTGAGCGTCCTGTGGTTGCACCAAATTCATTTCCTATTCTTCCCATTTTTTCTCCATCTTCATCAAAAAGTTCAGTAGGGAACGGGCCACTTCCAACTCGAGTGGTATAGGCTTTAAATATACCATAGACTTCTTTTATTTTATTAGGGGCTACTCCTAATCCAGTACAGGCTCCTGCAGCTGTAGTTGTCGAAGATGTCACAAAAGGATAGGTTCCAAAATCAACATCTAAAAGAGAACCTTGGGCTCCTTCTGCTAAAATTTTCTTACCTGCTTTCTGTGCCTCAATAAGGTATTGTTCACTATCAACAAGTCTAAATGTTCTAAGAGCTGCTATACTTTCAAAGAATGCGTTTTCCATACTTTTTAAATCGTACTCAACTTTAGCATCATAACTTTCAAGAATTCCTAAGTGCTTTTTCGTTAGTCGCTGGTATCTTTCTTCCCAATTTACAGCTAAAATATCTCCTACTCTAATTCCATTTCTTCCGGTTTTATCCATGTAAGTTGGTCCAATTCCTTTCAGAGTCGACCCAATTTTAGCTTTACCTTTTGCTGCTTCTGATGCAGCATCCAGTAATCTATGGGTAGGAAGTATAAGGTGAGCTTTTTTTGAAATTAATAATTTGTCAGTAAAGTCAATTTTATAAGGCGCTAAATTATCAATTTCTTTTTTGAAAATGATAGGATCAATTACGACTCCATTTCCAATAAGATTTATTGCTTTCGGATGGAATATTCCAGAAGGAATCGTATGTAAAACATGTTTATTCCCCTCAAATTCTAAGGTGTGTCCAGCATTTGGTCCTCCTTGAAACCTTGCGATTATATCATAAGAAGTGGTTAATACATCAACAATTTTACCTTTTCCTTCGTCCCCCCACTGAAGCCCGAGTAGCAAATCTACTGCCATGTTATGTTATTTTTTTTTAGTACCGTAAAAGTATAAAGAATGCTTGTGAATATCTACATCAAAAACTTCTTCTATTGTTTTTTTTATTTGTTGAATTCTAGGGTCACAAAATTCTTTTACTTCCCCAGAGTCTGTTAGGATAATATGGTCGTGTTGGTGATCAAAGTATGATTTTTCATATTGAGCTTGACTTTTTCCAAACTGATGTTTTCTTACTAAACCACATTCTAATAAAAGTTCAATGGTGTTATATAAGGTTGCTCTACTGACACGGTAATTTTTATTCTTCATTTTGATGTACAAAGATTCAATATCAAAATGTTCTTTATTGTCATATATTTCAAAAAGAATAGCAAAACGTTCAGGTGTCTTTCTGTGACCTTGCCTATCTAAGAAGTTAATAAAAACTTCTTTAACAATTTCTTGGTTTGATTTTTCTATAATCATTTAACAAATATAGTTATAAAGGCTTATTCCCTAACAATTTTGTCAATTCCGTTTACACTTTCTAGTTTTCGGACTAACTTATTTAGAATATTTTTATTTTGGACACTTAATTCAATGATACCAGTAAAAAATTGATCTTCGCTGGCGAAGTTTATTTTATTTATATTTATATTACTATTATTTGAAATCATTCGTGTAACTTCGTTTACAAGACCACGGTGATCGATTCCTGTTAATTTTAGAATTGCCGAATATTCTTCTAATGATGAGTCTATCCACTTTGCTGATAGTATTCTGTATGCGAAATTTGATTGTAATGTTAGTGCATTAGGACATTCTTTTTGGTGGACTTTAATTCCTTCATTGACTGTAACAAAACCAAAAACTGTATCTCCAGGGATAGAGTTACAGCAGTTCGCAAAACTATAGGCCAATGACTCTCTTTCTTTTCCAAAAACTAAGTTATCATATTTTTCAACAGATAGATTTTCTTGAAATGATTTTTCAGAACCCATACTCTTTTTGAAGAAATTTATTAATGAATTATTGTAGTTGCTCGCAAATTTTTTGAGTTGCGTATTGTCCAAAGTTCCAATTTTAGTTTTGTAAAAAAGATCTTGACTTGATTTAAACTTAAAAAACAAAATCATTTGATTTATTGTTTTCTTATTAAGATTAATTTTGAGTTGTTTTAATTTTCTTCTTAAAAGTTCTTTTCCTTCTTCTGTATATTGTTTTTTTTCATCATTTATAGAAGATTTTATTATGGAACGAGCACGGGAAGTTATTACAAAATCCAACCAACTATTTGAAGGGGTGATTTTTTCAGAAGTAATTACATCAATTTGATCTCCACTTTTCAAAACTTTACTTAAAGGTACTAAGCGATCATTTACACGAACGCCTCTTGTTTTTTTACCAATTTCCGAATGTATAGAAAAGGCAAAATCTAATGCAGTTGCTCCTTGAGGTAGAGATTTTAACTCCCCTTTTGGAGTAAAAACAAAAATTTCTTTAGCATATAAATTAAGCTTAAAATCTTCGACAAATTCTACCGCATTTCCTGTATTATTTTCTAATACTTCCTGCAATCTATTGAGCCAGCTATCAATCCCAATATCTTTTTGTTCGCCTTGTTTGTATTTAAAGTGTGCAGCATAACCTTTTTCAGCAATTTCATGCATCCTTCTCGAGCGAATTTGAACTTCAACCCACTTATTCATGGGGCCCATAACAGTGATATGAAGAGCTTCGTATCCATTTGACTTAGGTCCTGAAATCCAATCACGAAGACGTGTTGGGTTAGGCGTAAAGTGATCGGTTATTATAGAATAGATTTTCCAAGCAATAAATTTCTCTTTACTTCGCTGGCTATCATAAATAATGCGAATTGCAAACTTATCATAGACTTTATCTATAGATATGTTTTGGGTTTGCATTTTTCTATGAATAGAATATATAGACTTGCTTCGTCCTTTGATCACATATTTTAAACGTTCTTTTTTTAATTCAAGAGAAATAAATTTAGAAAAGGAATTAATGTAATTTTTTTGGGAATTTACACTTTCATCCATATGTTTTTTGATGGAAGCATATCTATTAGAATCTGTATACTTGAGGCTTAAGTCCTCAAGCTCTGTTTTTATATTGTATAATCCAATTCTATGAGCAAGGGGAGCATATATGTAGAGTGTTTCAGATGCAATTTTAACTTGTTTATATTCTGGCATTGAATCCATCGTTTGCATATTATGTAAACGATCGGCAATTTTAATAATTATAACTCTAATATCATCATTTAACGTAAGAAGCATTTTCCTGAAATTTTCAGCTTGCAAGGAAATGTTCTTATCTTTTTTAAGATTGGAAATTTTGGTGAGACCGTGTACAATTTTAGCTACAGATTCCCCAAAAAGACGTTCAATGTCTTGAAGTGTAAATACTGTATCTTCAACAACGTCGTGAAGAAGAGCTGCTGCAATAGAAGTAGCATCTAGACCTATTTGTTGTGCCACAATTTTAGCAACACTTATTGGATGAAAAACATAGGCTTCTCCAGACTTTCTTCGTTGACCATTATGTCCTTCAACAGAAGTGTCAAAAGCTAAACGAATCATTTTTTTATCATCAGAGGTAAGCGACTGATAACTAATTCGTAATAGTTCTTTATACTGATTGGCTATTTCTTTATTTTCAATTTTCGAATCTATGATCATTTCATTTTGAATATACTAAAGATTTAGGTTCTATTCAAATTGCTTATTCTTTCGTTGAGCCTCATACATCAAAATTCCTGCAGAAACAGATAAATTCAATGAATCTATGTCTTTGTCCATGGGTATAATTAAATTTTGATCTGTTTTTTTAAGCCATAACGAATCTAAGCCCGAACTTTCTGTACCCATAATAATTGCACATGGAGTTGAATAATCAAAGTCATTATAATTTATTGCCTCTGGGTGGATTGCAGCTGTTGCAATACAAATTGATTTTTTTTTCAGAAATGATATTACCTCTAGAGAATCACCTATAGCTGAAGGAATTAAAAATATACTACCTAAGCTAGATCGAATACTGTTTGGATTATAAAAATCTGTTTTTGGGTTTGCTACTATAACAGCATCCATTTTAGCAGCAGCAGCTGTTCGGAAAATTGCCCCAATGTTTCCTGGCTTTTCTGGGGCTTCAATTACTAGTATTATTGAACTTTCATTAAGTATTAAGTCTTCTAATTTGTGGGTTTTACTTTGAGCGATAGCAATTATTTTCTCTGATCCTGAGCGAATACTCAAACGTTCAAAAATTGAAGACGCTAATAAAAAAACATTAGATACTTTGGACTGAGAGATAATCAGTTCAAAAGAGTGTTCAGCTGCTTTATGTATAAAAACAGATTCTAGAAAATAACCTCCTTTTAAGGCTTTTTCAATCTCTCTTTCTCCTTCAATTACAAAAAGACTATGTTTTTTACGCTCCTTTGTTTTTTGAAAAAGCAAGCGTAATTTTTTTATTTCAGGATTTTGAATACTTGATAGTGCTTTCACTTTTGCAAGGTATTTTAAAATATAAGGAAAAATAAAAAAAGTTAATAGAAGTTTTAAATATCAAAAACATTTTTTTTTGAATATGCTATTACTAGTCCTACCATTGCACTATAGCTTTTAATCCCAAGTACTTGACCGTTGGCTTTTAAGTAGTTGTCATAGCCTTTTTTTAAATAAGGCTCAAAGGGATTTTCATAAGCCTTCCAAAAAGCAGATTGTTCTTGAAAATTTTTTAATATGCCGGGTTTTAATAGTGCTAAAAGTTCTTTTGCTTTTTTTTGATTTAACTTATATAAATCTGCATAACAATATTTTAATCCAAAACTATACCCTGAAAATTTAATAAAGGGGTCTGGATTATTTATAGATGTGTAAAAAGCAATAAAATTTGCTTCATTTTCTGCTGCTATTCCAAGTTGATGAGCCATTTCATGAGCAGCCGTTGTTATGTAGTTAAAAGCGGGAATATTTTTATTTACATGTGATTCCAAGGTAAGTGGATTTAAATAGCCAGAATATCCCATATAACTGAGTACTGAATTCCATAAAGAATTTTTTAAAAATGGTTGAACAGTATATTGTTCTTTTGTAAACATAAAATTGCGTTCTATTATGCTAGAGATAGTATCTTTTGAGTAAGGTATTTTTACTGGAATACTGTCTTCATTACTCAGTTGTTCATGAAGTAAATTAGTTGTTTGTATTAGTTTCTCTAAAGTTTCGATTAGCTGTGTTTCATTATAAGTTAAATCATATGCTAAAGTTTTATTCAATGGAAGTCGATAATAATTTAATCCCCAACTAAGTTGAAATATTAAATGAATTAACGAAACATAAGCCAGTCCACGAAAAAGATAGGTTCGAAGTCTATTTAAAGGGCTTTTAAATAAATAAATTAAACTTCCTATGAAAGATATAATTGCTACTAAATAGATTAAATCTCCAAATGAAAAAGGAATATTTTCAAAAAAAAAGCGATGTGATTTAAAAATTAAAGGATAAATTTTTTGACTGTAGTTTGTTTCTATCCATTCAGAGTTATTTTTAGACCATTTTAAGGCTAACCACTGCAAGGGTATGACGCCAATTAAAAAATAGTTTATATTTTTCATAAAGAAATAAAGACCAACTAATAGCTGGCCTTTTTTTTTATTTAATTACGGTTACAATTTCAACTTCAAAAATCAAATCTGAATTTGGTGGTACGCCTTGACCGCCGTTGGCTCCATAAGCTAGTTTATAGGGCAAGAAAAGCGTTGCTTTATCACCTTCTTTTAGAAGTCGCAGGCCTTCCTTGAATCCTTCAATCATAGCATCTGTTTCTCCAACTCTAGCTTCAATAGGCTCATATTTTCCGGCCATTTGACGCTGTTTATTCAGCATATTATTAGCCAAAGCAGTTGCTTCAATACTCGTTTCAAGAAGCTTGCCGTCATCAAAATAAACCGAATAATTTACATTTACAACATTTGTCAAAATAACAGCAGCACCACTTCCAGTTTCAGTAATGTTGTATTGAAGACCTGAAGCGGTAGTAATGGATTCTTTTTTGATTGCAAAATGTTTAGTGATATTACGATCTTTTATATATTCTTCTTTTGCATTTTTTTCTTGTGTAATTAGATTTTTTTGTTTGAAATAAGAATTAAAAACTGCTGGAGAATCAAATTTCTTAGCTTCTTTTCCTATTCTAATAATATTAATTTCTTCAATTAAATCATTTGTAACGATACTATCAACAACTCTTTGCCCTTCAATTACTTCTCCAAAAACAGTATGTTTTCCATCTAACCATGGTGTCGCTTTATGGGTAATAAAAAATTGACTTCCATTAGTAGAAGGGCCAGAATTTGCCATAGAAAGCATACCAGGACCTTTATGAGTTAAATCACTAAATTCATCATCAAAAGTATAACCAGGTCCACCTGAGCCTATACCCAAAGGATCTCCTCCTTGAATCATAAAATTTGGAATGACACGGTGAAACTTTAATCCATTATAGTATTTTTTTGATTTATATTCATTGACTACATTTGAATTTTCACCTTCACTTAACGAAACAAAGTTTGCAACAGTAATGGGAGCTTTTTCATAGGCTAGTTTTATGATTATGGATCCTTTTGGCGTGATAATATCTGCATATAAGCCAGGTTCAAGATCAGGATGTTTTGTTTCACATCCTAAAAGGGCTATTGCAATAGAAAGAGTAGTATATAATTTTTTCATTTAGGATATTTTATTTAATATAAACGTTCAATTGTAAAGCGAAGAGGCTGATTAATGCCAATTTTATGACCATCACCTTGATAACCATAACAAAGGTATGAAGGAAAAAGAAAAACAACAACTTCATTAACTTTCATTATGCGAAGTCCTTCACGTAAAGCAGGCAGTAAATCTTCTTGGTCTATTCTGTAATTTACTATTCCAAGTTCCTTTTTATTATAAAGCAACTCTTTTTGGAGTGTTTCTATGGAGTATTCAAAAGACACTAGTTCTCCCTTTTGAGGAGATTTAAAGTAATCAGATGATTTATTTATATAGGCAAATAAATATCCTGATGGGGCTTTTTTGTATATATATGATGAATCTTCTTTTGCTACTTGATTCAATAAGCGTTCTTCTTCAATAAATAAATTTTTATTGTGCTTTGCGGAGCTAGTTATATAACTAACTTCTTCTTTATTTATTGGATGCCTTGGTTCAATTTCTTGACAAGAAACTAAAAACACTAGCAGCAATAAGCTATATATTTTTTTCATTAATTAGAATTGATTTGCAACTTCTTTAATTGCTTTTTCAAATCGAATTACAGTCTTTTTTATAGACTCTTTTGACATACCGCCAGCAGCATTATGATGTCCGCCACCATTAAAATAGATTCGCGCAAAGTCGTTTACTGAAAAATTTCCTTGAGATCTAAAAGACATTTTAAGAATACCTTCCTGTTGATTTTCTATCATAATACACGAAAAAAGAATACCCTCCATACTCAATCCGTAATTCACAAAACCTTCAGTATCACCTTTTTTATAGTCACAAGTGTTAAGTTCTTCTTGTGAAAGCGTCATATATACTATGGGAAGGTTCTTGATATGCTTCATATTAGATAGAGTAATTCCTAGAAGCTTTAATCTACTAAAGGATGCACTATCATAAATTTTTTGATGAATATTGGAACTAGAAGCTCCTGCTTCAATTAAATGAGCTATCGCTTTGTGAGTTTTTGGTGTGGTATTTGGATATCTAAAGGAACCTGTATCTGTCATTATCCCCGTATACAGGCAGTCGGAAATTTCAGATGTAAACGCATTTTTATTGAGCGTGTTAATTAGATGGTAAACCATTTCACAAGTAGAACTCATTGAAGGATCAGAATACATCAAAGAGGCATAATCACCTGGACTTTCGTGATGATCAATCATTATTTTAGTTGCCTTAGAACCTTTAATTAAGGGTTCTAAATCTCCAATTCTAGATAAGTTATTAAAATCAAGGGTAAAAATTAAAGTAGCAGAATCAATTTTTTGACGTACTTCTTTAGTGTCTTTATTAAATTTTAAAACAGTATCCTGACCGGGTAACCAATTTAAAAAATCAGGGTAATCATTTGGCGAAATTACAACCGCTTCATGCTTTTTTTTAAGCAAAAAAAATCTCAAAGCCAATGTACTCCCTAAAGCATCTCCATCAGGATTTTTGTGCGGGAGAATAACAATTTTTTGAGAGGTGTTAAGGAGTTTTTGTAAATCTGATATAAAGTGCTGTTTCATATCTTGTAAAGATACTATTTTCATAATATTTAGACGGCTCAATTTTTTTTAACTATTCATTAAATTTTTAGAATTTTTAGTGAAGGACGATTTAAATACATTTAGTAATTTTGCTCTAAAGAAAAAAAATGAATAATATTACACTTATGATGATTAAGCCTGATGGAGTCGAAAATGGACATATTGGGAATATCTTAGAAAAAGTAACTTCTTCTGGCTTCAAAATTAAAGCCTTGAAACTAACTCAACTAACCCAACAAGATGCAGAACATTTTTATTCAGTTCATAAAGAACGCCCTTTTTATAGTGAGTTAGTAGCTTTTATGACTAGAGGACCAATTATTGCTGCAATCCTTGAAAAAGAAAATGCTGTAAGTGATTTCAGAACTCTTATAGGTGCTACCAATCCCAAAGAAGCAGCTGATGGGACCATTAGAAAGTTGTATGCTACCTCAATGGGAGAAAATGCAGTTCATGGGTCTGATAGTGATGAAAATGCAGCTATTGAAGCTGCCTTTCATTTCGCAAAACGAGAGCGTTTTTAAATCAGCACTATTTTTTTAATTAATGTCTTTTTAAGATGTTCGTTTAGTCTAGTTACTATTTTTTCAAGATCATACTTTAATTCCATTTTTAAAGGTGCTGAATGTAAAGAGACATAAAGAGTGTTATGTGAGAAACGAACCTCATCAGTATACTGTAAAATATGTTTCCCCATCAATTCACCCCAAGCGTTACAAATTCTAATATTTTGAACACCTTTTTTTAAGGACTTTTGTTCAACAATATAATCTAACACAACTTTAATGGGCTTTGGATCAAACTTATTTTTCGAATTATTCATTGTTTAAGTTAATTAAAAGCGGTCTTTTATAATAAAAGGTTTTTTTTTCATGTTCTAATATAAGCTTTTGATCATCAAGAAAGACTATTTTTTTAGACCACTCGTCCCAGGAGGTTTTGAAATGTAAATAAAAACCTTCTTTCCTTTTTTCTACTTGAAAAGAGGTGGCATTTGTTGAAGTTTGAAATATTCCCATCATAGATGGAGCAACTTTATTCAGAACTCCTTTTTTCTCATTAAGTATGTAATGGTCGTATAGAGGTGTTACTGAATTTGTTTTAAACACCTCACCTTGTTGCTTAACAAAATCAATTTCCCAATAACCTTTCAATTGATCAATTGAAACAGTATTTTTCAAAGAACAGCCTATTGTTAAAGAGATGATTAATAATAGTGAAAAAGCTTTATGATTTTTATAAATCAAATATTTCATATCCTGATGTTGTTTTTGAAAGTGCTTGCAGAGTTCTGTCTTTATGGGTATCTGTAATGAATATTTGTCCAAAATCATTTTGATCTACTAAGGACATAATTTGTGATACCCTAAGTTGATCCAACTTATCAAAAGCATCATCTAAAAGTAAAATAGGAGGGAAACCAGTTTTTGATTTAAGAAAATCAAATTGTGCTAATTTAAGTGCTATAAGAAATGTTTTTTGCTCTCCTTGACTACCAAATTTTTTAATAGGATGGTCATCTTTTAAAAAGTGAATATCATCTTTATGAATCCCACAGCTTGTGTATTGAGTAATGCGATCTTTTGCGAGACTTTCTTCAAGAAGTTTAAGGTGAGATGATTTAAAAAGTTGACTTTCAAAGATTAAGTTTATATTTTCTTCTTGGTCACTTATAGTATGGTAGCAAGCTTTGAAAATAGGAATAAACTGGATCATAAAAGCCTTCCTTTTTTCAAAAATAGTTACACTTCTTTCGGCTAATTGTAAGTTGTAAATGTTTAAAGTGTCTGAATCAAAGGTTTGATTTAACACAAAAAATTTAAGCAAAGCATTTCTTTGCGATAGTATTTTATTATACTCTATCAAATGTTTAAGAAATTCCGCATCTGTTTGCCCAATTACAGCATCAATAAATTTTCTTCTAATACTGCTGCCTTCCGAAATTAGATCTTGATCTGCAGGTGAAATAATTACTGTAGGAATTAATCCTAAGTGATCAGCTAGCCTTTCATATGCTTTCCCATTCCTTTTAATAGTTTTTTTCTGCCCTTTTTTAACACTACAAATGATTTTTTCTTCACGCTTGTCTTTTTCATAGCGACCTTCTAGCACAAAAAAATCACATCCAAACTGAATGTTTTGGATCGAAATTGGATTAAAATAACTTTTTCCAAAAGATAAATGAAAAATTGCATCAAGTATGTTTGACTTTCCAACACCATTGTTTCCAATAAAACAATTGATCTTGGGGTTTAGATCAAATGTTTTGTAGCTAATATTTTTGTAATTAGTAAGTGTAAGTTGTTTTAAATACATATAATACAAAAATAATAAGTTAGAAGCTATCTTAGTACTTTTTGAATTAGAATAAAAAGACTAATTTTGAGCGCTCAATTAATTTTATAATGGCTACATACAAAAAACGCGGTGCAAAAAAATCAGTTACCACTTCAAAAGAAAATGAAGAGGCTATGGAAAGTACAACAGCAGAGGTTTTCGAAACCTTAGACACGACTGCCTCAAAAACTGAGGAGTGGGTTGTTAAGTATCAAAATATTATTTTAGCGTTTATTGGCTTAATTGCTTTAAGTGTTTTAGGATATTTGGGTTACAACAGTTATATAGTACTTCCTAAAGAGCGTGAAGCCGTTAGTGAATTGAACCAAGCACAATACTATTTTGATCTTGCAGTTAACAGTGTTGAGGCTGATTCTTTATACTTAAGAGCTCTTAATGGAGGAGAAGGAAAATATGGCTTTCTAGACATCATTGAAAATTATAAAGGTACTCCTGCCGCAAAACTTGCAACTTATAGCGCAGGAATGGCTTATTTAAATACAAAAGATTACAATAACGCAATTTTATATTTAGATAAATTCAGTGCAGATGATGTGTTGCTTAGTGCTCTTTCAAAAGGTGCTATTGGAGATGCTTTCGCTCAGTTAGACCAAAAAGAAGATGCATTTGATTATTATGTAACAGCTGCTCAAATTAACAACAATATGTATAGCACACCAAAATATTTGTACAAAGCAGCTATTATGGGTGTATCTATTGGAAAAACAAAACAAGCACTTACGTTTTTAAAGCGAATAGAAAAAGAATTTTCAGAATCTACTGAGGCTGAGCTTGTAGGAGTTCAAATCGGAAAATTAGAAACGTTATTAAAATAAATGGCGACAGCTCTAACTAATCTTTCTTCTTATGATTTAAAATTAGTTCCTGATGGAACTTCTTTTAAAATACACCTTGTCGTTTCTCAGTGGAATAATACGATAACTTCAGACCTTAAAGATGGTGCAATTAATACTTTATTAAAGAATAATGTAAAACAAGCCAATATTAAAGTATGGTATGTGCCAGGAAGCTTTGAATTAGTTTACGGTACTAAAAAGGCTCAGTCTTTTGATCCAGATGCTGTCATTGCTATTGGGAGTATTATTCAAGGTCAAACAAAACACTTTGATTTTGTGTGTGAAGCTGTTTCTCAGGGTATTAAAGATTTGAATGTACAGTCTGAGGTTCCTGTGATTTTTTGTGTACTTACAGATCACAACTTAAAGCAGGCTCAAGATAGAAGTGGAGGTAAACATGGTAATAAAGGAGTGGAAGCTGCTGTTGCTGCACTTAAGATGATTCAACTTAGACACACACATTAAGTTTTTTACAATAATTTTCTTCCAGTAGAGTTCTTAATTTTACAGCTTTCTTGTACATTTGAAATATGTTGAAATCAAATTTATTCAAGCTTAATAAAAACAGGCGTTATAATTATACACCTCGTTATTACAGGGGGAAAGAAGAAGGTAATCTTTATGAATTTGATTCTAGGTTTTCTAAATATAGAAACACCTTTAATTCTAATGATTTTGGTAATCAATGGCAGGATGCTAGAGTACAAATGCGAACTAAAAAAAATCGTTCAATTTCTTTGCGTCTTTTACTTATTATTTTAAGTCTTGTTTTTGTGTGTCTTTACATATTAGATTTTGATCTTTCCATTTTTACTTTACCTGTTTAATGACCAATCGAATCAAGCTTTTACCTGATCATGTTGCCAATCAAATTGCGGCAGGAGAAGTCATACAACGACCTGCATCTGTTGTTAAGGAGTTGCTTGAAAATGCTGTTGATGCTGGTGCTGAAAACATTCAACTCATAATAAAGGATGCTGGAAAAACATTAGTTCAAGTAGTTGATGATGGAATGGGAATGAATAGTATTGACATTCGTCTGGCTTTTGAACGTCATGCTACCTCTAAAATAAAAGTTGCAGAAGATCTATTTGTATTACAAACAAAAGGGTTTCGTGGAGAGGCACTTGCCTCTATTGCAGCAATCGCAAGAGTAGAAACCCACACACGTTCTAAAGATGAAGAAGTATCTCATCACTTAAAAATAGAAGGTAGTAATGTAATAGAACAAACATTTTCTACTCAACCCAAAGGAACTTCTATCTCAGTAAAAAGTTTGTTTTATAACATTCCTGCCCGCAGAAATTTTTTAAGATCTGATACAGTTGAATTGCGACATATTATTGATGAATTTCATCGAGTAGCTCTTGCCCATCCGGGAATTAATTTTTTATTTTTTAATAATGGAAACGAAATTTTTGACTTACCTGTCACGTCTTTCCGAAAACGTATTGTCAACGTTTTTGGAGCAAAACTAGATTCTCTTTTAGTTCCTGTCGAAGAATCAACTTCTTTAGCTAAACTTGAAGGTTTTGTATTAAAACCTTCTCAAGCAAAAAAGACTCGTGGTCAACAATTTTTTTTCGTCAATGATCGCTTTATTAAAAGTTCTTTTCTTCATCATGCTATAATTACAGCATTTCAAGGCCTATTAAAACCAGGGCATCATCCGGGTTATTTTTTATTTTTAAACATTGACACTAAGAGAATAGACATTAATATCCATCCAACAAAAACAGAAGTTAAATTTGACGATGAACAGAGTCTTTACGCTATTTTACGATCTGCTATTAAACATAGTTTAGGTATTTTTCAAATAGTCCCAACCTTAGACTTTCTTCAGAACCAGGCTATAGATCTTCCTTATGATTATAAACACAAAACACCCTCTACACCTCCTATTGAAGTGGATTCAAGCTTTAATCCCTTTAAAAATAACAAATCTAAAGTACCACTTAATATATTACAATCCGAAGGACTTTACACCGATCAAAAAACTAAATACACTTATGATTTAAAGTCTTCAGAGGAATTGATTGAAACACCTCAAATCACTCGTGTTTTTCAACTTTTTTCAAAATATATTGTGTGTCCCCTAAAATCAAGTATGCTATTAATCGATCAGCATCGTGCGCACCAACGTATTCTTTATGAACGATTTTTGAGCGCTATTACTTCTAGGAAGGGGGAAAGTCAACACTTACTTTTTCCTATTTTCATTACATTAAACCCTCAACAGTTGGAACAGTTTAAAGGAACTGAAGATATTCTAGATTCTTTAGGCTTCCAAATTAAATTAAAAGACCACAAAACTCTTGAAATTTCAGGTGCACCAGAGCTTTGTCCTTCTCATAAGATTGAAGATGTGATTGAGTCCATTTTATCTGAATCTGATCAAATATCAGAAGACCAACATTTTAGTTATGCAGACCAAGTAGCAAAATCATTAGCAAAAAGTTTATCAATTAAAACAGGAGACTCATTGTTAATAGTTGAACAACAAGTTTTATTAGATGATTTTTTTGGTTGTAAAGAAACTACAATTTCCCCTTTCAATAAAAAGATTTTTATTACTTTGGAAAAGAGTGAGATTGAACAAAAATTAAGTTAATGCGAACAATAACAGAAACCATAAAGCATCTTTTGATCATTAATGTGATCTTTTTTGTTGCTTCTGTTTCATTGGGAAATGTTGTTTACGATCTTTTTGCCCTGCACTATCCTTTCAGTCCTAAATTTCAAATTTGGCAACCCTTAACTCATATGTTTATGCATGGTGACATAGGTCATATTTTCTTTAACATGTTTGGACTTTATATGTTTGGGACTCCAATTGAACAAATGTGGGGGCGAAAAAAATTCATATTCTTTTACCTTTCAACTGGTTTTGGTGCTGCTGCATTTCAATTACTCTTATATTACTTTCAAATTAATCAAGTATTTAATGTTTTGCTAGCTGAAGGATTAACAGGCAATCAGATTACTGCATTTTTCCAAACAAGTGATTTGCCGTATGATGTTGTAGAACGAATAGGACGTGAAAAATTATTGTCTGGTTTATCAGCTTTTAATGGAGTTATGGTAGGTGCCTCTGGTGCATTATACGGAATCTTAGTTGCTTTTGCCTTTCTTTTTCCAAACGCACGTTTAATGTTACTTTTTCCCCCCATCCCTGTAAAAGCTAAAATTTTAGTTCCTGTTCTAATTTTAAGTGATTTATTTTTTGGCTTTACCTCATATTCGATTGGGCCTATAGCTCATTTTGCCCATGTTGGGGGAGCTATAACCGGATTAGTTATGTTGTGGTATTGGAAAAAAAATCAATTCAATAACAATCGTTTGAACTAATGACTTTGAAAGATCAAATAAGATTCCGCGTTCAACAAATGAATAGCGCTGAAAAGCTTATACTTTTAAATATTATTTGCTTCATATTACCTTTATTTTTAAAGACCTTATTTTTTCTTTTTGCTATTCCATATGGAACCTTTATTAGTTTTTTTGAACTTTCTTCAGATTGGGGAACTTTATTGTTTCGGCCATGGTCGATTGTGACCTATAGTTTTATTCATTCTGGGTTTTTTCATCTATTTTGGAATATGTATTTATTATACTTTTCCTCTCGCTTATTTTTAAATTTATTTTCCACAAAAATCTTTTTAAACGTTTATTTTTTAGGAGTAGTAGTGGGTGCATTTACTTTTTTGTTAAGCTATGCACTGTTTCCTGCATTTCAAAATGCTAACCCAGCTATGATTGGTGCTTCTGCAGGTGTTATGGGGATATTTGTATTTATCAGTACTTATTCGCCAGATCAGGAAGTACGAATCATCTTCTTTAACATAAAGTTACGCTACTTAGCTGTTGGTTTTGTTTTAATTGATATTATTCAAATCCCTTATGGAAATGCGGGCGGTCATTTAGCACACTTAGGTGGTGCGGGTTTAGGATTTTTATATGCACAACGTCTGCAAAATGGAATTGACATTGGCCTTCCTTTTGAACTTTTTATTACAAAAACTATTGATTTATTTAAAAAAAAACCAACTTTAAAAACAGTATATAAAAAAAAACAATCAAAAAAAATTAAATCTACAACGACTCCTGATACTTTGCATCAGAAACAAATTGATGCTATTTTAGATAAGATAAGTACATCAGGATATGAAAGTTTATCACAAAAGGAAAAAGATTATCTTTTTCAAGCTGGTAAAAACTAATAATATATCTTCAATGAAACGGAAAAAGACATTTGTCCGAGTTTTCGCTTTTATTAATTTCCTGCTGCTGATGCTCCAGTTAATCACAATGGGAAGCATTTCAAGTATAATATTAATTCCCATTTTATCATTGGTTGTTCCTTTGTTGTGTTTTATCAATATTCTTTTTTTTATTTTTTGGCTCATACGTTTTCAGTGGCCGTTCCTTTTATTTGTGTTAACATTTGCTATTGGCTTTAAAGAATGGCGTCTCCTTTACCAATTTAAAGACAATGGTATTAACACTTCTAAAGGACTTTCTATAATGAGTTATAATGTAAGATCTTTTAATAGATTTAAATGGTTAGACATATCTAATACTCCCAAAGAAATTGCTACTTTCATTACAAATGAAAGCCCTGATATTATTTCCTTTCAAGAGTACGCAATTGATTTAGCACCAATTTTCAAAGACTATCCTTACCTATTTTTTACTCCTTATACAAAAAACGGCAAAGTTGGGTCATGCATTATCTCTAAATTACCATTATACAATCCACAACCTGTTTTATTTACGGGATCTGAAAATGGAGGAATGCATGTTGATTTTTTATATAAAAAAGATACTTTACGTTTATATAATATTCACTTTGAATCATTAGGTTTTAATTTGAAAGACACTTTGCTAGATTCTCATTATTCTAAAAAAATTCGCTCTAAAATAAATGAAGTATTTACAATTCAACAGTCACAGATTTTACAAGTTAAAAATATCATGAATGGGAGCGTCTTTCCTGAAATTATATGCACGGATTTAAATAACAATGCATTTTCTGCAAGCTACAGAGCTCTTTCAAAAGGAATGAAAGATTCATTTTTGGATAAGGGTGACGGTTTTGGGGCTACTTATGAATTCCCTTATTTTCCGTTACGTATTGATTATATTTTAACAGACCCCAAAATGAAAATAATTTCTTTTAAAACACATTCTGTTAAACTATCTGATCATAAACCCATAAGTGTGTCAATAGAATGGCCTTAAGTAAATATAGCAGCATTTTTAAGATAATTTGCACAATTAGGGCCAAGGTTAAAAAGTACATCTAAAACACTAAGATTTGGCAAGAAACCGTTTTTCCCCTCAAATACCTGTGTATAGATTTCTTGTTCTAGAAGCAGAGGGTTCTTAGCTTCTAAAAACACATCTAATCTTATTTGTTTTTTGGGATCCCAAGCTACTTTTTGAAAAGTAAAACGATGTTCTATTAGTGACATTATCTTTTCAATCAAATTTATGTTAAAATCAAAAAGAGAAGTTGTTTTTTTACTAAAAAAAGGTGCTAAATCATGTTCATAAAATTCAAAATAAGGTGATGACTTATACGCAGAGCATATAGATTTCCAGTGATTATTTTGCCAGTTCATTTCATAAGAAATAATAGCAGCATTTTCTTGAATTTTTTCTTTTTCCGTATGTAAAATAGGAATCGTTAGATTTAGCTTTCCATTTGCTCCATAAATTGGAGTTCTATTTCGAAAAGTTTGTTTTTGATAGTGGGTATCTGTCACAAAATTAACAAGCTCTTGAGAACAAAGCCATCCAAAGTAGGGAACATTAGGAAGGTACGCAGGACATATAACAGCTTGCATTTTAATTTTTTAGCTTCCTTTTTCTGATAAAGACAAAACCTTGCCAGATAATTATAAACCCAATAAAAAACGGGAAGTATGAATACCTTTCTCCGGGGCCGTCAACGGTTGTAAAAAGACGATTCCAGCGGATGGACCAATTTTTTATCCCATCGTTAATTCCTTTAATACTAAACCAGATAAAAACAGGCTTACCTACAATGTGATCTTCTGGAACAAATCCCCAAAAACGACTATCCTCAGAACGATGCCTGTTATCTCCCATCATCCAGTAATAATCTTTTTTAAAAGTATATTTGGTTCCTACTGAACCATTAATTTTAATCTCTGTAGGAGTAAGTTCAAGTGTGTTATTTTCATACTCTTGAATAATTTTTTTATACAATGGAAGAATATCACGTGTCAGGGAAATAGTCATTCCTTTTTTGGGAATCAATAGTGGACCGAAATTATCTTCGTTCCAATTAAATGGTATCTTATTAGGAAAAAAGGTTTCATTTGAAATTTTATTCCTGAGAATACGTTGTTTTACACTATCAATTCCTTCAAGACTTTTTAAACCATTAGCTTCCTCAATTGTAAGGGTAAGTTCTTTATTGGTTTCTAAAATCTCACTCACCCGAAGGCCAAGTTGTCTAATTAATCCAGGTGGTAATCCTTTTGCTTTAGTGATTACTGAAAAATCTTCAACAGTACTTCCAATTCTTCCAATAATATGGGGTATGATTTTTTGATAGCTATTTTCTGTTATGTTTTCAATTTTATATTTTCTATTAAAGTCTTCAAAGCCTGCAGCTAGTAACTTTCGGGAAGAAACCCCTTTTTTAGAAAAAGCATTGAAGGTGTATTGTACACGAGCTCTAGAGGGAAGTATATTTTTCACCCCATTTGTATGTACAAAACCATTAATAATTTCGAGAGTATCGCCAGGAATTCCAAGACATCGTTTGACATAATTAGATTTTTTATCAATGGGTTTATCTACTCTTTTTTCACGAACAAAAAATTGACGAACAGTATCTGCAGGCCAACTAAAAACAACAATATCATTTCGTTTTATTTTATGAAGGGCTGGTAATCTTAAATAAGGGAGCTGTGGTTTTTTTAGATATGAACGTATTTTTAAAAACGGAACGGTATCATGAACCATAGGAACGGAAACAGCTGTCATTGGTACTCTTGCACCGTAGTGAAATTTACTTACAAATAAAAAATCCCCTACTAGTAAAGATTTTTCTAATGATCCAGTAGGAATTATATAAGGTTGCATAACATAGTTATGTACAATTGTTGCTGCAACGATTGCAAATAACATGGAACTTAAGGTTTCTCCAATACCAGTTTTAGAACGCAAATCTCGATTAGGAATATGAGTTGGTTTATTGCTGTAATTTATAGTGTATATATATAATCCAAATGATGCTAATCCAAGAAAAGTATCTTTAATTGTGTTTTTGCCAAAACTTCGAAGTGTTTCAATCCATATTGCACCAAAGACAATTAGATTAACGGTTGGAATAAATAGCAACAGCACCCACCAATAAGGACGTTTTATAATTTTCATTAAAACAAACGCATTATAAACAGGAACAGCAGCGTACCATCCTTTATAGCCAGATGCTTTATAGAGTCTCCAAGTCCCTAAAAAGTGAATTACTTGAATTACCAGGACGAAAAGAATCCAAGAAGATAGTATCATTAATAATTTTTTTCAAATATAAGAGTATCCTTTATATCTATATCGCAATTAAGAAATATTTAAAACATCCTGCATGGTGAAGATTCCTTTTTTATCTACCAGCCATTCTGCTGCAATTATTGCTCCTTGGGCAAAGCCATCTCGATTGAAAGCCTCATGCTTAAGACTAATTTTATCAACTCCAGAACGGAAAGTAACAATGTGCTTTCCGGGTATTTCCCCTTCTCTTATTGATTCAATATTAAGCTTTTCTAAACCAGTGCCATTTAATTCCCATTCTTTAAAATAATCATTACTTAAAAGTGGCTTTGCAAGTGACAATGCGGTACCACTCGGTGCATCTAGCTTATGAACATGATGAATTTCTTTCATGCTTACTTTATATTCTTGCTTGTGTGGTTCTATAAGGCTTGCCGCTAAAGCATTTAATTTAAAAAATAAATTAACACCAATGCTAAAATTGGATGCATAAAGAAAGGCTGTGTTTTTTTCTTCACAAAATCGTGTTATTTCTTCAAATTTATCAAGCCAACCTGTCGTTCCGCAAACAACTGGAATGTTAAGTTGCAGGGCTTTTTTAATATTAAACACTGCAGCATCAGGAACACTAAAGTTTATAGCAATATCTGCCTGTTCTAAGTCTCCTTCCTCCATATTTTTATCTGCGATATAGACAATTTCATGCTTTCTTTCTTTTGCAGATTTCTCAATGGTTTGTCCCATTTTTCCATAACCTAATAGTCCAATTTTCATTTATTCTAGGTATTCAATTAAATTTTATAGCCAAGCTTAAGCCAGTCATTTCAGTATCAAATATAAAATTTGGAGCCACACTTAAGTCATCATTTACATTAAATTGAAGTAAGTGAGCACTTACATTTGCATCAAGTATATTTAGCATATATGCCGCAGCTGCCAAAATCATTGAAATATCTCTATAATTTTTATGAAAGTCCATTCCAAGCAATAATTGTTCTGTTGTAATAGGAATATCTGTTTCAAGAAATTCATCATCAAAAAAACCATTTTTTCTTCTTTTATAAGCTGTTCGGTATTTATTCATTTCCTTATTATTTAAATCATAATAATAAAGAGAAGCTCCTATAGCTGCATATACCATTGGAACTTTCCAGGATTTTCCAGTATAAACCTGACCTAATCCTGGTATAATAGCTGAATAAAATGCAGCTTTTGATGGGGTAAGTGGGTCCTCAATAAGACGAAGAATTCTTTGGGAATATTGTTTGCCGCTACCAATAGAATCTGGTGCGGTTATTGTATTTAAACTATCATCTTTTTTTACTTTTTCTTCTTGTGAAAAAAGAATAGTTAAATTAAAGTAAAAGAAGAAAAATAAAAAAATATTAGATTTCACCTTTTACCTTGTTTAAAATATGTTGAAGTTTTTTCTGAGAATCAAATCTAATTTTCAATACACCCTTTCCCTCACTATTGGCTGATACTGTAACAGGAGTTTCAAAAAGTATTTCTAAATCATGAGCGGCTTGTTTTACAAAAGGGGGACTATAAGAAGAGCCTTTATAAGTTTTAGGTTCTTTTGTGTTTCTTACCAAGATCTCGGTAGCTCGAACCGAAAGTCTTTTTTTTACAATTAGTTTGTACAGATCCAACTGGGTTTCGATATTGTCTACATTTACGAGTGCACGCCCATGACCCATACTTACAAAACCATCTCGAATTCCTGTCTGAATAATAGGATCTAATTTAAGTAAGCGAATATAGTTAGTTATGGTTGAGCGTTTTTTACCAACACGTTCGCTTAATTGATCTTGGGTTAGATTGATATCTTCAATTAATCGTTGATATGAAAGTCCAATTTCAATAGGATCAAGATCTTGGCGCTGAATATTTTCCACTAAAGCCATTTCTAAAGATTCCTGATCATTTGCCAGCCTAATATAAGCAGGAATACTTTTTAACCCAGCCATTTTAGATGCTTTAAACCGACGTTCTCCTGACACTAATTCAAAGAGGTTTTCTTTTACTTTTCTTACTGTAACTGGCTGAATAATTCCCAATTCTTTAATAGAGGTACTAAGCTCTTTAAGTGCTTCTTCATTAAAATGTGTCCTAGGCTGAGACGGATTGGCACTAATTCTATCTAATGGTAAATCAATAATATTACCAATGACTCCTCCAGTATTTATATTCTTTGCAGAGTCAATTGAGTTTTCAGGATCGTTTAAAAGAGCTGATAGACCTCTTCCTAAAGCAGGTTTTTTATTAGATTTTGCCATGAGAATTATTTATTCCGTTTTAAAATTTCACTTCCTAATGAAAGATAACTTTTAGCCCCTCTACTAGAGGCATCATAAGTGATGATGTCTTCTCCAAAACTAGGAGCTTCACTTAGTCTAATATTACGTTGGATAATAGTTTTAAACACCATTTTTCCAAAATGTTTTTTTACTTCTTCCACTACTTGATTAGATAAGCGTAAACGAGTATCGTACATGGTCAGCAAAAGACCTTCGATATCAAGATCTTTGTTGTGAAGCTTTTGAACACTTTTTATGGTATTTAATAATTTTCCAAGACCTTCTAAAGCAAAATATTCACATTGAATTGGTATGATAACAGCATCTGCAGCGACTAAGCCGTTTAATGTAATAAGTCCTAGAGAAGGTGCACAATCAATTAAAATATAATCATAAGACTCTTTGGTCTCTTTGAGTGCTTTTTTAAGCATATACTCTCTTTCCTCTTTATTAACCAGTTCAATTTCAGAAGCAACAAGATCTATATGAGAGGGTATTAAGTCTAGGTTGGGGCTTTTGGTGGTTACGATAGCATCAGCTGGATTAATACTATGTTCTAAAAGTTGGTAAGTGCCATAGTTAGCTTTGTTAACATCAACTCCAAGACCAGAGGTTGCATTTGCTTGTGGGTCTGCGTCAATAAGGAGTATCTTTTTTTCAAGAACTCCTAAAGCAGCTGCTAAGTTTACCGCTGTAGTGGTTTTTCCTACTCCTCCTTTTTGATTAGCAATTGCTATAATTTTACCCATTAATTTATTTTAAGAGCCACTAAAAATACAATTATTTAACTCCTAATAAAAGATTCCAGAGGCCAATTATTTTATTGAGTATTTAGTTAGAAATAACCTTATTTATTAAGAAGTGTATCGGAAAGCTCGATAATAAAAATAGTTTCATTTTTCTTTTTATGGCCATAACGTTCTCTCGCAAAATGCTCAAGACTATCTTCGTTTTGAAGTTGTTGGATGGCATACTTATCATCTCTTATGATTTTTGTTAGTGCATCCTGTTCCAACTCTAAAGCTTCAATCTCATCGTTTAATTCATCATGGATAGTCCAGGAATGGGTATCTAAGAATAACATCCAAACAATAAAAACAAGGAGAATCCCACCATAGAGTAAATAGCTCTTTTTAATTTCCTTAAAATAACTCAAGTATGAACCAAAGATGCTCATTCTAATATTGACTTAGAAATTTTAGAAACTTGATTTGGGGTAATAAAGGCTGATGTTTTATTACCCCATTCATTTAAGATATAATTCATAACATCAGCAACTTCTTCATTATCTAGTCCCTGTCTTAACATTATACCATCGTATTCTTCATTATTTACAATAATCTTACCTCTCAAGCCATACTTAATTCCAGCAATACTAAGGTTTGTATTTTCCAACAAATAATCAGATGCTTTTAAAGGAGGAAACACACCGAAGACTCCTATTCCACTTGATAAATGGCACTGTAAACAAAAATCTTGATAGATTTCTGAACCTGCTTTTATACTTTCTTTTTTTGTTTTATTTTGAAACAAGAGGGAGGAAAAAATCCCCAAACTGAGTAAATATATTAGCACTATAATTTTCATTAGAGCGGCATTATTTTTATAATTCCTTTTCCTTCAACACCGACATATAAATAACCATCGGGACCTTGTTTTATATTTCGTACTCGACCAATTTTATCAAGAATCTTTTCTCTTTTAACTACTTTGTTTCCCTCAATAACAAGACGCTCTAAGTATTCAAATTTTAATGATCCGACAAAGAGGTTGTTTTTCCAATCCTTATATACATCTGAGGTAGAAAATGCCATTCCACTAGGAGCAATGGAAGGAACCCAATAATAAAAGGGTTGTTCCATTTTAGGACTACTTGTTTTATCCGTAATAGGTGTTCCGCTGTAGTTAATTCCATATGTAATTATAGGCCATCCAAAGTTTTTCCCACTTTCCAATTTGTTAATTTCATCACCTCCTTTTGGTCCATGTTCATTTACCCATATAACACCTGTGTAAGGGTGAACTGTCATTCCTTGTGGATTTCTATGTCCATATGAAAATATAGCCTGTTTGGCTTTAGGAGAAGAAAAGAAGGGATTGTCTTCAGGAATACTTCCATCTAAATTTAGACGATATACTTTCCCGCCATCACGAGAAATGTCTTGAGGGTTTTGATCTCGATTTCCACGGTCACCCACTGAAAAATATATATGACCTTTTTCATCAAAAGCAATTCTTGAGCCAAAATGTTGTCCTTTTTTGGTATTTGGTGATGCTTTATAAAGTAGAGAAACCTTCTCCAAATTATTACCTACTAAGGTTGCTTGGTATAATGAGGTATTTCCACCAGGATTATCTCCTAATGAAGAAGCTAGAGTGAGATATATAAGGTTATTGTTTTTAAATTCTGGATGGAGGGCTACGTCTAAAAGACCACCTTGACCTCTAAGGTAGACTTCTGGCAAACCTAATACAACCTTTTTTATTCCATCGCTAACACGGTATAGTGTGCCTGAAAGTTCCGTAACCAAAAGGTCACTTTCGTTTATAAAATCCATACCCCAAGGAATATCAATTCCATCAACAACTAATTCAAATGAATAGTTAATAGCCGAAGGAGTTTCTATTGCAGGGTAGTTTTCCTGTGCGCATCCCATAGTAATAAAGAAGACACAGCATGTAAAGTTTAGGAAATAATTCATTTTTATTAAATATTTATCAAATCAAATATACAAAACACCTCATATAAATTTCAAAAGATTAGCTATTTTAGAAAAGTATAAAAACTCAATAATATTTTAATAATAAATATGGTTGAAAATTATTTTTTAGGAATATTTTTATTCATTAGAACTGTGATTTATTATTAATTTTAGTTATTACTCAAAATTTTTTAAGTCAAAAATGGTTTTTGCAATTTTTTTATAGGATTATTCTTTTCGATATTTTAATTATTAATTTTATGGTAGCATCACTTATTTCAATTAAAAATAGAGCGAAACAGGCATTTACCCCGTCATTTTAAGCAATCAAATAATTTATAAATTAAAAAAAACATACATGAATCATCCTCTTCAATTAAAAGTATTGTTAATATTTTATTTTATGATAACCTCTTGTAATATTAACGAAAATAACAAACAAAAAGAAGAAGCTACAACCATTAGGGATCCTCACTTAAACTATTTTTCGTACGTCCCTAATTCTACAGACCGAATAATTTCTCGATCTAATTATGCAGATAAGTTATATGGGTTTTGGTTGGCACAATGCATAGCCAACTGGACTGGATTAGTCACTGAAATGGATAAAATTGGAAATATTGGTGAAATTAAAACAGGGGATTTTTATACTCGAGAAGATTGGGGAACCCCAGACCTTCCAAATATATGGTCAGGAGATAAATCAAGTGATTTCTCTGAAACTATAGATTTTGTCTTTCGGGATGAAGATCAGGTTTGGGGGGCTGATGATGACACTGATGTTGAATATATGTACCAACATTTGTTATACATTAACAAAACTTCTGTTTTAACCGGTGAACAGATAAGAGATGGATGGTTAAAGCATATGAAGCATGAAGAAGAAAATTATTTATGGGTTGCAAATCAGCGAGCTTTAGAACTCATGTTGAATGGAATTATACCTCCTGCCACGAGTGATCCTGAAATTTCTAAAGACTCTATTTATGATAATTATCATGAAATGATTGATGCTCAGTTGACTACAGAGATTTTTGGGTTTTTTGCACCCTCACGTCCAGACATTGCTTTGAAAATGGCAAAGAGACCTATTCAAACTACTGCAAGGGAAAATGCACTATGGATATCAGAATTCTATGTTATTTTATATTCTTTAGCTTCATATGTAGACCAAAATTTATCAAAAAAAGAACAAACTCAATGGATGGCTAATCAAGCTAGAAAAAGACTTCCTAAAAACTCTTATGCTGCAAAAATGTTTGACTTTGTTAAGAGCAAATATGACACAAATGTATCATGGGAAGATGCTCGAGATTCTGTTTACTTAAGATACCAAGTTAATCAAGAGGATGGTTATAAAATAACAGCTAAAAAAATATTTTGTAATGGTTGTTTTGTTGGTGGAATTAATTTTGCTTCTAGTATTGTTAGTCTTTTATACGGAGAAGGTGACTTAAAAGAAACTATAAAAATAGGTACCTTATCTGGTTGGGATTCTGATAATCCCACAGCAACTTGGGGAGGTCTTCTGGGTTTTATGTATGGAAAGGAGGGAGTAGAAAAAGCCTTTGACCATAAATTTTCAGATAAATTTAATATTCATAGAACTCGTGTTAATTTTCCAAATAATGGAATGGACAATTTTAAAAATATGTCTAAAACAGGTATCTATATTATAGATCGAGTTGTACAGGAAGAAATGAATGGAGGTATTGATCTTGAAAAGAATGTTTGGTATATTCCTTCAATTGATTTAAAAATCAAGCCAAATAAATAATCTAAGAGCGGTTTATTTAATTGAAGGTAAACGGGATATCTTTTGAAGATATTTATCATGAATAAAGTCGGGATGACAGGATTTGAACCTGCGACCCCACGCACCCCATGCGTGTGCGCTACCAGGCTGCGCCACATCCCGAATTGTAAGGTATGGTATAATTAGTCGGGGTGGCAGGATTCGAACCTGCGACCTCCTGCTCCCAAAGCAGGCGCGATGACCGGGCTACGCTACACCCCGAAAAAGTGTGTGCAAATATAGTATTTAATAAAACTCAAACAAACACTAGAGCACCTTTCTTGAAACTTTATTTTATTGTTACTGTTAACCCCTGATTATCAGTATTTAAATAGATTTTTTTCTTTTTATTTTTCATTCTGAAATAGGATATTTAGTTATACTTGACTTTCAATAGAGTCCAAATAATTAAAAATCTCATCAATTATTTTTGAATAATGTATTTTAACATTTTCACAACATTTAGATGATAAAAAACACACTACATTGTTATTTATTTAAAATTAATTATGTCAAATTCTTTGAGATATTACAGAATTGTTCTCCTAAAAGTTAGTTTTGATGCTAACCTTTTCACGAAAGAATTAAAAAAAGCTTATCAGCATTTGAGTAAGAAAGACTTTACCCAGCTTTATGCTTGGGCACAAATTTTTATTAAAAAGAACCCGCATTTAAATGACGTACAGTATTCTTTTTCGTTTAATTAGTTGGAGTGATTAATCTTATATTTTGAAATTTTATAGCTCCCCGCATAATGCTCTCAATTATAGTTATTAACGATTCTATTACCGGTACTTTGAGTTGATTTTTTGAGTAAATTATGCTTATTTCTCTTGCTGGTTCTGGACTTTCAAACGATTTTAAATTTTTCTTATTTTTTTCAGAAAGGCTTTTAGTTTGAAGATAAGGAAGAAGGGTCATGCCCATCCCGTCATTTGCAAGATGAATTAAAGTTTCAAAACTACCACTTTTTAGGTTAAAAGAATTTAAAGATTTCGTTGTCTGACATAATTTTAATACATGTTCCCTGAAGCAGTGCCCGTCTTCTAAAACTAAGATGTCTATCTTTTCTAAATCCTCAACAGATAAAGATTTAAGTTTTGAAAGAGAGTGATTTTCTGGAATATATCCAACAAAAGGTTCGTAGTAAAGAGGCTTCTCTAAAAGTTTAGGATCATCTAGTGGTGTGGCTGCAATTCCTGCATCTAGCTTTCCGTTTTTAAGTTCTTCAATAATAGAAGCAGTATTCAATTCTTCTATTTTTAAATTAACTTTTGGAAATTTTTTAATAAAGGTGCTAAGGAATAGTGGGAGTAGTGTTGGCATTACTGTCGGAATAATACCTATCCTAAAGTCACCTCCAATAATTCCTTTTTCCGAGGTAACCACATCCCCCATGCGTTTGGCTTCTTTAAGAATAACTTTAGCTTGTTCAATTACTTTTAAGCCAATTGGGGTAAGGCTTATCGGTTTGGTGGTTCTGTTAAATAGCTTTATTGTTAGTTCCTCCTCAAGTTTTTGAACCTGCATACTTAATGTTGGTTGGGTTACAAAACATTTTTCAGCAGCTTTCGTAAAATTTCCTTCTTCTGCTACGGCAAGTGTATATTGGAGTTGAGTAAGTGTCATTTAGTTTTTCTTATTATAGAACTAAATATAATAAGAAAAACTTATATAATAAATATATTCATGATTTAATTTGATTGTTTGGAGTGAATGGTTTTATATAAATAGATATTTTCTATTCTATAATTGTAATTTCCATAAATACATTCGTTAGAGGAGTTTCTAAATTGTCTATTCGTTGTTTATTTATTTCATCAACAACCTCCATTCCAGCAATCACTTCTCCAAAAACAGTGTATGAACCGTCAAGATGATAAGCGCCAGGGACTTGTTGTACAATAAAAAATTCAAATGGTGAGGCGAGTTTGTATGGATTTTCAATTTCACTACTTGGCATTGAAATAACTCCTCGATGGTGCTTATGTCCATTTCTAGTGTCTGGAGGTAAAAGGTATTTTCCAATTTCACTTCTTTTCCTAGAAGTTTCATAGCGATCAGAATTTCCCCCTTGGATTATAAAATCTGGTACTACTCTATGAAAAGTAGTGCCATTAAAATAACCTTTTTTTATTAAGTAAATAAAATTTGCTCTGTGGTAGGGCGTATCATTGAATAGCCTGATGTCAATCGATCCAAAACGCGTGGTAATACGGACTTTATTTTCTAGATTTTCTTTTTGATAGTTAAAGAAAAAAGGAATGGCATTTTTGTCATTAAGAATGACTGAAGACTTTTCTACAGGCTTCTTTATTGGTACTTTTTTTATAGTCTTTTCTGCTATTTCATTTTTAAATGAACTTTGTATTTTATTTTGAGTAGTTGTAGTATTTTTTTGATGTTTTTGTTTTTTAGATGTGCACCCTCCATTCAATAAAAGAATTGTTAGAGGTATTATAAGTATTTTAGCTTTTCTCATGGACTTTCAAACATTTATAAATTGTATTTCAAAAGTAAATGATTTCCCTTTACCAGGAAAACGCGGTCATGCTATAATGGCACCATATTCTATTCGAAGACTCTACCTATCAAATGAAGAAGTATTCCATCATGAAAACGATTCAGAATACTACCATAATGCTCGGAAAGCTTCTGTATTGCTTTGTTTTTATGAACGCAAAGATGAACTTTATCTCACTTTAATAAAACGTACTACTTATGATGGCCCACATTCTGGTCAAATTAGCTTTCCAGGTGGAAAACCAGTGTCTTTAGATTCTAGTTTATGGGATACAGCAAAAAGAGAATTTAAAGAAGAGCTAGGAGTTGATCTTTCATCAGCGAGTCCACTTTTAACATTAAGTCGAGTTTATATACCTCCTAGTAATTTCCTTGTCACCCCATTTGTTGCAGTTGTTAAAAAAAAACCTTTTTTTCATTTAGACTCTAGAGAAGTTGCTTTGAAAATTGATATTTCTTTATATGAACTTATTCATTTAAAAATTAAACAATGTCCCATATTGGAGGGAAATCATAAAGGAGTTGTTGTCCCTTGTTATGTTTATGAAGGACACATGATTTGGGGAGCAACTGCAATGGTTTTATCTGAATTTATACTTTTTTTAAAGGAACGTACTATTATTTAATTTTATATTTAACCAGTTTTTAAAACACCTATGTTTAAAAAAAATCCCTTTGGTCATTATCTAATCCTTAAAAAATGGTTAATTCGTTATTTGGGCTTTATGACTCATAGACGTTACAGAGGATTTAATGAGCTCCATATTGAAGGTTCTGAGATTATCAAAAATTTACCTAATAAAAATGTTTTGTTTATTTCCAACCATCAAACCTATTTTGCCGATGTTGTTGCGATGTTCCATGTTTTTAATGCTAGTTTGAGTGGACGTATAGATAGCATTAAGAATGTTGGGTATTTATGGTCTCCAAAGTTAAACATGTATTATATAGCAGCAAAGGAAACAATGCGTGCAGGATTATTACCCCGAATAATGGCTTATGCAGGTTCAGTTTCTATTGAGAGAACATGGCGTTCAGATGGAAAAGATATTAATAGACAAGTTAAAATGAGTGATATTTCTAACATTGGTATAGCTTTAGATGATGGATGGGTAATTACGTTTCCACAAGGAACTACAAAACCCTTTAAGCCTGTTCGAAAGGGAACCGCTCACATCATTAAACGTTATAAACCTATTGTTATTCCAATAGTTATTGACGGTTTTAGACGTTCTTTTGATAAAAAAGGATTAATGATTAAGAAAAAAGGAATTCTCCAATCGATGATCATTAAAGAACCATTGGAAATTGATTATAAAAATGAAAGTGTAGATAGTATTCTTAAAAAGATACAAATGGCTATTGAACAAGACACCTCTTTTTTAAAGGTAGTCTCCAGGGAAGAAATTGAAGCACAACAAAAACTAGATGTTACTCGTCAGTGGGACTATTAATTATTCTATAATTCCAACACAACTTATTCTAGCACCGGCAGCTCCTGATGGTTGAGAGATCAAATCATCAGTTCCTTGGTGAACAATGACTGCTTTTCCAATAAGATTTTTAGTATCATCGTCACACCCTAAACACCACTGGTCGGTTGAAAAAGTAATGCCTCCATTCCCGTTTTTATCCGCAAGAAAATTGCCAATATCACCTTTATGATATCCATCTTTAGATCCCCAAGCACCATGATTTTCAAAAGTTGGATTCCAGTGTCCTCCACTAGACTTTCCATCTTCAGACGAGCAGTCAGCTTTTTCATGAATGTGAATAGCATGAGTACCTTGGATTAATCCACTCATACTTGATTCAAGAGTTACTTGACCATCTTTCTCGGTAAGAAGTACTGTCCCGTTAGTGTTACTTTCACTTTTAGGGTTTAATGAAAAGCTAATTCTTTTAGTAGTTTTTATTTCTGATATAATAATACCTTCAGTTTTTTTGGTTATTGAATGAACTTTTTCCATCACCTCTTTATAGGTACCTTCAAATATTTGAACTTCTTCTGAAAATTCTCCATTAATATCTGTTGTGATTCGAACTTCTGCTTTTGTAATACTATCTGTTCTATCAACATTTACTTCAATCGTTTTTTTGAGTTTAGATTCTTTTTTAGGATTTTGACAACCTATAATGGTTATTAAAAATAAAGACAAAACAAGAATAATATTTTTTTTCATGAAAATTAATTATCGTTAACATATGTTGCCAATAAAGATAATTATTCATTTTATAATATTCAGAACTAACTTCAACTCTTTTGTTTTAATTCATTTACTTCAATTTAAACCAAACCATTATCTTTACTTAAAGGCACTAATTGAAAAACACTATTACCCTCTTATTATTATGCATCCTATTCATCACATGCAAACCTATTTACATAACCTCAGATTTTGATTTTGCCTCTAGTCCAGAAGCTCCTGATTACTCTGATAATAAAGATTGGGCTGTTTTACCTTCACAGTGGCCAAAAGAACTTGAAGAGGTCGTTGGACCCCACATTAAAAAAGAAGCGGACGTTTTTTACATCTACCCGACCCTTTTTACTGATAAAAATGATGCAGGTTGGAACTCCAATGTCAGATCTTCCAAAATTCGAAATGAAATTCTTTCAAAGGCAATAGCATTTCAAGCTTCAGCATGGACCCAGGCAGCAAATTTATATGCTCCATTTTATAGGCAAGCCCATTATAGAATTTTTGTAGATCCTTATTCATCGCAAGGTAAGGAAGCGGGGTACATGGCTTATGAGGATGTAAAAAGAGCTTTCATTTATTATTTAGAAAACTATAATGCGGGAAAGCCTATAATTATTGCTGCGCATAGTCAAGGATCGATGCACGCAAAACGCTTAGTACATGATTTTTTTGATGAAACCCCTTTGCAAGAAAAATTAGTGGCTGCTTATCTAATTGGTGTGAAAATTTTACCTAATGAATTCAAAAATATTCACCCACTTGAAATAGCAGATGCTACTGGAGGTTTTGTTAGTTGGAATAGCTACAGAAAAAATAGATTACCTAAACGATACGAATCTTGGTATAAAGGTGGGGTTGTGACGAATCCAATCACATGGGATGCTCAAAACACCAGTGATGAAAAAAATCATTTAGGAGTGCTTTATTCAGATTTTAAAGTTTATTCAAAAAGCATTGAGATTGAGCGTATAGACGGTATGTTGTGGGCTAGTGTTCCAAAAATCCCCAAGCGATTTTTACTTTCATTCGTTAAAAACTATCATTTTGCAGATGTAAATTTATTTTGGGCTGACATTCAAGAAAATGCACAACTTCGAGTTTCCTCATGGCTAAAAAATAATAAAAAATAACCTCAAATGTTAGAAGCCTTATTCCAACAATGTAACAATAAATGGGCACAAGTAAAAAATTCAAAAAAACATGCTTTTCGTTTTTTTACTCTAGCGACAATCGCATCAGATGGGAGTCCTCATCTTAGAACAGTGGTATTGCGAGATTTTAATCCAAAGGATATTAGTTTTACTATGTATACCGATTCGCGATCTCAGAAACTACAAGAATTACATCAAGATAAAAGGGCACAGCTATTATTTTATGATCCAAAGCAAATGCTTCAGATCATAGTAAGTGTGGTTCTCTTGGAAAACGTAAATGAAGATAAAATTTACAATGAAATTCCTGAGCAGAGTAAAAAAGATTATTCTTCAATGATAACTCCTGGATCTGAAATCAAATCTCCAGATAAATTACGATTTAACTTTTCAAAAGGATATTTTTCAAAATTAATTTTTAAAGCAGAGACCATTGAATATCTTCGATTAAAAAGACCCAATCATCTACGTGCATTTTTCAAAATAGAAGACAATTGGAAAGGTACTTTTTTAGTTCCCTAAAACATTTTTGCTTTATTTTTTTTTGTAATTTAATTTTTCAAAAATCTAAACATATGTTATCAAAAAAAATAAAAAAAGGTACTTCAACTAGAAGATCTTTTATTAAGAAGACTGTTGCTGCCTCCTCAATTTTTATTGTGCCTCGTCATGTGCTTGGAGGTTTGGGATATACATCTCCAAGTGATCAACTTGCCTTGGCCGGAATTGGAGTAGGTGGAAAAGGTGAAACTGATCTACGTAACGCCTGGGTAAAAGGACGAGAACGTGTGGTTGCTATTTGTGATGTTGATGGTTCTGGAAAAGGTTCGGTTGGAAAGTCCGTAAAAAGATTTACGAATGCTTCTTTCTATGATAATTTTAAAAAGATGTTAGATACTGAAAAAAATATTGATGCAGTTACCATTTCTACCCCTGACCATACCCATGCTGCCGCTGCAGTATATGCAATGGAACGTGGTATTCATGTATATATTCAAAAACCATTAACTCATAATATATATGAAGCTAGGTTACTTACAGAATTAGCTCGAGAGAAAAAATTAGTCACTCAAATGGGTAATCAAGGGGCTTCAAACCCAGATCAATTACAGATTCAGAAATGGGTAAATGAAGGTTCAATAGGTGTTATCTCAACGGTAAATGTTTGGACCAACCGACCTGTATGGCCACAAGGGGTTGAAATGAAAAAACCTAACGCTGCAGAAAAACCAGCAACACTTAATTGGGATCAATGGTTAGGACCTGCTAACGAAACACCTTACATTCCTGAAATGCATCCTTTTAATTGGAGAGGCTGGTGGAATTTTGGGACAGGTGCTTTAGGTGATATGGGATGTCATTTAATTGATATTCCTTTTAAGGCTTTAGGGTTAAAATATCCCACAGACGTTGAATGTAGTATTGGAAGTATTTTCACTAAAATGTGGAGTGCAGATTATTATCCAGAAGGATGTCCACCTTCTTCATTTGTTTCGATGCATTTTGATGCTACTGAAAAAAATAACTCTCCAATACAAATGACATGGAGTGATGGTGGGATAAAACCTTTTCATCCAGATTTATTACCAGCAGAAGTGAGTATTGAGGATAATGGAGTTATTATGATTGGTGATAAAGGTGTTATTGTTTGTGATGCCTATGGGAATGATCCAAAATTATACAGAAAAGGAGAACCAGTAGTAGAGGGGGAAAAAGTAAAAATATCTGAACCCGAATTTGGTCATCAGCGACAATGGGTAGATGCTTGTAAAGCCGGATTTAATAGTTCAGAGCATAAGTCATTAACTTCTTCATTTGATTACTCAGGACCTTTAACGGAAACGGTTTTAATGGGGAATATTGCTATTCGAAGCTATATGCTTCAAGAGACAAGTGCCACTAGAAGAAGGGGCAATTATATTGGCCGTAAAAAATTACTTTGGGATGGAAATAATATGCGTATTACCAACCTTGAACAAGCAAATCAATTCGTGGGGAGAACCTATAGAAAAGGCTGGGCGTTATCTAAAAAAAAAATATCGTGAAAATACTTGTTACAGGTGGTTTGGGCTATATTGGTTCACATGTTACCGTTCTATTACTTGAGCAAGGATACGAAGTTATATGTGTAGATAATCTAGAAAATTCTTCAATACAGGTTTTGGAAGGTATAGAGGCTATTACTGGAAAACAACCTCATTTTGAAGCTTTGGACGTTTGTAATGAAGATCAAATGGTACGTTTGTTTTCTGAACATTCTAACCTTCAGGGTATAATTCATTTTGCAGCTCACAAATCGGTTGGTGAAAGTGTTTCAGAACCTTTAAAATATTATAAAAATAATGTTGGCGGTTTGTTTAATGTATTAAAACATGCAACTAAGAATTCCATTCCGTTTATTTTTAGTTCTTCATGTACAGTTTACGGTCAACCAAACATACTGCCTATAGATGAGAATGCATCATTAAAAAGAGCTTATTCACCCTATGGAAATACAAAGCAAATGGGAGAACAAATTATACAAGATTGTTGCTTGGCGAATGAAAATTTTAATGCTATTTTACTTCGTTATTTTAATCCTATAGGAGCTCATTCTTCTGCTAAAATAGGTGAGTATCCTCAAGGAATTCCTCAAAATCTGATTCCTTTTTTAACACAAACCGTGATTGGTAAACGTTCAATTTTAAAAGTATTTGGGGCAGAGTATGATACTCATGATGGCACTTGTATTCGAGATTATATTCATGTTATAGACTTAGCTGAAGCTCATATTGAGAGCTTAAATTATTTAATAAGTTCCAAAAATAAAGTCTCTTGTGAAGTGTATAATGTAGGAACAGGTAAAGGAATTAGTGTTTTACAACTTATTAAAGCTTTTGAATCAGTCACTGGTGAAAAAGTTCCATATAAAATTGTAGAACCACGTCAAGGAGACACTATTTCAGCCTATGCAGATACTTCTAAAATAATGAAAAATCTAGGGTGGAAGCCTAAATATACTCTTGAACAGGCTCTTTTAAGTTCTTGGAACTGGGAAAAAAAATTGAATAATGTTTTTTAATTATATTTATAAACACAAGTATTTAAATATATAAATTATGAGTAGTAGTTCTAATATTAATCGAAGAAAAGCAATTAAAGCAATGGCTCTTGGCTCAAGTGCAATGGCACTTCCTAATTTGGTATCATCGCGTGAGTCTTTTTCTGATTCGAATCTATTAAAAGGCAATGTTAATCATTCCGTCTGTCAATGGTGTTATGGAGACATACCTCTAGAAGTTTTGGCACGTGAAGCAAAAAAATTAGGATTAGTAGGCATAGATCTAATTGGTCCGGATAGCTGGGATATTTTAAAGAAATATGACTTAGATTCTACTATGTGTAATGGAGCTGAATTGAATTTAGTAGATGGCTTTAATGATGTTAAATTTCATAATAAATTAATTCCCCGTTATATGGAGCATATAGATTTGGTTTCAAAGGCAGGATACAAAAATCTAATTTGTTTCAGTGGAAATAGGCGTGGAATGGATGATGAATTAGGATTAAAAAATTCAGTTAAAGGTTTAAAGGCAATTCTCTCTCATGCTGAAAAGAAAGGAGTTGTTTTGACGATGGAACTTTTAAATTCTAAGGTTGATCATTCTGATTATATGTGTGATAATTCTAATTGGGGAGTTGCTTTATGTAAAGAGTTAGATTCAGATAATTTCAAATTACTGTATGATATATATCATATGCAAATTATGGAGGGAGATGTAATTCGAACTATTCAAGAAAACCATAAATATTATGGTCATTATCATACAGCAGGAGTTCCTGGCCGAAATGAAATAGACGAAACACAAGAGCTATATTATCCTGCAATTATGGAGGCAATTTTAAAAACAGGTTTTAAAGGTATTGTAGCACAAGAATTTATACCTCAAAACCGTGCAAATAATGGATTTGACTCTTTAGCTGACAGTATTCGTCGCTGTGATGTTTAATACTTTGCTGGTTTACCATTAGTGTTAGTATTTTCAATAAACTTACGAAGATCCTCATTAGCTTTTACTAAGTCTTCTTGTCTTAAATACATCATGTGTCCACTTCTATAGCCCTTAAAGAAAAATCTATCTTTCATTTTTCCACTTGGATCAACTTGCCACATAGTATATTTTGCACTAAAATAAGTTGTTGCACCATCATAAAAACCAGATTGAATAAATACTTTTAAAAATGGATTTTCTGCCATTGCTTGCCTTAAATTATCTCTAACTCTTACATTATCTCTATTCCAAGGTCTAACAGAATGTTGGTTTCGACCCCAAGTATTATATTTAGTGTCCGATGTAAATTTTAACTCATTTTGTAAATAGTGATTTATAGCTGGAGTAAATGCATGATCCCAAGCACTCATTTCGGCATTATAATCAACTCTGTTTCCCGAGTCTTGTTTATCGATTCCTTTATATCTAGAATCTAACCTTCCAATTGTTTTACCTTCATCTCTAAGAAGTTCCTTCCAAAAAAAGGATGTTGATAGATTTATATTATTTTGTATGACATCTTTTTTATTAAGTCCAGTAAAAAAGGAAATTTTTTCAGCAATATAATTTTTTTCACTTTCGTCAATAAAACCACCTTTAGATAAAGCTGGAAGTAATTCATTTAAAGCAAACTCTTCAGACTTAGGAAGTATTTCTTCTAAATCTAATTTTTGTAATTCATCAGGTAATTTTTTATGATACCATGATGCAGCTGTATAATATGGAAAGTCTATAGCAGATGAAACTGGCCCAGGGTATACCTGATAATCAGCAGGTGAGACCATAATTACGCCATTTAAATATATCCACTGTTTATCTTGAAGTTCATGCGCTAGCCCCATGACTCTAACTCCCCCATAGCTTTCTCCAATAAGATACTTTGGCGAGTCCCATCTATTTTTTCTTGAAATAAATGTACTTATCCACTCAGCCAAGTATTTTATATCTTGATTTACACCAAAAAATGTTTCACGATCCTCTTTTTTCCCTTTGGAATCGATTATTCTTGAATAACCAACATTTACTGGATTTACAAAAACAATATCTGCTTCATCAAGAATAGAGTTGGGGTTTGATTTGAATCCATAGGGTTGAACGGGGTATCCTTCCGAATCAACTTTCAATATTCGTGGACCTGTGTATCCCATATGCATCCATAAAGAACCAGCACCTGGTCCTCCGTTAAAAGAAAATATTAAAGGTCTTACGATACCTTTCTTTATGTCTGTTCTTCTATAATACGTGTAAAATAGTGTCGCAATTGCATTATCTTTCTCGCCCCATACAGGCTGTGTTCCAGTTTGAGCTTGATAACTTATATTTTTTCCTTTTATCGTTGTAGAATGATTAGTAACGACAATTGTGTCAATGGGTATTTCTCTGTTTTGTGCAACAGAGTAAAATGATATTAATAATGATATTGTCAAATAGGATAAAGACTTTTTCATTTTAAAATGGTTTAGTTGAGATGTTTAAATATAAAAAAAACCCCTCAACAAGAGGGGTTTAAATATTATTTAAGTAAGATATATGTTATTAACTTAGTTAATTGAAACGCTAGCACTTCTATTAATTTTAGCTCTTCTACTATTAGCTCTCCCTTTAGCAGTACTATTGTCACCAGATAATTTACTTTCACCAAATCCAATTGTTTGTAATCTTGCGGAATCAACACCAATAGACTCTAAATAAACCTTAACAGATGCGGCACGCTGCTCTGATAATTTCATATTGTATTTTGAACTACCATCACTTGAAGCATAGCCTTCAATGATGATATTAGCATTAGGATATTGATCTAATATAGTTTTCAGTGAGTCTAAGGTTTTTATGTCTCCAGAGTCTAACTTACTACTACTTGCATTAAAAAGCACTCTATTATTATCACTTCCAATAAAGTCAATTAATCCAGTAGGTTCATCAGGACAACCATTATTTGCAACTGTACCAGCAACATCTGGACATTTATCATCTTTATCAGCGACACCGTCACCATCAGCATCAGCCCAAGGACATCCACCGTTAGCGACATCTCCTGCTATTTCAGGACATTTATCTTCGTTGTCAGAAACACCATCACCATCGGTATCAGGACATCCGTTCATTTCAGCCATACCAGCAATATCTGGACATATAT
>Ga0209199_1000069_pt1 | contig 156836 bp, 134 predicted proteins | sample COGITO_mtgs_1105_7_FD_184805 | JGI IMG/M metagenome (GOLD analysis project Ga0209199, IMG submission 184805) | Pelagic marine microbial communities from North Sea - COGITO_mtgs_110523 (SPAdes) (version 2) | ecosystem: Environmental > Aquatic > Marine > Epipelagic ... | reverse complement strand
GCATTCATAATGCTGGGGTCGGTGGTTCAAGTCCACCCGTAGCTACCATTTCCTTATTTCAAGACTTCCCATAAAGCCCAAAAGTCATTGTTTTAATTGAATAAATCATAGTGTTTGTGCATATTAGGATCCAGTGAAACTTTACGGGATACCCCCTCCCTTTGGGGGTATAAGCGGGGGTATATCTGCCTATGTCCGGATAGATACCCCCAATTTGGGGTCGAAATGAAACTCTCTGCATCGCAGGTAAAATCAGCGAAACCTGCAGAAAAATCTTACAAGTTGTCAGACGGTAGGGGCATGTTTCTCCATGTTATGACAAATGGCGCAAAATACTGGCGGCTGAAGTACCGTTTTAGTGGCAAAGAGAAACTTTTGTCGATGGGCGTCTATCCAGCAATTTCGTTGGCTGAAGCCCGCTCTCTTTGTGATGAAGCTAAGGCCTTGCTGCGAAGCGATCGAGATCCAGGGTTGGTTAAGCAACTCAAAAAAAATTTTTCGCAAAAACAATCTGAAAACTCATTTGAAGCTGTTGCTAACGAGTGGTTTGAAGCGAAAATTTCAGGCATGTCTCAAGGCTACAAAACTCGAACGTTACGTATTCTAGAAAAAGATCTGTTCCCCGCTATTGGCAAAAATCCAATATCTGAGTTAACAGCACCGTTGTTGCTCGATGCCTTGCGTTTGATAGAAAAGCGCACCGTCTACATCGCCCACCGAGCCAAACAAACAGTGAGCCAAGTTATGCGATATGCGGTAGCCACTGGTCGTGCTGATCGCGACATAGCCGCAGACCTTACTGGCGCCTTAAAACCACGCTCTGTTAAACATGCGGCCACACTTCTCGACCCCTCAGAGATTGGGCAGCTTCTTCGCAGCATCGACGCTTATTCAGGATCACTGATCGTTAAGTCAGCTCTCCAGCTTTCACCGCTTTTATTCGTTCGTCCGGGCGAGTTGAGAACCATGGAGTGGAAGGAACTTGATTGGGAAACCGCGCGTTGGGAAATACCTGCTGAAAAAATGAAAATGCGCCAGCCGCATATCGTTCCCTTGGCCAGTCAGAGTTTGGACGTGCTAAGGCGGATACATCCCCTAACTGGGCGTGGTGATTATGTCTTTCCATCCGCTCGCAAAGGGGGCAGGCCGCTCAGCGATAATGGTGTTCGCACTGCGCTACGTTCGCTTGGCTACACCAATGAGCAGATAACGCCGCATGGCTTCAGGGCTATGGCCCGCACGCTGCTGGATGAGGAGCTTAAGTATCGCGTCGATTACATCGAGCATCAGTTGGCTCACGCAGTGAAAGACCCTTTGGGGCGCGCTTACAATCGCACGAAACATTTGAGCGAAAGGGAAAAGATGATGCAGCGTTGGGCGGATTATTTGTATGGGTTAAAGGCTAAGAACGACGACTGACGTTTTCAGTTTGATAAAGTACCAATTAGGTAGATAAGTACTTTAAACCACATTTCCCCCAGATTGCCAAAGTATCTTGATGACGCTCTCTTTCATCTCAGAGAGTCAGGGAGTTAGTTTTCGGCGGAAGTTGGTCAACGTCTTAGTGGCCCACCAAGCCAAGCCGCATTGGCACTGAATCCGGTTCGGTGATTGACTATTTTTTTTTGCAGGAACAGAGGTTTCTGCAACACAGTACCGCGTGGAACAGGAAATGCTATCAGATCACTACGGGGTTTCGGCGGTGTTTCGTTATGAAGCGGGTAACTGCCTGCACACAGACTAATTTCTACTATTGCGTTCATGCGTTGATTTAAGTGATGTGCGCAATGGCGCATGCATCACTCGCAGAACACAAGCAATTGATCTATCTTTCTAATCTGATCCCTTGAATCGTTCTAAGGAATATCGACATTAAAACACATCAAAGAAGATTTGGTCGTCAGGCACGGCCTGGTTTTTTAACATAGATGTTGTTGCGTCGATCATCAAAGGGGGGCCGCACAGATAGTAGTCCAAGGCAGAGGGGCAGGGGTGTGCTGCTAGATATTTTTTTGACACAACATCATGAATAAATCCCGAGTGAGCGCGAATATTATGCACTTCGCTTTGTTCGGAAAACGCCACTTCAAAACTGAAATTTGCATGTTTCTTCTCGAGCGCTAAAAAGTAGTCCTGGTAAAACAGTTCCTGCGGACTCCTGGCGCCATACCAAAAGCTCAATTTTCGTTGCGTATTTTCTGTCTCTAGCCAGTGGGAAATATGCGAGCGCAGCGGCGCCATGCCGGCGCCACCGCCAATGTAGATCATCTCCCGAGGCGAGTGCCGGGGATGGAAATTACCCATAGGGCCTCTCGCCGTCACTGTGTCGCCAGGTTTTAAGTTGAAAGCGTAAGAAGAGCCAGTGCCTGCCGCACAATCCAATCCGTTCGGCGGCAAGGCTATTCGAATATTAAATTTCAAATGCTCTGACATATTGGGGTTGTTAGCAATGGAATAGTTACGAAAGGACGGGGTCTCATTATTCGCGATAAGATTAAACAGCTCCATTCTTCTCCAGGTATCAATAAAGGTATCGCTTATGGCCAGCTGTGAAAATGCCAGGTTGAACGAGGGAATTTCCAATTGTAGGTAATCACCCGGTGTGAACTTAAATTTTTGCGAGTCAGTTTTTGGTCTGAGAATAAGTTCTTTGATAAACGTAGCAACGTTAAGGTTGCTCACGACTTCATAATCTAAGGTACCGTGGTCAGCGGTAGGATGTTGTGGCTTAGGTTGTATGTATAACATCCCGTGTCGGTTTTGCACGGGATATGTGTTCAGGCGAACGCAGGCGGGCCCTCGCTTTACTCCGCCATTACGAATATCAAAACGAGCGTTGTGTTTTGGGCATTCAATAATATTGCCGTTTAGCCTGCCATCAACCAGGTGGGTATTGCCGTGACTACAAATACCGTCCGTGCAAAAAAACTGATCATCGGTAGTGCGGTAAATTGAGTAGGTGTGATGGTCAAAATCAAAGCGAACGATATCTTCCGGCAACAGAGCATGGGCGGGGCAGGCTGATATCCAGAGACCGTTATAGTTTGCCACCGTATTGTGGAAGCAAACACTTTCCTTCTGTTGGTCAGTGGCAATAACAGAATCTGGAACTGTTTTACGAACATAGAAACCAGGGTCTTTTCTTTGTTGCAATAGGGCGGGAATAATTTCTCGATAAGCGGCCAAGGTACTGTTATAGGGTTTCGGGCAGTCTGCTTTGATTAACTCATGCAGTTTAGGCAGGGCGTGATAAGGCACCATTGGGAACATGTGGTGTTCGAGGTGGTAGTTCATGTTCCAATATAAAAAACGAAGCAGGGGATTCATGTAGATGGTACGGGTATTAAGACGATGATCCAGTACGTTTTCAGCCAGGCCGGCATGTTGAGTGATGCCAAAAAATTGAGCCAAGGGGCGACCGTATAAACTGGGCAAGCCTATTAATATCAATGGCAGTATGGACATACTGTAAACACTTGCGATTATTACCAGAGCGTAAATTGCAATATAAATCCGTGCTTTGAAGAATATGGTTTTGTGTTCGGTCGCGGGAATATAGCTTGCTTCTTCCGCCTCTAATCTGCCGATGCAGTGTAACAACATTTTACTCACCTCCTTCGGCACACTTCTTAGCCCAAAAACTTGCAGGAGTAAATTCCTAATACTGGGTGGTCGAGGCACCGCAATCTCGGGATCCCGGCCTACTATTATCGTATCGCTGTGGTGTCGCGTGTGACTCCAACGCCAGACCGTAGATTCTCTGAAAATCATAAACGACGCTATTTCGTAGAGAATATTATTCAGCCAATCTGTTTTGAAAGCAGTTCCATGAGAGCTTTCGTGCCACCGAGAATCTGAAACCGAGCCATAAAGAATACCGTACACGGAAATGGGCACGATGACCCACAAACTTCCCCATAACATCACTAAGCTATAGGCACTCATGGCTAAGAGCGAAAACCAAATCAGCGTATCCCTGATGGCCGGTCCATCTCGACGGACCAAAAGTTTGCGCATGTCTTCGCGCGCTACCTCGCAGGTATACCAGTTCGCATTCGCGAGACCGCTACTGATGGCATTAGCCGTTTGCGTACTGATCAGGCTGTAGTTATTTATTGTTTTAAGGTTTGTCATTGCTTGCCGTTGCTGATTCTTCGCGTATTTATAGTGGAAACCAGCCCGGTGTAATCCCGGTAGAGGTCTTTGGATTAGTTGTGCGATCTTTGTCGGTCCGTTCTGCGTTAGTTGAGCAAGACCGACTAGATTTGATACACACCCTTAAAACACCATGCGTGCAAGGCTTTCAACTACACAGGCCGGTTTTTCCTGGCCTTGTATTTCCACGGTGATCTCCGACATGGTTTCAACCATACCGCCTTTAATAACGGCAGATTTTAGTTCCGTTTGGCTTCTAATCATGCTTCCAACGGGTACTGGCGACGGGAATCGGACCTTGTTAAAGCCATAGTTAATAGTAAGTTTCTGACCTTCTATACTTTTTTTTGCGTCTTGTACCGTACTAGTGCGTCCGATTACGCCAAGAATTGAAAGGGTTAATTGTCCGTGTGCAATGGTGCCACCAAACGGCCCCTTTTTTGCGCGTTCAACATCGATGTGAATCCACTGGTGGTCACCCGTTGCTTCGGCAAATTTGTTAACCATTTCCTGGGTCATTTCAACCCAATCAGCCTCGGGACTTTTTTCACCAATACGGGATTGCATGATTTTTAGTGCGTTTTCAAGATTAGACATAAATGAATCCTTAGAGATAGGGTTATTGTTTACGAAGTGGACAAGTTCAGGTCTTGGCTAGGTATATCATTAGGATTTCTTTCACTTTTTTTTATTGTCGCTAACTGTTGCTGAATACCTTCAAGGGTTTGCTTATCGATCTTATAACCGGTGTAAATCAGCGCCGCGATGAGTCCCCAAACCATTGCAAACGGGCCGTCAATTAACCCAAGGGCAAAAATTTTATCTGGAGGAATTTCGCTGGCGGCAACGCCTATTGGAAATTCAACCGCATCAAGAGCGATACCAGCAACGATGTGGCCAATGCCATTGGTTACCTTCGCAAAGAAGGTGCGTGCCGAATAGAATATGCCTTCTTGCCGACGGCCGGTTTTGAGCTCATGCTCGTCGGCAATATCAGCCAATGCTGACATCACACTAATGTTGAGAATGGAGCCGCAAGATGCGGCTATCGTGGTCCAGAAAACCACAAACGCGACCAGAGTATAGGTGGAGTTGTCAGGCGCAGCGTCAAACAAACGTAAGGTCACCGCCATTGACCATGCAACGCTTAAACCGGCCGAAGTAGCCACGATCGCCCAGCGTTTCTCAAAGCGTTTATGTAATGCTGCGGCGGTTAAAAAACCAATCGCGTAGCCGAAGACATTGCCGAGAATCAGCCAGCCCATTTGGTCGTCGGTAAATTGCCAATAAAAAGTGCCCATATAGAGGGTGAGCGTTTCATGGGTACCAATGGTGATAGATAAGGCGAATAAACCCAGCAGTAGGTAAACGTAGTTTTTATTTTTAAGAGTACCGGCTATCTCTCGAAACAACTGTCTTAGACTAAATGGTGGTAGGTCATCGGGCACTTTACTCATCCGGGCTATTTGTCCTCGAGTAGCGAATGCCGAACTGAGCATGAAAACCATGATTAAACTGCAACAAAAAATCACGATAGGCGAATAAGCTGCCTGGTTCGTACGACCATCATCAAAGGCTGGAAAAATAACAAACCAAACCACCACGTGCATAATAATTACGCCAAGGTAGCTAAAAATGCTGTTGTAGCTCATCACCTTGGTACGCTCGATATAATCGTTTGTCAGTTCCGCGCCAAAGGCGAGGTGTGGTACGGCAAATAAGGTGGTGCATATACGCATCAATACGGTAAATAACGCAAACCAGACAAACAACTCCATATCCGTTAGCCCCAATGGCGGGTTGAAAATAAAATAGAGAGTTAAAATAAGTGGCACTGGTGCGGCAAACATGAACGGATGTCGTCTGCCCAGTTTCGAAACCCAGCGGTCTGATATGGAGCCCATGAGAGGGTCACTGATCGCATCTGATAGGATGCCTATAGTGACCGCCGCTGCGGTTAAGGTGCCGGATAAGCCCATAACTTGCGTGTAATAGAAAAAGGTCAGGGCGTTAAATATCCAGTTGGTGACCGCTTCTCCTGATGTACCAATGCCAAATGCCAATTTTGTAGACATGGCTACGGTGGATTTACTCATTTATTTAACTTCCTCTAAAGCAAAGTCCCTTCCTAGCTCTGTGCTAATTTGTGCTGCGCGATTTCAATAAAAAAGTTTCATGGTTGACACTTCTTCACGTGATATGACAGACTTTAGCAACTAATGACACCGGTGTCATTATTTTTGGTTCGATATAAATTTAATTACATTGTTATAGAAGGGGAAGAGAGTGAATAGAAATAGACCACGTTTTAAATACAGTAAACTGTTCATGGGCGTTTCGGTTTTTGCCTTGCTAAATCTGCCGCTCGCTTTGACCAGCTATGCTGCAGACCAGGGTTCTGAGTCCGCCGGTGTACTCGAAGAGGTAACAGTGACTGCAAGAAGGCGCAGCGAAAATTTGCAAGAGGTGCCGATAGCCGTTAGCGTTATTACCGATGAACTAATTCAGGATGCCGGACTTACTGACATTAAAGAATTACAGTTTTTGAATCCAAGTTTAACGCTAAGAGATGGTAACGTTGACCGCGGTGTAGGATTTGTGATGCGCGGTGTCGGTACTCGATCGTTTAACACCGGTATTGAGCCCAGTGTAAATGTTGTTATTGATGGTGTGGTTAATGGCATCCAGGCGCAAAATATTGCCGATCTTGCTGATATTGAACGAATCGAAATATTGCGTGGGCCGCAGGGTACTTTGTTTGGTAAGAACTCAACCGCTGGTGTAGTCAGCATTACAACCAAGGCACCTAGCGAAGAGTTAGAAGGCAATTTGTCGGTGGGTTACGGTAGCAACGAAGAAGTAAAAATTAAAGGCACTATATCCAACAGCTTAAGCGATAACGTGGGAGCCCGGCTTAGTTTTTACTCAAACAGCACTGATGGCTACCTCGACAATGTGAGCACAGGTCCAAAGAATGAAATTGACGAGTACGGACTACGTGGCAAGGTTGTATTTAACATGTCAGACGATAGCAGTTTACGCGTTACTGCCAATTACTCTGACCGAGACTCTAATTGTTGCTACTGGGTTGCCAGGGTCGCCGCGCCGGACAGTGGGTTCGCCAACAGAATCGCTCCGGTCATCGCCAGTGAAACCAATAACGAAATTAATCTTGCCAATGATTTCTCGCAATTCAACGATATAACTAGCACGGGTATTTCTGTTCAATATGACAGCGCATTCAATGCTTTTGATTTAGTCGCAATTGCCGCTTGGAGTGATTGGGAGAGTGACGTTAATACTGACGTGGATAGCAGTCCAGTCGACCTGATAGATATCAATGGCGGTTTATTTACTTCACAACACAAAACCTTTGAGCTGCGCTTGCAAAGCAATGGCTCAACCGAACTGCAGTGGCTAGCTGGCTACTTTTACGCCGATCAGTTTAACGATGGCAAGCAGGACATTGGCAGTTTCACTTCACTACTGCTGGGTAACCCGGAAACACCTTCGAACTTTGGCACCTTAACGGAATTCGAACAGGATATTACCAATTGGGCTGTGTTCGGCGACCTTACTTTTGCTGTTAGCGAGACTGTAGATCTAACCGTGGGTGTGCGTTATTCAGACAAGAAAGGCGATGGGCAGACGCAAAATTCTGCGCTGCCAGGCTTCGATGCAGCGGCTTTCTTCCGGCCACCATCGGCACTGCAAAAAAGGAGTGTGGATGATGATAATGTATCCGGGAGGGTGATCGTTCGATGGCGTCCCGGCTCTGAGACAATGGTCTATGCCTCCGCGACACGTGGTTATAAGGGGCCAGGTTTACTCGAAGCGCAAGTAGAGGATGTCGATGCTGAAATTCCTACCAGCTTTGAGTTAGGTGTCAAAAGCAACTTTCTTGATCAACGTTTAAGAGTGGCGGCGACCCTGTTCAAAACTGATTATGCCGATTTTCAGGCGCAAAGCCTGGCGCTGGATGAAGCCGGCGACCCGAAGTTCTTTTTTAACAACGCCGATGAGTTAGAGACCTCTGGACTAGAGCTGGAGTTTGATTTCCTGGCGACATCAAACCTGATGTTATCAGCCCAGTTGGCGGTGATTGATGCAGAGTTTACTGACTTTGATAACGCGCCGTGTTATGCCGGCCAGACCGAAGCACTGGGTTGTTCAAGCGTTGCTGGCTTTAGTACTCAAAGTCTAAACGGGAAGTCTTTGCCGCTGGCGCCTGATACCAGTTACACCTTGAGCGCACGTTATGATTTCCAATTTCTTGGCGCCGATGCACACGCCTATGCGTCATACGCTTATAGAAGTGAAACAGAAGGTGATCTAAACAATCCTGATTTCGTGATTGACAGTTTTGGCCTATTAAACGCGAATATTGGGGCGAATTTTCGAGAAGGCAAATACTCAGTAATGGTGTGGGGTAAAAACCTTACTGATGAGTTTTACGTGACGCGAATATTTAACACCTTTGGCGGGGGTACTAGCCATTATGTCAGTCCGAACTCGAAAAGGCGCTTTGGCGTAACGGCAAGTTATAACTTTTAATTGACCTCTAATCCGCCGGACTTGAGGTGGTTCGGCGGATGCGATGTAAACAAAGTCTGGGAAGAAGTATGGAAGTCACTCAAGAAGTTGCTACGCACCAGCAACCGCTATCAGGATTGAAAGTCTTGGACTTAAGCTCAGGCCCTGCCGGTGGTTTGGCCACCATGGTGCTTGCGGACTTTGGTGCCTGCGTTATCCGCTATGCCGATAGCGAATACGAATATCAAAATGATATGCCCTCAGCGAAGATGTGGTTGCGTGGTAAAGCGGCAGGGAGAGATCTTGAAGGTGACCTGTTGGATGCGGACATTGTCGTGATATCCAGACCCAATGGATTCCCAAAAATGACTCATGCCTACTGCAAGGCTAGCAATCCGGCGTTAATCTATTGCGATATCAGTGCCTTTGGCGATGATTCGACGGTACCTGTTGATGAGGGCGTGGTGGCTGCGATAGCCGGCCGCATGCAAACCTTACAGGGTATTGTGCCCAATGTTGGGCCACACTATGCGGCGGTACCGGTGGCAACTCATGCCACAGCGCAGAATGCTGTTGCAGGGATGTTGGCAGCTGTATTCCAGCGCTTAAGCTCAGGCCGAGGTCAGAAGGTGAGCACCTGTATGCTGCAGGGGCTTATGTCCTATGATCAGGGCCAGTCGTTATTGTTGCAACTTAATCTTGAAACTCCGGTAGACCCGAGTGCACTGCCGAGTTTGAACTATCATCCGGTGCAATGTGCCGATGGGAAATGGTTGCAATTGGGGAATTTGTTACCCCATCTGCTGAAAAATTTCATGCGAGTCATTGGTCTCGAGGAGCTGTTTTCTGAGCTTCCTGAAAACTTGGAAACCGTGCGCTATCGTATTCTAGAAACGATGCAGACCAAAACTTGTGCCCAATGGATGGCCTTGTTTATCGCAGATGGAGATGTCGCCGCACATCCATACCAGAGTGCGAACGACGCGCTAAAAGATCCTGATATGATATTAAATTATCACGTGGTTGAGCTGAATGGTATTAAGCAACTCGGTCCATTGGCAAGATTGACCCGAACACCAGCGAAAATAACCACTGCTGCTAAAAGTGCCGGCGGTTTCAATTGGACCCCTGCGGTAACTGCTACTAACGACCCTGCATTACCGCTCAAAGGGGTTGTAGTGCTCGAGTTAGCCAGCATAATTGCGGCACCGTTGGGGACCTCTTATCTCGCGGAAATGGGCGCCAGGGTCATCAAGGTAGAGCCCATTGGCGGCGATCCATATCGCAATATGTTAGGTGGCATAGGAGCGGTGCGTTGCAACCAGAACAAAGAAAGTATCTGTGTCGATTTAAAGAGCGCTGAGGGCCAGCAGATTGTCAGGCGGTTGGCAAGTCAGGCTGATATTCTTATTCACAACTATCGCCCCGGTGTACCCGAACGGCTTGGCTTTGGCTATGAGGCAATAGAAGGCATTAATCCCCAAATTATTTATCTATCCGCCAACGGTTATGGCACGAAAGGGCCTAGTGCACTGAGGCCGTCCACCCATCCCATTCCCGGCGCGGCCATGGGCGGCGCACTGTATCAAGCCGGTGAGATTGAACACAAACTGCTTGATATTGCCGCTGTCTGCGCAACCGCCAAACGCCTTATGGCAGCAAACGAATTAAATCCAGACCCCAATACCGCGTTGGTAATTTGTGCCAGCATTCTGCTTGGTTTGCTTGGCCGCGAAAGCACTGGCACTGGCCAACAGATATTTGTCGATATGTTTGTCGCAAATGCCTATGCCAATTTTGATGACATGATTTGGTATCCGAAAAAAGCGGATCGGCCCGGTTTGGGCGAACAACTTAAAGGACCTTATCCACTGTATCGCCTTTACCCCGCCCAAACGGGTTGGGTTTTCCTCGGGCTGAAAGCCGCAAAGGAGTGGCGAGCCTTCTGTGCTCTTGTAGACCCTTCGCTAGCGTCTATAGAGCAGCCGTTTAATGCCGAAAATACCAACTTGGCCAGTGCGCTGACAAAACTGTTTGCCACGAAGCCTGCGGTCGAATGGGAAATGCTGCTTAGTGCTAACGGTATTGCCTGCGTGCAGGCGGATAAACATACTCTGGCCGAATTTTTTCACAGTCAATGTCATGACGAGTCAAAATGGATGACCAAAGTGTCACATGATGAACTGGGCGATTACTACCGACACAAATCGATAATCGACTTCGAATACGGTAGGACTTCATTAAAAGCGGGTGTTCGTGCAGGTGTTGATGGCCAACAGTTATTGTCGGATCTTGGCTATAAATGTGACGAAATCGAAACACTTTTTACTAAAAATCTGCTTTGGTCGGTAGACCGAGCATAGGAAAAATTTGTTCAGGCACAACATCATTTAACGCAAACAACAAAACATGCAAGAGAGCTACAAATGAGTTACCAGCACATTATTTATGAGTTAGACAAAGACACTCATGTTGCCACGATCACGCTCAATAAACCTGAGCGTTTGAACGCGATAAACGCTCAAGATCATCTCGATTTACTCGAGCTTTGCCAGCATATTCAGGACGATGATGATGTATGGGCTATTGTGTGGACCGGTGCAGGTAAAGGTTTTTGTGCCGGCGCAGAAGTCGGCAAAGGTCCCGTGCCTAAAGCAATAGACGAGCAAAACCTGAATGAGTTATTAACCGAGGACTCTTGGATTTCTCGTCAGGGTAAAGCGTTGTATGCTATCGACAAGCCTATGATTGCTGCGGTCAACGGCGTTGCTGCAGGGGCGGGCCTGTCTATAGCGCTATATTGTGACTTGCGAGTTGGCTCGCCTGATTCCCGGTTTGTTACGGTATATCAGGAGCGATGTTTGCCGCCAGAGGGCGGCATGTCTTTCTTGTTGTCGCGTATTGTCGGTTTAAGTCGTGCCATGGATCTGTCCTTGACCAGTCGTCGAGTTGACGCCGATGAAGCTTATCGAATAGGGCTGTTAGACCGTCTTGTTACCGCCGACGAAGTATTGCCGACCGCAACTCAAATAGCTATTCGAATGTGCGAATTGCCGCCGGCAGCGGTCAGGGTGAGTAAACGTGCTATCCGCGCGGGATTAAACGCAAGTTTTCTTGAGGCGACTCGAAATGAAACCCAGTACGGCAGCATTATTCGTCGCGCACGGCAGGATGTAACCGAGTCAGTGCAAGCGTTTTCCGAAGGCAGAAAACCCAAGTATCAGGGGCGTTAAAAATATTGGCATGTTGCCCTGGTCGTTAACGCCCGGGCTTAGCGGTAGACCCTCTGATCAGTAACTCCGTTTCAAAGTAAACATGGGGATTGCTTGTTTGATCCTGCTTTCCCTCTGTGATTAACATTCTGGCTGCGGCTGACGCCATGCCTGTGGTGTCCTGGCGTACTGTGGTCAGTCCAGGCCAGACTTGGCCAGCGACCTGTAGATCACCAAATCCTACGATCGAAAGTTCATCGGGAATGGCGACGCCCATCTCATGGGCGCGACGCATGATACCCACCGCCATGAGATCATTAGCGGCGAGGATTGCCGTAGGTTTATTTGGTTGATTTATAATTTCTGTGCCTAGTTCATAACCCGCTTCAAATGAAACATCACCGTATAAAATGGCAATATCGCTACCTTTGACACCCGCTTTATTGAGTTCTTCAAGCGTTCCTTGCAAGCGTGCGCGCACGAAAGGTTGGTGTAAATCACCTGCCGCGATAGCAAAACGTAGGTGGCCTAAGGACAAGAGATACCGTGCGCGGACTCGCGCTCCTTCTATGTCATTGTTGAATACCGCTGGGTGTATGCTGTCTTCATTGTCGCTAAGGATACAAGCTATTGGGATGCCCCAGGAATCCACCTGCGCCAGAAAGCGTTTGTTTGAACTCCAAGGTGCGGTCAATACCAAGCCTGCCAAGGATCTACTCAGTACCGCTAGACGCAAGGTTTCCAACTGCTTTTTACTGGCCGAGGTGAGTGAATACACGGACACCGAGAAGCCATGCTTCTGACACTCGTGTTGGACACCAATAATCACATCTGCATAATAAGACCAACGCGGGAAATCGAAAATTACCAGTGCTATGTTATTGGAACGGCCGAGGCTTAGCTGCCGGGCAAATATATTTGGGCTGAAGTTCAGTGCTTCTGCAGCACTTAACACCTTTTCACGCGTCTTGGGCCGTACAGTCGTTTCATTGTTAAAAACTCGTGAAACGGTTTTAAACGATACGCCGGCTTGCTTTGCTACGTCTCGAATCGTTACTTTTTTCAACGGCCCTTCGGTAGGGCTTTCATTGGTGGGCTTAGGCATTAAGTCGGCGCTTTGGAATAACGTTAATTTTATTCAATTGTTATAGCTCTTGGATCAGTATCAATATTTTTTTAGTGATGCTGAGGTATTGGTTGTTTCCGCTATGGCTGCGCGGGTCTGTTTGAGCCGAGATTAGTGTGCTTAATTGTATTGGTAATGAAAATCCTCACTTCTATGTACAACATCGTTATCAAGGTGTTCAGGAAACAAACGCAATCGGGTGCGGACAACATCGCTAACAAATTAACTCTTCCCATTCACAAGAATAGAAATATACTCATGCGAATGAGTTTTCACACAGTGTCGAGCTTTTTTTTACACCTGATAAAATACAGTTATTCCAAAAGATGTAGGACTCTTCTGAATATAGGAATTATTAAACTTATTATCCCAAATTGCAAAAAGTATCCCAGTCGGTGGTATTGGCAACTTAACAGCCAACATAAGCATCGCCTCAGATCTGTCGTAACCATCGTAACCAAGGTGCAATAGGGGTTACGACGGTTTCTCGGGTTACGACACTTACTACTGACCTCTAAGGGTGCGCTTATTGCCACTGATGCCTATGGGCGCCCTTTGTCCACCTGCCCGAGCCTTGGCGACAACTTCACGTAAACTGTAAGGGGCATTGAGCGTTTCTGCGCTGGAGTCTGGATACAAGATTCCATGAGAGAAACTTAAAAGTGGTTGGTAGCTGGGCGCTTTTCTGCTGCACCTGCGCCCGGGGCGCCCCGACCGCCAGGGATTGGATAGAACCGAACTCTTTTCCGCCGTCAGTCAGGGATGTTAGCCGTGAGATACCTTAAATAAGCTCCTAAGAAAAGCGTATTTAAATTACTAATTGGGGTCTCGGTAATTCGAGAGGCGCATGGGGTTAGCCGGCGGAAATTGGCTGTAGCGGCACTATTTGTCTTGGCACCTTGGCAAAACGCTGTCGGGTTTTTGGACCAATGGTTAGGCTTAACGCTTCCCAGATTTCGTAGTCCACATCGTTCCAGCCGAACGCCATCGAGAAACGGTCTTGTTCGATAAAGCCTGCATCGGCGCTGTCCAGAAACACTTCACAGCTCAGGCATGCGTTGCGTTGAAAATGAAAGTACCGCACTCGCTCTTGCGGAGTAAGAGCGTCGATAATCCGGCGCAACTGGCTTCGATTGCGCAGCGGTTGATTGCGATAAGCGCTGATTTTTTCAATCGTGGTGAGTAGTCCTTCGTTTTCCGTAATGCGCAGCATGTTCTCGGCGCTGCGATTTACAGAGTTCACGAAATCGGAGTGCCGAATGGAGTCTCGCGTTAGTCGCAGCTCCTTCAACAAAAAGACGACTGAAACGACGAGAGCTATGGAAGCTAATACGTCTGCTGTAACGGATACATAAGGCAGCATCTGGATTTCCTTTATTTTGACGTGTCAATTTTTCGACGTTTGAGGCGTTGGAAGGCCTTCTTTTAAATGAAGAGCAAAATATGTGCCAGCTGGGCAGGGTTTGCTACAAGAGGGGTGTTTTGTCGGTGAAGCGTTCTGTCAAAGTTAATAAATACGAGCGCGACGCACGCGCCGAAACTAATGTGCCAAATAGTTCAGGGGGTACTTTGGGGGGTATATATGAGTAGGATATTTATCTGGCCCTGCTGTGCAGGCCTTTGAAGCGACTTATCAAGTCCACCCGTAGCTACCATTTCCAAATATCTAATGCTGGTGTCGGTGCTGCTCGGCTGCCGGTCAGTCCACCCGTAGCTACCACGTTCAAATATCTGTATCCGCGCCCATCGAACGACGCTCATTCTGGCGGGTGCAATTGCCCGACATGCGGTCAGTATGCGCGGTAGATGAATTCCCAACGGTATCTTGTGCCGGTCTGTGCTTTGGCTTGGAGTAATAAGCGGCGCTCTCAAATAACCACAGTGAGGTAATTCAAAAGGCTTGCGTTTTTCTCCTTCCTAAGTGATAAGTGGATTCCTGTTTTTTCTGTTATATTTTTTCCAAAGACAAAATAAGGGTGCGAATATCCCATGGCTAGAGCAAAACATCCCCAGCAGTACTACGACCAAATCAAAGATAAATTTCGAGAGGAACGCAATCTACGATTGGGTTATCGCCCTCCGGGAACGGATCAATTCACCTCGGAGTTCAGTGGTGATCTCGCAAAATATGCAGTTGACCCCTACGCTAAGGATGTTCCTAGCAGAGAACCTATTAGCGACGAGGTGGAGGTCCTGTTTATTGGCGGTGGTTTTTCTGCCCTGTTAACGTCAGCTCGGTTAAGAGAACGCGGAATAGAGAGCGTTCGCATTGTGGAGCGTGGGTCCGACGTAGGGGGCACGTGGTATTGGAATCGATATCCCGGCGCTGCGTGTGATGTTGTTAGCTACGATTACCTGCCTCTGCTTGATGAACTTGACTACGTGCCGGTGAATCACTATTCGCGTGGTCCCGAAATTTTTAGTCACTGTCAGGCAATCGCCCATAAGTATAATTTGTACGACTTGGCGGTGTTCAATACAACGGTTACCGAGACGCGTTGGGATGAGTCAGACCAGCTTTGGCATGTTAAAACCGATCGTGGTGATGTGATGCGCGCCCAGTTCGTAATTTGCGCAAATGGAACATTGGCGAAGCCAAAACTCTCGGCGATTGCTGGCATGGAGAGTTTTGCAGGCCATTCTTTTCACACTTCTCGGTGGGATTACGATTATACCGGCCAAAATTTGGAACACTTGAAAGACAAGGTGGTCGGTATCATTGGCACCGGCGCCAGTGCGGTGCAAATAGTCCCGGAGCTTGCCAAGGTGGCAAAGGAAGTATTTGTTTTTCAGCGAACGCCCTCATCGATTGATGTTCGCGATGACTGGCCCACTGATCCGAATTGGGCGCGTAAACTTGAGCCAGGTTGGCAAAATAAAAGACGCTCAAAGGTGCTTGCAGCTGTTGAGAATTCGCTTGAGAAGCGTGCTGCAAAGGGTGCATCGTCACCTGAAGAAAAGCTAAAAAAGCAGGAAAACGCAAATATTGATTACATGATGCGCATCCATAAACGGATCGATGAAATTGTTGATGACCCGGCGACCGCGGACGCGTTGAAACCTTGGTACATGTTTATGTGTAAGCGTCCATGTTTCCATAACGAATATCTCCCTTCATTTAACCTACCTAATGTCCATCTAGTGGACACTCATGGGCAGGGCATAACCAAGATCAACCCCAAAGGCCCGGTCTTCGAGGGTAAAGAATATGGTCTAGATCTGCTGATTTACGCAACCGGCTTTGAGGTTCAGCAGACCGGTATATACAACGATATTGTTGGTGTCGACGCTGTCAATCTTCAGGATAAGTACGCCGACGGCATTCGAACCTTGTTGGGTATTCACACAGCAGGTTTTCCGAACTTGTTCATCATGGGCGGGTATCAAGCATCCTTCCAATTTAACCTCACAGAAATGCTGCAAACACAGGGTGATCATATTGCCGCTTGTATCGACTACGTTTTCGCTAACGGTTACCATACGCTTGATGTTAGTGATGCAGCAGAAGAATGGTGGGTGCAGGAGGTCATTGGACATCGAGGTAAGACAGGCCGTTCAGAGGAATGTACGCCCGGTTATTATAACTTTGAGGGCAACGAGCAACGACGTCAGGATGGTAATTATAATGGCGGTTTTAGGCAGTATTTTGAACACCAAGGGTTGGTGCGCGAAAAAATGCAAGAAAACTTTCATTTAGCCTCTAGGAAAACTTGAAGGATGTAATCTGGGAGTAAGGGATGAGTTACCCACTAACTGGACTCAAAGTCTTAGATTTATCGCGTGTTTTAGCTGGGCCTTTTGCAGGGCGAATGCTATGTGACCTTGGCGCTGATGTAGTGAAGCTTGAGCCTCCAGAAGGTGATGTTAGCCGACACTGGGGTGTCAAACGAAGCGGTATCTCTGGCTATTATCATCAACAGAATGCCGGGAAACGTAACATTGCGGTGGACCTGCGGCACCCAAAAGGAGTGTTGATTGCAAAGTCACTTCTGGCACAGGCAGATGTGCTCATCGAAAACTTTCGGCCGGATGTCATGGAACGTCTAGGGCTTGATTACGACACTTTGGTAGAAATAAATCCGCGCTTAATCATGCTGTCTATCTCTGGTTTTGGCGCAAACAACGCAGACAGTCACCGAGCGGCCTACGCACCCATCATTCATGCAGAGACAGGGCTGATAGCCCGACAAGCCGAATTAACGGATGCGTTTCCTACCGAGTTACCTCTTTCTGTGGCTGATACCAACGCTGCTATGCACGGGCTTGTTGGTCTGCTGGCGGCGTTATACGCAAGAGAGCAATCGGGGCGAGGAGACCATGTGGAGATTTCCATGATCGATGCAACGGTCGTGACCAACGACGGCATGCACTATGCCCTAGAGAAAAGAAAAGAAAGTGGCAAAGAACAAAAGAGCGAAAGGGAAAAAGAAGGCAAAAAAATAGCCCTGGCCAACGAGGTGCATGAAACCGCGGGTGGTTTGCTTATGCTCGCGGGTGAATTCAGATATGTGTGGAAATTACTCAACTCGATTTGTAATGTCAGCGATGGCCTGGAAGAGGCGCAAAACACTTCGTTGGACGAGAAAATTAAAGCCCGTCGTGCTGCCTCGAAACATTTTTTCACAAAGACCTGTCGCAACAGGGAAGAGGTCATTGCAGCGCTTGATCGAATGAATATTGCTTGGGGTGATGTTAGGCAGGCATCTGATGTCCAGAAGTTAGCCTCCGTTGAAACGCGAAGCTCTATTGTTCAAGTCGATGATCGAGCAGGTGGAAAGCGATTAATACCTTCGTCGCCATACAAATACAAACACCTAGAGTCAAAAGTTAGAGCGGGCGCGCCACATCTGGGTGAGCATAACGAAGAAGTACTTAAGCAGTGGCTGGGTTGGTCAGCGGAGCAAATAAATAGCGTTCAATCAGCATTTTTAACTACAACACGCGAATAATTTAGGGGGCAGACGATGCAAGAGTTTTCCGGACGAACTGCGGTGATTACTGGTGGGGCCAGTGGTATTGGGCTAGGCATGGCGCGTTCTTTTGCAAAGCGAGGTATGCACTTGGTGCTCGCCGACTTAGATGAAGAGCTCTTGCGAGCAGCAGAACAGGAATTTTCCGGTGCTGGCGTGTCTGTTGTTAGCCAAGTTTGTGACGCTTCGAAGCTTGAAGATGTTGAGCGTCTGGCTGAGGCGGCTATGGATCGTTTCGGGGCGGTCCATGTGGTTTGTAGCAACGCCGGTGTTGGTCTCCCAACGTCGGCTCTCAACTTCAAGCTGTCTGACTGGGAATGGATTATCAACGTCGACTTGTGGGGACCAATATATGCGGTGAAAACTTTTTTGCCGCTCATAGAAGCGCAGGGTGAAGGCCATATTAATGCAACGTCATCAATGGCCGGGTTGATCTCGTCGCAGATGATGGGTGCTTACAATGTTGCCAAGCACGGTGTTGTCGCATTGATGGCGGCCACAGAGCGCGAGCTTCGGGCCAAGAAAAGTAATGTGCGAGCATCAGTGTTATGCCCGGGACCTATCAACACGAATATCAGCCGCCACTCGGTTGACTATCGTCCGGGCCGCGGTAAGCCAAAAAACGATACCGAAAAGGCAGGGAAGTTGGCGGGTAATATCCAGTCTGCGTTGGAGCAGGGTATGCACCCCGATGAGGTGGGAGAACTCGTTACCCGAGCCATTGAAGAGGAGACGTTCTGGATACTGACTCATCCGCGTTGGGCTAAGGCTGTTCAAAAGCAACTGGATGCAATGGTTAATGATCAAACGCTCACTCGCGCATGAGCGTTATATCGCCTAATAAGTAAGCTGCCTGCGCTCGACTAGCATTTTGCCGAGGATAAAAGGGCATAAAGCTTCCTGCAAATAGCACCGAGCCTAAATTTTCTAAGTAATAGAGTGGTTGAGGAGGAGATCCTATGAAAAGTACACGATTGTCGAGATCAGTATGGTTTGTTGCGCTGACGTTTACTGTTGCCGCTTGTTCTAGTGGCGATAGTAGTTCTAGTAGTCAAACGATGCCGCAAAACCAATCCAAAGCTCCGCTTGAAGCGCAATCTGAAGCGCAAGCAATGAAGCAAAACGCACCCGAGATGGTTGCTTCAACTGGTGAACGCTATGCCTATTTTGGCGACCTCCACGTCCACACTACTTATTCTATGGATGCGTTTCAGTTCGGCACGCTGGCAACGCCTGATGATGCTTATCGGTACGCTCAAGGCGAGGCCATCAAGCATCCGGGTGGGTTCGATATGCAACTCGACCGGCCCCTAGACTTTTATGCTGTCACGGACCACGGCTTTTATCTTGGCGTAGTCCGGGCCGGAGCAGACACCACAACTGAAATCTCCGACTACTCGTCGATGCAGCAGATCCATAATCTAAATGCGCCAGAGAACCTCACTCTTGAGAGTATCCCAACGCGGAATTTCCGTGCTTTTATTCGTGGGTTCAGAAAAGACATGGTTGGCTCCGAACCATTCAAGGCAGAGGTAGGTCGTATCATGAGTACCACTTGGCTGGATGAAGTGCGTGCCGCGGACCAACACTACAAGCCGGGTAAATTCACTACCTTCGCGGCCTATGAATTCTCAACCACCAAACAGGATGGCGGCAGCATGCATCGGAATGTCATCTTCCGCGGCACCGAAAATATGCCTGTAGTGCCGTTCAACAGACTTATGTCACTGGATCCAGAAGATCTTTGGAATTGGATGGACGGATTAAGGGAAGAGGGTGTTGAGAGCCTAGCTATTCCCCACAATTCCAATAAATCCAATGGTCAGATGTTCGAGCTGGCTACCTGGGCGGGCGACCCGATGACATTGGAACATAATGAAAAGCGCATGCGTAACGAACCGCTGGTTGAAATTACCCAGGTTAAAGGCACTTCGGAAACCCACCCAGCTCTGTCGATGAATGATGAATGGGCAGGCTTTGAGATCGATCCGTACGTGGCCGGTGGTGGCAGGTTAAGAAATGCTAAGCCTGCGGGTGGCTATGTGCGTGATGCGCTAAAAAACGGCATGCTGCTGGAGGCCGAAGGATTAGGCAACCCGTTCAAGTATGGCTTTATTGGATCTTCTGATACGCATACTGGCGCAGGTTCCTACGACGACTCCAATTTCTTTTCGAAGGTAGGTCTACTTGATTCGACTGCGGTGTTACGTGGTTCAGTGCCGATTGATGACGACCATCACAAGGCTCTGGGTTTAGCCGGTGCAGATGACTCGGCATTCTATGTCGCTTCAGATGGCAGGCGGTATCTGCAACGCAATACCTCATTCTTTGGTGCATCGGGTTTGGCGGCTGTGTGGGCGGAAGAGAACACTCGAGAATCAATTTATGACGCCTTTCGCCGTAAGGAAACGTTTGCAACCTCCGGGCCACGTATACAAATACGTTTTTTTGCGGGACACGACCTTGAAAGCTCCATGCTGCAAACGGCTGATGGTATGTCTCGTGCTGCTGGCCGAGGGGTACTGATGGGTGGTGACCTAATGGTGAACTCTGCAGAAGCTCCCGAATTTTTGGTTTGGGCGACTCGAGATACGCAATCTGCACCGCTGCAACGCGTGCAGATCATCAAGGGTTGGTTAGAGGATGGTGAATCTCATGAAAGAGTATTTGATGTTGCATGCTCGGACGGCTTGGCAGTTGATCCGACAAGCCATCGATGCCCCGACAATGGCGCCAAAGTGAATCTAGCTGATTGTGCTATTTCTGCAGACCGGGGGGCGGTGGAACTAAAGACTCTTTGGCAAGACCCAGAATTCGACAAAAATCAAAAAGCCTTCTATTACGCTCGCGCACTGGAAAATCCAACTTGTCGTTGGTCTACATGGGATGCGCTTCGTGCCGGAGTGGAACCGCGCGACAATCTAGATTTAGTTTTGCAGGAACGGGCTTGGTCTTCGCCGATTTGGGTGCGCCCCCTTCCTGATTCTGCAGGAACTGCCACGAAAACTGCCCTTTGATGAGATGATCTATCATCTTTACAAGTGACCTAGTAGGTTTTTGACCCTCCTCAAGGAGCCAGTAGTGAAACGCAAACTATAGGAATAGAGTGCAAGCGCAATTGCTTTAAACGGCGCTATGGGTGATCTGTTAAAGAAAGAACGATGACCTAGCCCAGCATAATTTTGCATAGTCACGATCTGCACATTCCCAGGGGTAAAGCTGGAATATATAAGTGGCTCTACAACCCGCCGATTTCTTGATGTGACCTTGCATGTAAACGGAACTCCTCCACAGGCATTCCGGAAGCCAAGGTTGGAGTTTTTTTCTCCAACCCCAATTTACGCCAGACAACGCGAGCTGAAACATTTAGAGTGTCTGCCTTCAATATTAGCTGACATCAGATTAAGAGATACATTTATGACAACAGCAACCACCCCTGAGAAAGGTGAAATGTCCGATCAAATTATGGGGTACGGTACTAAACGTTACCGAACCTATGTGCTTTCAGCCCTTACGCTTATTTACATTATGAACTTTGTCGACCGCGGCTTACTTGCCGTTGTCGGTCCTGAACTCGTGCCCGAGCTAGGTATTTCCGATACCCAATTCGGACTTCTTACTGGTTTCGGTTTTGCCCTTCTCTACACCATAGTGGGTATTCCTTTGGCTCGGTATGCTGATACAGCTAACCGTGTATGGATTATGACCGTTTGCGTTGCTTTATGGTCGCTCATGACGGTGCTGTGTGGGCTTGCAACTGAAGTCACCATCGGCTCGGTAACTATCGGCGCGTTCTGGATTCTACTAATGTGTCGTGTTGGTGTAGGTATTGGTGAGGCCGGCTGTACTCCGCCAGCCAACTCATTGATCGCTGACTATTATGCGCCGCGGGATAGATCTCAAGCACTGGGCGTTTACGCCATGGGTGTAACGCTTGGTACGATGTTCGCCAACCTTATTGGTGGTTGGGTAACAGATGCATTCGACTGGCGAACGGCATTTTTTGTAGTGGGTTTACCGGGTGTTCTAATTGCCCTGGTTTTCAAACTTACAGTGAAAGAACCGCCGCGCGGTTACACAGATCCAGCTGGCACGAAATCCAAAGAGCGCGTTGACCTACGCGAGGCGATCCGTGAACTAACCACGAAGCCCGCCTTCTGGCTAATGACAGGTGGAGCCACAGTCGCCGCGTTCTGTGGTTATGGCATCTCCTCATTCCAGTCAATTTTTCTCGTTCGAGCACACGAAATCACCACTGGTGAAGCAGCCATCTGGATCAATGCCCCGGTATCGTTGTCATCTGCAATTGGTACTTTTGCGACAGGTTGGCTGGCAACAAAACTTTACAAAAAATATCCAGGCGCAATCGCATGGGTGCCGGGCATTGGCTTAGCTTTGTCGGTTCCATTTTATGTCTTTGCCTTCACAACGGAGAATCTACTGTTTGCCGCTTTGGGTTTAATCATCGCTGGCTTTGTAAAGTACGGTTACCTTGCCGCCCAATACACTATTGGTCAGGGCGTTGTAAGTATGCGTGTTCGTGCCACGGCGACAGCAGTACTACTGTTCGTCGCTAATCTGGTGGGCTACGGGTTTGGCCCTCTCTTTATCGGTGCAATCTCGGACGTATTCTTTGTCAACGGCGTGGCTGAACTCGGTGTTGCGGTGGAGGAACTGACTCGCAACCAGTGCCATCCGCGCGCTATCGGGGAGTTAAGTGACACCCTGCAGAATGTTTGCGGTGCAGTTTACGCTCAGAGTTTACAGTCAGCTATGGTCATCATGGCGCTCTTATATATTGCTAGTTCAGTGTTCTTCTTGTTGACTTGGCGTCGGCTGGACAAGGATATGGTAGACAGGAACTAACGCTAAAACAGGTAAGTTAGGCGTTGCAAAGTTGTAATTAGCGAAGTGCTGATTGCAGGTGGCTTGAGAAGAAGCAAAGTAACGGATGCTGCTTGAGTGACACGAGCCGAAATTTTGGTGCGAGAAGCTGACGTTATATCCGGTGGCTGTCAAAATGAACTCGACAGCCATTGATGGCGGCGGTCTTGGTTTAGGCTGTTTGTTCTTGCACCGCACGCCATGCGGCATCAAACGCTGCATCCATTAAAGCAATGGCTTCCGAGTCGGTATTTGCAATGGATATCCGGCCAAATTTGGCGCGGCCGATTTCATGTGGTGCTTTACCCTCCGGCCAGCTTGGATCATCTAGTCCTAAATACGGGTACGCGTACCCATGCGGGATTCGATTTACCGTAATGGCTTGAATGTCGGTTTCATGATCAAAACCGTGCGGCCCCAGAATGCCTTGTAGTTGGTCACGAATCTGTTGTTCGTAGTCGGCGAAGCTAGTGCGATAAATTATGTGACGCCCCATACGCAATTGTTCGCGGCCTGAAATTTTAGTTTTAGGCACTTCCAGTGGTAGTGGAGAATTCATCATAAACACAACCATTGGATCATCCGCAGTCATCGGAGGTTCATAACCCCCAACTGTCATTTTGGGTGCAGTGCTTAGCCACTGGAATGGGTCGAAGGGGCATTGAAAAAAAGACGCCCCTAGCTGCGACCACGCACGGCCGTTTTTTAGTTGCACGTTGGCGTACACAAAGGGTGTTTTTTCACCATAACTTAGGCCCTCCTTCTGGGTGTCTGACATTTCAGGACACAGATGAGGTATCAAAGTGTTATAGCAGGCAAGTACGCAATGTTTGGCCGTAATCCGTTTAGCATCGCCAAGCTGAACATAGTCAACTTCTACACGCGTTTTGTTGGTCTCGCGTACGCCAACGACGGTACTGTTCAGGCGCAGTCGTACAGCTTGGTTTGCTTTATCGAGGGCGCTGTAGTCAAAGCGTGCCACGGCCACATCATGGGGTCCGCTCATATCAGGTGCGGCGTCGGGAATCATTTTATGCACCAGTAGGCGAGCGATGGATGCGTTGCCGTCGGGGAACATACGAGCGCTAAGTAGATTGTCGAGGAAGGCGCCGGCAACCTCGGCGGTCGCTTTGCCAGTCCAGCCAATAGACTTTATAGCAGGCGCTCCACCTGTCATGGCCTCTGCGACACTGAGGTGCCAGCCAGATATGCCATGTAAATGCAGAATCAATGCATTCAGTATAGGCAGTGACTCGTGGTCCAATCCTACGCGCTCCATGAGAAACTGGTTGTATCCGTTGGTGTTGATATAGTCCCAAGTCTCTACTAAAGATAAATCGGCTAAAAAATCTCGTTCACCACCTAAAAATTCGGTTAGTCTTTGTTTTTGTACAGTGGATAGCGGCAGGGCTTGCACTGCCTCAGCGTAACCTTCTCCACCGAACAACACAGCGTTCCAGTTGCCTCCAAGGGTGACACGGCTTTTTGGGCCGGGCATAGTTATGCCGTTGTTTGCGTCAATATTGCCTACAAGAGTAAAGTCGTCAGATGTGAGCTTGGCCATGGTTTCAATAAAGTCATCATTGATACCGATATCCTCCATCAAGCTGTGCGCTGCTTCGCTATAATTACTTGGGCTTTCGATATTTTGCGCACCACCCAGACTCAGCATCATTTTGCCGCCTTGATGAAATTCGTTGCGTTTGGCATGACCGCCAAAGTCGTCGTGATTATCTAAGAGTAGAATGCGGGCATCTATCCCCATCTTTTGCTGATAAAAGCGAGCACTCGCTAACCCACTCATACCGGCGCCAACTACTACTAAGTCGTAGTGTTCCTCCAACGCCTCATAGTCACTTGGCTTTTCGCCACGCCATGCTAAGGCATGTGCTACCTCATAGGAGCCTTCGTGACTGCCTCGCATGCCGGTAAGGGTCGGTGGGTAGTACTCCGTGGGATTAGGAGGCGTGAACGTTGTTGAGATGCTTGGAGGGCGTATCTGACTGGTCGCGTCAGGCTCACTGCAACCAGGCACCAAAATGGCAGCAGTGCCAATCGCCATGCCATTTAAGAAATCTCTGCGTGTCACTGTAGTAGCCATATCGCCGCCAGGTAGTTGCATGTCAACTGACATGCTGTACCATGTCATGCGACATGTCAAATCACCGAGCTTTCTATATGACGGATCGACAGAGCGAAATTTTGCGTATGGCCCTCGAACTTATTGCCGATGAAGGTTACGGCAGTCTGAGCATGCGCGCGCTGGCGAGAGCCTGCGGTATGAAGCTCGGAGCATTGCAGTATCACTTTAGAACTTGGGAAGACATGTTACGTGGCGTTGTTAAGTACATATCTGCTGAATTCAGCAGTCGCCTTGAGGCCAAAGAGGGTGTTGGGAATTCGCCAACCGTGCGTGCAATTGCGGAATTTATGCTGGACGACACAGCGGACGACGGCTTGCTGTCGGACAGACTGTGGCCCCAACTCTGGGCCATGCAACAAGTGGAGCCGTTAGTGTCTGATCTGCTGGAAGATGTCTATGCAGAGTATTTGCAAATGTTGGAGAGTGCTATTGCGCAGAGTAGGCCCCAAGCAACTACCGCTGAAGCACTGTGTCTCATGTCCTTGCTGGAGTCAGAGTCCTTGTTCGCTGGAAAAGGACGGCGCTGGGAACAGGAGCGCAGTGCCATGCGCGAGTTTATTCTTAGCTTTATTGATGAACGATACGGAGAACAGACATGAGTCATGAAAATATATTAGACCAACAGGTCAATCGTTGGGGGTTCTGGTCCGTAATAGTATTTATTATTACGAGTGCTTTGAGTCTATATTTGCCTTTGGACATAGGTAATGGGTATGCCGCTGCACATTTGGATCGCGTAGCTTGGCTACAAGAAAATCGAGGACTATTCATTGTCGGTTGGGTTAATCAGATTGTCTCGATGTTGACCCTGTCGGGCGCGTTTGCGGCAACTGCATGGGTCGCTGCCAGTAGAAATACTTTTTGCGGAATTTTGGGCGCGTTCTTTGTGGCCATGGCCACAATGGCATTTATTATTCCAAAGTTCATTGCAGTTTGGACTATTCCAATGCTCGCCAATGCTGCGGCTTCAGGTGCCGTGGGTTCTGAAATGGCGCACTCGCTTCTCCCCTTACTTAATGTTTCGATTCCTTTTTCGCTTTATACGTCCTTAGATTACTTAGGGTTTTGGTTATATGCGGTCTTTGCTTTGCTTGTGGCCGGGCCTCTTTATGGTGAGGGGTTGAGCGCAAGAATTGCATCTTTCTCGCTCGGCGCGTTCGGAGTGATTTATCACTTATGTTTATTAGCGTTCTTGGCTGGTGGCATTGAGCCTAGTGATATCGAAAGCTACTTCTTAAGCACTACACTACTGCTATTTTTTTATCTGGTGGCAATGTGTGTCGTCTTCAGAGGCGCAAAGCCTAGTGACATCGATGCGAACAGTTAGCGCTGCGATGTTTAGATACATCCAATTACGAGAATCTAAGACAAGGTCCAGTCGCTAGCCCGTATCTGCCGGCTCTTTCCAGTCTATTGACTGCTGAGAAGGGGGGTAGATTATTGTTTTAGCTGCGTTGCAACCAACTTGGAGTATTCGTAGGTCGTTATGGCTAATCTAGATACGCCACCATTTCTTCAGTCTCAATTAAACCTAAAGCTAATCCGACTTGGTAAAAGCTCGACACCGAAAACTCGCTAATTTCACGACTCGTGTGGGCAACAGTGATGCCTCCACAAATCTGCTTGCAAGCAATTTTAGTAACTTCCTGTAGCAGCGCAAAGTCTCTGTAGTAGTCTTGCAGTGGTTGGTTTCCCTGCCCCCTGCGCTTTGAGTTTTTCTCTGTAAGACGCTTATCTACAGCATCTTCGATAGTTTTTAGACTGCTGGGAGTGTCTGCTCGTAATGTATTGGCTACTACCGTGTAGGGGATTTCCATGATTACCTTGTAACGATCAGCATTCGGTGCATGGTAATCCGCGATACTGGGGTCAAGGAAGATCAATGCTCGTACAATTTCAAGTTTGTCGGCCACCAACCGGGTAATCGCGGATATGCCTTTTTCTTCGTACGGATCGCCCTGAGTGATTAGCAGTATCGGCTTTAGCGGGGGATCAACTAACCAATGTACTTTCAATCGGGCAACGACAAGTGAGGCAACTGGTTCAGGTTCTCTTGGGTCATATCCACCCATACCCTCTATTACCAATGGGTGATAGCTTTGCAGTTTTTCAATCAACTTCCAGTCTTGTGCTACTTGCATCTATTAAGCCCATTCTTCGCAAAACCGCCCGCTCATGTAACTCTAACTCTTTGCAGGTGAGTTTGTAATTGGCCGCTAGTGGCGGGTAGTAAGCCACTCATTTCAAAAAAAAGCATCTAGCGCGCCGGCTTCGTGTTTCGCTCAAAAGCGTTCAAATACGTTACCAGTTTAAGCTCAAATTTACTGGAACCAACGGCAGAGAATGCCTAAATCATCCGGTGTTGCGCATCCCGGCTGCGATGTCCGCTATGGTCAGCATTACGGCTTCATCTATTATAATTTTTCATACTGACTCCAATTATCTCCGAAATCCTTAGCGCGGATACTTAGGGTTCCGCCACGGTGAAGGCTTGGCAAAAGTTGCTATATATAAGTTTTCTACCTCGTTTCTTGCCCATTGAGTTTTACGTAAAAATTTTAGTGACGACTTGATTGATGGATCGCTCTTGAAACAGTTGATGTCGATTCTGTCTGCCAGTCCATCCCAGTCATAGTGCTCTAACAATTTGCTTACAATCGTTTCAAGCGTAATGCCATGTAGTGGGTTATTTTCTTGTTCAACAGTCATTTTGGAATCATCTGTCTCGGATTTCTATGTTTATCAGTTTGAATTGGCGTTGAGTAGTTAACAAGTTCCGCGTTGCATATATGTACACCTTAACGCTCTTTGTGGTTGTCTGGCGCAAGAAGTTCTCTGCATTAGTCTAAGTTCCCTTTCTTTGCTGGTGAGGTTATTTTGTATTGGATCCACAGAGCAGAGCATCGTTGGTATTTTGTTTTGCGCGTGTCAGGACACGGGGCTCATCATTCATTCAAGAAATTGAATGCGCTTAATTTTGGTCTTAACCATCCATTGGAACTGTTTTTTCTGGCGATTCCCGCAGCGTTAATGGAGGTGATTTTTGGTGTGGGGCTGGCAGCAGTTGGCGCGTCAATTTTGTTGGTTATTCAGGCTTCCATCGTCCACTCAAATCTAAATATGAGCAGCAAATGGGTAGACTGGGTCTTTACCACTAATAGGCATCATATTCGTCACCACTCAGTGGTGTTGGAAGAGAGTAATACTAATTATGGGTGCGGGACGCTTATCTGGGACCGAGTATTTGGTACGTTTATTGACAGCTCTACCCGGGAGTGCGGTGTTGGACCTACCGAGCCTACGCTAGTCCAGAAGTTATTTATGCCTGTTCGAGAACCCAGCGATACTGCAGTTGCACCAAGCTAAGAAATTTTTTTGCTGAAAACCCACGCAGGAATTTAAGCAAAATGCTCGAAATGATGTGAGGCTTGAAAGGGCGTAGGTATGCTTGGGGAACAGATTCAATGCTTGAATCGTTGTTTCGTTTTAAGTGTGCTTCTTTGAGAAGTTATTCAGGGGGGTGTTATCTTGTCTTTTTGGGGAGGATCAACGCCGCAAACATGAGTAAATTACTAGGTAATTTATCCATGTCTGCTTTGTCGCAAAGTTAACCGCTACTTAGATAGCTGTAACTTTATTTGCACATGGTCCTTTTTGGCCTTCACCAATTTCGAACTCAACTGCTTGACCGTCATTCAATGTGGCATAACCACCGCCTGACTGGATTTCTGAATGGTGAACAAACAAATCTTTGCCGCCATCTTCTGGTGTAATAAATCCGAAACCTTTGTCGGCGTTAAACCACTTAACTGTACCTTTACTCATCTTCTATACTCTTAATTAATGGTGAAATAGCAAACGATCTAACCAAACTCGAGAGTTTGAAGAGATATTTGAAATTTTCGATAAAGACCCATAACACTAAGATAATAGGTACTTTGGGGTAGTGTACCAAAAAAATGCGCTGCGCACGCATTGTTATGTTTTTCTTCGTATTTTTTTAAATCCCATACTTCAGGGCAAAATTGCCAAATATTGCTGCTTTTCGGTGGGCGTAGATTGTTGGTGTGAGGTAATTTCTCGTTCTTGGGCTTATGTAGGTTTTCTCTGGGGCCATCTGCGAGTTTTATGGCGTACCCGCGGGGGCCTCTCTTATTGTGACCACCTTAGCGGAGTCCTCGGCGCGAAACTCCCAGGAGACTATCCTGTCTTTGTATAGCAGATTAACTCTGTTGATTTGATCTGGGTTGATGTCCATGAAGATAGATGTGCGTAATTTCCATAGGCGCGTGGGCTCATCTATAACCTCCTGGTAAACAAAGACGAAGTCGCCTTCAAGTTCTGCACCGATAATTTCGGTATTTGCTAAGGTGCCACCTTGCTGAATGAGTTGAGTATTGCGAGAAGCGTAGACGGCAAGAACAGCGAGGTGCTCTATTGACTCCAGATTTGGGTCGGTAAAACCCATGCTCGTTAACAGCGCAAGACTGTCGTGTTGATGCAGGCGGTGGGTGATTTGAACTGAATTTTTGCCTTCCTCTAATACCACCTGAGTCCAGCTCAAGTGCTGCCTATGAGCGTTCGTTAATAAAGGCGCGCACAAACAACAGGCCAATATAAGGTATGCAGCAAGGTCTGATTTGCATTTACTCCCCAAGTCACTGGCTCTGCGTATTGGTTAAGGGCACTTTCTTAATGCCCTCTGCGCTCTCACTGCCACCTTTTAGCGCCACCAACATGTCTGCCATTAGGTTTCTGTCTTTGTTGCTTCGTTTATACAAGGCCAATCTTGAGGATGTTATGGATGGCGGGAAAGTGTTGTTTGAATAATCGGCATCTGCGGTTTGGTGTTTGTCGTCTATAGAGATCTTTTCGATGGCTTTATCTTCCAAAAGCACGTGGGTGATTGTCTGAGCATTTCGACGCCAGATTTCTGCGGGAATATCTAACTCCCGGGAGCTGCCGTCTTGATAGCTAATCTTCACCGGCAACGGTGTTACCAATCCGCCTTTGTTTGTTATATCGATAAAGTAAACATAGGGGGCTTCATCGGTCGCTCTCTGGAGAACTTCCTTTTCCCAATCTTCCAGCCCTTTTAGGTAGGACTGATAGTCGTTTTTGTCTTTGTTAGAAACAGTGAATTCGTCGTTTTCGTTATAAAAATCTGCCAGTTCGGGCATTCTTTGGAGGCGGGTGGTGTATCCGTCGCGAGCATTACGTTCTTGCATTATGGGTTCAGGGTACAGGCGAGCGTCTTCTATGCGGTCCAAGGCGAAGTCTGTTTCCGGATTTCTGGTCTTAATTCGATATTCGCGCACATCGCTAATGTCTATATCTACGTGATGGGTGCTATAAAACCAGCCCCGCCAAAACCAGTCTAAATCTACGCCAGAAGCGTCTTCCATTGTTCTAAAAAAGTCCGCTGGTGTGGGTCTTTTGAATTTCCAGCGTTTTGCATATTGCTTAAATGCAAAGTCGAATTGCTGACGCCCCATGACGGTTTCCCGCAACACAGTGAGCGCCGCTGCGGGCTTATAGTAGGCGTTGGGGCCAAACTGTAATATAGAGTCCGACTGGGTCATGATGGGTACTTGGTTGGTAGAAGTCATGTACTCGGGAATATAGTCTAAAAGGTTAGTTTTACCCCTAAAAGCTGGGTAGTTTTCTTCCCACTCAAGTTCGGCAACGTACTGCAAAAACGTATTGATACCCTCATCCATCCAAGTCCACTGGCGTTCGTCAGAGTTAACGATCATGGGAAAATAGATATGACCTATTTCATGAATAATCACGCCAATTAGTCGGTACTTAATTTGCCTTGAATAGGTGATATCTGGAGATGATTGATCTGCTTTGCCGTCGGCTTCCTCGTCTTTGTCGTTGCCTTTGGCTACCGAAGGACGATAGCCATTAAAGGTGATCATTGGGTATTCCATACCGCCGCGTTCCCACGTATTCACAGATTGCGCAGTGGGATATGGGTAGTTGAAGGAAAAACGCGAATAGACATCAAGGGTATGAATTACCGCTTGTGTGGAATAGCGGGACCAAGCTGGCTCTGCTTCATTTGGATAAAAAGACATGGCTAAAATGCTGTCGTATTTTGCTCCAGGTTGTTGGTGCAGCATTGCGTCCCAAATGAATTTCCGCGAAGAAGCCCACGCAAAATCGCGAATGTGTTCAGCCTTAAAATTCCACGTTTGGGTTTTCTCTGCATCCTGTGCTCTATTTTCGTTGGCCAATGCCTCCTCCGGAGTGACAACAAAAGTTGGCTTTGAGGTATTGGCCTTTGCAAGGCGTCTGCGCTGTACTTTGGTCAGCACGTCGTTTGGGTTCGTTAACTCGCCGGTAGCTGAAACAATGTGACCTTCCGGTACGGTTATTGCCACTTCGTAGTTACCAAATTCTAAAGTGAATTCGCCCCTGCCTAAGAACGCCTTGTGTTGCCAGCCGGCATAATCGGTATACGCGACCATTCGCGGAAACCATTGCGCAAGGAAAAAAATATGGCTGTCTTTGTTTTGGTTTTTGCCTTTGAAGTGCTCAAAACCACCGCGGCTTCCGATCGCTGCTTGGTCGAGGATGTTGAAGGCCCAACCTATATTGAAGACTATTTTGCTGCCGGGTTTCAGGGCTTTGACTAAATCAATACGCATCATGGTATCGACCACTACAAAAGGTAAAGAGTTGCCATTTTTATCTGTAACCACAAGGTCGTTATAGCCATGTTGGTTGTCCGCAAAAGATTGAGCCTGCCTTAGACGGCGATAACTTATTTGGTCTTTTTTCGGGTCGGTAGTTTTAGATCGCCTTTCCAGTGAACCTTCGGAAAAACGATTTTGATCTAGCTGTAACCAAAGATAACCGAGCGTATCTGGAGAATTATTGGTGTAGGTGATTTGTTCACTACCAACTATGGATTGGTTCTCTTCGTCTAAAGACACACTGATTTTGTAATCTGCTTGCTGTTGCCAATACTCATGCCCAGGCGCTCCGGATGCAGTCCGGTAAGTATTTGGTGTAGGAAGTAGTTGCTCTAGTTGGGCAAATTTTTGTGCGCCACTACCAGGTTCGCCAGCCATTACAAACCCACAAAAAGGGAGTGCCAAAATTACTGTAAAGCCGAGTAACATTTTTTTGATCAGTAACATTTTGCAGTCTCCAATACCTAATGATCCTGCTCATACTAACCGCCTGAATCGGGTATATCGAACTTCTTTATTTTTTGGTGAGGGCAGATGCCCTTAATGTTGGCCGTTCTACCTCGGTAGATTGTTATTATTGGCTGGACGCCTTGGCGGTGAGGGCGCAACTTACTCTTTTTTTGGTGAAGCCTTTGTAGAACCGGTGCAGATAAAAGCCCTCTCGTGGAGGGTCTTTTTTCTATAGTTGGCCTAAGACTTTGTAGCCTTATAGTCCTGCGGCGAGACTTTCAGGCACGTCAATATATTTTGCTCTGAAGTATTCGCCCAACGTTTTAGCCTGTTTATCTATGCGGTGGTTGGAGGCAGCGCCTGTACCTAGCACACCTTTTATGTAGAAATTCATGGCCCGAAGATTAGGCATGTCATAGCGTTCTACCTCGTATATACCGAAGTCAGGTGCGAGTCGTTTGAATTCTTCTACCGTTAAAAACTCATAGAGAAAACTATAGGCTTCGTCGGAGCGCGCCCAAATACCCATGTTTGCGTTGCCGCCTTTGTCCCCAGAGCGCGTACCAAATAAGCGACCAAACGGGATGCGTTTGGTCGGTCCTGTGGGGGCAGGGGCAATGGTTGCAGGGGTTTCTTGATAATAAATTTCATCTAGCCCCAGGCGCTGAGTAGGCAATACCTCGGTAGATTGCCCACCGAAGTTGACTACCTCGGTTAAGCGTTGGCTATCTATTAACGCTGGCCAGTGAATGACGGCTGCATCGCCATTGAAGCCAGCTGCGCCTCTGCCGGTATTGCCAGGGATTCCCGCGAGGCCCAACTCAGTTACTTTTGCGGCAAAGATGCGACCAAACTTACTTGGGTCCTTGCTGGTCAGTGTCACCCGCAACGCCGCATGAGCAACCTCATTGCTGTCCGGGTCTTCTTGATCACTTCTAATTAGGTGTATGTCTATATCTTCAAACTGTTCGCGACCACCTAAATTGTGGAATACCGCATCTAAGAAGCGTTCGGCTTTTAGCTCTATATCTAAGCCTGTGAGCAGGGTTTCCATAGATTGCTTATATAGTCCTCGGGTGTTGAAACAGACTTTATGGGTGGGCGGCGGACTGCTACCTCGGCAACCGCTAACGTAGACGCGGTCATCGCCAGCCTGTTCGATTTTCATTGTGTCGAAATGCGCTATGACATCTGGGTTGTAATAGGCAGGTGTGGAAATTTCATACAATAGTTGGGCGGTAATGGTGCCAACCGAGATCAGTCCGCCAGTGCCCGGGTGTTTGGTTACTGTGAAGTTGCCGTTAGCTTCTATTTCAGCAATGGGATAACCCACATCGCGAAAGCTGGGCACTTCCTCAAAGAAAGCGTAGTTGCCGCCACAGCATTGCGCGCCGCATTCAATAATGTGGCCTGCTGCTAGTGCACCGGCTAACGCATCATAGTCGTTGCGTTGCCAGTTGAATTTCCATGCTGCCGGTCCAATGACTACGGCGGCATCAGTGACTCGCGGGCAGATCACAATATCCGCGCCCTGATCTAAGGCCTCTTTAATACCCCAGCCGCCTAGATAGGCGTTGGCGGTGAGTGCTTGTTGATCGGTGTCCTTGAGTGCAACTTGAGTATCTAGGTTGGTAAAAGCTTCGCCGTCTTTTTGCAGCTGCCCCAGATCTTGCAAAATGTTGTCGCCCTCGATATAGGCGACTTTAGAATCTACCCCGAGTTCTTGGAGTATCTTTTCTACTTCCTCCGCCATGCTTTTGGGGTTAAGGCCGCCAGCATTGGTAACAATTTTTATGTTCTTTTCTTTGCAGCTCACGGCGACTTCCTTGAGCTGTTTTAAAAACGTCCCTACGTAACCCATGTTTTCGCCGCGGGCTTGTTTTTGACCATACAAAATGGACATTGTTAGCTCAGCTAGGTAATCCCCTGTGAGTACATCGATGGGGCCGCCCTCGACCATTTCTCGTGCTGCGTCTAATCTGTCCCCATAGAAACCGCTGCAGTTGCCGATACGTATTATGTCAGTCATTTCCTCTTCCCCTCGTTTTCCCATCGTTTCCCATCTCAGGTACACCACTCCCAAAGCCTTTTTCTATAGCTCTATTTCGCATAAGAAGGGTGCCGTAATCAATTGTTGCTAATCGTTACTAGTCCTTTGTAACCCAAGATGGTTTGCGTTTTTCTCTAAAAGACGCCATGCCTTCTGCGCCTTCATCTGAGCGGAACATGCGCGTACTCCACTCAGCTGTTTCCTTAAAGGCTTCAGCAGTAGTTAACGTGGGCACTCTGCGGGCCAGTTTTTTACATTCCTGCACAGCGATGGGACCACCAAGGTTGATCATGGCTACCTCCTCTTCTACTGCCGCATGCAATTGATCCGCTGGTACTGCGCGGTGTGCTAAGCCCATGGCGACAGCTTGATGGCCGTCAAAGCGTTCGCCGGTCAAGAACAACTTCATGCCATGGTGTGCGCCGAGTTTGGGTAAACAAACCACAGAAATAATCGCCGGTATGACACCAATGCGTACTTCAGAAAAACTCATTTGTACGTCTTCACGGCTGATCACAATGTCGGCTGCGCCTACTAGCCCCAGACCGCCAGCGAAGGCTGCTCCATTAATGGCTGCGATAACGGGTTTAGGGCTGTCTAATATGGCAGTCAAAACATCTGCATAAGGTACTGCACGTGATGAACCCTCAGACAATTGTCCTGGCGGGCTTTTTAGATCGGCCCCTGCGCAAAATGCAGGACCATTGCCAGTGATCACAATAGAGCGCACAGCGTCATCTGCATTTGACGCAAGGATGTGGTCGTAAAGTTCTGTGACTAAAATTGATGACAATGCGTTGCGGTTTTCTGGTCGGTTCAGAGTAATCCACGCTGCGCCGTTTTTTATTTCGTAGAGTGTTGCTTGCGTATCTGTCATAACTATTCTCCCTCTGTTGCAGTTAGGGTGACTAGTAACTGCGCGTTTTCAACTTGTTCGCCCTCGCTAACGTGCACTGATTCCACTACACCGTCCCGGGGAGCAGTAATTCTATGTTCCATCTTCATGGCCTCTAAAATCACCAGTAAATCGCCTTTAGCAACCTTGGCCCCTGCAGCAACTTGGGTTGCTAATACTGAGCCGGGCATAGGAGCGGTTAGACCGCCGCCACTTTCGTCTGCGCCGGTAGATGGGTAACGGGGTAGTTCTGTTAGGCGTAAATCGCCATGGCTACTGTGTATTAGCCAGTCGTCGCCATGGGGCGAAACGCTAAAGTGTAATCGGCGTCCGTCCATATCTAGATCAACATTGCCTTGGCCGCTTGCGTAGCAAGTAATCTGCATAGTTTGCTCATCGACCTGTACCCTAAATTGACCGTTACGCTGACGCTTGTATGCCACTTCAACTACTTCTTTTTTGCCGAACTTATAGCTGATGCGTTCCATTGGCATGGTGGAATTGCGCCACCCGCTGCTCATTGTACGTAGCACTTTGGCTGCGGCCCTTCTGCGCGCTTGACCTTCTATAGTTGTGGCTATTGCCGCCTCAACCAGTTCTTGTCTTGAAACTTCGCGTGTTAATGCAGGTTTCACGCGTTCGATAAAGTCTGTGGTGGTGTCCCCAGCTAAATATTCTGGGGTGCGCAGAGTGGTGACCAAAAAATCCCTGTTAGTTTTTAGACCTTGGATTTCGGTAGTTTCAAGCACTCTTGCAAGTCGGCTGGCGGCCTCTCTACGCGTAGGGGCGTGGACAATTACCTTGGCAATCATTGGGTCAAATTGCGTGCTGATTTCGCTGCCAGTTTCAACCCCAGAGTCAAATCGAGCTTTACCAATGGTTGACGGTGTCCAAGCCAATACCGGACCTGGCGCGGGGAGGAAGCCCTTGGCTGGGTCTTCTGCATAAAGCCGGGCTTCTATCGCATGGCCGTTAATGCTGATGTCCTCTTGTGTGAAGGACAATGTCTCGCCTTCAGCGACGCGAATTTGTTCGCGGACTAAGTCTTTGCCTATTATTTCCTCAGTAATAGGGTGCTCTACCTGTAAGCGGGCATTCACTTCTAAGAAGTAAAAGTCGTCCCCACTGAGCAAAAATTCCACTGTGCCGGCAGACGAGTAGCCAAGTTTTTTCGCTGCTGCAATGGCTGCATCACCCATACGCGAGCGTAGGGCATCATCTACTGCTGGGCTGGGTGCCTCTTCAATGATCTTTTGATGGCGACGCTGAATTGAGCACTCGCGCTCGTAGCAATGTACTAAGTTGCCATGGCTGTCACCGAGAATTTGAATCTCTACGTGTCGCGAGGTAGCCAGCCATTTTTCTAAGAACACTGTGTCGTCGCCAAAGGAACTACCTGCTTCGCGTTTGGCACCCTCTACAGCTGCAACTAAGCCAGCTTCGTCTTCAACCACGCGCATGCCGCGGCCACCGCCGCCAGCAGATGCTTTGACCAATACCGGATAACCAATTTTGTTTGCTGCGGCAACAATGTCTGTGTCGGCTTCAATTTCTACGCCTGGGAGGGTGGGTACGCCCGCTTCGTCCATTAACCGTTTTGCTGACAATTTATCGCCCATTAAGCCAATGACTTCAGGCGTAGGCCCTAGCCACTTTATACCTGCGTCTATTACTGCCTGAGCAAAGGCTTCGTTCTCGGATAAAAATCCGTAACCCGGATGTATTGCATCCGCGCCACTGCGACGACATGCATCTAGTACCTTGTCGACACTTAAATATGTTTCAGCAGTTGTACGACCATTCAAAGCTACCGCGCTATCGGCTTCATTCACAAACGGAGCATTAGCATCTGCGTCTGCATAAATGGCAACGGTACTGATACCCATATCCTGCGCCGTGCGCATAATACGCCGTGCAATTTCGCCGCGGTTGGCGATCAATAATCTGCTAATAGGGGTGATTACATGCGCCATGTGCCGTACTCCTTGGTGCCTTTAACTTCGTTGTTGTGACATGCCGAGAGAGACATTGCGATGACTTCTCTGGTATCTCGTGGGTCGATCATGCCGTCGTCGGCAACCCTTGAGGTAGCGTATAAACCTTTTGAGCGCTCTTCAGCCCAATGCTCTGCAATGGCCACTCGCTCTTCATTGGCTGCTTCATCGAATTCTGCACCGCGGCGTTGGGCAGCTCCGCGCCCAACAATGGTCATTACGCCAGCCATTTGCTTTGGTCCCATTACAGCGATTTTGGCGAAAGGCCATATGTAGGTAAACGAAGTGCCAAATGCTCGGCCGCTCATACCGTAGTTACCCGCACCGTAGGACGAGCCGACAATGACGGTGACATGAGGTACCGTTGAATTAGCTACTGCATTGATCATTTTGGAACCGTTTTTAGTGATACCGCCATGTTCGAAGTCTGTGCCCACAAGAAAACCAGTAATGTTATGCAGAAAGATCAGCGGCACATCTATTTGGTTGCACAGTTGAATAAACTGAGCACCTTTCTCAGCAGATTCTGAAAATAGCGCGCCGTTATTGCCGACCAGACCTACGGGATAGCCATGTATTGATGCCCAGCCGCAAACTAGCGTTGGTCCGTAAAGGGGCTTGAACTCTTCAAATTTGGATTCGTCAACAATGCGCATAATAACTTCGCGGATATCCAGTGGGCTGCGCAGATCTTTGGAGACAAGGCCCAGCATATCTTCGGGGTCGTGCTTTGGTTCGATGAAATCGGCTTTTGGTTCTGGACCTAGTTTGCGCCAGTTAAGGTGGGATACCACCTCTCTGCACATGCGTAATGCATCCATTTCGTCTTGGGCTAGATAATCACCAACGCCTGAAATCTGCGTGTGCATATCTGCGCCGCCTAGACTCTCTGCGTCAGCGTCCTCACCGGTAGCCATCTTAACCAGCGGTGGTGAACCTAGCGCCAACATGGTTTGGTTTTTAACCATGATATTGTAATCACTCATACCTGGCTGATACGCACCGCCAGCAGTGGCCGCGCCAAATACAACAGATATCGTCGGAATTCGCATTTTTGAGAGTTCGGTAATCTCATAAAATAGCCGCCCTGATTCTGCAAAGTGCTCAATTTCATTTTGAATAACAGCTTCAGGATCGCCGCCTGCTTCGCCGCGTAAGTCAGCGCCAGCACTTTCGACAAACTGCACATAGGGCAATCTGTTCTCTCGGGCTATTTCTAATCCGCGCATCAATTTTTTTGAGTTAAAAGGGTTGAATGCACCGGCCCTAACCGAGGGGTCGTGACCCAAAATCACACATTCGATGCCTTCTATTACACCGATACCCACAACAAAACCGGAGCCCAGGTCGTAGGGTGAGCGCCATGCAGCCAGTGGGCTGATTTCCAAGAAAGAGGAGTCTCTATCTAAAACATTGGCAATACGTTCTCGAATTGGCATTTTGCCGCGTTTGCGGATACGCGCCACGGCCTCTGTGCCACCGCCTTCAGCAGCTTCATCGTACAGGACTTGCAGCTCAGCCAGCGTCTCTAGCATATCGCTCTTATTGTGCTGAAAAATGTCAGCTCTGGTGTCCAGTTTGGATTCCAGTATTGGCATGATTTTCCCCCAGGACTTCATAGGTGTAGTTGTCATCAACGCCTGTAAACTAGCATAGTAAAAAGCCAGCCAGAAGGTTTTTTTTATGCTACGTTGTCGTTAACTAGGGAGGGCGCGTGACAGCACAAGTAGGACTACAACAGGCGAAAAGCGCTCGGGCGAGAGATGCCATTTGCGGCGCAGCAATCAGTTCGTTGGCAGAGGTAGGCTATGCCGAAACGTCAATTATACGAGTCGCCCAGCTTGCAGGTTTTTCCAAGGGTGCTGTGCAACACCATTTTCCTAGCAAAGAAGATTTGATAGCGGCTACGGTAGACACGCTGTTGCTCAGAACAATTCAAAGAAGAAATACTCAGCCTCTCTCCGTGGAAGCAGCGCTGATGGACGCTTGGCAGCGTTTTATTAACACCTCCGCCTATCGTGCATTATTGGAGGTGCTCAATGCCTCTCGTACAGATAGAGCCTTGGCTAATCGTATTGCTAGCGAGCTGGTAGATTGGGGGCAAAATTTAGATCAACAAAGTTTGGCTAGTTATCAGGCCAGCAATGGTAATGACCAAGAGGTGGTCATGTTGCTGAATATGACCCGCAGCTTTATGCGTGGGCTACTGATTCAGGAGCATTATGGTGTAGATCAGCAAACGACTTTGAGCTACGTAAAAAAATGGATTGAGTTAATAGCGCCTTTGTTGGAGCTGCGTGAGTCTACTTAGACTTGATTCAGTAAAACACTGCACTGGAAAGAATTAAAAAAACGAGGCATCTAGTATGACAACTACACAAGCAGAATTAGTCGAATTCGAGGAACAAGCAGATCGTTGGTTCCTTGAAAATAAGCCTGAAAATCCAGGTTTTATTTTGCCGGAAACCTTTATGGAAGTTGGCACCGATAGCCAGTTTAATTTTTTGCGAGACTGGCAGAATAAGGTATACGAAAACGGTTATGTGGGTATGGCTTGGCCAAAGGAGTACGGTGGCGGCGGCGTTGATCAGGTGTTCCAAGACATTGCCACCAAAGCTATGGCTAAGCATCGGGTGCCATTTTTACCTAATACAATTGGTCTAAACTGGGCTGGCCCATTGATTTTGATGATGGGTTCGGATGCTGATAAAGCCAAATACATAAAAGGTATTCTCAGCGCGGAAGATATTTGGTGTCAGGGTTTTTCTGAGCCAGATCATGGTTCTGATTTAGGTAGTGCTCAGTGCAAGGCTGTGAAAGATGGCGATGACTATGTTGTTAATGGCTCGAAGATTTGGACCAGTCTAGGCAGCTATGCCAAGTATATGATCTTGTTAGCAAGAACCTCACAGGAAAGTAACAGCAAATATGCTGGTTTAAGTTTCTTCCTCGCGCCTATGCAGGCAGAAGGTATTGAACCACGACCAATCAAAAAACTCACCGGCGAGTACGGTTTTTGTCAGACCTTTTTCAATGATGCGCGTATTCCTGCCTCCTGCATGATGGGTAATGAAGGTGAAGGCTGGAAAGTTGCTATGGCAACATTAACCTTCGAGCGTGGTGCCACTGGAGGTCAAGCGGGTGGCTTGGCGATGATGGACTTAACTATAGACGATATTGTTGAGTTGGCGCGTAGAGCAAAGCGCAATGGCCGTCCGGCTATTGAAGACGCCCATGTGCGCAATGAGCTAGTGGATCTGATTACAGAGTCACAAAACAACAGCCTCATGGCAGCAAGAGCCAAAGTGCCAGCGCTTGCTAGTGACTGGCCAACTTCTATTAGTTTGTCTGGTAAGTTGCGCTCGTCCGAACTCAAGCGTCGCATGTGTCAGTTTGCAATCTCGCTACAAGGTGCAAACGGTGCGCGTTATGTAAGTAACGACGCTGTAGATGGCGGTATGTGGCAGCGTTCTTATCTGAATGCTTTTTCCGGCACCATCGGTGGCGGTACTACCCAGATTCAACACAACATTATTGGCGAGCGCGTGCTTGGCCTGCCTAAGGGTTAAAGGGGAAATCACATGGCGACTATAGAGTTCTCAGAAGAACAATCCATGCTGCTGGAAACTGCAGCAGATTTCTGCCGAAAAAACTCTCCACTAGATGGCGTGCGCAAACAAATTGAGCAAGAGGACAGTGTAGATGCTGCGGTTTGGGCAGAAATGGCTGATCTAGGTTGGCTAGGTATTACCATTCCGGAACAGTATGGAGGGCTGGGGCTAAGTCTCGCTGATGCCGTCCCTGTTGTAGAAAGTATGGGGCGGCATCTTATGGGCTCGCCTTATATAGCTACCGTACTTGCAGCTAACGCTTTAGTCGTTTCCGGCAGTGAGACGCAAAAAAGCCATTGGCTGCCACAAATTGCAGCAGGTGCAGTTGCCACGCTTGGGTTGACCGAGGAAGACGGTAACTGGCGTTTAAATGAGGTTCATACCAAAGGTGTAGCTAGCTCGGGATCAATTACATTCAGTGGTAAAAAGTGCTTCGTCATGGATGCGCCAAAAGCTTCAGTAATCATAGTCTCTGCGATGATCGACGGGGAGGCTAAATTAGTTTTGGTGCAAGGCGATCAACTTCCAGATAACGCGCTGACCCGGGAAACTGTTATTGATGAGACTCGCCGGAGTTACAGTTTAGATCTAAATGGCGTAACTGTGCCTAGCGAACAAATCCTTGCTGGCGCGGATTTTGCTAGCATTGAGCAGGCGGCCTTGTTGTTACTCACGGCGGAGATGGCCGGCGGATTAGCAGGGGTGTTGCATGTGATTGTAGATTACCTAACAACTCGTAAACAATTTGACCAATACATTGGCAGCTATCAATCTTTGAAGCACCCGTCAGTGCAGATTTTACTGTCTATGGAAGCCTGTCGCTCACACCTATACCACGCAGCTACGTTGTTAGCAGATGAAGACGCGAATGCCGTGGAATCAGCTATTCGTATGGCGAAAGCTCAAGGCAGTGAGGCTTTTGCTTATGCCGGTGATCGCGCTGTGCAATTTCATGGTGGCTTTGGCTTTACCTATGACTGCGATGCCCAACTGTTTTTGCGTCGCGCATTGTGGTGTCAGTACCAGTTTGGTGATGCTGCCTACCACCGAGAGTTATTAGGCCCATTATTGTTGGACGCTGTGAGTTAGTCAGCGCCGCGCCGCAAACCAACCAGTTACGACTATTTGAGCAAATTTCAGACAAGAATTAGAGAGTAAAAATGAAGTTATATCACTGTAGCGATTCGCGTTCACTAAGACCTTTGTGGGCGTTGGAAGAAATGGGCCTGGACTATGAACTTATTAATATGGAGTTCCCGCCTCGAGCGACTTATCCAGGCTATTTAGATCTGAACCCGCTGGGTACTGTACCAACGTTCACCGATGGCGATATGGTTATGACCGAGTCATCTGGTATTTGCCAATACTTGGCCGACAAGTATGGTCCAACGCCACTATCCATTACGGTAGATGAGCCAGAGTATGGTGAGTACCTTAATTGGTTGTATCGCAGTGATGCCACTCTGACATTTCCTCAGACGTTAGTTTTGCGTTACACGCGCCTAGAACCAGAAGAGCGGCGTCTCCCTCAGGTGGTGCAGGATTACTCAATCTGGTACTGGTCGCGCCTGCGCTCTGTGGAGGCTGCCTTAGAAGGCAAAGACTTTCTTGTGGCGAACAAATTTACCATTGCTGATATTGCTGTGGGCTATGCGCTTTTTCTAGGGGTGTCGCTGGGTTTGGATGAGCGCTATAAGCCAAACTGTAAGCGCTATTTGGCAGCTCTTATGCAACGTTCTGGTTTTAAACGCGCTAGAGAAAAGCAGCAAGCATAAGGGTATTGCACGGCTATTTGGCAGAATAGGAAGCGAAGGCTATGAAAATAACTACAGGTGTCCCTGCGCATGATTTGAGCCAGGTGGGGGCCGCTGCGAAAGCTGCTCAAGACAATGGTTTTACTGGTATTTCTACTCAAGAAAACAAGCAGGATCCATTTTTGCCTTTGGCTGTGGCTGCAAGTCATACGGATGACTTGGAAATACGTACCAACATTGCAATTGCGTTTGCGCGTAGCCCAATGGTTGCCGCTAATTTATCTTGGGATTTGCAGCGCGCCAGTAACGGCCGTTTTACTCTAGGTATTGGTAGTCAGGTGAAAGGGCATAATATTCGTCGCTTTAGTGTGCCTTGGAGTGCACCGGCTCCACGCATGCGTGAGTACGTGCAATCTGTGCGCGCTATTTGGGACTGTTGGGCTAATGGCACTAAACTCGATTATCAAGGAGAGCATTATCAATTCAGTTTAATGACGCCAAATTTTGCCCCTTATCCACTCACGTGCGATGTGCCAAAAATTCAGATTGCTGCGGTTGGGCCTGCCATGATGAAGGTCGCCGCAGAGGAGTGTGACGGTGTCATGTTGCATGCTTTTTGTACCCGTAAGTATTTAGATGAAGTGATTCTGCCTCGGCTCAACAATGGTCTAAAAAGTAAAGATAAGTCTAGAGAAGATTTTGAAATTTCCGGTGGTGGCTTTGTTGTTACCGGCGCTGATGATGAAGCAGTGAACAAAATGTTTGAGTGGGTGCGAATGCGGATAGGTTTTTACGGTTCTACTCCTTCCTATTGGCCGGTATTTGAATCTCATGGATGGGAAGATTTGGGCCGTAAGCTTAACGATATGTCGAAAAAAGGTCAGTGGGCGGAAATGACTCAGGAGATTTCTGATGACGTGGTTCGTGAATTTTGCGCAGTAGGGCGTTTTGATGAAATAGCTAAGGCAATTGATGAACGCTTTGCCGGTGCCGTTGATGTTCTAGCATTGCCTGACAGTACCCCCAAAGATCTTATTTTAGAGCTGCGCGGTTGAATCCGGTTTGACCTCTAATTCTATAGCGGCAATGGCGCCGCTATAGATTTCAGGGGTGACGAAGTTAGCTATAGCTTAATTCTAAAACCGATGGACGTTGTTTGCGACTTATTTGGACGCGCCCCATACGGCTGCCTGCCTAATATATCTTCGCTGTCTGTAGCGTTTTCCAGTTTAAAAGAGACAGAAGTTGTGTCGTTTATCTTGTAGTGGCCCGCAAAATCAAGTGTGGTTGAAGAATCGGTCTTCTCGAAAATACCGCAAGAGGCTCTCACGCAAACAGCATCAACATAGCTAACAGTTGCATAAATCGACCATTCACCGTTCTGTGCGCCAACAGACAAATTCATTTGATTCTCTGGGATGTAGGGAATTGGGTCGCCGGTGCTCACGGAACCAAAAAAATCCGTATTGGCAATGTCAGTGTCAAATTGACTATCAATGTAGGTATAGGTCAGACTCGCTGGGAAGCTAATGCTAGCGTTGGCAAACAGGTCTCCAGAAATCAGTAGTTCCAAGCCCTTAACTGTTGCTGCTTCGCCATTAAAGGCATCGCCAATAACACAATCCGTGCCAGAGGAAGCGGTGCACTGACCCAGCAAATTGTCGTAGTCACTCAGAAATAGTGTTGCCTCTGCGTAGAAGGCGCCAGAATGACGCAGCCCCAGTTCATAGTTGATGGCAGTTTCTTCATTTACGTTTGGCGCATTAGTTGGGGCTGTAAACCCTTTATGAGCGCCGGCGAAGGCAACGTTACTGTCTGAGATTTGGTAGCTTGCGCCGATACCCGGTAACCAAACCTGTGTCTTATTTTCGCGTTGGTCGCGTAAGCTAGTTGCACTTCTTATCGATGGGTTTGTAGTGCGACTCGCCCGTGTTTCCCAACGCTGTCTTTGCTGATCAATGTCTTCGTAACGTAGTCCTGGAGTGATTACCCATCGATCTAATTCGATACGATCGTAGACATGTATCGCCAGTGCTTCGGCTGATTGCACTCGGTTGCCCGCGTTACCTAACAGGCCAAGGTCGTCTAGCACCAAAGCGCCGCTTTTCTGGCTAAATGTGCTGTTTCTTTGTAGCCGGTCTTCTTCATCTTCGTGAACACGTAGGCCAACGGAGATATTGTGTTTCGTTGCGCCCAGGCTAGTAGACCAGTCTGCATTTAGTTGAATACCCCTTGAGAAATATTCTCTTGCGTTGGAACGAAGTTGAATGCTTCCAACAGCAGTATCTAAGCTGCCATCTAAGATCTGGCTCATTTGCGCCGGAGCAACGCCATCTAGACTATTGCCCAGATTGATTGCCGTGATGACCTTGGACCAGCTAGTACGTGAAAATGTTTGTGCGCTGCTGCTGCCATCAAAGTCAATTCCCTCAGTTTTATACCAATTACGCTCATGTTCGTTGTTGTAGTAGGTGGCCGATACAGATAAATCTTTGGTTGCCTGCCAGCGATAGCGCAAAATAACTTGGTCGTGCTCTGTTTCAATGTTGTCCAGCTTGGAGAGTCCATAGCGACGTAATGCTTGAGCGTTGAAGTCCGTATCGGTTAAACCGAGATAGCTCTGGTCAGAGTTTTGTTTTGCCTTTTGATACTTGAATTCAAGTGCATGGTCAGAATCGGTGGGCGCATAGCTTAGTTTGAGCATATAGTCTTCAATATCTAAGCCGCTGTCGCCACCGCGATCTATCGATTGAAAGCCATCCGATTGCCATTGGTGGGTTTCAACAAGGTATCCCAGACCATTATCCATCTCCGCCCCATAGTGACCATGGACGCGATAAGTCGAATTTTCACCTGCTTCTACGGCTAATGAGCCAGAAGCCTCATTTGGAATTGGCGTAGTGACCATGTTGATAGCACCGCCGATAGTGTACGGCCCCTGAGTAATGGCGGCTGGTCCTTTAAGCACTTCGACGGCACTCATACGACCAAATGTGGGGAAATAGTATGCGCTTGGCGCTGAATAAGGTGCTGGTGCTATAAGCACGTTGTCCTCAAGTAGCGTGATGCGCCCACTGCGTTCGGTGGCAACTCCGCGAATACTTAAATTGGGGCGCAATCCGTAGCCATCCTCGACTTGTACTGAAACGCCAGGGACTTGTCTTATGGTGCGCTGAATATCTGAATAACCTTGTTGTTCTAATTCCTCAGTCCCGATGTAGTGAGCACTGCCGCTGATCTGGTCGCCAGTAACTTTTTCGCCAATGATAGTCACTTCTTCAATGAACAGGTCCCCATCGTCAGCATGGGCGATAGTGGAGTTAAGGGCGCTAGCTATTAGCAGTGGAGCCAACCTCAACGCTAGATAGCTTGGAGTAATTCTAGGTTTCATTTGTTGTTATCTTCTATTTTCGTTAGCAATGCGGGTATAGTATCTAAATGAGAATCATTATCAATAACTAAATGATAATTATTTGCATTACGGATTATTCGGTGGCCACTATTCGCCGTAGTAGCGGTTTTTGCACTGGGGATTGAAGCAAACCCAGGGCAGGTTGGCGCTAGCGTTAAAAGCAAAATTCAGCTAAGTTTTGTCATCTAAATACAGTTCATAGATTTGGTGAGAGCTACGACTAGCTGGGTGCTCGCACATATGTTGACAGCCAGTTATCGGCGTCCGGCTACAGACACACAGTTACATAGATATACAGATATACAGCTATACAGATAAAAAGCTAAACGGAGAGAGCAATGAGTGAAGCAGTTGATACGAGTTCGGGTTTAGAGACCTCACTGGCAACGGACAATCCGCCAAGTTACATTCGTCCAGGTTCCGAGCAAGATAAAATTGGCGGAACAATTCCTGCTGCAAACGATGTGCCTATTGAAGATATCAATCCAGTTTGGAACAGACTGTTTGCTGAAAACCGAATGCTCGAGTACTTCGAACGCCTACGCAGAGATGATCCAGTGCACTTTAATGAAACTGAAGTAGCTGGGCGATACTGGTCATTAACCCGTTATGAGGAAATTAAGGCCGTAGATTCGGACCATATCAATTTCTCCAGCGCCCACGGCATTACATTAGGGTTTCCCATAGACCAGCCGTTGCCTGAGGGCGCACTAGACATCAGCCTATTTATTGCAATGGACCAACCCAAGCACGATGTTCAACGTAAGACCGTTGCACCGGTAGTTTCTACGCGTAATTTGGCTGCAATGGAGAGTCTGATTCGTGAGCGCACAGGTAATGTTCTAGATTCTTTACCTGAGGGTGAAACCTTTAATTGGGTAGAAAAGGTATCTGTTGAACTAACCACCCAAATGTTAGCGACTCTATTTGACTTTCCCTTTGAAGAGCGTGCCAAGCTAACTCGTTGGTCAGATGTGGCTACCGCAGTACCAGGGGGCGGTGTTATTGATTCGGAAGAGCAACGTCGTGAAGAGCTGATCGAATGTTTGGTTTACTTCACCCGCATTTGGGAAGAGCGTAAAGCGAACCCGACAGGCGACTTTGTTTCTATGCTCGCACATGGCGAAGAAACTAAAGACATGCAGCCTTTAGAGTTTTTAGGCAATCTGATTTTGTTGATCGTAGGTGGTAACGACACCACACGTAACTCTATGTCTGGAGGCGTTCTAGCGCTCAATGAATTCCCGGCCGAATACGAAAAGCTCAAAGCCAACCATGATTTGATTCCAAATATGGTTGCTGAGATTATTCGCTGGCAAACACCTCTAGCTTACATGCGCCGAACTGCCAATAACGATTGTGAAGTTGGCGGCAAGCAAATTAAGGCTGGCGACCAAATGCTCATGTGGTATTTGTCTGGTAATAGAGACGAGTCCTTCTTTGAGCGTGGCGAAGAGCTAATTATTGATCGTGAGAACGCACGCCAGCATTTGTCATTTGGCTTTGGTATTCATCGCTGCATGGGTAACCGTCTTGCGGAAATGCAGTTGCGCGTACTTTGGGAAGAGATAATGAAGCGCTTTGAGAAGATTGAGGTTGTAGGGGACGTTGAGCGTACCTTCTCATCTTTTGTTAAAGGCTATACCAGCCTTCCAGTCCGCGTTACTCGCTTATAGTAAAAACACCGCCGTTAGGCGGTTCTATGCTGGGGCTATCCGGAGTTTAGGGTAGTCTAGCCTAGTCTAGTCTAGCCTAGACTAGACTAGTACATATTAGCCGGTGTGCTCACACCGCAAAGAATGTTCGTACCCTAATTCGTAAAAAGGATTCTCTTTTGCAGAGTTTTTTGTCGTGTTCGTTTTTGTTTATTGTAATGACGCTCGTAGGATCTTTGGTAAGTGCTGAAGTCCGCGCTGAACAACCTCGCTTAACAGCAGTTGAGCTCAATCAGGTGCCCACGTTAGACGGTGACGTTTTAGCTGATCCTGTGTGGCAAAAGCAAATTGCAGCCACTGGATTTACACAAGTACGTCCGCAGCAAGGTGCTCCTGCGAGCCAGCAAACGAAAGTTTATGTCGGCTTTAGCGCAGATACCTTTTATCTGGCGGTGGTGTGTTACGACGATGATCCTGAAACTCTTATCATCTCAGATACTCGTCGTGACGCTAGCCTGCGAAATATTGATAGCTTCCGCTTTATTATTGATGCATTTCAAGATCGGCAAAATGGCTTTGTCTTTGGTACCACGCCAGGTGGTGCTCAGTACGATGGGCAGGTTGCAAAGGAAGGTTCCAGAGATGGCGGCGGCGGGTTTAACAAAAATTGGGATGCCACTTGGGAAGTAGCTACTAAGGTAGACGATTTTGGTTGGAGCGCGGAATTTGCAATTCCTTTTAAGTCGCTACGTTATAGCTCAGGTGCAGTACAAGATTGGGGGATCAATTTTCAGCGCAATATTGGTCGTACTGACGAGGTGGCATACTGGTCGCCGTTAGAGCGGCAGTACAATCTGTTTCGTGTTTCTCAAGCAGGTACTTTGAATGCTGTAAAGGTGCCAAACCAACGCAACCTAAAATTTACGCCGTATGTGTTGGCGCAAGCCGTTAGGGGCGGAGACTCAGCACCTGGCACACACGATAAGACCGATGTTGGTATCGACGTAAAATACTCTATTACCCCCAGCCTGACTTTAGATCTGACCTACAACACCGACTTTGCGCAAGTAGAGGTGGATGAGGTGCAGGTCAATCTTGATCGCTTTTCTATATTCCTACCAGAAAAGCGTCCGTTCTTTTTGGAGAACGCTGGGCAGTTTTCTGTTGGGGATTCTGGTGATGTCGAGTTGTTTTTTAGTCGCCGTATTGGTTTAGATTCTGACGGTGCTCCTGTACCCATTGATGGTGGACTGCGGCTTTCCGGAAAAGTTGGTGCAGCAACAAACCTTGGCCTTCTGCATATGACCACCGGAGATAACGAGGCTGGACTAGGTGAAGCAGATTATAGTTTGGCTCGAGTCAGTCAAGAGTTTGGTGATCGAACGGCTCTAGGTGCTTTAATAATTAACAAGGATGATGAGTTAAGTGGCGATACTAATCGCACCTATTCTGTAGATGGACAGTTGGGCTTGGGCGACAAAATAACGCTTTCAGGTTATATAGCTAAGACTGATACGCCATCTTTAGACGATAAGGATTTGGCTGGATTGGCGAAAATTGCTTATAGCTCAGAATCTTGGTCTAGCCAATTTGCTTACTCCAAAGTTGAAGAAAACTTTAATCCAGAAGTAGGTTTTTTACGCCGAACAAATTACGAAAAGATCAGCACTTCCATATTTCATCGCCGACGGCCAAAGGACTTTCTTGGGTTGTTTGAGCTGCGCCCGCACATATTTTATCGCGGTTATAGAGATGATGAAGGATTCTATGAGTCGGGTTTTATGCACGTGGATAATCATTGGGAATGGCATAACGGGTGGGAAATTCATACCGGCGTTAACTTCACTCATGAGGGTGTGCAAGATCCGTTTGAAATAAATTCTGGAACCTTTGTCGGCGTTGGAGAGTACGACCATGCGGAATCGCAAATGGTCCTGATCAGTGACCGGCGCAAACCTATAAGTTTCTCTCTGACCTCAAGAATAGGTGGGTTCTATGGGGGTGATCGCAATGGCTTAGAGGCAAATGTCCGTTATCGATTTGGTGATTCGTTTACCAGTAATTTGACTTGGAGTAGAAACGACATAGATCTACCGGTGAATAATGGCGCTTTCGAAGTTAACGTTGCGCGACTGCGTATGTCTTACTCCTTTACGCCAAAAGTGCTGTTGCAAGTATTGGTGCAATACGATGATAGATCTGACCTTGTGGCATCTAACGTAAGATTTTCTTGGTTGCAGTCAGCAAACTCAGGTTTGTACTTGGTCTACAACGAGTTAGATGATGAGGCTATTGTTGGTCCTATGGAGAAACGTAGAGAGTTAGCGATTAAGTTTTCGCGTATTTTCGACGTTTTCTAATCTATCTTTTGCGTAAGACTCGTAATTACTCTTCAAAGCAAACGATTACGGCTGCGTTGGCGATAACCATGAGGTCGTCGCCATGGGCCGCTGGCACGTTTAGTCCGCCGAGTACCGGTTCCACGGTAATAGTTCCATAAGGTAGTTCCGCTGCAACAGCGGCTTTATCTACACTGTCTGGTTGGGCAACACCAATGCGTACGGTAATGCGCATGTCATTAGGTGACTTATCTAAAGCGCGAAAGAAGTTTAGGCTGGAGTGTCTAATGGCATCGGCAACTGCACGCTTGGCAGCTTTTGTGTAATCGCCGCCGTGTACATCCGTGCCCATACCCATTTCTGTAACGTAGCGAACTAATGTCATGTCTGCTTCAGAGTCTCATTGTTAGTCTATATTGGTGCGAGATAAACTTGCAGCCAGTCACTTCCAGTGCCTATTGCTTATGCATGGTATCAGCAACTTGTACGGTTCGGGCGACCAACTCGTCAATTTCGATGCGATCGTGTCCAGCTAAAGATAAACCTACTTGGCCCTGCCAAGGTTGGGTCCAATGCACCGGTATGGGCTGCCCCTGGAGAGCCCACAAAGAGCCAACCGTGGCGCCATTACAATCTGTATCTAAACCTGCTGCCACAACTTCGCCTATCGCCGCGCTAAAATCGTTGTGATGGCGGAGCAGTGCCCAAATTACTAAAGCCAAATTATTAACAGTGTGAACAACACTTAGCTCTTTATAACGTTGCCTTATTTTTTCCGCCCCCTTTGGGTCATGGGTTAATTCTCGTGCGAAGCGAACGGCATTTGTGCACTCGCTGTCTTGAGGTATATAAGTCAGAGCTTGATCTAGTGCGTGATTTAGCCCGCTCGCTGAATCCTGTTTTGCGCTATTGCGGGCAGGTTCGGCTGGGAGACTGTGCACGGGAATAAGTGCGCCAAGAGTAGCAATCAATACCGCCCCGTAAACACCATCGCCTTGATGGGAGAGCTGTGCGTCTGCGGTCACAAGTTTTGCCGCAAGATCTGGATTACCCGGGCAAACCCAGCCGTAGAGGTCGGCCCTAATTTGCGCTCCTATCCAATCATTGTAGGCATTATCCGCGCACAAGGTCATGTCAAAACCTGCATCCTTGCCCTCTGGAAACCATTCGTGCGCATTGCTAAGCAGGGTTTTATAGGCCGCTCGTTCAGCAGTATAGGTGCTGGCTACGGGTAAGTACTTCATCCAACTGCGGGCAACATCTGCGGTGCTCAATGCTGTACCGAACTTTTCGAGCATCAGCAACGCCAGCATGGAATAGTTGATATCGTCATCTGGGCGGCTATGGGTTAAATGATCTGCACAGCACTTAACATCAATGTGTTTTGATGCCAATTCCTGCACATATGGGATGTAGTCTCTTAATGGCAGTGCACCGGTGGCTTGCAAATACTCGCCAAGTGCCGCGGCACCCTCGCGCATTGAGAATAGTTCTACAGCTTTGCCCAGCATGCATCCAGATATCCGCCCCTGCCATGCTGCGCGAATAATGTGTGCGTGATTCGTAGGTAATGACAAAATTTTCACCCTCCTAGTACTTATCTGATCGCCTGACCTGGGCGTGATTTTACGCACCCTTAAACACGAAATATGCGGTCAAATGCTGGAATTAGCTAGTGAATTTGCAACGCAAAATTCCTCGTGGCTTGGGCTATAAGTTGAGCTATTATCCGCGCTAATGGAGAGCTGGTTTGTATCGCAATACGCGGATATTGGGGGCCAGTATAGGCAATGTTGAGTAAAAAACTGCTTAGACCTTTCCTATTTGGCTAACTTCTCAGGAGTTAGCCGACTAAATGAGAACGTATCCGGGAAATAAAAATATGTCTAATAAACCACTCAAAGTGTTAGACGGCGGCATGGGGAGCGAACTGATCGCTCGAGGGATTATGCCTTCTAGTGGGCTATGGTCTGCCCAGGCATTACTTGACTCTCCAAAAGCCGTTATGCAAGTTCACAACGACTATATTCAGGCTGGCGCCGAAGTTATTATCACCAATTCATACTCAACAATCCCCAGCTATTTGGCGAAAGCGGGTATGTCTGAACGCTATGAAGACCTAACCGAAATTGCCGCAAAAATGGCGCGCGCGGCAGCGGATGCTGCTGATAGGTCTATCGAAGTAGCCGGCTGCTTGCCACCACTTAGTGAGAGTTATCGTCATGACTTAGTACCGTCCGACGAAGAGGGTTTTGCTGTTTATGCAAACTTAGTCACCGTTCTTAGCCCGTGGGTGGATCTCTATTTGTGCGAAACAATGTCTAGCGCTCGGGAAGCCGCCAATGCTGCTCGTGCGGCCAGAAGCGTAGACACATCGAAACCGTTGTGGGTGGCGTGGACATTAGAGGAAACGCCAGGTGGTGGGTTACGTAGTGGCGAGAGCATTGCGGAAGCGTTAGCTGCGGTAGCACCTTATAGCCCCGATGCCTATTTGTTCAATTGCACTGCGCCAGAAGCAATCTCGGTGGCCCTGGAGCAGATACTCAAGCTCACGGACAAACCTGTAGGCGCCTACCCAAACCGCTACCATATTCCTCCTGGTTGGACTTTGGATAATGATGTTGGTACCGAGTATCGAGAAATGTCTGTCGAGGAATTTATGCACTATATAACTACTTGGCGGACTATGGGTGCCAGTGTTTTAGGCGGATGTTGCGGTATTGGCCCAGAGTTGATCGCAGCTCTCGCTGCAAGTCGTTAAGCTGTTCGCAGAATTATTAGAGTAGTAGTTAATATGCCGATTCCAGTCATTTTAGATACCGACATTGGCTTAGACGTTGATGATATTTGGGCCTTAGCGCACTTGCTCAACTGTCCTGAGCTGGATGTAAAACTGATTACAACTTGCACAGGGGATACCGCTTATAGAGCCGCATTGGTCGCGAAGATGTTGGAACTTGCTGGGCGAACTGACATTCCAGTGGGCGTGGGGCTAGCGGGAGAAGCCTCGTTAAAAACCCACAGTGAATGGTTGGGCGACTATCAGCTGGCAGATTATCCCGGTGTGGTTTATACCGACGGCGTTGCCGCAATAACAGATGTGATTTCGGCGTGTGAAGAGGTTGTTACCCTCATTGCTATTGGTCCTTTGACTAATGTGGCAGCAGCGTTAGAGCACGCTCCGTCAATTGTTGAAAACGCCAAATTTGTTGGCATGCACGGTAGCTTGCGGGTGGGTTATGTAGGTATCCCCAAAGCTATGCGCGAATTTAACGTAGTTCAAGATATCGCCGCTTGCCAGAAAGTGTTTGCAGCGTCTTGGGCGAAAACCATTACCCCTTTAGATACCTGCGGTACTGCTGCTTTGAAGGGCGACCACTATAAGCGTGTGGCTGCCAGCAAAAACCCGCTGACTCAGGCAGTGTTAGCAAATCATCACAATTGGTTCAAGGCAGCCTTAGATTGGCCGGTTATGGCGGACCTAGTAAAGAGTATGGATCCTAACGCTCAGTCTTCAATTCTCTATGACTGTGTTGCTGTCTATTTAGCGTTCTCTGAGGAGGGTGTCGGCATGGAAGACTTACGTGTCCTCGTGACCGACGACGGCAAAACCCTAATAGACGATGAGGGTTCACTAATTCGCTGCGCTACCCATTGGCTAGACGATAAGTACTTCTACCAAAACCTTACGGCTAGGCTAGCTTAGGCCGCCGTAAGCCCCGGCTTTGCATTTGTGCTTTGTGCGCTGAATTCGAGCATCAGAGCATTAGAGCGACCCAAAGCCTTAGTGCTTTGGCTGCAAAATTTATTGGCCTAATGCGCGTGCGCGTTGCTCGCGTTTTAATTGCTGTCCATTCATTGCCTCATAGCGATCTCTTCTTGCAACTGGGCGGCTATAACTTTTTTCATGACCCAGAGCCATCTCCATGGGTTGTAACAAGTTGAACCTCTGCCAGTTCGGTGCTGTGGTGTTATTTGGATTGCCGGTTTTCGCAAAACTACTCCAGTAGGACTGCATTTCTTTAGACAGCTGCGCGTCGCGTTCATCTGTTGGCCAAAATGGGAAGGCGCTACCAAATATAGGGAAAATTTCAAAGGCATGGGTTGCGCCAATGGTTTCCTCTGGCGAAGCTGAGCGTCTTTCAAAGAAGTACATAAAGGTAGGTTGCCCAATGGCCTCGTGACGCTGGGCCATGAGGTAGGCGTGTCTCCCAAACCAGCTATCTCCCATAAGTTGCTCCGCGCCTTTAACAACATCGGCGTCGCCGTCAACTGCATAGTTACGACCTAGAGCTTCCGCCTGTTCGCCGAACTCTGTTTGTAGCAAGTTATCCCACTGACTGAGCGTGTCTGGACGTTGATAAGCGCCACCGTCTACCGGCGGCAGCCCCATGTAGTAAAGCACCGAGCCTTCATCTGCATTGCTACCCAGCAGCAGTGGTACAGGCGCCTGCTCGCCAAGTGCGAATGCTTCGGCGGTAGGTTTGGGTAAAATATAACCATCTATTTGTGGGTGAAAGGTACTGCTTATTTCCTCATCTAATGCTGCGGAGGCTAATGCTTCAGTACTCATTGCACGAAGTTGGGTAATCTCATTTGCCCCGCTCACACCAACCATTTCCGCGACTTTTTCGCCTGCAGCGAAACCGCTGATAGTTTCATTGGCTTTATCTGTTGTTTGAAATTGCTGAAACCCAGTACCACTTTGGGCGATAGCTTTATGGAAAAGCCCTTCTGCTAGAGGTGATGCCATGAGTTGGCCGACCGAGTGTCCTCCTGCTGATTCGCCGAAGATCGTGACATTTGCTGGATCACCGCCAAATTTTTCGATATTAGCGTGCACCCACTCCAGAGCTGCAATTTGATCCAACATTCCGTAGTTGCCGGTACTCCTATTTGGATCCTCTTCTGCAAGTTCTGGATGCGCCATAAAACCGTAAATGCCCAAACGGTAGTTAATTGTGACTAGAACTACGCCATTGTTGACTAAGCTGCTTGACTCATACATGTCACCGCCGGAACCATATTGATGACCACCGCCGTGGATCCACAACATTACCGGTAGCGGTTTGTCGCCCTCTAGCTTGGGGGCCATTACATTAAGTGTTAAACAGTCTTCGGCGATAGTGGGTTGTGCCAAGTTTGCACCGGTTTTCAGCAACCACTGAGAAAATTCGGACATACCTGACCCTGCCACCAATGCGCTGATAAATGCATCGTTCCCAATCCCCGTAGGCTGCCAGCAACTTGCTCCGTAGGTATCGGCGAGCAACGGCTCTGTCCAAGGTTCTGCAGGTTGAGGTGCAGCCCAGCGTAGTTCCTCTAGTGGAGGTTTTGCATAGGGGATGCCGCGAAAAATTGCTACGCCATCGGATATTATTCCTTGTACTGGCCCAGCTTGGGTATCGACTACTTGTGATGGCGGGCCGCCGCAGCCAATAAGTAAAAGACTGACGATAAAAAAGCTAAGTACTTGGCTCAATGACTTCATTACAAACTCCTCAAATTAGAATGAAAACCCTAGGTCTGAGTATCACCAGATGAATGACTAAATCAAGATTAGGATTTAGGTGTTTTTTAGGCCGTCCCTACTGAAGTGTGGGATAACATTTTTGCAGACACTTTCCTAACACCCCTATAGCCTATCGTTGAGTAGTGGTTTTTTGGGTGGTGAATAATTACTTGGGAGAGCCATGCATTTGCCTGTGGTCGTGTAGGGTAGAGCGAGCGAAATTTTGGAGGAAACAATGAATAAACCTGTGCTGAGAATATTTTCATATTTGCCTAACCCGAGGGTATGGAAGTCATTGATTGCCGCGAAGCTACTTGGTGTAGATGTAGTAGTCACCGGCGATAAGCCTGCCCAGCTTGGTAACTGGTTGTGGGATGCGCATCCGCGATTATTAACTGAGGAAGAAAAAACGCCAGATAACCCTGCAGCGCGACAAGGCCGCCGAGGTTTTAAAGGTACTCTGTATAAAACGGACGAATTTCTCCAAGCTCATCCTTTTGGTACTGTGCCTGCAGCTTTTAGTGCTGATGGTCGTGTTGGTATTTTTGAATCCAACAGTATTTTACGCAGCGTGGTGCGGGCCGCGCCAAATGATCCTGAATTGCCTAAGCTTTATGGTCGGAGCCATTATGAAGCCTCGCGCATAGATAGCTTTCTGGATGCCAACTTAGTTTTCGCTCGAGAAGCGCAAGTGTATTTATTAGGTATAGAGTCCCTTAGCGAGGAGGCCTATCAACGTATGGTTGGCGCCTATGAATTTTACCTAGATGGCCTAGAAGCGGCATTGACCGAGTCCGAGGCTGAACAAAGCGTCGATAGTGGTAGAAAAAATCCTGCCGATGAGACCAATAGTTTCTTAGTCGGTGGCATACTGTCTATTGCTGATATTTCATTTGTCTGTGACTTTGCTCAGTTTTTGCGTGAGGGGCATTACGAAAAAAGCTTGCAGGCTCAGGGCTATGGGTTGATTAGTCGAGGTGGGTTGCAACAGTACCCACGCACCTACAAGCACCTACTTAGTATGAGTACTCGGCCAGAGTTTGCGCAAATTATGGGCAGCTATTTGGACTGGTATCGTTCACCTAAATAAAGCTGTCGCGTACCAACTAAAGCGTCGGGTCTTGAATGCTAATGGCTACATCGGAACAGCCTGTGAATAACGACTTGATTAGTAGAAGATTAGAAAGCCATTAACTAAAGCCATTAACTAAAGGATTTAACTATGCTCAATCAACAGGTACTCATAGACAGCTTGCCTACAGGCAAACTTAGCGCAGACAACTATCGTTTGGAAGAGTCGGCCATGCCGGCGATCGGAGCAGGCCAAGTGCTAGTTAAAACAACCGCGTTTGCCATTACTGCAGGTACTCGTGCCGGTCTTCAGGGCAGCGCAAGTTACGCTGGTGCGCCGGAAGCGGGTCGGGTGATGAACGGTACTGGCGTAGGTGAAGTGGTGGAATCCAATTCATCTGAGTTTACTGTTGGCGACAAGGTAACAGCCGCTACCGGGTGGCAGGGTTATTCTGCACAAGACGCAAGCGCGTTGACCAAAATTGATCCCACCCATGATCCAATCCATTACCTAGGGCCGTTGGGTATCAATGGACTAACAGCTTACTTTGGCCTTAATGAAGTAGGCCAGGCTAAATCTGGAGAGACGGTTATGGTTTCAGCCGCTGCTGGTTCGGTTGGGCATATGGTGGGTCAAATGGCACGTATAGCGGGTTGTCATACTGTTGGCGTGTGCGGTAGTGAAGAGAAAGGTCGTATTCTCACAGAGCAGCTAGGATTTGGCGCGGTAGTGAATTACAAAGATGCCAACTATCGCCAGAGCCTAAAAGAAGCTACACCTAATGGTGTTGACGTTTACTTCGATAACACCGGTGGCATGATTTTAGGCTCAGCGTTATTTCGTATGAACGTAGCTGGGCGTATTAGTTGCTGTGGTGTGGTTTCGCAATACGACACTAGTACTCCTGAGCCAGGCCCGCGAGGTATTCCAGGGTTGCTGGTAAATAACCGTATAACAATGCGCGGATTTTTGGTCTTCGATTTTGCAAGCCAGTACGCTATGGCTCGTGAGCAAATTCACACGTGGCTGCAAAGCGGTGAAATGATCAGCTTGACTGATGAAGTAGACGGTTTAGCGGCTGCGCCAGAGGCCTTTGTAGACTTGTTGTCTGGCGGCAACGTGGGCACAAGGATTGTCAAGCTATGAGGCATATTTTAGTTAGTCCTTTGACGTTAAAACTGCTGATTTCTTCTTTCGTCTTTCTACTACCGTTAGGTTTGCAGGCAAAAGAGAGTGGTGCAGATGCGGCGCAGATGATTGCCAGCTGCCATGAACTGGTTTTAGATTATGCTTCCTATCGGGATCAGGAAGATGCCGACAAATTTGCCGGGCTGTTCACGGCTGATGGTGCGCTAACTGTCCTAGACCAAACCTTTGTAGGTCATAAGGCCATCGCTGCGCGCTTAGCAAACAAAGGCGGGCCAATCTTGCGGCATATGATGACCAATATTCGTATTACGCCAGTTGATGAAACCTACGCTACTGGCGTCAGCTACGCCCTAATCTATGGTGGTGCTAGGAGTGCTGGGCCGATTATGGTTGCCAATTTTACCGCCATGGGTGAGTACTATGATGTGTACCAATACTCAGCTGATGGGTGTCGTTTCAGCGAAAGAAAATTTGTTGCAACTTTTCTCCCAGCTCCAGCCAATAAGCCTAAGTGAGCTAATCTTTGCATCCAATTGATTTTGTAGTTGTCTTATTGGTGATGCTGGCCGTGACCTATGTGGGTCACAAGCTCAGCGGCAACATAAGAGACCGTAAAGGTTTTTTTCAAGCCGATGGCTCGATGCCGTGGTGGGCTGTATCAGCAAGTATTATTGCTACGGTAGTCAGCAGCGTAACTTTTATCTCCGTACCCGCTGCGGTTTTCGCCGATGGCGGTAACCTCACCTATTTCCAAGTTATTCTTGGGTTAGCTGCAGGCAAAATAGTTGTGGCGCGTTTGTTGGCGCGACCGTTTTATGAGAGCCAAGGTGTGGCTACGAGCTATGAATACATCGCACACCGTATAGACCCTGCGACTGGCGAGTTTTCTATGTACCTTGGTCTGCTCCTTAATGTGATCAACTCGGGTGTCAAACTTCTGACTGCGGGTTTGGTATTAGATGTTATTAGTGGTTGGGGGCTGGCGCCTTGTGCTTTGTTCGTAATGGTGGTGAGTGTACTTTGGGGTTCGCTGGCAGGGATTAAGACGGTTATCTGGACAGATTTTTTGCTGTTTGGCTTGTTTGCCCTCGGTGCGGGTTTTGCATTGATTTACGTGCTCCTGGGTCTAGAGCGTACTCTGCCAGAGACTTTTATCTGGTTAGACGATCAAGCTAAGTTGGTGCTGTTCGATTTTGATACCGATCCGGGTAAGCGTTATACCATTTGGGCGGGTGTTATTGGTGCGATTGGATTAAGTATTGCTCAAGGTAGTACCCAGGGTACTTGGCAGCGCGTTAAAGCATGCCGTAGCGTAGGCGATGCACAGAAAGCCCTTAATTTTGCCGCGCTCTTTTATGTCATGCACTTGATCATTTTAGGCGTCGGCCTGGCCTTGGTAGCATTTTATGGCGAGAAAGGTTTACCTGACGATGTGGCATTAGAGCTGACAACGTCACCTGACAGAATATTTCCTCACTTTATTGCCACGGAACTTCCTGTGGGTATATCCGGTATTTTTATTGCCGCAATATTTGCCGCCGCTATTTCAACTTTAGATTCGGCGCTGGCAGAAAGCTCTGACCTAACGGTTAACCACATCTACTCGCGCTGGCGGCCTGCGCAAACGGAGGCTCACTATCTAAAAGCCTGCAGATTTTTCATGCTGGTTTGGGGGTTAATCTTCTTTGCACTGGCGTTGTTCTTTGGTAATTATTCCGCTGAAGGTTTGTTGGATTTAACCTTTAAACTGCCGAATTACGTATACGGTGCGATATTTGGCAGCATTATTTTGGCGCGCATGGGTATCGGTACGTTCCCAACTATTATCTTGGGTTTTATTTTAGCCTGTCTATTAGTTGTTTGGATGTCCAGCGCAGGTATCGCCTTCTTCTACTGGTGTCCCGTTTCAGGTCTCTCCATGGTCGCATTGGTTTGGGCCTTAAATCCTAAGGTTCCAGAATGGCGCGGTGTCGTGCAGTAACTGAGCCTTTCCAAGCCCTTGGCTTACGTTGCTCGAAATTTGTGGACCTGCGCGAGTTTTCACTTTGATCTCTCCTACGCTGGATATTACTTGAACGTTCGTTGTTTATTCTTTGCTTGTTTGTACTGTGGCGACTTTCACTGCGGCGCTGGTTAGATCTTTGTGAACGATGATCTGCATGCTCGTTGTGTCTTCGATTGTGAGAGCGATATTGGTTGCGCGGTGTATGGTCTATGAACCCTCTATAGCGATTATTGTGATGTTTTTCGTGCTGCCGATGGCTTTGCTGGTGGTTTTCAACACGGCTTTGAATATGGTTTTGACGGTAGCTGTGGCGAGGTGTGCGAAAGCTTTTTCGATGATGACGATAGTGATTAGGACTATAGCGGTCCCGTTTTTGGATGTGGCCGTTGCGCCATGACAGAGTAAAGGCAGGTCCATGCCAGCCTCGAGTTGTATGATGATAACGGTGCGACGTGCTGTAGTGACGGTAATAGACTGGCGCTGGTCTGGTGTGGTAACGCATAGCTCGCCGATTAGGGGTGGCTGCGGTTCGATAAACTACTACTTGTCTAGGGCTGTAGTCTGGCACATAGATTACTTGCGGATCTCTCGGGCGGATCATAAGTGTATCTTCTGCAACATCGACTACTTGATAATCGTCGTCGCGTAAGAATCCGGTATCTGCGGCAAGTTTTCTATAGTCTTGGATGGCGGTCAGCAACTCACTTTGCTGCAAAACTGTTGCCTGACCTAGTGCACGGGTCCAGTTTAGGTCTGCATTCATTTTCTCTAATACATCTGGGTAGTGTGCCAGTGCTTCAATGGCGCTAGTGGAATCTAGCTCTTGTTGTTTTCGATCATTGCTGACTTGTGCAGCCGGAACCTTGGTATCTTTGATCTCGCGCACCGCTAAAATAATGCCAACAATATCGGTTGCTGCGGGTAATACAATGGCAATGAGATCATCTGGATATAATGCTATCGGCGCAACTAAAGTCTCTAGCGCAGCTTGGTTTAGGAGTTGTGAGCCGTCACTTTTTGTAGCGGTGTTGGCAGTATTGCCGCGCCCCTGAGCCGGCATACAGACCAAGCTCAATAGCAGGGCTAAGGTTAGAGTTAGGTTGGATCTTGCAGCGATACTTTTCTGCAACGCAGAAAACAACTGCTGTTCACCTGAATTGCTATTGATTTGATTCGGCTGGAAAAACATAAGACCCCCTAATGCAGAAGCTTTGAGTAAATGCTCATTGCTCTTTATATGCTGTTGGAGTCTAAGTTAGGCCCATGTAACTGAACCCAACCTTAACGTCTAATATTTACTTCAGCGCAATACTCCAACTGAAGAGAATTATACTAAGAGCAGCAATACCTAATTTTTGCTGCAGTGCCGGACCCATGCTTTGAAAGTTCAGTGGGGCAACGAAGTACCCGGCTAAAGCGCCAAAAGCAAAGCCAAATACATGGGCGCCAATGTCTACCCGTTCGCCTCCGAATCCCATATAGGCCAGCATGCAAAGTGCCGCGAATACAGGTGCTAGCGCCCGGCGCCAATCCTGATGTTGAAAAGCTCCTCGGCGCCAAAGTACGGTGGGTGCTAGGCCCAATGCTGCGAAGGAAGCGGTAGATGCACCAAGTGAACGAAAGTTATCGGCATGCATCAGAGCGTTGGTGTAATTGGCGGCCATACTAGCCAGAACAATGACTAACCAAGCGCAGCCGGAGCCCAAATACCGCGCGGCAAAGAGACCAAATAAGCTACCAAATACCGTGTTGCTCAAAATGTGGCTGAGATCCGCGTGGAGGGTTAGCGCAGTGACAATTCGCCACACTTCACCCTGTGCGATGAGGCCCGCGTCTAAAATGCCGGCTTCACGCAGGCTGCCCGTGGTGAATTGGGCCAAGTTAGGTACCGACCAAATAACCACTAAAAATCCTATGACACCCCACCAACCGCTATCCACCGTGGGCAGTTCCACTGGCTTCACTATTGGTTTGGAGTTTTCCGCCCAGAATTCTACAAGTTGCTGATGCCCATGTTGCTGATTATGGTGTTCAACCAGAAGCGACCATGGGCCAGGAGGCACGGTTTGGGGTCGATGAACACGGTACTCTATATCCACTGCAGCCAAGACAAGGGCAGCTTCCTGAATTTGGCTTTGGCGATCAGACCGGTAAATCTCTACCCAAGGTGGCTGGGTTGAAAACTTGTCTTCCATTTTGAAAAACGACTCATGTAATGCGAGGCTCCAGACTCTACCAGTCTGAGTAAAATTGCTACGGCAAAAAGAGCAAGGTGCAGAATCTGCAGGCTAACTTGGAGGAACCTGAGATTTACTCAGAAGTTCCAAGGTTTGTGCTAATTGATTCCTTTTAAAAAAGGCTTCTTCTTTTTTGCTTTGGGACTCATTTCTGGGGCCAAATCTTGTACCTTCTGATAGAGGAAATCTGTAAGGCTTTGGCGTGTTTCAAACGTAGCGAGCTGCTGCCAGTCCAATGGGTCACCAACTTCTGCTTTGACCTCTTTACCGAACTGCTTTAACGCCTCGTTGAGTAATAGTGCCATACGCAATGGTTCAGCTATGTGCGAGGCGAGATGAAAGCGGCGACTATTGCGACCATGAAAAAATACGGGCACCACTGTAGCTTGGGCGTCGCGAATAAGTTTTGCTGCGAAGGTTGTCCAAGGTGCATCCACTACCTCGCCAAAGCCTCGTTTGTTTGCGGTAGAGACAAAACCTGATGGGAAAATAATAATTGGAATGTCTTGGGCTAAGCATTCTTGAGCAACCTTCTTAGCATTGATGTTGTTTTTCAGCGCGGCCTTGGTGGGTTTGAAGTCTATTGGCAAAAAGTAAGGCGCAAGGTCACGGTCTTGGCAGAGTACCGCATGAATCAGAATTCTGAACTCGCCGCGCGCTTTAATAGCCATGTCGCAAAGAGTCATACCGTCTATAACGCCAAACGGATGGTTCGCAACAAATACCAATGGTCCGGTTTTGGGGATTGCCTCTAGTTTGCTCTCATCATAGCTGGGTTGAATGCCCGTAGCGGCAAAGGCCTCCTGAAAAAAGTCCTCAATGGCGAAGGGGCCTTCCTTGAGCTTGCGATAAACAGACTCTATTTTGCGTCGGCCAAACATCACCTCTGTAGAGGCAATGAAGTGTTTTACTAACCAGGGATCGTCGGGTTGGGCGTAAGAAATAGTTGGATGTTCTCGGACGTATTCTTCAAAACGCGGATCAAGTTGTGGTAGTGCCATGGATTTTACTGCCAATTCAAAGTGGTCGATATCGCATCTCTCGCTGGACGGATGTTAATACCATTTTGCACTCTGCGGCGAGTACTATTGGCACTTTTGGCAAAACTTTTGGGGGCAAGTTTGGTGCCTTAAAACGCCTAGTATTGGCAAAATTGCGTACCAATAGTCTAGGTCTATGTCTTAGTCGTACTACGGGTCGTGATTAGGGGTTGCAATCGCATGCATAAACGCCAATATATACGCTGCAGATGGTCATTCCTTAGCGAATAATTAGTTGCCATCGAAAATTTATCCACTGTCATTTGAGGTTATAAACATGGATCAAAGAACAATGCGCCAAGCATCAGTAGCTGGGCTTTCTGCTCTTGAAACGAACAAGGTATTGAAGAATACCTACCTTCTACTCTCTGCCACCTTAGGCTTTAGTGCAGTAATGGCGATGATGGCCATGGTTATGAACGTGCCTACCGGTGCTTATCTAATTTGTATGATCGCATCCATGGTCTTAGGCATATTTGTGCTACCAAAAACCGCAAATTCTGCAGCCGGTTTAGGTGTGATTTTCTTGGTTACGGGTCTACTTGGGTTTGGCATTGGCCCAGTTATCAGCTTGTATCTCTCAATGGCTAAAGGTCCCGCTATTGTCGCGACTGCCCTTGGTGGTACCGCAACAATCTTCCTAGGGCTTAGCGCCTATGCCACTATGAGCAAGCGTGATTTCAGCTTTATGGGTGGTTTTGTGGCCATCGGCATGATGGTTGTCATCGTTGGCATGATCGCTAATATCTTCCTGCAAATCCCTCTTGCTTCATTAGGAATTTCAGCAGCTATAATTATGCTAATGAGCTGCCTGATTTTGATGCAAACCGGTGCCATTATTCGCGGTGGTGAGACCAACTATATTATGGCGACCTACGGGCTATATCTGAGCATCTTCAATATCTTTATTAGTTTGCTGCAGATTCTGGGCATCTTTGGTGGTGACGACTAGCTGCCATTGGCTGAACTGGTTGTGCCAGTATGTTGAATTCAAACCCGGCCACCGCGCCGGGTTTATTTTGGGGGTTATAAAATGGATTGGATGCAAATAGGCGCGCTTTTTGCCATGGGTTTGATGGCTTTTGCTATATGGCCAATGGTTAAACGCTGGCGCGAGAATCCGGTTGAAGCCCAAGAGGGCGATTGGTCCACCGCGATATTTATATTAGGTTTAGTCGCGTTGTTTGTGTTGCTGTTGATTTGGTCGGTGCAATAACTCTGGGTTAGATGCATCAAGCGCGAGGCCTAAGCTGCTATCTCAATAGCTACCGCCCGGTGAGCGTGGCATAGACCTTTGTCAGTTGATCGGGCAAATCTTCCATATCCTCAATAATCATATACCGTTCGTCAGGGCACATGCGCTTGAGATAGTCGTGGCCTGATTTGTCCACGGTGATGCAAAACGTTTCTATACCCTTTTGCTGCGCCTCTACCAAAGACTTCGCGGTGTCTTCTACTCCATAGTCGTGATTGCCGCGTTCTGGGCCGTAGTCACAATCCTGAGGAAAACCATCACTGATCATAATCAGTACCTTCATAGCGTGACCTGAGGCCATAAGTTTGTGGCTGGCATGGCGTATTGCAGGTCCCATGCGTGTGGAGCCTTTAGGCTGCATTGCCGCAATACTTTGGAGGGTTTTTTGCGAAAAATTATCCTCCGGTTCTTTAGCGACAAATATTTCTACATTGTCTTTGCTGTAACCAGAAAATCCATAAATACCGTAACTGTCGCCAAGTGCATCTAAGGATGCCGCCATAACCACCATAGCATCGCGTTCTAGGTCTATAATTTTGCGCGGGATCTCTGCGGGTTCTTCCTCCACTTCTGGCGCTAGGGCAGAGTACCAACCGGCTCGTAAATCTACTTCGGCCTCCTCATCATAGTTAGACCAGTCCGTGGGCTCAGGTGGATGAATTGGGTCATCTGTGGATGCAGACTGGTCCACTAAAAATACTGCGCAGACATCTCGCTGAACCCGTTCTTTGCGTGAATAGTACCGCTCGTCTGGGCTATGCCCGGCACGCAAATCCTGCCTTGCTTCAATAATTGCGGTGAGATCTAGCTCGTCGCCGTCTTGTACTCTGCGTACTCGCTCTAACCCTGTGGGTCTAATTTGTTCAAGCTGACGTTGCACCATGGGCTGATAATCGCGGATGACCCGTTTGAGGTGATCTATGTCCTCAGCAGACTCAGATACTAGCTCTTCTTCAAAAACCCGGCACCATGCGCGGACATAGCGTCGGTTTAGATGATCCCATTCGTCATAACGGTAGCTGCGCGCGCCGCTGCGATCCTGGCCCAAGGCGTGTTGTACCGATGACTTCTCCATATCTACCCTACGTTTGAGAGCGTCGCGGTCGTCTTTGAGTGCTTCAATATCAAGCCCGGCTTCGCGCTGAGAGCCCTCGCCGCCTTCGCCTTGTACAGCCTCGGTTTCTTGACCTGTAGGTATTTCATTGGCGGCAGATTGAGCTGCCATCTCTTCGTTGATTTCCTCCAAATCTTCTTCCCAATCTTCTATGCGCTGTTCGCGATTAAGCCAGTCGACTAAGGATTCGTCTTTTTGTTGGTAGGGTAGACTTGGCGGTAATGGGTATTCTGCCGCCACTAGGTCGTAAGTTTGGCAAAGACAAGCCACGCTGTCGTAAACGCTCAGATTCGGCGCAGACTGTTCGTGTAATGCCAAATATAACGCCTGCCAACCGGGTCCAGAATTGATTTCCTGGCTAAAGTCGGCGCCTCTAAGCCACTCTAAGCCTTGGCCTAAAAGGTCAGTATCGCTGGGTTCATAGTCAAGTAAATAGGCTTGATGAGTGTTGAGGTGTCTCTTTAAACCAGGATATGTGTCGAGCATATATGCCTGAATACGCGCTTGCTCTAGCAGCAGAAATAATCGCTCCGCAATGTTTGGTTGCGTAAATGCGTCAAACAATAATCTATAGTCGCCGGTTCTCGGGCTAATATCCTTAGCCGGTTCATATCTTGCTGCCAGAGCAGGTACCTGTTCTAGCGCCTGAGCCATACGAAACTTGAGTGTGCCGCATTCGCGTAAACCCAATTGTTCCATAACTAATACGCGATACCCTGCAGGTGTTGCGGTTGCGAGTTCTTCGGGAAGAAACAGAGTGTCGTGACTTTGCCCCATAGCACCCATATCTAGGTTCAGGCGTGGATTAAGCTGGAACTCTTCGGTGCCACGGATATGCAGATAGCGCCCAGCAATGCCTTCTGTAAAAAGGGTTAGTGCGCTCTCAACATCTGCTAAGTGGATTTGCATTTACGGCAGAATAATATCGACAATATCTGCGACAGCCTGCTGGACACTGGCGTCATCAGAGATGGCACTGATGATTGCTGCTTGAGCGGCTCTCCGCGGCTCAATACCCCCGGCAATGAGTTCGCCGGTATAAATCAAAAGCCGTGTACTCACGCCTTCTTCAAAACCATGTTGCTTGAGATTGCGTACGCGTTGACCAATAGTTGCTAAACGCTCAGCTTGGCTCTCATCTACGCCTGACTCGTGGGCGATAATGCGGCACTCTACCTCTACATCAGGATAGTCGAACTCGAGGCTGACAAAACGCTGGCGAGTACTGGGTTTTAGGTCTTTAAGTACACTTTGATAACCAGGGTTATAGGAAATCACCAAGAGAAATTCATCGTGGGCTTGAATCAGTTCGCCAGTTTTGTCGATGGGCAGAATGCGCCGGTGGTCGGTGAGGGAGTGAATGAGCACAGTGGTGTCTTTTCGTGCTTCGACAATTTCGTCGAGATAGCATATCGAACCACTGCGCACGGCCCGTGTTAAAGGGCCATCTGACCAAATGGTTTCATCGCCTTTTAGTAAGTAACGTCCGACCATATCGGTAGCGGTTAAATCTTCATGACACGAAACGGTGATCAACGGTGTATCAGACTGCGCAGCTACGGGCTTTTCGTTATTCAATAACCAGGTCATATGCTCTACAAAGCGAGTTTTGCCACAACCCGTTGGACCCTTTAGAAGAATGGGTAATCTAGCTGAGTAAGCAGCGCGGAACACCTCTACTTCATCGGTGAGCGGTAAATAGTAGGGTCGGGACTGTGCCACTGTTGTTTGATCATCGCCAAGGTCTGTTGCTGTCATAAGTTCGCAAGCTCTGTATGTAAAAGGCATTGCTGCCCGTGTGTTTATCGTTTTCTCGTTCCTAGCTCTGGCAACTTTGAAAGTTAGAACTCTCTAACCCTCTAGTTAGACAGATACATTGCCTCAACAGATGTCAAAAAAACGTCGCTTTGTGTCCTCTTGGCGAATAACTATAGCGAAAAAGTTCTGGCCTTTGGCCACTGGGCCAAGCTAATTTGTCCCAAGAACTCGCCCTCAATTCTGCGCAGCTGATGTCCATCCTGTCTGAGTAGCTTGGTGGGATCACTATTTTTAGTATAGGGAGCAGTCAGTGCCGGAAACCGATGAAATGCTTGATGCCACAACAGCGCTGATACCACCGCTGCTTACAGCTTTAGATGCTTTGTCCTACGCTGGCAGGCATATGCACCCACCCAATATTAAGGTGGTAGTTGGCGCAATCGAGTCCTACCAACAGCCTTTAGAATTCGGGTTAGAAGTCTTTACCAATGTTCCATGGCCCGAAGATTTAGCAGACTTTGCAGCGCACGCGAAAAGTAGTGCCACATTAGCGTTGAAGGCTTTTGCCGGATTTACTACTGCAGCCCAAGACCCAGACCCTGCGATGGGCGCATATAGAGCCATGGGCCTTAGTACCAAAGCTATTGAGGCAGCTTATCCACTGTCTTATATGTTGCCCCCAGTGAGTCGCTATTTTCTGGAGCCCAGCCATAGAGATAATCAGCCTTTGCTGGAAGCGTTGGGCAAGAGCGATGTACAAATGCCCAATGTTGGAGTGATGCACGCCGATAATGCCAGCCAAGAGCGGGGCGGTTTTTCAGTTTATGTCCCCGAGTACTATGCTGGAGAAGAAGTACCCTTGGTGGTGGCCTTACACGGTGGCAGCGGTCACGGTAGGCAATTTTTATGGTCCTGGCTGCGCGCAGCGCGGACACATAATTGTATTGTCATTAGTCCTACCTCGGCAGATAGAACCTGGTCCCTAATGAATCCTGAGCAAGACAGCGATAGATTGGCTGAGCTCGTCGCTTATGCCTGTGAAAATTGGCAAATTGATGAAACCAAGATATTGCTGGCAGGAATGTCCGATGGTGGCACCTTTAGTTATGTCAGCGGGTTAACAGAAGACTCCCCTTTCACGCATTTAGCGCCATGTGCAGCATCTTTTCACCCAATGCTTTTAGAAGTGTTAGATGAACAACGTATTCAGGAATTGCCCGTTTATCTGACACATGGTGCGTTGGACTGGATGTTCTCGGTAGAGGTGGCACGAACTGCGCAAAATGCCTTAACGATTGCGGGTGCGAGAGTAGTTTATCGAGAGTTGGCAGATCTCTCTCATACATACCCTTTAGAGGAGAGTGCCGAAATATTGCGCTGGCTGAAAGGCGAGGGGCCAGTACATGAGTGACATTGAAATAGTCGGCTATCAGCGCAAATATGCCAGTGATTTTGCTCGGTTGAATTATCAATGGATTACGGAGTTTTTTCATATAGAGCCGGAAGACAATGCCGCGCTAGACCACCCCGAGGCTTATGCCATAGATAAGGGGGGAGAAATTTTCTTTATTCTTGATCATTCAAGCGGCGGGGAAGAGGTGATTGGTACTGCTGCCATGGTGCCCAAGGGCGATGCTGTGCAGGCAACGGCGAATAGCGGAACAGACAATCCACGCTTTCAGGTCTATGAGCTGGCTAAGATGGCTGTACTGCCTAGTCGTCAAGGCGAGGGGCTTGGTAAGCGGTTGCTCGAGCACTGTATTGATTTTGCGCGGGAGCGTGGTGGCAAGCAGATTGTTCTGACCACAAACGACATACTTAAACCTGCGTTAGCGGTATATCACCGACTGGGTTTTGTTGACTTGCCGGTGAACCCAGATGAGCGTTATGCGCGCGGGAATTTGGCTATGACATTAGATTTGCATAATTAGCCACGTATTTGGAACGCTTTCTATTGAGCCGAAAGCTACGAAAAAGAGGAAGGTGAAAAAAAGAAAGTGGAAAAACATAAAGGTAGAAAAACCAGAAGATAAGAATGAAAGCAGTAGGGCGAACAATAATAATAAGGAGCTTATTGAACGACAAGTAATTGATTGCAGGTGAAGGAGACAGTAAATGACAGCCAACAAATTTGATCCATTAAAGGACATTCAAGAACTTATAGACAGCGCGGTGAATGCCACGGGTGAAGACCTTGATCTGTCAATGGCGCCGCCGTTTGTTCGGGGCATGGATCTCACCGGGTTGCTCTTCACCGAAGTCGCAGTTGGTGCCTTTGATATGGTGTGGACGGTAGAAGCGCACCTCACCCACTACGATGAAATGGTTCAGGGTGGTGTGGTCAATGTTATTGCCGATACAGGTCAGTCTTTTGCCTATGCTACAACCAGTACTGAACCAGAGATGTTTTCCACAGCTGAGTTTACTACTCGGTTTTTCCGACCAATGAAAACGGGTGATGTCATTGATGTTCGTAGTCGAGTGGTAAATAGGTCGCGCCGGTTAGGGGTTGTTGAAACGCGCTTTACCAATCAAGCAACTGATAAGTTGTGCGCTATCGTCACCGGTTCTTGGATGGTGGTTGATCGTGATTTTGGCAATATTGAGAACAGCTAGAGAAATGACTATCCGCCTTTATTGAGTTCACTCGCCGCTTTGTATGCTGGCCGTTGATACTGTGTATTAGCGTACTCTTGCAGTGTGCTATCCAGCTCAAATCCGTAGTTTGTAGCCCACTGTAAAATACTGGTGAGCATCAGGTCCGCGCCGGTAAAGTGATTGCCAACTAGGTAATCTCTCTCTCTTAAGTGCTCTGCGGCAACGGCCACTTGTTTGTTAAAACCTGCAATGGCTGCATCGATAGCGGTAGGTGCTTCCCCATATAAGTGACTTAAGTCTTGATGCTTGCGCATGACATAGAGCGTGTGTGCGTCTAATTCCATCTGAATAAATGATAGCCATTGGTTGTAGCGCGCACGGTCGTGACTGCCGTGCACAGGTATCACAGTGCCTGGTTCAGCGTAGGTGTCCGCCAGATAAGTGATAATGGCCGCACCCTCGGAAAGTACAAGGTCGTTATCAACTAATACAGGGACTTTGCCCTTTGGGTTTAATTGCAGAAAATCCTTTGTATGGGTTTCGCCGGTGCGTGGCCCAATGAGCTTGGCTGAATAATCTAATCCCAGTTCGTGACACATCCAATGGGCGTGCATAGTGCGTGAAGTTGTGCCACCCCAAATGGTTAACATGTATTCCCCCGAGATTTCTTGAAAATTAACTGTAATGCGATTAGTACCGAGTTTATCCATTCGGCGCAAGGATTCTTCTCGCTACCATTTTGCTAGACTGGTTTTTTTGAGGCTGCCATTAAGGGGAATATATGAGTCTTGTAGTTTGGTCGTGGGTATTTCTTGCTCTATATATAGGCATGATGCTTGTTTTCGGCATTATCGGACAGCGTAAGGTTTCAAGTGGTGATGATTTCGCCACAGCTCGCAGTAGTTACGGACCACTCTTTTTGGCCTTCGCGTTTGCAGCAACCACGGCAAGTGGTGCCACCTTCGTTGGTTTTCCGGGCATTGGCTATGATGCTGGTATGTCAGTCATGTGGTCGGTCTTTCTCTATCCAATGGGTGTTTATGTTGGTGTTTTGTTATGCCTGCATTTGGTCAGTAACTCCGGTCATGCTTTTGGCACTCGCTCTATTCCTGAATATTTGGGTATTCGCTATCAATCCGATGCCATTCGTATTTTGGTTTCGTTGTTCTCCTTGTCGCTATTCTTCTATCTAGCAGGGCAGTTGGTGTCGGGCATCATAATGTTTGAGGTGATGCTGGGATTGTCGCCTATGGTTGCGCTCATTATTACGTCTATTGTTTTGCTAGTGTATGTGGTCATGGGGGGCGCTCATGCGGACATCCTCACCGACGGCGTACAGGGCTTTATCATGGTGTTGGTGGGACTATTAGTGACTGCAATGTTTGTCACCGGTTATGGCAGTGAAGGTGGCTTCAGCGGCATGATTGAAAGTCTGCGAAGTCAGGACGAAAATCTGATCAAACCGCTCAACCCAGAGAATGTGCTTTACCATTCTTGGTGGTCGGTTGCTGCAATTTTCCTCGCCCACGTACCGCTGGGTATGTTGCCCCATATTGGCAATAAGCTGTGGGCGCTAAAAGAGCCTACACAACGCAGCCGGTTTATTCGTCTTGCCTTTAGTTTTGGGCTCATTCTTGGCATGTTGGGTCTGGGCGGCATTATGGCCAGAGCAATATTAGGTGAGGGAGTGAACGGTAATCAGGCCCTTATAATGCTGTTCATTGAACTATTCCCCAGTTGGTTAGCTGCATTGCTAGGTGTGGGTATTCTTGCCGCTGTGATGTCTACTGCAGATGGCCTAGTAGTTTCCTCTTCGCAAATTGTAGCTAATGATATTTACCGTCTGAGTTTTGTGCCAAGGTTTCGCAGCACTCTGAGTGAAGAAGAGGTAGAGCGCCGAGTACTTAACGTGAGCCGTATCAGTACTGTTGTGATTATGATTTTGTGCACCATTCTGGCTTGGAACATGTTGGATATGAATGTCACGATTATTGTCTGGATTGGCAGTGGCTGCATGATGGCGGCCTTTGCTGGGCCACTTATTTTGGGTTCTGTGTGGCCTGGGGTGACGAAGTACGGTGCCTTTGCCGGTCTAATTTCTGGGGGCTTAACATTTATATTAGTCTTTAACCGCGCCATAGATCCTGCGTGGTTTGCACCAGGTATGCTGCAAAATGCAGTGCAGTGGTTGGTTATAGAATCACCAAACCCTTGGTCCTGTGCGGCGATGGGTGAATTGGTGTCGGTAACCTTCACCGTTGTGGTGTCTAAACTGACTAAACCATTACCCCAAGAGCATGTCCAAGAGTTGTTCTCACCGAAGAGTAATAGCGCATAAAGCGGCTGCCTAAACTGGGCAGTTGCAGTTGACTGCCCAGCTTGGCGTATCCAATGGCCTGTCAGTAGCAGGCTAATGCTTTACTTTTGCTGCCGACAGCTGAATATCAGCTATTCGACCTGTTGCGCTCGTGACGAATAAATAGAACCCCGCCCAGCAATGACCAAATCAAAATGGTCATCCATTCCTCTGGCCATGACAGTGCGCTAGCACTCCATGGAAAGAAGGCAGATAACAGTCCCAAAGCCATTATGACGCCACCGTAGCCGACCAAGTTAGGGTGGCTAACTTTGAATGGGCGCGGCATATCTGGCTCTGTTTTACGCAGTACTAAGAATGAAATTGCGACAAATACGAACGCCACAGTAACGGCAAAACTGCCACTGTTAACCAACCAAACTAAGATTGTACGACCAAACAGTGGTGCGACCATTGTGAGCGCGCCTATAGCCAAAATACCGACGTATGGAGTTTTGTGTTTGGGGTGTATCTTGGCAAAAATTTTCGGTACATGACCGGATTCGGCAAGGGCAAAGAGCACCCGGGATGCGCCCACTATAAAAGCATTCCAACTGGTCAAAATGCCGCCAATACCACCGAGCACCAGTAAACCGCCAGCCCAGGATCCACTCCAAAGGGATGTTGCCGCATCTGCAGTGGCCATTTTAGCGGTGGAAAGGGCTTGGGTTGTAAGGCCAAAGCCTACCGCCATGGCAATTAGGATGTACCAAGCCACCGCGCAAGCTACGGAGAACACGAGCAGTCGGCCGATTTTATTGGGTGGTAGGTCAATTTCTTCTGCGGACTGGGGAATGACGTCAAAACCCACCAGCATGGAGGGCACCATAATCAGCACTATTAGTATGCCGCTTACTGGTGTGGCTATCCAAGGTTGGGCGTTGTTGATGTCGCCGAAGGCTATGGCGCCAGTCACAAGCAATATACCGGTGCCAATAATCACAATGGTGACCACGGCTTGCAGCATGGCCGCTGTACGGATACCCAAATAGTTGACCCAAGTGACTAACGCTGTGGCAGCAATGCCGATGAGGATAAAGCCTAGGTCTACATCGCTACCGAGTACATTCCATAACGTACCCAGACGAATGTCTGGATATAAATATTCTACCGCCGAGGGTAAAGCGACGGCTTCAAACATACATACGTTTACATATGAAAAGAGCAGGGCCCATGTGCAGACAAATGACCAACGCGAACCTAGGGCGCGTTCAGTGTAAATATGCTCGCCGCCAGCTTTGGGCATGGCAGAAGCTAATTCGCTATAGGTTAAACCGATTAAAGTCACCGCTAATCCGCCCACGGCGAAGGCGATAAGTGTGCCAACGGTACCTGCGGCAGTGAGCCATACACCGGTTAATAGCACCCAGCTCCAGCCGATCATTGCGCCAAATGCCAGTGCTATGACCTCTGGTGTCTTGAGTACCTTTGCAAATCTAGTTGAATCAGTCATACCCGCCTCCCATGCGATGTATAATCATTCTAACCTTATCGGCGGCATGATTAGGGCATCATTACCAATTCTATTCGCGGACACCAACCCGTAGAGCAAAGTGAACAATAAGTTAGATAATAGTGCCGGTTAAACAAGTTTATTTTGATGGGCTTGCTACAATTAGGATTGTTTGTGAAATCTATTGCTGGAGAGCAAGTTGTCAAAACATCTTGAGTTTCGTCATCGTCATAAGACCTTTGATCTGTATTTGACCGATGATGGGGCCATTGAGTTATACCTAGACAATTGTTTACGTAAGCGCCGAGACAAAGGTGAGGCTGAGCCGCAATATGTTTGGACCAATGTTGAGTTGGAATGGGAAGAGCATCACTATATTGAAGTGCGTTATTGGGCATCTTCAGGTGTGCTAAAAATTACTGTAAACGGCGATCCCATAGTGGATACAAAGTTATAAGCCACGCTCGCGACGTAAAACACAAACTACTCATTTAGCGGTGGGTGTAATAGATAAGCTTTGAGTAAGAGACGCAGCCAATGCCCGGTGAACCTAAAAACAATAATCTACGTGCCTTTGCAAAGGATGGGTATTTTGTAGCTCGTAATTTTCTCTCTGAAACTCAGCGTCAGGGTCTGCAGGCATCTATCCAAGGGGATCTTGCGCCGCTGGTAGGGCCTGCCGAGTTAGAGGCGGACGTCGGCTATCCCGGCGCACCCGGTGATCGCTCTGCGGAAGGAGGTTCAACTCCTAGACGTCTACTGCATGCCTACGCACGTTCGGATAAGTTAAGAGCACTAGCGCTAGATACTTCAGCAACCGTGGTTCTGTCTCAGTTGCTTGGCACTGAGCAGGTACAGCTTTCGCAATGCCACCATAATTGTGTGATGACCAAATACCCTGGTTTCAGCAGTGCAACACTTTGGCATCAGGACATAAGGTACTGGTCCTTTGATCGCCCTGAGCTGATTTCTGTTTGGTATGCCCTTGGCGATGAGCTAGAAGAAAATGGTGCCCTTAGTGTGATACCCGGCACGCATTTGGAAAATTTTGGTCGCGGGCGTTTAGACGGAAATCTTTTTTTGCGCCCTGAGCTCGAAGAAAATCAAGCGTTAATCGAGCAGGCTAAGGTGGTGGAGATGGCAGCTGGAGATGCGCTATTTTTTCACTGTCGGCTGTTTCATGCAGCAGGTAGAAACCTTACCCAGCAGGTGAAAATTTCCCCCGTATTTACTTATCATGCCCAGAGTAATCAACCTATACCCGAGACTTCTTCGGACCGGCTACCCAGCATTGCGCTGAGTAAGGTGACATAGAGCAATAATCGCCGTTGCTGACGGTTTGGCGTAAATGCCCGTCTAATTGGAAACACCCATGCAAGAAGATGATACAGACGAAGATGCCTTTTCGGCAGCGATGAAGGACGTAGAGCCTTTGAATCATCCTAGTAGTATTGTGCCGAAATCAGCTTGGCAAGGGCCAAGTCAAACTCACCTATTGCGTCAGCAAGCTGCTGAGGATTTTGCCAAAGTCGAAGACGAAAAGAACATGCTCAGTTTGAGTGAAGTGAAACTGCGTGATCCGCTGGAGGTTTTGGAGTGGAAGCAGGAAGGGGTACAACTTGCGGTATTTAGTAAGCTGCGTAAGGGCGGCTATGCTATTGAGCGTGAGCTTGATCTGCACCATAAGACCGTCAAGGAAGCTCGGGTACTGGTCTATGATCTAATTAACCAAGCAAGTGCAAAAAATTGGCGCTGTGTATTGATTAGTCACGGCAAAGGCCAACGCAGCGAAACACCAGGAAAGCTCAAGAGCTATGTGGCGCACTGGCTAGTACAACACCCGTTGGTGATCGCCTATTGCTCTGCGCAGCGTCAGCGCGGCGGTGTAGGCTCAGTGTACTTGTTGGTGAAAAAGTCAGCGGCTAGTAAAGAAACTAACCGCGAAACTTATGGTCAGAAGAGTGATCTATAACCTAGGCTACTTAGCTTTCGCAAAGATAAGCCTTAAACGCTTGAGCGCCGTAACGCGGCTCGCCATCTGTAATTATCGCGTTAGCCCCCAGTTCCGCAGCTTTATTTCTTGCTAAGACAATAAGCTCTTCTTTGACATTACCCGTGTTTCGGTTGAAGACGACTTTGTCTTTGGTTTGGCTAGAAACATTACCCACTAGCTTGCAGTTTGTTACTTCGTCTTGAGTCGCCTGACGCACTGTACTTCCTGCGTCTGTTAAATTTACGAAGGCGCAGCCGGACAATGTTGCAACGACGATTGTTGTGCAAATAGTCCGCGCGCGGTTAATTTTATTTAAGTTCATATTTTTGCTCTTAGTTAAATAGGCCTTTAGCAGGCGTTGTTTTTGTATTTGGCAAACAATTTGTCTTTAGATGCGACCTTTGTCCAGTTCTAGGATGCCGCGCCCTATGTTGAGTTTGAGTACATCTGTTGCCCCTTCTGCCAGTCGCCAACCTCTTACGCGACGGTACAGTATTGCCAGAGGGTGGTCCTCTACCAAGGCTGTGCCACCAACCAACTGAATTGCTCTATCTACTATTACGCCTACGGCTTCTGTTGCGAAGACTTTTGTCGCTATCGCTTCGTTGACTATATTTTCGCCACTGTCGGCCAATCGCGCTGTGCGGTACAGCATACTCCGCGCAGCAAAGGCCTGTATGCGCAGCTCTGAATAGTGCCAGCGCACTACATCTTTATTGCCCCTTGCTTCGCCGCTTTTATCGGGACTCTTTAAATGCTCGTTTAGCAGATTGAGTACCCAAATCATGTAGCCGCAGGCTTGAGCCGCGAAGAGTAAGCGCACATCACCAATTTGGCGCATAGCCTTAGGCAAACCCTCACCGGGTTCTCCAATGATCTGATTGGCAGGTACTGACACATCAGTAAAACTGAAAGCTGCGTGGTGGGAGCCGTCAAGAGAGACAAACTTGTTTTCAATCTTTACGCCGCGCAGGTGAGTGTCGATGACGATCATAGACGGGCCTCTGCCTTCTATTCGGACTAGTGCGTTAATGAAGTCGGCATCAGCGCCACCGGTTACATAGGACTTCTGACCGTTGATGATGACATTATCGCCGTCAATTACTCCAGCCGTTGGCGTGGCGTCGTCCGGTTCGGTAAAACCAAAACTGCTGCGTTTCTCGCCAGCTATAAGTGGTGCCAAGTGAGAAGTAGCCAAAGGTTCTTGAACTGAGCCTAGTACACCTGGGCTAGGGCCAAAGACACTGTCCATGAAAGGTGGGTTAGCTGCCGCTAAAGTTTCGCGGGCAACGCACAAAGCCAACTGTCCAGCCGCGCTACCGCCGAAGGCCTTGGGCTGAGTCATCGCAAATAATCCTGCAGCTTTTGCTGCGGCTCTGACTTGTTCTCTAGCATTCTCCGCTGGATGGTTGCTGTGAATGAGAAGGTGCTGGGTGGCAAAATTTGCGCAATCCTCGCGCAGTTTGATCAGTTCTGGTGTTAGCAGTTCAGGCATAGCGATGACTCAAAGATTTGGGGCGATAGTGAATACAACAATGATCATCATCATAATGAACATGCCAGCGAAGTTATAAAGAAGTAAAGACTCTCTTTGCGCGTATTGATACAAGAGCGCTTCGAGCTCCTCTGGATCTCTCGTGGCGGCGCTAGAGGTTATGCGATAGCGGGTCACATCACCCTGGCGGGTGGGTATTTTGACAAACAGCTCTGGAGTTGCGTCGAGCCTGCGTGCAACCTCGGCAAAACTAATGCCGGTCTTTTTTGCAATTTGCGTGGGATGTAGGGCTACGCTGCCGGCCTCTAGGAAGCAGTAGTACATATCTAGAATCATTTTGATCTTGCCGCGGAACCTAAACTGAAAGGGAACTATGCCGAACATGATGGCCAACCTCTCGTTGAGTTAAATAGAAACTGAGTATACCTCAGCTGGTGAGGTTGCTGGTTGAAATACCGTGACGGCTTGCTTAGCGCCGGTGTTCTAATTTTTGCTGCCAACAACCATTGCACGAACCGGCCGCGGATGACCTTCCACGGTAAGCCTTTGGTCTTCAGGATTCAGTGAATGCACTAGAGATTCAAAATGCATCCATGGTGTACTGCGCTGCTCTTCGAATGATGTAGTGCATACATCAATTACCTGAATATCACTGAATCCAGCCTTAGTCATCCAACTACACAAGTCGTCCACGGTCGGTACGCACCAAACATTGCGCATACGTGCGTAGCGGTCTTCCGGATACAAGCTTTCAGTGGTTTCCACTACAAGGGTTTCAATAATTCCCTGACCGCCGTTTTCGGTTAAGGCAAAGACCTTATCGATATGCTCTTGGGGATCTCTGCGATGGTAAAGTACCCCCATGCTCAGAACTCGATCAAAGGTCGTAGTAATGGGGATTTCTTCTACCTTCAGTGGCAATACCCAGTTGCGTTGGTCTTGAAAGTATTTTTGTATCGCTTGGTGTTGCATGCAAAATAGCAGGGTGGGATCAATGCCAACTACTTCTTTGGCTCCAGCGCCTAACATGCGCCAACCGAAATAGCCGTTACCGCAACCGATATCCAATACGCGCTGGCCATTGAAGGTTCCCAGGGTTTTGCTTAAACGCTGCCATTTCCAATCCGAATGCCATTCGGTGTCGATACGAATATCGCCAATTTGAAATGGGCCTTTGCGCCACGGGTGCAAGTGCATAAGCTGATCTTGCAACACAGCGGTTGTTTCCTTACTTAGGTTAAGTACACAGCGAACGGCATCTTCATCAAGTAAAACTTCATGGCTAGGCTGCTCTGGCATGGCATTGATGGCTTCAAACCAGCGCGGAAAGTCACCGTGAGTTTTATTGCTAAAGCGTTCGGCTAGCAGGTGTTGGGGCCACTCTGGTAGATTTTTTGGCCAGTCCAGAAGTTCAATTTTTTCGCTCAAGAAGTAGGCAACTGTTTGTAGACCAAAAACGATGCCCAGTTTAGGCAGCGATACCATTGTTTGCTGGTGGTAAAACCAGCTGCTGCGAAGCGCTGTAACTGCATTGCTTCGGTATCTACTTTCATCACGTTTTCTAATGCTTGGCGCTTTTGGCTTACCTCTAGCTCGCTATAGCCGTTGGCGCGTTTCCAATCTAGATGAGTATCGTCAAAGATTGTTTGTATTGCGGGGTCTGGGCTACGGACCTTTTCCGACACAATAAGCAAACCGTCTGGGTGCATTTGTTCGTGGAGGCGGGTAAATAAATCTAAGCGTTCGTCTGGCGCAAGAAACTGAGCAACAAAATTTAGGATGACTACTTTTGCACCACTTACCGAGGTGCGCAGTAAGTCTGCGCATTGAAAGATTGCTCTTGTGTCAGTGATTTGTGCTATCGCGCCTTCGATCATGGCCGCAGAATTATCAACGCCAACGACTCTAATATTCTGTTCTTGGCTTTGTTGTAAAACGGCTAAAGTAGACGCGCCCAAAGAGCAGCCAAGATCATAAGCAGTGCCGGAATCACCCAAGTGCCTTGCTGCGATCAGGCCGGTCATTGGAATAATAGTTTCATAGCCGGGTACAGAGCGCCGAATCATATCCGGGAATACTGCGACTACATCCTTATTGAATGCGAAGTCGACGATATGTTGCTGTTTTTCCACATACACATTGTCATGCATGGTAGCAGGCCCTTTGATTGCAATTTTGGTGGTGGTCACTGCCCACTTCACCGTTGGAATTTAGCGCGCATTTTTACATACGCGCACTTCGCAATGCTACCGAGGTTTGCTCGCCAATGGGGGTATTGGGCAATCTAGTGTGGCCCCAATACCCTTTATCAGGGCAAATTGATCCTGGGTCAGGGTGCCGTCGGCTAACGCTGTTTGGATGCAGGCTTCAAGTACGCTTGCTTTGAGTTTTGGCTTGAGCTCACGCAGTTTTGCTAGCGCTTGGTTGAAGGCTTCATAGTCGAAGTATTCTACTGTTTTGAAGTTCTTAGGCTTGTTTGGCTGAAGTAATTTCCAGCCTCGGGTAAAGGCCGTATCTTGTGTCTGTGGGTTCGCGATGCCGCAAGTGGCGATAACACTAATTAACATGTGTAGCTCAGTGGTCAGGCGTTTGAGTGAAGCAATATTGCCGTTGCTACGGCTAGGTGCAATAAAGTGACCGTATAATTCTTTGGTCAATATACGGTGTAGTACCCACTCAAAAATATCTACTTGTTGATCAGCGACAATCAGTTGGTTGGTAATGGCGGTAAAGCGCTTGTATTGGCCACCGGATAGTTCTTTCAAACTTGGTACTGCCATCTCTAGCAAAGTTAGCTTTTGTTCTTGGTCCGCAGTTGCCACCGTTGGCATTAATCTACGCACATGTGCTGGAACGCCAGCTTCAGCATTGGCGTCGACAAAAGCCAGTTGCTGCCGAGCAATGTCGGCGTCGTCTGCGACCAGCATGGCGTAGATCAACGCCCTTGATTCAAATGTGTCGTGAGCCGCTGAGAAAAGTCCTTGGTCCGCGTTACTAATTAACGCTTGGGCTTGAGCTAAGTTAGCGTTACCAATGCTGTCTAGTAACTGAGATTCTTCACCAACTTGTGCAGTGGTCGGTGCGCTGCTGAAGCCGGAAGCTAATGCGGACTGCTGCGCGCCGTTGGGTGAATTTGATTGCCGCGATGTTTTCTCAAACTTGCCGCTCCAACTAGGGTCTAGGGCTTGAATACGTCGCTCTAATGGCGGGTGTGTAGACATTAAATTTGCAGCAAAAGGCTTAATAGCCCCAAAGAACATATGGCTGCTTTGTTCAGCGCGAGTATTTTTGATTTGCGAGCCAACACTATGCCCGCCAATCTTTTTCAACGCGTTAGCAATGCCGGTATTAGATCGAGTGAATTGCACGGCGGCAGCGTCGGCAAGGAACTCACGCTGGCGACTGACAGCGGCCTTAATCAAATTGCCGAAAAAAGTACCCCCGTAGCCGATAATCAATAGTCCGATACCCAGTGCGATGACGCCGCCACGTTCCTTGCTGCGGCTGAACATTGAGCCGCGCAAAAAGCCGTAACCGATAATGCCCAAAAATAGGATGCCGTGAAGTAATGCCATCAGGCGCAGATTGATGCGCATATCGCCATTTAGAATGTGACTAAATTCGTGTGCCACTACGCCCTGTAACTCTTCGCGATTGAGTAAATCTAGCGTGCCTTGATTGATACCAATAACAGCATCGTTCGGAGAAAATCCCGCAGCAAAGGCGTTAATACTGTCCTCGCGAATAAGGTACACCGGAGGAACGCTAAGTCCAGCGGCAATGGCCATTTCTTCCACCACATTGAGTAGTTGGCGCTCTTGAGCGTTGCGAGTATTTTGGTGAATCAATATACCACCTAAAGACTCTGCGACTGCTCTACCGCCCCCACGAAGAGTTAGGTATTTGAATAGGCTAGCCACCGCCACTACGCCACCTACGCCTAGGCTAATAGTGAGCCAAATTTCAGGCGGCGTTTGGGCGAGAGTCTGGGTAAAACTAGTCGCAGGGTTTTCAAAGTTAAGCATTACGGCGACGAGTAAATTTGCCATAACCAATAGCGATATGAGTGCGGCGATAAACAAAAATGTTAGTTGGTGGGTTTTTCTCTTTGCTTGATCTTGCGCTTTGAAGAAGTTCATAAACTATTGTTCACCATTGTTGAGATGCCAAGGCTAGTCATTATTTGGCTAGCCTGCTGCCATACAGTGCTAGAAGGAAACTTTTGGCGCAGCTTGGATAGCCGCAGAATCTTCAAACTCCAACAGTTCTGCATCGGTAGGGTGGCCAAAGGTCGCTGCAACCATGACGGGTGGAAATGAACTACGGTAGGTATTGTATTCGGTGACTTGGTCGTTGAAGGCTTGTCGAGCAAAGGCAACCTTGTTCTCAGTTGAGGTCAGCTCTTCAGTCAGCTGCATCATATTTTGATTAGCTTTGAGGTCTGGATAGGCTTCCATAACCACATTCAGCCGACTCATTGCGCTACCCAAAATGCCTTCTGCACCTGCAAGTTCTTGAATTGCTGCGCCATTACTTGGATCACCTGCGGCGGCGGCAAGGCCCGCGGCAGCATCGTTGCGAGCATTTATAACAGCTTCCAAAGTCTCGCGCTCATGTGCCATATAAGCTTTTGCTGTTTCCACCAGATTCGGAATTAAGTCATAGCGTCTTTTGAGCTGTACTTCGATTTGCGAGAAGCCGTTTTCTTGACGGTTCTTCAGCGCGACAAGTTGGTTGTAGATGGCGACTAGCCAAAAGGCCAGTACCGCAACAACTACGAGTAATATAATCATCTCCATGACAACAATCCTATTTGGCAGTTAATAGACACATGATGAGGTTAGGCTAGGGAAATGCAACCAACTTTCGTAGTAACGGTCTATTGGAGTTTTGACTGGTAATGATGGAAATAGGATGTTGGCACGAGGTGCAGTCGCCCGTGAGTGAAACGCAGCGCAGTAACGCTCGCTAAGTTTTTTTGGCTTGGCTTGGCTTGGGTCTTCAGTGCCGCTTGCCTTTATTATTTTAGAAATTCTGGATACCCGGATATCACACGTGCTTGGACCAAGAATTTCCAGACAACGCGAACGTGATGTCGACGGCTGGCATAAGGGTGCAGCTTCACTCGCAAGTGCCTGTCGCGGACTCGTTAAACCAAAACGTCTAGTCCGGTAAGCCCAATACTCTTTTAGCAATTACGTTTAACTGCACCTCACTAGTACCGCCTTCAATGGAGTTGGCCTTAGACCTTAGCCATTGCCTAGTTGTGCCTATTTCCTTGGCGGAAAAAGCATCACCCTCCCAGCCTACAGCTTGGGTACCCATAATCTCTAGCATGCGCTCGTACTTGCGCTTGTTTTGTTCTGTGCCATAGAACTTAAAGATGGAAGCCAAGTTGCCATCTGCCTTGCCTGCTTTGGCTTCTTCGCCAGCTCGCGCCATAGTCAGCTGGAATGCTTTGTCATTGATTTCTTGTACGGCTACTTTGTCGCGTATCGCGGGGTCTGCAATACGTCCGGCTTCTTCACCAACGTAGGCTTTGGCTACGTCATGGAGTTTGCTGCTTGAACCACCTAGGGCACTGTTGCCGCCGATGCCAGAGATCATTTGGCGCTCGTGTTGTAGAAGACGTTTGGCGATACCCCAACCTTTGTTCAGTTCGCCTACTAGCTGAGTTTTTGGCACGCGAACATCGTCAAAGAAGGTTTGGCAAAAAGGTGACGCGCCACTGATGAGCTGGATGGGTGAAGTGCTGACACCTTCGCTTGCCATGTCGAAGAGTAGAAAGCTAATGCCTTCGTGTTTGGACGCCTGCTGATCGGTGCGCACTAAACAAAAAATCCAGTCCGCTTCGTTGGCGTAAGAGGTCCATATTTTTGCGCCGTTAACTAAGTAATGGTCGCCTTGATCCTCTGCCTTGGTTTGCAAGCCGGCAAGGTCAGAACCGAAGTTAGGTTCTGAATAGCCTTGGCACCAGCGGATTTCTCCTCGGGCAATTTGTGGCAGGTAGTGTTGCTTTTGTTCCTCTGTAGCGAACTCTAAGAGTGCCGGCCCTAACATCCAGATACCAAAGCTCTGGAGCGGCGAGCGTGCTTTGATGCGCCCTAATTCCTGCTGTAAGACCTTGTCTTGATCTGCGGTTAAGCCGCCGCCGCCATATTCTGTGGGCCATCTAGGTACTGTCCAGCCTTTCTCCGCCATGCGTTCTAACCATAATTTGGAATCATTATTAGTCCATTGCTGATTACGCCCACCCCACACGGTTTCGTGTTCTGGCATAGGTGTGCGCATTGATGCAGGGCAATTTGTTTCCAGCCAATTTCTGGTTTCAGTTCTGAATGTTGTTAGATCGCTCACCGTAAGTTCCTTAAATTTTCCAGCCAGCTATTTAAGCAGAGGCTTAGAGGAAGGGAAATAGTGCTATTGACCAAGTAGTTATTCAAGCAATGACTTTGGGACACCACTTTACCTGTGAGGTGCTCGTGTAGTTAGTCGCGTAGTCTTTACGGTATAGTATCGCTACAAAAAAATACTATAAGGCCTAACCATGGCAGAGATTTCTGGGGAGCACTTTGACGGTGCAGCATTTCGTCAAACAATGGGTAATTTCTGCTCAGGGATAGTCATAGTCACGGCAAACTTTGAAGGAGCACCAGTAGGCTTTGCGGCACAGTCCTTTGTTTCCCTCTCGCTAGATCCGCCCTTGGTGGCTTTTTGTCCGGGGAAAGGCTCCTCTAGTTGGCCGAAAATTCGTGCCAGCGGAGGTTTTTGTATCAATATTCTTGCCGCAGATCAGGCTGATGTGTGCGCAACAATGGCCCAGCCTGGAGCTGATAAATTTGCCTCAATACAGTGGCGTGAAGGGTTATTGGGAGCGCCAATATTGGAAGGTGTTTTGGCTCATATCGAATGTGACTTAGACGCCGAACATGATGCTGGCGACCATACTATTGCTGTAGGTCGCGTGCGGCATTTTGAGTCTTCTCTGGGTGAGGGTGAGCCCTTGCTCTATTTCCGTAGTCAGTACGGGGCGTTTGCTCAAGGTTAAGTAAACTCTGGCCGGGTCTTGTGCTTTGCGAAGCTCAGGCACATTTATTCTTGGACGTTTCCTAAGAAAAGATAGGCACAATTTCTAGATATAAAGAAGGCGGTGAAACCTAGATTCTTACTAGGATCCCACCGCCATTTTCACCAAGGCTTAGCTGCTGAAATTAGGGCGCTAACGCTTCTTTTTTAGGGCGCTAACGCTTCTAGGCACTCCCAGTGTAGGTCGCCGAAGACGCCATTTGGGTTTACCGGCTGTATGCAAACGTGACTTGCGCCTGCGTCCATGTGCTCTGCAATTCGCTCTTTGATCGCGTCAACGTCACCGTAGGCGAAGGTTGCATCAATAAACTTGTCGCTGAGGTTGTCGATGTCGCTTTCGTTCAAGCCCATACGTAACCAGTTGTTACGGTAGTTGGGTAATCTGTTGTAGATCTTCGCTACAGGCCGTGCCAGTTCTCGGGCTTTGGTTGTGTCGGTTTCCAAAATAACTTTTTGTTCAACGCACAGCATTGGACCCTCGCCCATTATGTCTCTGGCCATCTTGGTGTGCACTGGTGATGTGAAGTAGGGGTGGGCGCCATCAGTGCTGGTTTTTGCGAGTTCGAGCATCTTTGGGCCAAGGGCGGCAATAATGGTGGGCGGTTTTTCTGCAGGCGCAAAACCATTGTAAGGGGCGCTGGCCATGCGCTCGAGGTAGGTGCGCATAGTTGCAAGCGGTGGTCCGTACTCCAAACCTCTGACGCCCTCAACTAATGGTTTGTGCGAAACCCCCATGGCTAGAGCGAATCGGCCACCTGATTGCTCTGCTAGTGTTTTCTGTGCGGCCCCAGTTATCCCAGGTTCGCGGTTATAAATGTTCACAATACCTGTGGCTAGGTTGAGCTTTTCAGTATTGGCGAGTAGCCACGCGGAGGAAATAAGTGGGTCTTTACCGACAGTTTCAGGTAGCCACAAGGTGCCGTAACCTAATTCTTCTAATCGTTTTGCTGCTACAGCGGTATCTGCTGCTGATATTCCGTCAAAAAAATACCAGACTCCAAGTTTGCCTAAATCCATAATCGTCCTCTCCATTTTGTGTCTTATTGCTAAATTTTGCTAATTTCTTGCCAGTTAATAGGCCTTATTTACTGGCCTTTAAAATTCCCTGGGCGCCGTTCACTGACCGCGCGAATTCCCTCATAAGCATCTTCTGTAGCGCGCAGCCATTGTTGCTCCGCAAGTTCGTGAACTGTGGCTGATGCCACTGCATCTGCTAAGCCTTCTCGCATTGTTGCTCGTACGGACTGTATAGCCAATGGCGCATTTTCCGCTAATTCGGATGCGAGTTGCATTGCCGCATCGCGCAGTTTTTCTTCTGCAACGATTTCATCTACTAAGCCAATAGACAGAGCCTCTTGCGCATTGATGCGTCTTCCTGAGAGCAATAGCCTTGAGGCATTTTGATTACCGATAAGTCGCGGTAGTGTGATCGAAATGCCAAACCCTTGGTGTAAACCGAGTTTTACGAAGTTTGCTGCGAAACGTGCTTTGGGGCTGGCTATGCGGAAATCAGCGACGCAAGCTAAGCCAAACCCGCCACCAATGGCTGCACCTTGAATGGCTGCAATGATAGGTTTCTTGCTTCTAAACAGGCGAATTGCTTCAGAATAGAGTTTTCCTGTGGTGTTCTGGAAGCCTTCCTCTGTAAACTCTGGACTCTGGTCACCATCTGTTTGTCCGCTTCCAAAGTTGGCACCGGCGCAAAATGCTTTGCCAGTAGAAGTTAGCACGACTACTCGACACTCAGGATTGTTATCCGCACGGTCTAAAGCTTCAGCTATTTGTTGAATTAGGCTGAGATCGAAAAAATTAAATGGAGGTCTTTGAATCTCTATAACAGCGATATGGTCACTCTGTGTGACCTCTATGTCGGCATATTCATTTGTAGCAGTTATGCCGTTATTTCCATTGGACATAGAATCTCTTCCTTAATTTAGGTAGGGATACTAACAAAGGTTTGCGATATCTGTGACAGACGAAATTCCGAATAAGAATGAAGATAAGAATGATCAGGATAGTGATATTGGCGTTGCTTCTTTGAGTACTTCACCTGATGGGGTATCTGCCCCAGAAGATGAAACTTCCCCAGAGTACCAGCGTCCATCTATTTGGCAGCTGGCTTTGCCCAGTATTCTAGGTAACTTGAGCTACACTATTGTCGGCATGGTACAAACGAAATTTGTCGGTGAGCTAGGTCCTCAAGCACTGGCTGCCGTCGGTGCTGGGCAACGTGTGATGTTTGCGATGTTGGCTATCTTGATGGCCGTCAGCGCCGGTACCACTGCGCTGGTGGCGCGAGCTTGGGGTGCAGGGGATTACGAGGAAGCCAGCCGTGTGACTATGGCATCCCTAGTTTTAGGTGGTGCTTTGTCATTGGTCGTTGCCACCTTAGGTTTTTTCTTTGCCGATTCTATGGCTGGGGTTTTTGGTTTAGATGCCCAGACGTTGGCTATGGCCACTGAAAATATTCGTTTGTTAGCATTCTTTAACGTGGCATTTGCTGGAATGTTGATACTGGGTGCGGCTCTGCGTGCTTCAGGCGACGCTTGGACACCATTGTGGATCAGCGGCGGCGTTAACTTGATCAACCTACCCCTGCTTTATGCATTTATCTTTGGCCATTGGGGTATGCCGCAAATGGGTGTTGCAGGCGCTGCTGCGGCAGCGGGTATTGCGTTTACTATAGGTTCCTTGGTCCAGCTAATTTTGTGGGTGAAGCAGAAATTCCGTGTACGTCACGTGGTCAACGGTTGGTGGCGCAAGGCCCGTTTGCGACAGTTGTTAGATATCGGTTATCCAGCGGCGTTGGAGCAGGGTGTTTTTCAGTTGGGCTTTTTCATCTTCCTAATTGTTATCGGCAACAATTACGGCACGGAAGCGTTTGCGGCTTATAACATCGGGGTAAATATTTTGGCTGTGTGTATGACCATTGGCTTTGGTTTTTCCATAGCTGGATCTACCTTGGTTGGTCAGCACTTGGGCGCGAAAGATTTTGATGGCGCGGCTCGTAGTGGTTGGCGTTCGTTATGGTTGGCTGTGGTTTCCATGGGTTCAGTAGGCTTGTTGGTAATTGCCTTTGCCCAAGAATTAGCTGAGTATTTTATTGGCGATGGCCCCCAGACCATTATCTATACCGTGCAATTCATCTATGTTTTAGGCGCAATGATGCCGCTGCTGGCAGTGGAATTTGCCATCGGTGGTGCTTTGCGTGGTGCTGGAGATACTCGCTTCCCCTTGGTCACTACCGTGCTAGGTCTGTTGGTCATGCGTTGTGGCTTAGCTGCAATTGCTGCGTATTTGGGTGCACCAGTGGTCTGGGTTTACGCAGCACTGGTTGGTGACTATGTGCTTAAGAGTATTATGCTGATTTGGCGTTTTCGCCAAGGGCGCTGGAAGACCATAGTGCCAGACTCATATACAGGTCAGTAATCAGACGATTGCTCGTCTTCGCGGGAGGCTAAGCGAATAGCCGATGATGTGCTGTCGTTACGGTAGAGGTCCGCGGGTACACCTTGGCATAGCTGCGCAAGTGCCGGTGGTAGGTGCAAATCTTCTAAAGCAATAAAGCGCTCGCCGTCCACCCGACCAAAAACTAAAAACTTGGTGTTAAGTTCTGTAAGGGCCGCTAGTGCCTGAGTGCGCTGACCCTCATCGTTAGCGTAGAAGCGCAGCTCACCAATGCGCGCAAGTGTATCCGTCCCCAACGCGAATGTTGTGCCCGGAAACGCGGCGGCTTTCTCGGCAAAATTGGTCAAGTTGGTCAGCCATACGTCGTGGGATGTAATGTTTGCTAGGCGCTCAGAGGCACTCAAAAAGTCGATATCGGGTTTGTCAGCATTGCGCAGAGTAAGCTCAAATGCGCCCGTACGTCCGGTTAGAGACTCGGCGACTTTGAGCATGTCCTCATGGCCTTGGTGGATTGGGTTGAAAGAGCCGGGAAGCAATAATTTGCCATCGTGGTCTCCGGTGCACCAAGTATGTGGCAAAGCCTGCAGTAACGGCAGCCACTGTTGCTGGGCAACGTGACTGTGCTTTTCTATTGAGGGTTGTAGCGAGTCAGCGGCTTGGGCTGGGTTGAGCAAAGCCCAGCCGATACTTTGCCAAAATGCCTGAGTGAGATGCGCCTCTTGTTCCTGCCTAGATTGCTGAGAATCTAGTAAGAGGCTGAATGAATGAGTGAATTCTGCGGATTGAATGGTCCAGTGGGCGCGGGTCTGGCCTTTTTTTAGCCGATTGGTTACCAGGCTTGCACTGGCACCAAAGCCAAAATTTTGGCCGTCCGCCAATGCGCAAGCTTGTTTGTAAGCCGCCATAGCCAGTGCGCGGGCAGTAGCCGTGGCTACCGCTTGTTCTGGTGCTTTGCCCAATATTTGGGCCAGTGACTTTTCTGCGTACGGAACGCTTGCTTCCAAGACAGTACTAGATGCGCCGGGCACCTCTAACAATTGACTTATTAGTGAAGCGCCGCCTCCAGTAATATAGAACACGCCTTGCCACGGAGAGGCGTGCAGTTTGGGTGCGAGAGCATGCATAGTTTAGTCTGCTAAAAAGGTCTTCACGCGCTGCACAAAGCCATCGAGCTGATCATGATGTACCCAGTGACCTGCATCAGCGAAAGCCTCAACTTCAAGTTCACAGTTGAAAGCCTTGGTGCGACCGTCCGCGATGGGGTCCGATGCCCATGACTCCAAGCCGCGCACTAGTAGCGTAGGGCAGGTGATGTCTCCATATAGTTTGGCCATCTCTTCAAAGGGCACCCCGATAGGTGCAAAGTTTCGTACATAATTGTCAAACTTCCAGCTGAACGTACCATCTTCGTTTTGGTTGCTGCCGTGAATGGTTAGGTGTCGAGCTTGATCCTCAGACAAGTGAGGGTTTTCAGCTTGCATACGCTGGAATGCTTCTTCCAAAGTCTGATAGCGGCGAGGCAAACGCCCTGAAGATTTACGCAGATCATTCATCCAGTTGTGCAAACGTTTGCTTATGGGCTGATTGATGCGCTCTTCGATCATTTTGGGCGGGGGGCCCATACCTTCGATGGCAACAAGTTTGTTGACCTTTTCTGGGTGCAGGGCGGTGTACAGTGTCGAAATTGAGCCACCTAGTGAATGACCAATGACGGTTACTTTTTCCATTTGCTTTTGTTGCAGCAATTGGGCGATGTCGTAGACATAGTCAATTTGGTTGTACGAGCCACCTTCCAGCCATTGGCTGTCGCCATGACCGCGCAAGTCTGGGGCAATGATGTGATAGTCGTGGCGGAAGTGTTCTGCAACCCAGTCCCAATTACGACAATGATCGCGTCCACCGTGAATCAAAATCATGGGAGGTGCATCGGGATTACCCCAGTCTACGTAGTGCAGGCGTAATCTTTGTGAGAAGTAAGTATGTGATGTTGGCCCAAGCATAGCGGTCATCTGAATTCCGTTTTCCTAACTATTCATGGCGCTAGTATAAAACACGTTGACTCAATCTGCCTTAAGCTTTCATAAATCAGGGGGTCTCGTTGTTTAATATTCGTTCTTTGGCGACCACTTGGATGCTCGATTGGCGTGCCACAATAGCTTCGATGACAAACCCCAAAATTAAGATAAAGGTTGCCGTAATGTGATTGAGCAAATCTAGGCTGAAAAGTATTTGTGCGGATGCGTAAATGCCGATAACGCGAAGAATACTGCCGTAGGCCATGCCGCCAGTTTTGCGGCTCATCATGAGCCGACCATGGTGAAAGTTCCGATAAATAATAATTGCCGGCATTAGACACATAATCAGCGAAGCGTCTCTTGCAATCATGACCAAATCATCGGGTAAGCCAACCACGTCTACCCAAAGCAAGGTGGATAACGGCGTGACTGCAAATACCAACATAATGGCGGTTAGACCTATGGTGATTAGAGTGAGGAACTTCTTCTTGCGCTCAATGTCATCAAAGCCAAAAGTTATGAAAAAGTGACGGAACTGATTAGCGGCCTGTTGAAATACCATGCTGAAATCAAACGCCACTCTGAGGGCGGCAATCGCTAAGATGCCGTCAGGTGCGCGAGCGACAAATGCAAATAGTATGGGTCTGCTCAATGCAAACATAACGCCGGTAGTGGACACTGGTATAAAAAATTTCATTAGTTCTTTATAGGTTACGTCCTCGTGCTCGTGATGCTCTGGGGGTACATAAAGGCGATAGCGCGCGTAGAGTAGTAAACCCAATAGGAGAATTACGCCTACCGTTTCAGCACCTACTACTACGTAGACGGGCTTGGCGCCTAACGCAAACCCCAGTAGCAGCGCCACAATGACCGTACCTAAGTAAACGAAGTTGAATATGGTCATCCAACCCGTGAGGCGAGATTGCACCATTAAGCCTGAGAAATAGTGGCGTTGACCGTTAAGTACGATCAGTGGGCAAAGAAGTGCTAGGTAATGGGTTACGCGCGTAACGATGGCTTCATCGATGCTGAATATGTAAGCGATGAGCCAAGCGCCAGCTTCTGTGAATGCGATGAGTGCAAGTGGCAACATAATGCAAAAGCTGATTATGAGTACGAATAACCACGAACGCTGGGTGGCTGCTGGGCTGCGAGCGTAAACATTTGATAACTGGGCAATGAACTGCATGCCCGCATTGAATGTACCAAAAACACCGTAGGCCAAGGCCAAGATTGCGAGCTCGGTTACAGCCTCAGGATATTGCGCAAGGGTGGCGTTTTGGAATTGCAGCGACAGCACCATTCCCACACCAGTTAATGCCAACGGCCAATAGAATTTCCAGTAGGTATACATTTAGGTGCCGTTTACAAGGTGGAGTGCAGTATAGGTCTAAAGCGCGTTACCGTGGACTGATATTTGGTTGCTGACACCTATGTTGCTGGATGGTGTCTAATTGCGCAGGATTGGCCCGAAGGTTTTATTTTTTAAAGATCAGGCTAAAGGTTACCGGCACGCTGTGACTAATTGAAGGTAGTCCAGCTGCTGTGCGTAGTTTTTCGACGCCAACGGCAGCACCTAGAGTGGTTGCATTGAGCATGACGGGGCGAAGGGTTTGTATTTGTACCGAACTGCTGTGGAGTCGAATGATTCTAACATCCGCGCTTAGCGGCAAGGTTGCTGGGCCGAAAGATAGCTGGCCGTTCAACGTTGCATCTGCAACATCCCCCACTTTCATCTGACTTAGATTCTCCAGGTCTACCTGCGCGCTAAAGTCTGCTGTAGGGAATGCGGTGGTCGTAAACAACATTGCCTGCATGCGTTCGTTGCGAATGGGAATCATGGTCTCAACACTGCTTAGATCAATACTTAAGCGTGCCAAGCCCGACTCGTTCACGCTGCCTTGCAGTTGAGTAAAGGTGTGTGCTTCGCCTACATGAGTGGCCTTGGTGGAAATGAAATTGAGTTGAGATACGTCATTTGCCAATTGCCACTGAGCGTGAGTGTTGGCAGTAAAAGCTAAAGCACTAATCAGCAGGCCTGCGCTTGTGACTAAACGAAGCTGCTTGAAACTGTTAAAAAATGTCATTGGTATGTCCGCTCTGTATGTTAGGGGTAGCTTCGCCAGAAGAGATTGGGAAGGCGCTAATAGGCCACCTTCCGCCATTATCATCTGTTTATGACTGTCTACGCGTCTAGTGTCCGACTAATCAATTCCTTCATAATCTCATTGGTGCCGCCGTAGATGGACTGCACTCGAGCATCTTTATACATGCCAGAAATAGGGTACTCCTCCATATAGCCGGCGCCACCATGTAACTGTAGGCAGGTGTCGATAATTTGATTTTGCTTATCAGTGCACCAGTACTTGGCCATTGAAGCAGTAGAGGCATCTAGCTCGCCAGCCATATGCTTAACTAGGCATTGGTCAACAAAGGTTCGAGCAATCAGTGCCTCGGTCTTGCATTCAGCTAACTTAAACTTGGTGTTTTGGAAGTCGAGTACACGTTGACCAAAAGCTTTGCGCTGCTTAACGAAGTCAATTGTCATAGCAATGGCCCGCTCCATTTCGACCACGGCCGCTTGTGCAATATTCAGGCGCTCTTGGGGTAATTGCTGCATAAGCTGAACAAAACCTTTGCCTTCGTCGCCGAGGCAATTGCCCACGGGAACACGGCAGTCTTCAAAAAACAGTTCTGACGTATCCGCTGCCGCTTGGCCCATTTTCTTCAAATTTCGACCTCGCTGGAATCCTGGTGTGTTGGCTTCAACAACAACCAAACTAATACCTTTGGCGCCTTGAGTGGGGTCGGTTTTCGCAACCAAAATCACCAAATCACAATGCTGGCCGTTGCTTATATAAGTTTTTGAACCGTTAATAACGTACTCGTCGCCATCACGGATAGCAGTGGTACGCACACCCTGTAGGTCTGAGCCCGTATTAGGTTCTGTCATAGCAATTGCGCCAACGCATTCCCCCGTCGCCATCTTAGGCAGCCACTTTTGTTTTTGTTCTTCGGTGCCGTAGTTCAAAAAATAAGGCGCAACAATTTGGCTATGAACTTGGCTGCCTAGACCTGATGCGCCTGCTCGGAGTTGTTCTTCCATAATGACCGTTTCGTGGCGATAGTCTCCGCCACTGCCACCATATTCCACAGGCATTTCCGCAAGCAAAAAGCCTGCTGCACCGGTTTTTGTCCAAGCGTCTCTGTCTACCATGCCCTGTTCTTCCCAACGTGCCTGATGGGGACCGAGTTCTGTGGTGAAGAATTTTCTTGCAGCGTCTCGTAGTACTAAGAGTTCTTCGTTTAACCAAGGTGAGGAATAATTTTCGAAAATGTCGGTCATGTCTTATCTCATTTTTTCTATTTGGGACTTATCTTGCCGTTAGCGGGATTAGTTGATTTAGGGTAATCCTGCGGCGCGAAATGGCGCTGGGTAAACTTCTATGCGGGCATCTTGGTTGGCCTTGCAGGCCGCTGGCGTAGAAACTGTTGAAGTGAGTATATAGAGGTTGGCTTCGCCAATCATGCACGCAAAGGCGCCGCGTTCAAGTTCAATAGTATGGGTCACTTCGCCGCCCTCAATCTGCCTTATACAATTATTCGAAGTAGGCGAGGCACTCCATATACCGCCTCCGGCATCTAAACAAATGCCGTCAGGCACCGCGCCTTTTGGTAACTGCGCCCAGATTCTTTTGTTGGTTAGGTCGCCGCTATCCAAAATGTCAAAGGCTGTGAGTCTGCTGGCAAAAGTTTCAGCGACAATTAGAGTTTTGTTGTCAGGGGTAATAACAGCACCATTTGGGAAAATTAAATCATCGTCTACACAGCGGGCGCTGCCATCCACTTCTACGCAGATAAGTTCCGCGGCTGATTGCTGCGCCCCATTGTGAATGTCGAATCCAAAGTTGCCCACATAGGCACGCCCAACATGATCCACCACCATGTCGTTACAGAAATGGCTAGCTAAAGATGAAAGATCAGCGTGAACACTTAACTGACTGCCATTGAAACGCAGCACCTGTTTTTTAGTCATTGCAACGATTAGCAAGTCACCGTTGGGCAGCCATCCGAGTCCTGAAGGCTGGTCATCGTCGAGTTCCACCACGGTTTCAACGTTGCCTTGAGGGTCTACTTTCAGCACTTTTTGCGCATGCATATCCGAGAACCAGAGCATACCTTCGCGCCAGCGCGGTCCTTCTCCAAAACATAGCTTGTCGAGCAAAATTGTCATTGGCGCGTATCCCTAATTATCAAGACATCGAGTGTAAGAGTTTTTTTCTCAAACTTCTTGTCTCGGATGTTGAACATTTCTATTGGACTGAACTGAGTGGTGTGTGGCCAAAACAAAACTTTGACAAAGCAATCATGACCTTTTGCAGTCTTGATCTGCGGCTGATCTAAAGTCGGCGTGCAATTTTCAGAAGTGAGACTGTTCGGCGGCAGAGTTTGAAGCCGTTAACTTGGTGTAAGGGTTTAAATGATTCTAGAGGCAATAACTGAGTTAGTTAATCCAAATGCCGTTAGTTACTTGGCAATCAAGCGAGTCTAGGAGCATGTGGATCATCAACCCCAATCCTATAAGGCGAGTTTTTGGGAAAAAGCACAAAACGAGATATAACGCGATAAACCAAGGTTGATGCAGTGGATGAAAACCAATACTGCAACGGCTGGCATCATAAATGGGGTCGGCGAATAAATGGTCGAGATCTACCAACATGGTAGCCATCATAACCAAGTAAGCCACCTGCCAACGCTGACTAAAAAACTTTAGAGCGACAATGGCTGGTACCGCAAAGTGTAAAACTATGTGTAACATTCTTTAACGTGTTTCCCCTAGGGGCATAAGGCATAAGGCATAAGACATAAGACATTGCTATAAAATTAGGGAATTTTGCTTAATCGAGCATCGCAAGTAGCAGCGGGTACATTGTGGTGCCCGCTGCTACTTTGCAGAGGAGTACTAGATAGCTTCCAAAATTATCTGTGTCAGTTCTTCTGGTGATGTTTGGGGGCTGAAACGACCCACCACGTCACCGTCTTTATTGACCAAAAATTTCGCAAAGTTCCAAGGAATATCAGAATTACCTTCTTCGTCTGCCTTTTCACTTTTGAGGAATTGATAAAGATCACATGCATTGGCGCCATTAACTTCAATCTTGCTGAACATTTGAAAGTTAACGTTGTATTTGGTTTGCGCGAACTCAAGCACTTCTTCGTTACTACCCGGTTCCTGTGCACCGAATTGGTTGCATGGAAAGGCGAGAACCTCGAAGGGGTGATCAGCAAATTCTTCTTGTAGAGTACGCAACCCGGCGTACTGTGAGGTTAATCCTCAGCGACTAGCGACGTTGACTATTAGGCAAGCCTTGCCTTGGTAGTTGGCAAAGTCTACTTCAGCACCTTGAATGTCGAGCATCTTAATATTATGGAAGTCTGTCATATCGGTTTCCTGTTTGTATTTGTTGCAGAACAAGATACTAACCGAGGTTGGCGTTCACGCAAACGGGGATTGGCTTTGCAGCTGTGATCTGGTTACCATTCAGGTTCGGGGAACTTGACACTGTTCGAGTTGGAGGTCGCACCATTTTGGTGGTGTGTCTTCCTCTAATTCTAGCCGGTAAGCAAAGCCTTTGGTCGCTACATGTGCCCAATCGGTAAGAAGCTATGTAAATGCTAGGCTGTGGTTCAGGAGGTAGCGAGAGCTACATAACGAGATAAACTAATTCATAAAGGGAAGAAACTATGAGAGACGTAGTAATTGTCGATAGCGTGCGCACGGGCTTAACCAAAGCTTTCCGTGGCAGCTTTAACCTCACACGATCAGATGATCTTTTGGCACATTGCATTGATTCACTTTTGGACCGCAATCCAAACGTCGGAGCTGATGAAGTAGAAGACGTAATCGTTGGTGCTGCGACTCACACTGGTGAACAAGACGGCAACCTAGCGCGTCTTGCAGTAATTTTGTCAAAACTGCCAGTAAGCGCTGCGGGCGTTTCAATTAACCGTTTTTGCTCTTCAGGCCTGCAATCAATTGCAATGGCTGCAAATCAGATTGCTTCAGGTCAAAGTGAAGTAATGATTGCTGGTGGTGTAGATTCTATTTCAATGCGCACACGTCAAGAAGCTGGTAAGTCCAAGCAAAACAAGCGTTTGATCGAAGAAAAGCCAGAAATTTTCATGGCTATGGGTAATACCGCTGAAGTGGTTGCGCGTCGTTATCAAGTAACGCGTGAAATGCAGGACGAGTACGCACTGCAAAGCCAGCTGCGTTACGCAGCAGCAGTAGACGCTGGCAAGATTGCTGAAGAAATTGTTGGTATGAATGCCACCATGCTCAAGGTCAATAAAGAAACCGGTGAAGAGACTCATGAAACAGTTTGGGTTGATCAGGACGAATGTAACCGTCCTAACACCACGCTTGAAGGTTTGGCGTCCCTCGCTCCAGCTTTTGAAGAAGACGGCTCAGTAACTGCCGGTAACTCTTCTCAGCTATCTGATGGTGCTTCTATGACCATGTTGATGAGCGCCGAACGAGCAGCTCAGCTAGGTATTCAGCCAATTGGCATATATCGTGGCTTTACCGTTGCCGGTTGTGAGCCTGATGAAATGGGTATTGGTCCAGTATTTGCTATTCCACGTTTGTTGAAGAACGCTGGTTTATCAATCAATGACATTGACCTTTGGGAATTGAACGAAGCATTTGCCTCTCAGTGCCTATACTGTCGTGACGCGTTAGATATTGACAACGAAAAGTACAATGTACTTGGCGGTAGTATCTCAATCGGACACCCGTTTGGCATGACCGGTTCACGAACTACTGGCGTTGTATTGCGTGAGCTGAAGCGTCGCAACCAAAAGTATGGTGTTGTAACCATGTGTATTGGTGGTGGACAGGGTGCTGCTGGATTGTTCGAAGTAGCATAAGCCTCAGCAGACCTAAACTGGCGTTTTGCCCCGAATTGATTGGGCGCAAGACATCAAGAGTTTTCAAACTCGGTGTAAAAAGCCGAGTTTGAAACAAAATGATACGTCCTGGAAATTGCGCAGTAACAGGGCGTTTTCATAATAGAAGTCGTTATTAGTAGAAATGCCTTAGGTGTATCGCCTTAAAATGATTTTTTCGAAGCAAAAGCAAAAGCAAAAGCCAGAGCTAAACCAAAAGCCAGAGCTAAACCAAAAGCCACTTCCCAACACCTTCCTTTGTGTGTTGAGTTTTGCTTTGAGTTTTTTTGGGCCAGGCATAACAGCAGCCAGTGCCAACACTCCAGTATCTTCAAAGCCCGCAAAAGTAACCGCTGGCGAACCCTCAAATGTCATTTGGGATCTTACCGATAAGTCAGATCGCGAAATTAACGAATTAGTGCGCAGTTGGCCTCAGCTACAACCGGCCCAGCGGCGAGATTTATTAGCAGAAGTGCGCTCTCGTATGAATAAGGCGCGGGTGCAATCCGTCGCGCCAAATAACGGCCAGCGTCAAAATGGGCAATCAGATATAGAGGAAGGTCTTGTTCGTGCGCAGCGACAGTTTAGATACGGCCAACCAATTCCGCGTAACCAGAAAGGTACTGTAGTGATTACAGCAAAAGTTACTCGGGTGCTTCCTGATGGCTCTCGTGTCACCCAAAGCACAGTAACCCCAGTGCCGCTGGAAGAATTGAGAAAAAGATCGGCTAACGGCAGCGCGGTGGCAAATATCAGATTGCCGCAGATACAACCGTCGAATATTCCCAATGACAAATCTCGTGTCGTAAGTGCAAAAACGGGTACCTTGCAACCCCAACAACCGTCTCGCCAAGTGTTTAGAGCTACGGTGAGGTTTGGGGCTGGATTTGGTCGCCGCGCAGAAAGAAATCAGGTTAACTCACAGGCACCAGCGCAGCGGTCGGTGAAGACAGTCAATGCGCCAGTTCAGGCGCAAAATATTAGTTATGAATCGGAGCAAAATCCGGTTCAAGATTCCCAAGAAGAAAAGGTACTCGGTAATAATGGCAATTGAAGAAAGCGCTGACCTTGAGCACCTATTAGTCGTAGATGATGACCCAGAGATCCGTGAACTAACTCAAGAATATCTCCAGCAGCAGGGGTTTCACGTTGCTGCAGTGGCTTCGGGTGAAGAAATGGACGCTTATCTAAGCGAGCATGACGTGGATTTGCTGATTCTAGACTTGATGTTGCCTGGTGAGCATGGGTTGTCAATTGCCCAGCGACTGAAAAAACGTAACGAATTACCAATTATTATTGTCTCGGCTCAAGGCGATGAGGTAGATCGAATTGTTGGTTTAGAAGTGGGCGCAGACGACTATTTACCCAAACCGTTTAACCCTAGAGAACTATTGGCAAGGGTTAGAGCAGTATTGCGGCGTGCGAGTAAGTCTGCAGTGGTAGATGAGGGTGTAGATAGAGAAGTTTTCTTTGGTCCGTTTTGTTTGGACCTTGCATCACATAGCTTGAGTAGTGAAGGGGTACTTATTCCTCTGACCTCCGGGGAATTCGATTTGCTGGCAATTTTAGTATCGAATCCAAATAAGGTTTTACATCGTGACCGAATCCTCGATTTATTGACTGGGGCCGAGCGCTCCCCTTTTGATCGCTCTATTGACGTTAGAGTAACAAGGCTGCGCTCTAAGTTAGAGGTTGATCCAGCTAAGCCCGCTTATATAAAAACCATTTGGGGTAAAGGTTATATGTTCTGCCCTAATCCTGGGTTGGCCGCTGGCGATAACTTAGATACTGCTACTGTTCAGAGCGAGTCGAAGTAGCTTAAGCTGTACGCTTACCTTGGTGCCATTCTTAGTGGCGATTGGAAGAACGTATAAACTATGATCCCCACACGTGCTAATTTGCCCATTCTGCGTGGCCCTTCCTCTTTGTTGGTGCGCACGAACTTAACCCTCGGGTTTAGTAGCATGTTGATGGTTGTTGTATCCACTATTGCTTTGTATGCCTTCGTTATCGACCCCATTGCCGAACGCTCTGCTGATGATGAAGCGGCCTTACTGGTTTTATCCTGCCAAACTTGGGTGGAATTGCCGCCCGCTGCCCGGCCTTACTTCGAGTTGGAGCTAGCGCAAAATCACGACCTGATTATCAGCGAAGCAACAATGGACCTGCCTGAACTAGATCGTTTTTTGCCTTACACCGCTTTGCTTCAGGACAAACTACGAGATCGATTGGACATGGATGTGCGCATGTTGGATGGCGATGATCTAGTGTGGGTAGTGGTGCCTATGGCGGACTACGATTTACAGGTGGGTTTGTCGCCCGATCGTCGCGATATCCAGTTCCTTTATGTAGCTGTGGTGATAGTTGGCCTTGGCGCAGCAATTGTCTTTTTGACTTCCTTATTGATTGTTCGTCGCATTGCGCGCCCCTTGGTTAAAGTAGCTAAACAAGCTGAGCAGTTTCGCGGTATTGAAGACATAGAGCCGTTACCTGAAACGGGGCCTCATGAACTGGTCTCATTGGCGCGTAATTTCAATACTATGGCCAGTGAGATTTCGTTATTGCTCGCCAATAGAACCACGTTGATGGCGGGTATATCTCACGATCTGCGCACACCTTTGACCAGAATGCGCCTTGCGCTGGCACTCTTGCCTAGTTCTGTTGATGCAAAGTTGATTACGCGGTTCGAGACCAATTTGGAGGCGATGGATGAGTTGATTCGTGATGCTCTGCACTTTGCTAAAGGCACAGGCGAGCTCGCTCAAGAGATAGCAGTTGTCGAGTTTGTAAAAGGTATTGTTGCAACCTATGACCAAGCCATAACTGTCTCATCTGATCTCGCAAATAGCGCAAGTGCCGTGGTTGCGCCTAATGCCTTCGCTCGGGTACTGACCAACCTTGTTTCTAATGGCATCAATCACGGCGGACAGGTGTCACTGCATATCGGTGCAGGGGAAATTGCAGTCTCGGATAACGGTCCCGGTATTGCCAAAGAGTCCAGGACAGAGATCTTCCAACCATTTTTCCGCCTAGAAACCTCTCGCAGCATTACCACCGGCGGTAGCGGTCTTGGCTTAGCCATTGTGCAGCAATTATGTCAGGCCCACGGCTGGCAGATTGCGGTTGATGATGCTGCCACAGGTGGCGCAAAGTTCACGCTGAAATATACTTAGCCGGCAACATAATACCTTTAAGTTATTGATTTAATTGTAATATTAGCCAGTTCTCCTGCAGATGGTGTGGCGTCTGATTAAGCCTTTTGTGGAAATTTTAGCGGCTTCTTTCCCTCAAGCGTGGGTCTTGAAGCCCTACAGATACTCACTCAATGAAACAAAATGTCACAAAGTTTCGGGGTAGCGACATCCTTCAGAAACCCTATTAGGTGATATTAGGGTTGTTGTCTTAGGACAACATCTCTCCCCTTAGATCTTGGGTGAGGTTGGAAACGCTCTTTTGAGCTGGTTTTTAAGCAGGCCAGTTCAGAAAAAAGAGCTGCTGCAGCACCATATAAGCAACCAAGATCGACTATTAAGCCGCCGGCTCACTCTCCAGGTCGGCGGCTTTCTTTTTCTCCTAAATCTAAGTAGATATTGTCGTAGCTGGCGCTTGCGTCTTCACAAGCTTTCATCAAGGATAACGGCCTTTAGATAAGTGAAGTGAAGGAAGTTATGCAATTAGACAATGTTCTATACGAAGTTCGCGGACCTATGGCATTGATCACGATCAATCGCGCGGAAAAACACAATGCCATCTCCCTAGCTACCTTAGAAGATTTGCATACAGCAGTAGATGCAGCAGCTTGGGATGACGATGTTCGGGTCATTACCATTACCGGTGCGGGTGGCAAGGCGTTTGCCGCCGGATCAGACTTGTCTGAAGTCATACACAGAGATTTCAAAAAGGCTTTAGAACCTATTGTTCAAGGTTTAGCTGATAAGCTGGAGCGCACGCCCAAACCAACTATTGCGGCGATCGATGGCATCTGTATGGGTGGCGGTTTGGAAGTCGCACTAGGCTGTGACCTGCGCATTGCCACACCAAAGTCAAAGTTTGCGACCCCAGAAGGTAAGCTTGGAATTATTCCAGGTGGCGGTGCCACTGCGCGATTACCGCGTATTGTTGGTCGTGGCTGGGGTATGGAAATGCTGTTAATGGGCGAGCCAATGGATGCAGACAGGGCTTTGCAAATTGGCTTGGTCACACGTTTAGTTGAGTCTGAAGATCTCATAGCACATGCAGCTAGCATGGCCGAGCACCTCGCTGGTTTTGCTCCTTTTGTACCGCGAACGATGAAGGCGATGGTGCATTTTGGTATGGAGGCTAGTTTGGCTGGTGCACTGATGTTTGAAAAATATGCGCAAGGTGCACTGGTGCAAACCGAGGATAAGGCCGAAGGCATTAGTGCGTTTTTGGAAAAGCGAAAACCTGAGTTCAAGGGTAAATAGCCACAGCGTACTACTGACGCCCAGCGCAGTGCTGGGCAACGCCCGATTTACTCACTATATTCTTATTGCTTAGTTGCTCTGCATCTACCTTCCACATATTTCTCTACGATCGCGGCTCTACTTTTTTCGCATCTAACGGCAAGGGCTTGTACCTTAAGTGGTTCCTAGTGGATACTCTGGGACACAACTAATGCTCAAGAGGGGAGAAAAATGGCCGTAGATAAGTTCCCAGTAGAAGGCAGTCATATCATGATGTTTGCCCGCTCTGTCGGTGATGATAACCAAATTTATTATGATGATGAGTACGCTAAAGGTACTGAGCCCGGCGGTGTTATTGCACCACCAACCTTTGCTCAGTCTAGTGCGCAATTTGACCCGGATTATTTTTTGCGTCCCAAACCAGGTGCCGATTGGTTCGGATCAGGTAAAGAAGCCACTGGCATTAAGAAAGAGCCAGGTAGCGGTGGTGGCGGAGGCGGCGGTGGCGGTTTGCACGCCGAGCAGCATTTTGAGTATCACCGCCATATTGGTCCTGGTGACGTTCTGACCGCAACGGTGAAGCAAGGCGAAGGGTGGGAAAAGGAAGGTAAGCGTTCAGGTAAGTTAATTTTCTCTGAAACCATTACAGAATATCATGATCAAAACGGTGAGTTGGTGATAACTGCGCGTGGCGTAGGTGTTAGAACTGAACGACCAGTGGACCAATAGGGAGAAATTATATGGCACTTTCAGCAAGCAATTTGAATGCCGGTGACACCTATACGGAGTCTCTGGTAGAAGATTTAAAACGTACGCAGATCGTTATGTATGCAGGGGCATCAGGGGACTACAACCCTGTCCATACGGATGAGAAGTTCACCAAAGAATTGGCAGGATACCCCTCAGTTTTTGCCCATGGCATGCTCACTATGGGTATGACTGGAACGATGCTTACAAACTATGTAGGTGATGGTCGATTGACTAAGTTCGGTGTGCGTTTCACTAGTCAGGTTTGGCCTGGAGATTCATTGAATGCAACAGCAACCGTTGAAGATGTGACAGATGGAATCGTCAATCTTAAAGTTGAAACAACTAATCAAGATGGCACAGTTGTTCTATCAGGTTACGCGGCTGCTCGAGTAGATTAGTCTTTAGGGCAAGTTTCTTTCGCGAAGCTGTAGGAGTTAGGGAGCCGTTTGGTTCCCTTTCTTCTTGCGTTTCGAGCTTATTTTGCCCTGCCTAGTTTAGGGTTACCATTTCTCTACTGACGTACGAACGTCTATTTCAAAGCTCCATGCCCGTTGTGGTTGGTTGTACAAGTATTCGTAACCATCAACAATGCCATCTATTGAGATCATGCCTTGGTCACCCAACTTTTCTGCGTATTCAGGGAAGTGCGTCTTAATTTTTTCGCCACCGATGGGGCCATCTACAACTATATGACCCACGTGAACACCGTCGCGCCCGTATTCCTTAGCCATTGCTTGTGCCAGATTGCGCAGCGCACCTTTCGATGAGTTGAAGGCGCCGAAGTTTTCTCTGCCCCTGAGTGAAGCACTGGCACCGGTAAACAGCAAAGTACCCCCGTTACCTGCGAAACGGTTTACTGTTTCTCGACCAAACAAAAAGCCGCCAAAACAGCACACACGCCAGCTGTTTTCAAAATACTCTGCAGACATATCGGCTATACGTCCAGGGGTATTGTTGCCAGTGTTATAGATGGCTAGATCTAAGTCTGAGCCTGCTAGATCGAACAGCGCTTTAGTATCGGCTTCACTTGTGGAATCTGCTACTACGGCCTCGGCACTGCCGCCATTGTCCTTAATGACATTTACTACCGCGTCGAGTTTAGTTTGTGTTCGACCTGCCACAAGAACGTGTAAACCCTTGCTGGCGAAGCGTATACAAAGTTGTGCACCCAAACCTTCAACAGGTCCAACTCCGCTAATGATGGCTTTTTTCATGGTTAAGACTCCGCTGGTATTGCTTGTTTAAATGGGTGAACGGTGACGCTTTCGAACAGGCCCGCGAGATAGTAGGGGTCGTTGTCAGCAATGGATTTAGCTGCAGCTAAATCCTCGGCAACTATGAAAACGATGGAGCCGACCATTTGGCTTTGATCATCAGTGAGCATCGGCCCTGCGAAGCGCACGTCTTGTGTGGACAAATACTCAAGGTGTTTGGGTCGAATGCTCTGTCTTAATTCACTATGGTTAGGTTTGTCTTGGCAGATAAGAACAAAAAGCATTGTGGGCTCCTATGAAATTTTCAATGGGTATGGAAACTGGTCTGGATCTAGGTCTTGTGTAATCGCTAGTCTAGGGGTCAATCTAGACATTGTGGTCAACGGGTTGAGGCCTCATTGAGGCCTCGCAACCTAGTTCAGTTTAAGTGGGCTTTAAGTTTTTCAACAGCTGATAGGAATGGTGCTCGAGAACATTCAAATACGGCTGCTGTGCTGAAAAAGTCATGGACTAAGCCTGCGCAGCGTACAACTTCCGCCGTGCTGCCGGCTGCATTCATTGCTGCGCCATAGGCTTCACCCTCATCTCTCAGCGGATCAAATTCTGCCGTCATAATTAGCGCAGGTGCCAAGTTAGCTAAACTTTCAGCTTGTATTGGCGATGCATTGGAATTCTTTCGCGCTGCCTCATCCGGGCAATAAGTGTCCCAAAACCACTTCATAGTGGCAGTTTCCAACAAATAGCCTGAGCCATTCAAAGCATACGACTCGCGGCTCATATCCGCATCGGTGACAGGGTAAAGTAGACATTGAAAAGCGATAGCTGGACCGTTTTCATCCCTAGCCATTTGGCTCATGACTGCCGCAATAGTGCCCCCGGCACTTTCGCCCGCAACGCCAATTTTGCCGTTACCGTTAAGTCGCTGTTGATTCTCGCCAACCCAACAAACGGCGGCATACGAATCTACAACTGATGCTGGATAAAGGTGCTCGGGTGCTAAACGATAGTCTACTGACACCACCACCAGGCTTGCCAAGGTGGACAATTCTCTGCAGACCGAGTCCGCAGTGTCGATATCGCCAATGACCCAGCCGCCGCCGTGAAAGTAAACTAGAACACCAAAGGGTCCATCCCCTGCAGGGTGATATACGCGTACTGGAATTTCTCCAAGCGGGCCATCAATGTTGAGATCTTCTATTTTATGTACAGGTAGTTCAGGGTTTACCGGGCGCATAGTGCGGTAAACGTTCCTGCCGTCGGGTACCGGTAGATCTGATATGCCCGGAGCTGGGCCGTTTTCTGCCAATTGATCAAACATGGCTTGATATTCTGGTGCTAGTGCCATTGAAATTTCTCCTCTCGTCCCAAAAATAGGTGAGTCGAAGCTACACTAAAGCGTATAAGAACACTATATAGTAGCGTCCCTCAGGTGCATGGTGGTGCGCAAATTGAACGAGAAAGATGCCTTAGACCCGAGTTTAGAGTTAAGATGAAACCGGCCAGAATTAGATTTAATGGAGTGAACCGATGACACGGTTAGACAGCGAGCAGGATGAAAAGTTAGCAGCGGAAGCAGCCAAGAGTTTCAACATGTTGGACAATGTGTTGATTAAGAACCGAACGCTGACATTGTTTGGTGAAATAAACCAAGATGTTGCTCGGCGTACAGCGGAAAAACTTCTGGCTTTGGCCTTTGAGTCAGACGAACCAATTACACTTTATATTGGTTCGCCCGGCGGACATGTAGAATCTGGAGATACCATTTTCGATATGATTCGTTTTATTAAGCCGGTGGTACGAACTGTAGGTACAGGTTGGGTCGGCAGTATTGCTACGCATATCTATCTGGCCAGCGAAAAAGAGAATCGTTTTGCTCTGCCTAACACCAGATTTTTGATTCATCAGCCTAGCGGTGGATTTGGTGGCGATGCTACCGATATTCAAATTCACGCTCGAGAGATTGTAAAAACTCGCGAACGCATCAACGGCATTATCGCGTCTCAAACAGGTAGAACATTGGAGAGCGTGGCTGAAGATACTGCACGTGACTATTGGATGAGTGCAGAAGAGTCTGTTGAATACGGGCTGGTGGGTAAAATCATCAGTGACATTGGTGAAATTGGTTAGACATTGATGTCGCAGATAGCCATAGCAGTGTGCTTAAAGTCTTAAGCTGAGAAATGCTGATCATAGAAGAAAGGGCCTTTAGGCTCTTTTTTTGTGGCCTACTAACTTTGATTTAAAAGCGTTCGGATCTCAGTCTCTAAAGCAAAAACGTGGGGGTCATCGATGACCCTATCGCGAAGGGCTTGAGCCAACTCAAGTAAGTACTCGGTATTTGTTCCACTAGGGCCCACGCTGTGGAAAATTTCTTTGGCAATTTGCGCAATCGGTGCTTGGCCTAGGTACGCTTCGTTGTACTCGTCAGCAATGTAGGTAATCCCTGCAACCACCTTTTCGTCGGTTAGGACGGCATCTGAACCAAGATTCAAATCTAGAGTGAGGCGGGTATAGCCGTTTTTCTCGCGGTGATCTAGCTGGGCAAAGGTCTGCTCAATTTCTATGTTGCTCACTAGGTACGCCACACCAAAACACTGGCCTTGGTAGTCGGGGACTAAGGTAACTACGCGTCCCGGAGACTCAGGCGTGCCTCTGTGATCCTCAGATCCTTGCCAGAAACGCCTTACGTATCCATCTACCCTGGCTGGATGAGCGCGGATAAAAGGTAGCTCGGGTTTCCAAATTAGTGATCCATATCCAAATAACCATGTAGATGCTTGCTCATCTGCTGGGAGTGGTTGTGAATTCTGACTTTGCGCTTGGGAACCGGGCTGAGTATTTACTGTCACTTGTTGTTTCCTAACTGCTAAATAGTCGGCTGAGTTGGTGTAGCCGCAACTGTCGAATTCTACTTCAGGTGTTAGCTTTCAGCTCTAAATAAAGTGCAGGGACGGCTTTCTTGTGGTCTGCCCATGACCTTAGTTTGCTCGAAAATTTTGCTTGGGGTAGATTCAAGGGGTAGTTCGGGGAAATGAAGCTTATAAATTTATACTGCATGAAAAGACTATGCAGTGGGAGAGGGGAAACAAAATGACTTACACGAAGTATGAATTGATAAAAGTAGCGGTAGCTGGACGCGTAGCAACGGTGACCTTAGATAACCCACCCATCAATTTAATTACCCAAGAGCTTTTTGCTGAATTGCGTGATCTGGTGCGAGCGTTAAAAAATGACCCTGATTTGACGGTGGTGGTGTTTAAGAGCGCAGACCCAGACTTCTTTTTGGCACACTTTGACGTGTCATCTATTTTGGAATTTCCTATTGAGGGCGACGCTGAACGGGCTACTGAGTTAAGTGCCTATCATTTGATGTGTGAGCGCCTGCGTACCATGGATAAGGTGACTATTGCCCAAATCGAAGGTCGAGTTGGCGGTGGTGGCAGCGAGTTGGTTTCTAGTATGGATATGCGCTTTGGCGTTAAGGATAAAACCATCATCAATCAGATGGAGATACCATTGGGTATTTTACCAGGCGGTACCGGCACGCAAAGGTTGCCGCGTTTGGTGGGCCGCGCCCGTGCTATGGAAATCGTTTTGGGTGGTGATGATTTAGATGCAGAAACGGCAGAGCGGTGGGGTTACCTCAACCGTATTTATGCGGCCGCGGACATTGAGGCAAAGGTTTCGGCTCTAGCTAACCGTATTGCCAGTTTTCCCGTGGAAGCTGTACGCTTAGGTAAAGCTGCGGTTTCTGCAGCAGACTTGCCTTTGGCTCAAGGTCTGCAAGAAGAAGCCTATTTGTTTGCACGTTTGCTCAGAACAGATTCAGCTCAGCACAATATGCGAGAATTTTTGCAGATTGGAGGACAAACGCGAGAAGGTGAGCTGCAAGTTGGTGAGCTTGCAGGGGCATTGGGCAAACCCCAAACAAAATAGCTGTCCTGCAGGCATAGCCAGTGCCGATGTGACTGTCTTAGTCGGTCATGTTAGCTTGATTGGCAGTATCAGGTACAAAAAGTGAGTAAAGGTAGAGGTAAAGATTAGCATGCCATATGTAACAGGAAGGACAATTCATGATGCGGACAGCCACGTGATGGAGCTGCCCCACACTATTTTGCAATACGTTGAGGCTGAACATCGCCAAGGCCTACTAGATGCTATTCCTCCACACGATGAGAACTGGCTTCGCGACATACAACGTAAACACACTGATCCGCAGTTTCGAGCCGATGAAGAAAGCCAGTTGATGCTGCGCAAAGGCCACGACTCCGTGGGTGCATTTAACAACCAAGACCGGGTCCGCACCCTGGACTATCTTGGTTTTGCCAGCCAACTAGTTTTCACCTCCGCCGCCCTCGCTAACTATGGCCTAGAAACAGGGCGTACGAATAGCTTGGCGCTGGCATCCGCTCGAGCCCATAACCGCATGATGAGTGATTTTTGCTCGGTAGATCCGCGGTTACTAGCCACCGGATACGTGCCTTTATTGGATATGGAGCAGGCACCGAAAATAGCCCGCGAAGCCATAGATATGGGCTGTAAGGCAATTATGATTCCTTCACGTTGCCCACCAACTCATTCCCCAAGTCATATTGGTCTTGATCCACTTTGGGGGCTAGTCCAAGAAGCGGGCCTGCCGATTATTTTTCATGTTGGTGGTGAAGATCAAATGATCGCCCCGTACCACGAAAATGGTTTGGGACGGACCTTAGATTTCCATGGCGGCGCCGAAAATTTTACTTCTACCAGCTATATGACTATTCCGCTTTCCCTTTGGGAAACGTTGTCTGTGCTCATCATTGACGGTGTTTTCGACCGCTTTCCAAATTTGCAGTTCGCAGCCATCGAACTAGGTGCTTCATGGTTACCCAGTTGGATGCGTTCTATCGACTCCGGTGTGGCTGCATTTACTAAAGGTGAAGACCGATTGAAGAAGTTGTCTGCAAGGCCAAGTGAAATTGCCCAGCGACAATTCAAAGTTACTCCTTATCCCCACGAACCAACAAATTGGATTATTGAAAATTCAGCACCGCAAATGTGCCTTTTCTCCTCTGACTTTCCGCATGTGGAAGGTGGCAGAAACCCATTGAAGCGATTTGGTGAAGCTTTAGAGGGAATAGACGAACAAACCCAGCAGCTTTTTTATCGGGATAACTTTATTCAGATGATGGGTGCGGGACTGGACCCAAGTTTGCACGATGTGGCGCCTATTAAGGCAGCCTAGGTGCGAGAATATAGGCGTCCGGTCGTAGGGGTTAGGCGTAACGCCTAATCAGCGAATGTGCTGCCAGCGCAAAAATAATCGTTGGTAGTGCTACGGCAATGATAGCCGGAACGCCGAAGACTATGGCTGTGGGGGCAAAAAGATCCTGTAAGTACTTGAAGCCTAGTCCAACAAATATCCCAATGGTCAAACGTTGACCCATGCCTGAGCTGCGGAGTGGTCCAATGACAATAGCTAGGGCTAATAGCGCCATGCCAAAGAAAGTCAGAGGTTTTAGTATTCGCGACCAATAAACTAGTTTGTATTCGGTAGCAGGTAAACTCTGTTGTTCCAAGAATGCTATTTGCTTATGAATACCTAATAACGGCATCTTGCGCGGTTCTAAAAATGCTTGGCTAGCCAAAAGTTCTGGGGTCATGGGGGTCTGCCATGACATTTTTTCGAATTCTACTGTTTGCGTAGTGACATCGCCGAGCTGCGTAACGGTGCCGTTATAGAGAGTCCACGCGCTAACACTTTCATCATACTTTGCTGATTCAGCTTTAAGGCTTTGGGTGAGCTGATGTGCATCATTTACCGAATAACGTACAACGCCAGCGAGATCGCCATTCGCCTCAAGGCTACTAATTTGCAAGTATTTGCCGCCATCGCGAAACCATAAACCACCGCTTTGGCTGAGTGCATTTTCCCCATACTGCGCCTGTTGTTTGCCGCGCTCACCTGCTTGCTCTCCCGTTGGTGCCAGATATTCGCTCAAGCTGAAGCTTACAATGAGACAGATTGTCAGTGACGGTAGCAGCCCGGCCAATAGGCGCATTGGCGATACGCCAGCGACTCTGGCAGCGGTCAATTCTCCGTTCTCGGCAAGAGCGCCGAGGGCAAGCAAATAGCCAAGGAATACACAATAGATGAGTAGCTCGTCGATTCTTCGCGGCAGTGTTTGCGCCAAATAGACAAGCGCGTCAAGAAAACCATATGTAGCTTGGCTTTCACCCAACTCTTCAAAAAGCGCAAAAAGACTGGTGATACTGACCAAAGATAATAGCGTCAGGAATACTGCTAAGGTGGCAACTCGCGTTAGATAGCCGTCAAGTATTTTCATGCGGCTGATCTGCTAATTGAGAATTTGGCGCTAGCTGCTTAATCGCTTGGTCAGTGTTGAAGAAAACCTCGCCGCTAATGGATTGAGTAATATCTGTATTACTCAGCTGTTTCATCAGCGGGCCTTTGACGTCGCTCAAACTCAGCGAAATGTTCGCCTCAGCCAGGTGACTGTTAAGTCGGTACAGCATCATTAAACCGGTGGCATCGATCATATTCACCGAACTGCACACGACAACAAGATGTTTGGTGTCTTTGCGCCTTAGTGCGCGTCTGAGCAATCTGTCTTCTATCTGTGTAGCGTTGGCAAAGAAAATGTTTTCGTCTACGCGGAGCGCCAGAATGTTTGGGTAAGTTGTGACTTCAAAGCGCTTCACTGATCGAAAATGTTCAGAGTCATCAAGGCGACCAACCTGAGTGATATTAGGTTGGCTAGAACTGCGTATAAATAACGCAATTGATATGCCCACGCCTGCAAGTAGACCAACTTCCACCCCAAAAATAAGCACCAGTGACATGGTGGCTAATTCTGTCCAGCTGTCGTGCCGGTAAACGGACCAGTGTTTACGCGAGCTCTTGAAGTCAATTAGACCGATCACTGAGACAATGACAATTGCAGCCAATACCGCTTTGGGTAGGTTGGCAAATAGGCCTGTGAGGAAGGTCAGTGTAAGAACCACCACAAGTGCACAGAACAGTGAACTCAGTGGTGTTCGCGCGCCTGCTGAGTAATTGACACTGGAGCGCGAAAAAGAACCGGCTACCGGATACGCACCAGTTATTGCCGCGCCCATGTTAGCCGCTCCTAAGGCGAATAATTCTTGGTGAGGATTTATGCGTGTCTGCTGTTTTGCAGCAAGTGTTGTACCAATAGAATAACTTTCTACGTAAGTAATGATTGCGATTATCGCTGCCGCAGGCATGAGGTTTAACCATAATGCTAGGTCAAAGTTCGGCCATACAAGAGTAGGGAGTCCAGCCGGTACAAAGCCAACAGTCTGTAGGTTGCCATTTAGCCCCAGAAAGCTGACTAAAATAATACTTATGACAGCGGCTAACATTGGTCCGGTTCGTGTCGCGGGATGATCTTGGGTTTCTTCCACGCCGATCAATGTTAGGCATTTGGCAATTATTCTTTTGCTGGCGACAAGGAAGGCCAGAGTGCTCAGCCCAAATGCTAGAGTTAAGGGCTCTAACTGGTCGACGGCGCCAATTAGATTGGCTAAATCAGCCAACGGGCTTTCAGCATCTCCTAGCGCTATGCCACTTAAACCGGGCAGCTGGCTGACTATAATTAGTATGGCGGCAGCGTTTACAAATCCTGTAATCACCGGGTGGCTAAGTAAGTTCACCAGACCGCCCATTTGGGAAAGTCTAAGCAACCATAAAATTCCCGCAATTTGCAGACACAAAACTGAGGTGATGGCTAAGTAGGCATCGCTATATTTGGGCGCGTATTCACTGACGGTGGCAGCTACTAGCAAAGCGGCCACTGCTACCGGGCCGACTACCATTTGTTTAGAACTGCCGAAAATGGCGTAGATCACCATAGGTAGTAGACACGCATACAGCCCCGACTGAGGCGGTACGCCGGCCAAGTAAGCGTAAGCTACCGCCTGAGGTATTGTCACCATTCCAACAACTAACCCCGCCAGTAGGTCATGGCTCAGATCATGTCGGCGATAGTGGGAGAGTACACCAATTAGGGGTACAAAGTTTCGCCAGCTTCGTAGGCTAAGTGCAATACGCATACCTAGCCGCATAGAGTGACCAAAGACTTGTTACGAAATTTGTGGCTGGCAAGAAAAATCATCGATGCAGTTTAGCAGTAGTCATAGGTTTATTGATGCTCAGTTTGTACATTGCATAATAAAACTGACTTGGGTTATAAGGAGTAGATCAAGGCCCAATTAAGCTGGTTTAGACATTGAGCCTAAATGTAGTGCGAGGTCTGAGGGTGCCTGCGTTTATCGTCAGTGTCGTTTGGAGCTGTAAGATCTGTAGTACGGTCTGGAACCTATTAGTTAGTAGGTCGCAGCATAAGGCTGCAGCCAAAAGAGGAAGTTAGATGATTGAAACTAAAGCCGCAGTGGCCTTCGGTCCGGGCCAAGATTTAAGTATTGAAACTGTTCGACTCGCGGGTCCAGGTCCGGGCGAGGTGTTGCTAGAGGTTATGGCTACGGGTATATGTCATACAGATGCATTCACCCTGTCCGGTGGCGATCCGGAGGGCATATTTCCGTCCATCTTGGGTCACGAGGGAGCAGGTATTGTTCGCGAAGTTGGTACTGGTGTGACCTCAGTGAAAGCGGGAGATCATGTGATACCCCTTTACACCCCAGAATGCCGGCAGTGTAAATTTTGTTTATCTGGCAAAACCAATTTGTGCGGCGCTATTCGTGAAACTCAAGGCCAGGGATTGATGCCAGACGGCACTTCAAGGTTTTCCCTTGGTAGCGACCCCATCTATCACTACATGGGTACGTCTACTTTTGCCAACTTCACAGTGCTGCCCGAAATAGCGGTAGCAAAGATCAGGTCCGATGCGCCTTTTGACAAAGTTTGTTATATCGGTTGTGGGGTGACTACTGGCCTAGGTGCGGTTATGAATACAGCCAAAGTAGAACCCGGTGCTACGGTAGCGGTATTTGGTCTGGGGGGCATAGGTCTGAATGTGATTCAGGGTGCGCGGATGGCGGGTGCTGAGCGCATAATTGGTGTGGACCTCAACGACGCTCGCATGGCGCTCGGAGAAAAATTCGGTATGACAAATTTTATTAACCCTAGTTCAGTAGACAATGTTGTTGAGGCCATTGTAGATATGACCGATGGCGGCGTAGATTATTCTTTTGAATGTATTGGTAACACAGAAGTTATGCGCCAGGCACTTGAATGCTGTCACAAGGGTTGGGGTGAAAGCATTATTATTGGTGTTGCTGCCGCAGGTCAGGAAATTGCCACTCGACCATTTCAGCTGGTGACCGGACGAGTGTGGCGGGGTACTGCATTTGGTGGTGCAAAAGGTCGTACCGATGTACCAAAAATTGTCGACTGGTATATGGAAGGCAAAATTAATATCGATGATCTGATAACTGATACTTTTGCTTTAGAGGACATCAACAAAGGTTTTGCGGCAATGCACAGTGGTGAAGGTATTCGCTCAGTGGTCGTATACTAATGCCTGCCTCGGCACAGATAAATCTATGGCTTGATCAACTCCGCGAGGATGTAATTGATGCCGAGCGCGAGATTTGCGACCCCCACCATCATTTGTGGGACCATGACCTTAACGCCTATTTATTGCCAGAGCTGTTAGCAGATATTGGTCAGGGACATAATGTGGTGAGCACGGTTTTTGTCGAGTGCGGCTCCATGTACAACGCAAGCGTGGACAAAGCGATGGCGCCCGTAGGAGAAACTGAGTTCGTTAATGGCATAGCCGCAATGTCAGCGTCGGGTCAGTACGGACCTGCAAAACTTTGTGCTGGAATTGTCAGCTACGCTGATCTGACATTAGGCGACGATGTGGGCCCCGTCTTAGATGCGCACATAGTCGCATCTCCAAGATTTCGGGGTATTCGTCATGCGGCAGGTTGGGATGCTAGCGAAGCTATACGTAATTCTCATACCAAACCTACAGAAAACTTGTTCCTTGAGGAAAAATTTCAGCGAGGTGTTGCACAACTAGAAAAGCGTGGCCTGAGTTTTGATGCTTGGTTGTATCACCCGCAAATTACAGACCTTACCGTTTTAGCCAAGGCCTTCCCAAAGGTAACCATTGTATTCGACCATTTCGGCGGACCTTTGGGTATTGGACCTTACTCAGGTAAGGGCGAGGAGATCTTCAATCAATGGCAAAAAGATGTAGCGCAGTTAGCCACATGTCCTAATGTGGTTGCCAAACTAGGTGGCATAGTAATGCCCATAAACGGCTTTGGATTGCACAAACGAGATATGCCACCTTCGTCAGACGAAATAGTTGCCACTACGGGGCGCTACCATGACTATGCCATAAAAGTATTTGGCCCAGAGCGTTGTATGTTTGAAAGCAACTTTCCAGTTGATAAGCAAAGTTGCTCATACCATGTGCTTTGGAATGCGTTTAAAAAAATTGCACAGAAATACACTCAAGCAGATCAGCAATGGCTGTTTCATGATGCCGCTAGTCAAGCTTATCGGTTGATCTAGCTAAGTGGTTTCAATAAACAAGTTTGTATTTAGCAGATAACTCCCTGTTATAAGACAGTTATCAAACAGTTATCAATCAGTAAAACAAGCAAGTAGGGAAATATGGCTATAGAAGTAATTGGTGCAGGGTTCGGTCGCACGGGCACTTTGTCGCTCAAATTTGCCCTAGAAACACTGGGTTTTGATAAGTGCTATCACATGATGGAAGTGCCGCTAAATCCATCTCACAGTAAGCTGTGGACTAAAATAGCGGAAGGTCAAAGGGTCGATTGGGAGCAACTTTTTGCAGGTTACAAGGCTTCTGTTGACTGGCCGTCCTCAAATTATTGGCGAGAGCAAATGCAAGCGTACCCTGAGGCACGAGTGATTTTGTCACTACGCGATTCCGATAAGTGGTATGCAAGCGTAATGAACACTATTTGGCGTGCCTCAGAGCGTGCGCGCTTAGACGCTGAAAATAGAAAAGATGTAGAAGCTCTCGCTCGCTCCGCAATGGTTTACGAAGTTATTTGGGATGGTGTCTTTGGTGGGCGCATGGACGACAAAGATCATGTCATAGCCTGTTACGAGCAACACAATGAAGAAGTAATAGACACAGTGGACCCAAATAATTTATTAGTCTATCGACCGGGTGATGGCTGGGAGCCACTTTGTGAATTTTTACAACAACCCGTTCCTTCTGCGGATTATCCGCGGGTTAACTCTACTGAAGACTTCAACCGGCGCTGGACTAAGTAAGGTCTTGTAGCAAACTTACAGCCTAGGCTACCTAGGCTACCTAGGCTACCTAGGCTACCTAGGCTTCTAGGCCGCCTAGCTTAGGCTTGGATTAAACCAAGCGTATTTAAGATTACAAATGCGACAGTGGCCATGACTAAGTAGGCCACAAGCCCCATGCCCACCGCCCGCCAAAAGGAATGAAAGCGCCCCTGCATCTGGGTGAAGGTTGCCAGCATACTGCCTTGGACTATATTTGTGATAACTATGAGGGCTACCACTTGTGCGATATTAACTAACAAAGGAATTGTTAGGTCCAGGCTGACTATCTCGCCTTCCTGAGTTATCGCAGGTTCAATCAGATTAGCTACCGCAACTGAGCTCAGGCAGAAAGCAACAAAAGTAACGCCTAGGGTGATATAACCGAGTTGCCGCATACCTAAAGCCCGATAGTTTTCGCTTATCAGGTAGCCGCCAGCTAAGAGCGAGCCAAAGAATGTGGCTACGCCGATAGCGGGTAAGGAGTAGAGTTGGGGTAACTGCTTAGGTGATGAATTATTATCGGTCATAGTGGTGTGCTTAATTTAGAAAGTTGAAATCAGCTGAGTTAAAGCGCCCGCCATATTCTGATACTTCAAAGCCTTCAGCAAAAGCTAAATCTGCAATACCTGAATTTTTTCTTGCAAGTTTTGCTACCGCTTCTGGTTTAGCTGAATAAAACTCCCGCAGCCAGATGTGTCTATTTTCAGCGTTTACGGTTTTGCCCATTATTCTGGGCAGCCACTCAAATACTTGGGTTTGATGGCACGTCAGCATTTCCAGCACGGTTTCGAGTTGCGCGGCTATATCGATGACCCAGTCTAAACGATGGGGGCGCGGATCTTGAAAACGATCATAGGCGAGTAAAATTGCTGGCATTTGCCGCATAGCAGGGAAGTTTGGTTCTATGGCGGGTACCTGTAGTAGATACGCAGAGTCCTGTACTAGTTGCCCCGTTGCACGATGGTCAGGGTGATAATCTGCAACTCTGTGCGTGACGATAAGATCCGGTGCAAATGAGCGAATGCAACCGATGAGTTTTTTTCTGAGCTCAACACTAGGTGTTAACTCGCCGTCTGGCTGATCCCAAATCTCTAATTCTGCGCCAATTATATCGGCAGATGATTTGGCTTCCTCCGCTCTGCGCTTGGCGAGCTCATCTGGTGGGGTCTTATGGTGACCGGCATTGCCATTGGTTAGGCAAAGGATCTTTACTAGATGTCCTACTTCACTCCATGCACTGATCAGCCCTCCAGCACAGAATTCCGCATCATCGGGGTGGGCGGCGACAAATAGAAGTTTTCGCTTAGGTGCCATTTTCGTCGACCTATTGGGCAGTTATTGGAGCGCTAATTTCACAGTGATGGCGCTTTTAGATAGTGTTTTGTTGCGTCCTCAAACAATTGCGCAATTTGTAGCAATGCAAGATCTCCACGGGGCTTACCAACAATTTGCACGCCTACGGGTAAGCCGTTTTTTGTGAAGCCTGCGGGTACGGATATTGCCGGTAAGCCTGTTACCGTGATCATGCAACAAACCGACATCCAGTCCAGGTAGGTTTGCATTGTTACGCCGTTGATTTCTTTTACCCACTGCTCATCTGCGTTAAAAGGTGGCACCTGAGCTGCAGGTAGAATAAGGGCATCGTAGCGTTGAAAAAAGCTCACTGCTCGAGCGTAAATTTTTGTCCGCGTAGTTTCCGCCTGCATGATTTCATCGGCGCTAAGCTGCTCTCCCTTCTCAATATTCCAGATGGCGGTATCTTTAGCGTGCTCTCTCCAGTTAGGGAAATTTGCCTCCAGATTCTGCCCTAGCGGGCGCAGACCGGCCGCACGCTGGACTTGGAAGGCTTCCATAGCGCCTTCTAAGTTGGGCTCATCTTTGTTAACCGTTGCGCCAAGGGCGCTAAAAGCTTGCCCGGCAGATTCAATAATTTGGGCAACCTCTGGGTCTATCTCCAGACAACCTAAGTCAGTGCTTAATGCGATTTTGAGTTTACTTGGATCTTGAGTTGCGCTTAATGCGTCGAAAAAGCTATGCCCTGGTTCAGGTAAGGTTAAAGGGTCAATGTCGTCTGGTCCTGCCATAGCTGTAAATAGCAGTGTGGTGTCCTTGACAGTTTTGGCCATGGGGCCAGTGGTGACCATACGCCCGTACCAAGCATAATTTCTGTTAAATGGCATACGCCCAATGGACGGCCTAAAGCCAACTACATTGCAAAAGCTAGCTGGGTTACGCAAGGAGCCACCTAAGTCGCTACCATCTGCCAGAGGTAGCATTTGCGCTGCTAAGGCTACTGCGGCACCACCACTACTACCGCCGGCGGTTTTGCTTGTGTCGTAGGGATTTAAAGTGGTCCCAAATAGCGAGTTGAAGGTGCTAGAACCAAAGCCAAACTCGGGCATGTTGGTATGACCAATAAAGATTGCCCCGGCTTCGCGTAGCCGACTGGCTAAGGCGTCATCGTTGCTTTCAATTCGATCTGCAAACGGTTTAAAACCCCACGTTGTGGGAAAGCCTTTGGTAGCAACAGCATCTTTCAATGCCATAGGCAATCCATGCAGTATGCCTCTGTCATCAATAGGTACTGTGTCTGCTTGGCGTGCTAGTGCTAGTGCATCATCGTAGTCGAGTAAGTTGACTATGGCATTGAGCTTTGGGTTCAGTGCCGTAATACGCGCGTAGACGTTTTCCATAACGGTTACAGCGTCAACAACGCCACTTTGCAGATCTGCACAGAGCGAAATTGCATCGTCCCAGATAGGTTCAGGCATTTGCGTGGTGTCAGTCATAGTTTAGGCCATCCAACCAATGTAGGAGGTCAGCATAGACTTCATCGCGATTTATTTCGTTAAACATTTCATGCCGTCCTGCGGAATAGATTTTTGTTGTCACTTTGATCCCCGCTTTGGTGTAGCGTTTGCTTAGCGTCTTAATGCCGCGACCTTTACTGTGTACAGGGTCTTCTTCGCCAGAAATGATTAAGACGGGTACATCTTTATTGATGCAGGCTATGTTGGCTTTTTGCGTGCTTTTGCTTAGGCCACTGAACATGCCTGCAAGTCCGTCGGCGTTAAGTATCGCACCGCAATATGGGTCGGCGATGTATTTGGCTACTTCCTGTTTATCTCGGCTTAGCCAAGCGAATCCGCCGTTGCTGTCTCCGGCTTGCGCGAAGGAACGGTTGTTTGCGCTAAACAAATTTTTACTCAGCCAAGGGCTTTGGGCCGCCGGGTCGAAGCGCCATGTATCAAATTTGGCAATAGTTTGGGCTATGAAGCTGATAACGGTTGGTATGTGCCCGGTTGACCCGCTTAGAACTATGCCTTTTAGAGATTGACCGTATGTATAAAAGTACTGTTGTGCCAGCATTGCACCCATACTGTGGCCAATAAGGACAGTGGGTTTTGTGTACTTTTGTTTAAGCCAGTCTTGGAGAAATTTAAGATCCTCTAAAGTTTCATTCCAGCCGTTGTACCCCATATCCCCAGGTTGCGTAGAGCCAAAAATACTGCCGCCATGACCGCGTTGATCATGGGCTAGTACGTTAAAACCCTTGCTCGCCAATAGTTCCCCTAGTGCTGTGTAGCGACCACTATGCTCGCCCATACCGTGGGCAATAAGAATATTTGCTTCAGCCTCATCGCAGGTCCAGTGGCGGACATTGATACGGTGGCCTTTGCGCCGCAGAAAAAATGGTTCTGTCATTGGTTAATTTTACCCGCTATCAATTTAAATTTGTTCTAGTTGCCAAACAGGCACTGAGAGGGGTTTACGTATAAATAGTCCTCCGCCAACATTGCAAAAGTCTTTTGCGAGTTGTTTTTTGTACCACTGGCTTGAGCGTATTTGCTGCCGCATGTCAGTAGATTGTTGATCACAGATCGGCAGATCCTCCTCTGTTAAGACGCTTAAATATAGGCATTGGCGGGTCAATTTGGCGATATTTTTTATCGCTTTGGCGCACTGGGCATTACTCAGATAGGCCAACACATCGTTGCAAATCACCAAGTCATATTGTTGCTCACTATCAATGCCAAAATCCACTACGCTGCCTTTACTCCAGCCGTGTTGGTGGCAAAGAAAGTCGCTGATCTCTACTCCTGTAGTGTCCACATTTGGCATTGCAGCTTTCAAGCACTGTAGGAAAACTCCTAATCCACAGCCCAAATCTAGCACGCTCCTGATTTCAACTTGTAGGTAATTTACGTACGCATGGATCAAGTTGACCTGCCGTTCTTGCTCTTGGGTAGATACCGCCTGTGTTTTGGCATCGAGGTAAAATTTTTCGTAGTAGGCTTTGTCGAACAAAACATCTTTCACGGTTTATGCCCTTTATTCGGTGGTTAGAAAATTGCTCGTGAGCACGGTGTTTGAAGGTCATGTCAGTGCCGGTGTGTTCTGCGGCCTTGTCGATAATCAGCACTCGTGGGCCTGCGGTGCAACTTGCAAATTGCTCAGCGTGCTCTAGTGTAGGTGCCCTCTTAAGTTTAAGCGAACGTATATGAGTATCTCTAACGACGTCCAGAATCAAAATTTGGATCGTCTTATTTTCTTCGGCAGTGTTCTAATCATTTTCTCTCTTTGCATTCCTTTAGCTCTTTTTCCTGAGCAAGGTGCTGAACTCTTGGGCGCGGCGTTCAATTACTTGACCCAGAGCTTTGGTATTTTTTACATCGTTGGCTCTATTGCTACCATCTCATTTTTAGGCTTTATCGCATTTAGCCGCCATGGAGCAATTCGGCTGGGTAATGACGCTCCAGATTTTTCCACCGCCAGTTGGTTTGCGATGCTTTTTTGCGGCGGTATTGGCACCAGTGTGCTTTATTGGGGCACCGTTGAGTGGGCCTATTATTTTCAATCCCCACCTTATTCCGTGGTGGCTGAGAGTGAGGAGGCGTTACGCTGGGCTGGTAGCTATCCTATTTTCCACTGGGGCATTATGGGTTGGGCATTTTATTGTTTGCCAGGGGTGGCAATAGCCTATAGTTATTATGTTCGTGGAGTGAAATCTCTGCGCTTAAGCGACGCGTGTGAGCCGGTTATTGGCAAGCACTCAAGAGGTCCTCTGGGGCGTGTGATTGATTTACTTTTTGTGGTGGGGTTAGTTGGCGCGTGCAGTACTGGTATAGCTCTGTCGGTACCCTTGATAGGCATGTCTGTAGCAGAGTTGTTGTCCTTAGATCGCGAAGCTTGGGGCTTTAGCCTAGATCTCATAGTGATATTTGTTGTCACCTGTATTTTTGCTACCAGCGTTTGGATAGGTCTTGAAAAAGGTATTAAGCGCCTTAGCGACCTCAACGTCACAATGGCAATACTGTTATTGGCGTTTATTCTCATTGTTGGCCCTACGTTATTTATGGTGGAAATGGGGGTGGAGTCCCTTGGCCATATGGTGCAGAACTTTGTCCGTATGAGTACTTGGACTGACCCACTTGGAACGTCCGATTTTGTCGAGTCTTGGACGGTTTTCTATTGGGCTTGGTGGTTAGCCCTAGGCCCCTATATGGGCATCTTTATTACCAAAATTTCCAAGGGCCGTACGCTTAAGCAACTTATATTAGGGTGTGTTTGTTTTGGCACACTCGGCTGTTTCCTATTCTTTTCAATTCTAGGTAATTACGCAGCTTACTTAGAGCTTAATGATCTCTATCCGGTTTTAGATACCTTGGAGAGCCAAGGTCCAGCCACGCTAATCGTTGCGGTGTTGGGAACATTGCCTATGTCCTCGCTTATCTTGTTCGTGTTCACTTTGGTGTGCGTGATCTTTGCCGCTACAAGCTATGATTCGGCCTCTTATACTCTGGCGGCATCTGCTACCCAGTCTTTAGATTCTGATGAGCACCCAGCGCGTTGGCACCGTGTTTTCTGGGCGTTTTTGTTAGGCGTATTGCCTATTACTTTGGTTTACCTTGGCGGTTTAGATCCTCTGAAATCTGCTGTTACATTAGTCTCAGTGCCTTTATACGCGGTGATTGTGCTGCTTACTCTATCGATGTGGAAATCTATTAAGCAGGCTGAAAAAGATCAGGCCTTGCCTTTGGCTGCCAAGTTAGAAAGTGCTGATTAGCCTCTGAGCGTGTAGCTAGCAAGCTAGCTCTTGCCAGATGTGCTAGCTGATTCTAGTCAAAAAGCCATACATATTTTGTTGGGGAGAAAAATACATGACCGATGATCAGCCAGTACATTTTCAATCGCTATCGCATATTTGTCGGCAGCTAAAAAGCGGTGCGCTGTCTTGTGTTGCTCTTACCGAATATATGTTTGAGCGTATCCATAGTTTAGATGCACAGACCTTAAGCTTTGCGCGTCTACTCAAAGAGCAAGCCTTAAGCAGCGCCGCCGCTCGAGACGCTGCGCAAGCCCAAGGTCAGCCGCTAGGTCCACTGCATGGCGTCCCTATTGCTATAAAGGACTTGCTGTATACCAAAGGCATAGCGACCGCCTCCGGCACATTGGTCATGCAAGATTTTCTTCCAACATTTGATGCAACGGTTGTGACGCTATTAGAAAACGCTGGTGCCGTCATTATTGGTAAAACCCAGCTAACAGAGGGTGCCTTCGGGCATCATCATCCGTCTATTACAGCACCCATAAATCCCTGGGACAAACTAGCATGGAGTGGCGTTTCATCCTCCGGTTCTGGTGTCAGTGTTGCCGCAGGTTTAGCGTTTGCGTCTCTTGGTTCAGATACAGGCGGCAGCATTCGCTTTCCATCGGCTAGCTGTGGATTGGTAGGGCTAAAGCCCAGCTATGGGCGAGTGAGCTTGTATGGTGCATTCCCCTTAGCTGGCAGCTTAGATCACATTGGGCCGATGACCCGTAGTGTTGAAGATGCTGCTCGAATGCTCAGTGTTATTGCTGGTTATGACGCTCAGGATCCTGGTTCATTGGACGCTCCTGTACCTAATTATATGTCCGCATTGACGACTGAAAATTCTCAGGATTTTAACGGTATTCGAATTGGTGTTGATTGGGACTATGTGACTGGTGGTGTAGAGCCTGAGGTCAGTGAAGTAATCCGTTTTACCACCAAGGCACTGAGTGAGTTAGGTGCTGAAATTGTTCCTGTAACAATGCCGGCAAGCTATAAAGTTTTGGCCAGTAGTTGGGTCGCCACCACTGGCGTGGAATGTGCCAAGGCACACAGTGAGTTTTACCCCCAACAAAAGGCCCTATATGGTCCAGATTTGGCGGCGCTTATTGATTTAGGCTTGCGCGTATCCGACGCGGACTATGCTCAGTTAGAGGGTATTCGGCTGGATTTTACTGATCAAATGGAACATATACTAAGAGCAGTCGATGTAATGATTAGTCCATGCATGCCTATAGCTACACCGGATCAGTTGACTATGGCTGAGGGTATTCAACCCGAAGAAAGTCAGGCGGACTTTTTGACGTTTACCGCGCCATTCGACTATTCCGGTCATCCGACATTGACCATGCCGTCTGCTCTAAATGCTAAGGGCCGCCCATTGTCCTTTCAGTTGGTGGCTAAGAACTTGGATGAGGCTAATTTGCTTAAAGTAGGGCATATGATCGAACAAAACTCGCCTAAGATCGCATATCCCGAACTCGTGTAAGTCTGCACAAATAGTATGCCAAGGTTCGAAGTACGCTTGCTTGACTCGATACTAGGCTGTCCGAATGATTTTTAATAAGGAGTGATCGATGGATCAACAAGGTACTTTTTATTACGCCGACCCAACGGTAAAGGACCCCGCGTACTTTTTGTGTCCGCCGCCAGCAGATGCTCACAAACGTGATCCAGGCAGAGTGCCGGAACAACATCATGTAGCCGATGTACGTGATTACATGGAAAGTCTGAGCATTGACCAGCAGGGTTTAGCCTTTGTGCGCCAACAATCGGCTACCGCTGATTTTTACGATGACGAAGAAGTGCGCAATACCTATTATCCAGAAGTTCAAGATTTGGTCATGGCGCAAACTGGGGCTAAAGAGGTTTTTGTTTTTGATCATAACGTGCGCAGTAAAGAGTTGGCAGGTTCTGATCAAACCGCCCAACGCGCAGCGGTGCAAAATCCAGTGAAATCAGTGCACAACGACTACACAGAAGTTTCTGGGCCTCAGCGTGTGCGAGACTTTTTGCCAGAACGCGCCGAGGAACTGGTGAACCGCCGCTTTGCCATGATCAACGTATGGCGTCCTATTGTGGGCCCGGTCCTACAAACACCTTTTGCTGTAATAGACGCCGGTAGTATTAGCAAAGAGGATTTTATTCCAATTGATTTGGTCTACAGCGATCGGGTTGGGCAAATCTATATGGTGCAAAATAATCCAAAGCACCGCTGGTTATACCTGTCCGAAATGCAGCACGAAGAGGTTATGTTGTTGAAGTGTTTTGACTCAGACCAGAGCGTGCCTGGACGATTTACGGCTCATAGTGCATTTGAACTTCCCGTGGCCTTAGATGATGAGCCGCTGCCCAGTAGACAGAGTATTGAAGTACGCACGTTGGTTTTTTATTAAAACAGACAATGGATTAGATTTGTGTCCAGTCTAGCCCTGTCTAGCCTAGCCGCCAGTCTTCCCAGTTCAGCTTTAGGTGTTGTTCTATTTGGGCTGCCTTATGCTCTAGATAGATGAATACTAGATAACCTTGGTTTATCTCGTGCTCCGATTCTTTCTCAGCCTGCTCCATTGCCAATGTTTGGCCGACTTGTTGCAGTAGCTGCAAACCTTGGTCTGTTGTCACGTAGCCTTTGACCCGATGCACCTCAAGGGGCAGGTCAGCACATAGCTTTTTTACAGAGGATAGGTCTGTTCGGCCAGTCTGCGTTAGCGTGCAGCTAGTAAAGTCATGTTTATGATCATGTGTTTTTTCCGGGCTTAAAGCAGGCTTTTTCCCGGAACTGTGTGGCCCGCGACCGTCATAATGTGCAGCAAGGATGTTGGGGTCGACTAACACTTTAGCTGCTTCGCCTGTGCTTAACTTAAAATCCGGTGCTAGGTCTTGTTTAGATAATATTATGTAATCGGCTTCTTCCACCTGTTGCTTGGCGAGATAACCTACAAATTTATCTTGGCAAAGCTTGGCGTGACGGGAGGCGTCAACTAGAACAAATGTGACTCTAGGGTAGTAGCCGGGGTACTGACACTGTTTCTGTAGTTTTTTGGGTGAAGCAACACCACTGGCTTCGAGTAAAATGTGCTCTACCGAGCTTGTATTTATGTGTTCGCTAGCTTGCTCTCGCAGATTTTCCAGAGCCTCGCTTAAGTCATCGCCAATAGTGCAGCATATACAGCCGTTAGTTAGCCCGATGATTTTTCCGTCCGGAGACTTCTCCTTTATCCACTGTGCGTCTAGATTGATATCGCCAAAATCATTGACTAGCACTGCTAAGTTTGCCGGAGGGTTGTCGCTGGTTAAAATTCTATTGATTAGCGTAGTTTTCCCTGCGCCCAAATATCCGCCAATAATGGTGATAGGAATGTTTTTCATGCTTGGGATATTGGAAACACTTTGCCTTCGAAAACTGTGGCGTGAATATTGATGTCGCGCAGTTGCATCGGGTCGCAGGTTAACGGATCTTCATCTAACACCGTAAAGTCAGCATTTTTCCCTGCGCGTATACTACCCGTTAGATCCGCCATGCCAAGAACATGGGCAGCGTTAATGGTAATGGCCTGCAGAGCCTGTTCAGCACTAAGACACTCCTCAGGACACATAATGTCGCCTTCAGCATTGATTCGATTAACGGCTACCCAAGCACTATTTAATGGCTCCGCCGGAGCCATCGTGAAGTCTGAGTGGAGTGTGGTGTTGATGCCTTCTCTGAAGCATGTGCCAAGCCTCGCCATTTGAGATGCGCGTTCATAGCCCACTGCGTCCTTTGCATAGATGTCTGATAACTCGTGCAGGTAATAGGCGTTTGCGGATATTTGTCCGCCTAGTGCCTTAATTCTTTTGATCTGCTCTGGGGTACTCATGCCAAAGTGTTCGAAGGTATAGCCGTGGTTGAATCTAGGTCGCTCAAACTGCATTTTTTCTAATACATCTATGGCCAGCTCTAAGCCAAGGTCGCCGGTGACATGCACATGGATTTGAAAACCCGCGTGCCAATAAGCGCGAACATTTGTTTCTAAAATTTCCGGTGGCATCAACCATTCGCCATGATGCCCGTCTATATAGCCGGGTGCCTGCATTTGCGCGAGCGCGCTGAAGAAAGCACCATCGCTAAACATTTTTATATGTTTTCCAAAGTGAAGCCGGTGGCTATTGCGCTCAACCAAGCCTTCGGCTTTTTCAACCGCTTGCTCTAATGTTCTACCGCCACCGCTCATTCTTGCAGAGTGGGCAACAAGTCGAGTGCGGAAGGGTACGCTATCGCCTTCGAGTAAATGCGCCAGCGTGGTGGCTTCGGTTTCGAAATCAAACAACCCAGTGGCGAGGTCGCCAATGGTAGTGTGCCCACCGTGATGAACGACTTGTTTCAGGCGCTCTAACCCTGCGGCATAAACGTCAGGCGCAAGTATCCAAGGGTTAAGGTGTTTGATGGCATAGCCTAGACCGTTCTCAAAGAAGTGACCATTTTCAATATCAATTTGATCACCTTGTTTGATCTCGTCAGGGTTCATACTTGCCATTTCCATGGCCGCATCGTTCATATACAGCTCATGGAATGAGCGATGCCAGACAACTATCGGGCGAGTCGTACTTATGGCGCTGATGCGATCTTTACTCATCGAGCCGTGCCATAACTGATGAAAGCCCCAAATAAATAGTGGGTCTGGCTGTGACTCATCAGCATCGTTTTTGCCAGCATGGAGAGTTTGCATGCGTGCATCAAAGGCCGCTGGGCTGGTGGTAGGCTCTACTGTGCCCCAAGGCAGTTTCCAGCGCATTGCAGTAACAAATTCCATAGGCAATAAAACCGCCGCCATACTTGGATGTAAGTGCGGATCAATAAAGCCAGGGCAGATCACTTTGTCAGAAAATTGCTCATCAACTTGATATTCTCCGCGATCTAGCCACGGCTGCATATTCTCGCGCTCGCCTACTTCAATAATCAAACCATCCCGCACAAGCACCGCACTGGCTCGGGGCATGGAATCGTTCATAGTAATAATCGAGCGGGCTGGATATAGCGTTAACATGCGTGTGGCTCCGGGATTAGTTTTGCTGTCTTGCAGCTAATAGGTGATCTGAGCCTTTCTCAGCGAGCATTATGGTGGCCGCATTAGTATTGCCGGAGACCACATACGGCATTACTGAGGCATCCATAACGGAAAGGCCATTAACGCCCATGACATTGAGATTTTCGTCTACGACCTTGCCAATACTACAGGTGCTGGTTGGATGATAAACTGTCGAGGCATCTGCCCTAATGTAATTTAGAAGTTCTTCGTCGCTATCCAAATTGATGTCCGCTGCCGGTGCCAGACGGCCCTTCAGGTAGGGTCCAAGCGGACTCTGGTCAAAAACATTTAGCAGTATTCGCATGCCCGCCACAATGGTTTCTTTATCTAACGGGGTGCTTAAGTAGTTTGCCCTAATTATTGGCGCATCATTAATGTCGTCACTTTGAATATGAATTGATCCTCTAGATTCCGGGCGGCTCTGGTTGACGATAGCAGTCATGGCCGGTTGTTCTAACGCGCGAATCTTACCTTCGTCATTGTAAAGGGTTGCTCCAGAGGCAAAGTGAAATTGTACATCCGGCGCTTCCAAGCCCGGCTTTGTATACCAAAATCCACCTACCGGAGCTGACCCTGTTGTCAGGGGCCCCTGACGCTGGAAGAACCACTGCATAGCCGCTGTTATGATACGCCAGCCTTGGACCTCGCGATTGATAGAATCTTTGTCGTTTGTGGCATAGACCACCTTGCTGAGAATATGATCTTGTAGGTGTTCGCCAACATCCGGAGCGTCATGGACAACGTTTATACCTAAAGTGTTGAGTCGAGTGCCGTCGCCTATGCCGGAGACTTCTAACAGTTGTGGTGAGGCAATGGCGCCGGCTGACAAAATGATATGCTGGCCATAGATTTCTTGCTTTTCTTTGCCCCTGAGTATTTCTACACCGTGGGCATTTTTGCCTGTAAATAGTATGCGCTGGGCGTGGGCATGAGTAATGATGTCTAGGTTCTTACGACTCCGTGCAGGGCTGAGGTAGGCGCTGGCGGTACTCCAGCGGCGGCCATTGTGCTGAGTAAATTGATAGTAGCCGCAGCCAGCTTGATCATTGCCGTTAAAGTCCGGGTTGCTGGGAATGCCTGCTGCATTCATTGCAGACAAAAATATGTCGTGTATGGGTCTCTTGTCCCGCACATCTTCGACATACAGTGGTCCATCCGCACCGTGCATATCATCGCTATGGGTTTGTTGTTTTTCGGCCTTTTTGAAATATGGTAGTACATCTTCCCATGCCCAACCCTTAGCGCCGGCCTGAGACCAAGAGGCAAAGTCTAATGGCACACCGCGCACGTAAACCATGCCATTGATAGAGCTGGACCCGCCGAGTACTTTTCCTCTTGGCCAATAAATTTTGCGGTTGTCGAGTTCTGACTCTTGCTCAGTTTCGTAGCCCCAATCGAATTTTTTGTTATTGAAAGTTGCTGCCCAACCGGCAGGCACATGAAGAAGGGGAGAGGCGTTGCCGCCACCGGCTTCCAGTAAACACACTGAAATATTTGGTAATGTGCTGAGGCGGTTAGCCAGCACACAGCCAGCGGATCCTGCGCCCACGATAATATAGTCGTACTTCTGCATAGCCGAACTTTCTGTAATAAGGCCTGCAAGAATGCCTATGTTCTGAGGAAAAGAAAACGCCGCAGTAGTGACCGGTCATACACACAAATTTACCCACGGTAAGGAAGGCTGTAGAGTTGGCCTTTGCAAATTTTTGGGGTATCCATGGATCCTATTAGTCAGGGCGTGCTAGGTGCGTCCTTCGCTCAGGCGGCAGCAAAAAATAAAGAAAAAATTGTTGCTGCGGCATGGTTTGGCGCGCTGGCGGGCATGGCGCCAGATTTAGATGTTCTGATTCAGTCGCCTGCGGATCCGCTCTTGTTCTTAGAATTCCACCGGCAGTTTACCCATGCATTGATCTTTATTCCCATTGGCGCGCTATTGGTAGCTTGGCCCCTGTTTAAGTTGCAGGTGCGTTTTTTTCAGCAGTATTTGTCGTTTCGTGAGAGCTACCTGTTTTGTTTACTGGGCTATGCTACTCACGGCCTTTTAGATGCCTGTACGTCTTATGGCACTCAATTATTCTGGCCCTTTAGTGATGAACGGTTCGCTTGGAATAACTCATCAATTGTCGACCCGCTATTTACCATACCTTTGTTAGTTTTAGTCGTATTGGCAGGCTATAAGCGTAGGCGTGGTTTTGCCGTTGCTGCCTGCCTGTGGGCTTTGAGTTATCTGAGTTTCGGGTGGGTGCAAATGGACCGCGCAATTGCCGCAGGTCACACCGTAGCAGCGCAACGAGGGCATGTTCCGCAGCGACTTACTGTTAAGCCTAGCTTCGCTAATTTGATTTTGTGGAAGGTCATTTACGAGTTTGAAGAAGACTACTATGTAGACGCAGTGCGGGTCTTTGGGCAAGGCCAGTGGTGTGCGGGCGAGGACATTGCTAAGTTCAATGTGGACAGAGAATTTCCTACTCTCGCTCAAGACAGCCAGCAACGGATTGATATTGAACGGTTTCGCTGGTTTTCCGATGACTATTTGGCGGTTAATGCCGCGGGACATGTCATTGATATGCGCTACAGTTTTTTGCCTAATGAGGTCGCCGCTATGTGGGGTATTACGGTCACGCCCGAACAGCCAGACACCCATGTAAAATGGTGGAGTGAGCGCGATTTGAGTGCTTCTCAAATGAACGACTTTGAGCGCATGTTGATGGGTGAGGGTTGTCAGGCGCTGTAAATATTTTTTCCAGAGCGGTTTAAAGCCTCTCTGCCTAGTGAGTAGTTATCTTTGCAACTGGAGTACCCATGCATACATTGACCGATATGAGCGCGATAGTGGCAAACTTGCTTAAACAGCGCGGTGAAACTGTAGCCGTTGCAGAAACGTCAACGGGCGGACTCATCTCTTCTGCACTATTAGCCGTACCGGGTGCCTCTGCTTACTACACAGGTGGTTCTGTGATTTACACCATGGCATCTCGCAAGGTGTTGTTAGGGATCAACCGCGCCCAGGTTGAGGGTTTGGAGCCGATGACCGAAGCCATGGCCTTGCGTTTTGCCGAGGTTGCGCGGGCCCAGCTTGGGACAACATGGTCAGTGGCTGAGTTGGGTATTGCGGGGCCTACTGGTGCACCTTATGGGGTTGACGCGGGCACCAGTGTCATTGCTGTAGATGGGCCTCAACCTATGACTATGACAGTTGTCACTGGCAGTAATGATCGCGAAAAAAATATGTGGGCATTTACAGCGGCTGCATTTGAATTATTCGAGCAAGCTTTAGCGCACTAAGAAACATCTCTAAAGGGGCGAGTTCCCCGCCGGCTCTACTGAGACTACTGGCGCTGCCCAGTAAAGGCTCTCTCGCCTCGTGGAGTAGTCACGGTGCCAGTCATAGCATCGTCATCTACTTGGCCACTGTATTTCAGCTCCAAGGGCCTTTGTGGGGTCTACTGTGAACGCTATTAGTGATCGAATTCTAAAATGGCGCGGCCCGTGATTTGACCTTTCTCAAGTGCTTGTGCTGCCTCGTTTATTTGTTCGATTTTGTACCTTGCGGTGACCATGCCGTGGAGGTTTAGGTCGCCAGTATTTTGCCATTGAAGAAAGCGGGGAAAGTCGCGGTCTGGGGCGCATGAGCCGCCAATGCTGCCGACGAAACGTTTTTCATTGATTAATACGTCTATCGCGCTCAGTTCTACCGGCGTAGTCGGAACGCCCACCAATACTGCCGTACCTCCTTCTTTCGCACCGAAGTAGGCTGTTCTACAGGCAGGAACAATCTGCTCCATAGTTTGCTTTATACCAATGCAGTCGAATGCATAGTCAACGCCAGATACCGGCTGCCTTGAAATATTGAATTGGCCAGGTTTTGGGGTAAGGGCATGGATTGCCTTTACCGGATCTTCTTTGCTGGCGTTTATGCAGTGGGTGGCGCCAAAGGTTTTTGCAAATTCGAGCTTACCGTCATCTAAGTCCACGGCAATAATTGGGTGCGCCCCAGCCATCTTTGCGCCCACTACCGCTGACAGGCCAACACCGCCCACACCAAAGATGGCAACGCTCTCGCCTTTTTGTACGTTGGCTGTATTGATGACCGCGCCAGCACCAGTCATAACCGCGCAACCAATGATGGCAGTGACATCTTTCTCTATGTTTGGGTCCACTTTCACCACGTATTGCTGATCTGCAATGGTGTGGTCGGCCCAGGTAAAAACATTCTGGGAGGTGGCTAGGCCATCGCTAACCTGTAAGTTTGCCGCTTCCGGCGGGCCGTCTGCAGCCTCACTGTCGCGCGGCACCCAAGTGACCATGACAATGTCGCCTTCGACTACGTGACTGACACTGCTACCTGCCTTGAGCACAATACCTGTGGATTCATGACCAAGGATAACTGGGTTATTTCGCGGTGCGTGCATTTGATGGAGCTGGGAGTGACAAATGCCTGAAGCGAACTGGCGCACCACCACCTGGTGTGGCGCTGGATCGGGTAGTTCGATGTTTTCAATTCTCAGCGTAGAGCTGTCTTGTGGCAGAACCACGACACGTGCTTGTGTTCCCATAATATCTCTCCTGTATATCGTTCTTAATTTACCTTGCTTGAAAAATTTGCGCGAGTGCTTAGCGCAAAGAAATGAACTGAAAAGTCCAAGGAATAAGTCATTGTTTGTGCCATTATTCGGCATTAGTCGCGCTAGCAAATACGGCGGTGTGCAATGCTTAGATGTAGCTTCACTAAGTGCGCCTACATCCATAACGAACAAGGAATAAAGATGAAATTACATGAAGCCCCCTCACCAAATGCTCGTCGAGTGCACATATTTATGTCCGAACTAGGCATGGAATGTGAGCGCGTTGCAGTGGACATTCGCGGTGGAGAAAATCTTTCCGCTGAATTTTTGGCCAAGAACCCGGGTGGTCGTGTGCCGGTTTTGGAGCTAGATGATGGCACCTATATCGGAGAATCTGTATCTATTTGCCGCTATCTGGAATCTATTGCGCCTAGCACTGGCGCGCCAAAGTTGTTTGGTGATGATGGTTTGGCTAAAGCGCAAATTGATATGTGGCAGCGCCGTGTTGAGTTTAACTTTTTGCTCGAGCTTGCTGGGGCATTCCGTAACCTTACTGGGGTTTTTAAAGACCGCGAAACCTGCGTTAAGGAATGGGGTGCAGTGTGCGCTGAGCGTGCACCCAAGGCGTTAAATATGTTTGATACTCAGCTTGGGAAAAGTGAGTACTTGGCAGGCGATTCTTTCTCCATTGCCGATATCACATTAGGTGTGAGCATCGACTTCGCCAACATGGTTAAAGTGCTTGAGATGCCTGAGTTGGAAAATCTCACTCGGTGGAAGAATCAAATGGATGCTAGAGCAAGTTTTAGCGCCAGTTAGATTGTATTCAGTAGCGGTGCAGGGCTTGCCCCTGCGCTAATGCTCGGCGCTGCAATATTTGGTGGTCCAGTATATCCGGTTAGTCGAATAGCACTTTAGTCAGCTGGCCCGCGCTGGCGGCAAAGGCTGTCTCAATGTCATGAAGATTGACCCGGCCCGTGGACAGCGGTGGTAGTTCGTCAATTGCGAAGAAAGCGGCATCAGATACTTCCATGCCCGCCTGTACTTCAATGTTTTCATCAATGCACTCGCATAAAAAAAACAGTTTGTAGAAATCCCTAATGTCTTCATCGTAGCCGCCTTTGGCCTTATGCTTCAGTGCATACAAGGTCACAACGCAAACATCAATCTGGGCTTCTTCACTGAGTTCCTTTATGACGTTTTCTGAGGCCGATAGTCCTGTATCGGCATAACCACCTGGAAGAGACCATAGGCCGTCGGTTTTTTCTTTTACCAATAAGATTTTCTGGTTGGCGATAACAGCGCCGCGCACGTCTACTTTGGGTGTGGCGTAGCCTTGGCCCAGTGGACCCAATAAATTTTCAATCCGCCCGATTGGAATATTACTTAAGTCGGCCAGCATTTTACTGCTAATGTCGGCGAGTTCTTGGTATCGCTCCTTATCAAAGTCATCTACCGCAAAGGTCATGCCGGTATCTGCAATGCTTTGAATTCTCTTTGCGTAGGTAAGCCAGTTAGATTCCATTAACGCCCCTTATTGTCTTAATTGATATTACCCTGCTTGAAGAACAAAGTTCTGGATTGCAATGCTCGGATTACGTGCGTGAGTCTGAAAGAAACTACCATTCAGCGGATTTGTGTATACCAAAAGTTACTGTTTTTGTTAAAAGCTTCCTTTTTTTGTGAAGAGCCCTTTTTACCAAGAGCCTTGAAGGGTGGCGGTACAAAAAAATCTAGTGAGTGGTAGTACCTTTAGTTAGGCAGTGCACTGTATTTCTCTGCTGAGTCGACAGGTATTACTGGGAGCAAAAAGCCACTATAACTACATTAGTGGATAGGCAGATTAGTAGGAGAATAATAACAATGTATCAGCTACAAGAACTTGCGCAAACAGTCATCCAGTGGGGGGCGCTGTTATTTTTGTTCGCCCTAGGCGTGGGGCTGCTATGGGTGTTTGTACTATACCTCGTAGACAAAACTCAGAAGATACATACGATTCGCCGTAACTATCCGGTGATCGGTCGGTTACGGTACTTGTTCGAACATTTTGGTGAGTTTTTTCGCCAGTATTTTTTTGCCATGGATCGGGAAGAACTTCCCTTTAATAGAGCAGAGCGTTCTTGGGCGTACCGTGCGGCAAAAAATGTTGATACCACTATCGCCTTCGGCTCTACTCGCCCACTAGACCAACCTGGAGATGTGATCTTTCTTAACAGCGCGTTTCCTGTGCTTTCTAGCGACAGTGCAGATGCCGGTACAATCTCCTTTGGCGATGATAGTTGCCTGCACCCCTATACAACCACGTCATTGATCAATATATCCGGTATGAGTTTTGGCGCTATATCTAAACCCGCTGTCCGCGCTTTATCAAAGGGCGCCGCCGCTGCGGGTATTTGGATGAATACCGGCGAAGGCGGATTGTCGGCTTATCATTTAGAAGGTGGCTGTGATTTGGTTTTTCAAATTGGCACCGCCAAGTACGGTGTACGTACACCTGAAGGCCAGTTAGACCCGGTTAAACTTGCCGAGATTGCCGCTCACCCTCAAGTGAAAATGTTCGAGATAAAAATAAGTCAGGGTGCTAAGCCGGGTAAGGGCGGTATTTTGCCTGGAGGGAAGGTGACTCCAAGTATTGCAAAGGTTCGCGGCATAGCAGTGGGAGAAGATTCCATCAGCCCCAATGGCCATGAAGATATTAGATCGGTCTCTGATTTGCTCGACATGATTGTCAACGTGCGCAAGGTCACTGGGAAGCCTGTCGGATTTAAAATGGTAGTTGGCCAGCTGGATTTTTTTCATGATCTATTTACTGAGATTAACAGCCGCGGAGCCTTTAGCGCGCCTGACTTTATTACACTAGATAGCGCCGACGGCGGAACAGGCGCTGCGCCTCAACCATTAATGGACTATGTTGGGTTGTCGCTGCGTGAAAGTTTGCCGATGATTGTAGACATGCTGATTGAATTCGGTTTGCGCGAACGTATAAAAGTCATCGCCTCCGGCAAACTTATAACGCCGGGAAAGGTGGCTTGGGCCCTAGCTTGTGGTGCTGACATTGTCACCTCGGCACGTGGTTTTATGTTTGCGCTAGGTTGCATACAAGCGCTTCAGTGCAATAAAAACACTTGTCCAACAGGCATTACGACTCATCAAAAGGAACTGCAACGAGGATTGGTGCCAGCGGAGAAATCCTTGCGGGTCGCTAGCTTTGCTAACCAGATAGTTTACGACGTAGGTACTATTGCTCATTCTTGCGGGGTCTCGCAGCCCCGGGACTTGCAGCGTCATCATGTTCGTATTATCCAACCCGGCGGATTATCGGTATCGCTGGTTCAGCAGTATCCAGAACCAGTGGCTAGGCAAAAGATTAAACTGCCGCCGTCTGCTTAGCGTGAGAGAAAAATAAAACTACAGACAAAAAAATAAAAAGGCGTAGAGATAATAGGTAAGAAGGTCGATATGTACGGGCACTAGCAGGCGAGATTTTTTTCAGCTAAAGAGGATCATACTGATGGTAAGCATAATTGTGGGCCAAGTTCTGGCGGTCAGCGCCTTGGCGGTTGTTGGTTTAATGGTTCAGCGCGCGTTGCGCATTGAGCTTACTCTGGCTTGTTTGTTGGTCGGCTTTGTCGCTGGGCTGGGCATAGAGTTTACCAGTTTTGATACGGGTATCAGAGCAAGTAACTTACACGATCTGGTGTTTTTCGTAATATTACCGGTACTAATTTTTGAGGCGGCGTGGGAGCTTAAGCCAGCATTGCTGAAAAAGTGGCTGCTACCAATTTTGTTGATGGCCACTCTCGGAGTACTGACCTGTACATTTATTGCCGCGGGTTTAATCTATGCAGGTATTGGTCATGCCGAGGGTTTTCCTTGGATCGCTGCACTCATTACCGGAGCTATTCTTGCTGCAACTGATCCTGTGGCAGTAATTGCGCAATTGCGCGCTGCTAAAGTATCGGCAGACCTCACTACAATATTTGAGGGCGAAAGCCTATTTAATGATGCCACCGCGGTAGTGCTCTTCAGTATTGTCATAGGGCTTGCAACAAATAGTGTAGACGCAGCTGGTGACAGCTACTTTGCCTATTTTTTTCATGGTGGCGGTAGGTGGCTTAGTTTTTGGCACTGTTTCGGGCTTAGTGGTGAGCGCAGTGTTATTGCTCATTGGTTCGTCCGTAGCTAGCCGATTCATTTTGGTTTTTTCAGCCTTTGCCAGCTTTTATGCCGCCGAACACCTAATGCATATCTCAGGTATTTTGGCTGTGATGATGACAGCTATCGTTACGCGGGTTATGTTGCGCGAAGTCCAAGCTTCGGTTACCGAAGGTATTGCGGGCACATGGGAGTGGTTGGGAACTTATTTTAACAGTGTTTTGTTTGCCATTATGGGGCTGGTGGTTACGTTAGCTATGTTCCGCGACCAGTGGTTGGCGATGCTGATTGCTATAGGCGCGGCTGTTGTTGCCAGGGTAGTAGGAGTTGGCGTTAGCTGTTTGCTTGCAAGGCCATTGAGCGAACCTGTTTCTTTGCCTTGGCAGGGGCTGCTGGTTTGGGGCGGTTTGCGCGGAGCAATAGCCATAGCTTTAGTTTTGTCGTTGCCCACTAGCCTACCTTATTGGTGGACTATTCAATCTATGGTTTTTGGTGTCGTATTGTTTAGCTTGCTTGTACAGGGGACGAGCAATTCTTACCTAATAACCAAGGTTGTTGGCGTCTCGCCAGCAACTTCTGAGCCTGACTAAAGGTTGGCTACTCGAGGTGGAAGGCTAATCTAGAGTGATCGCAAGCGTTGAATATCCGGCTGCCTCGATTGCAGCTTTTACCGGAGCTGAGCTTTCCGGGCAAAGGGCGATCATAGACCCGCCACCACCGCCGCCAGTTAGTTTGGCGCCCACCGCGCCATTTTGTCTTGCCACGTGAATCATCTCTTCTAGCTCCGGTGTGGAAAGCTGCAAGGCATTGAGATAGCCGTGACATAGATTCATCAGTTCGCCCAACTCATCTAACTGCCCAGTTTTTACTGCCTCAAAAGCTGACATTGTGAGTTGTCCAATTTGATCAAAAATTGTTTCGTAACGCTCTGGGTATTGTTGCCAAGACGCTCTTACTCTAGCTACCGTGTCCGCAGTCAAACTCTCTTTGCCGGTCATGCCGATAACAAGTTCTAACGGTTGCCCGAGCGTCAGTGCACTGAACAATGGTTGATCATCTTTGCGTTGGTAGTACAAGGCCGAGCCGTAGGTTGCAACGGTATTGTCCACACCCGATGGCGTGCCGTGGGCGGCTTTTTCACATTCAAAAGCTAGCTCGTTAATCCGCCCATCTTTAAGGCCAAGTTTATAGGTATGGTTGATGGCGCGGATTATGGCTACAGCCAAAGCTGAAGATCCTCCCAGTCCCATAGCTCTTGGGATATGAGGGAATACCTCAATTGTCATGTTCTCTTTGTCTAGGTCTAGTTGTTCTAACAGTTTTGCAATAATTCCCGTAAACCCTGGATTGGTTGTACGTACTTTCTGCTCAACGCCCCAACGTGGAATAACTACATTTATACCTTCGCCGGCTTTACGAATGGCTGCTTCCACAGCCAGTGGAATAGGTAGCGCAATAGCAGGCCTGCCATAGACTACGGCATGTTCGCCCAAGAGGATGATTTTGCCGCAAGCGGACTGGCGCTCGGCAACGTCTGGTTGAACAATTTTACGTGCTAGATTCTTGGCAATCTCCTGAGCTTTCCAGACTTTAATCTCGCCAGATTCAATTAGGCCCTCGACTACTGTTTCAAAGTGCTCGTCTGAGACACCTGCGGAACTCGCCACGCTACGTGCATGTAAGTTCATGTGGTTTTGTTGTATGCCATCTGTAGCGAGAGAACGTAGTGCTGCAAGGTTTTGCGCCAGACCTATGGCTGCCATGATGCCCGCGAGCTCCGAGGCGTTGGGTGAACCTAACAGTCTATGGTTAATTCTAACGCTCGGGTTGGTCTCGAGTGACCCACCTACGGTGCCGACTTTCATCGGGATTGCTATTTCTCCAACAAGATAACCCGGTTCATTTTTGTGCCATACAGTCAGCGCTTTATAGCGTCCGCTTTGCGCAGCATAGGCGTGGGCTGCAGCTTCAATGGCTCGCCAGTCATTGCCGGTGGCAATAGCAACGGCGTCGACACCATTCATGATGCCTTTGTTGTGCGTTGCTGCACGGTAGGGGTCGGCCAGTGCTAAATCGTTAGCAAGTACAATGCCATCTCTGACCTCTTCGCCGGTATAGCCTTTACCTGCCAAGTTTTGGATAGGAATGCGCACCTTAGCTCGAGCCACTGCCCGATCAGTGAGGTTGGATAAAATGCGTAAGAAAACTTTACCGCCGGTGAGAGTCTCAGCAAGCGAAGCCACGCCCTCGCACATAGTATTGACAAGATTTGCACCCATTGCATCCCGGGTATCTACCAGTAAATGCAAAACAACCATTAGGCGTCCATCCTGCTCAGCCTCGTAGTCGAATACTTCTATATCTAATGCACCACCTCCGCGGGCCACCATCTTTGGGTGTAGGCTATTCGCCAGTGCTAATATTTGTTCTTTATTTTCGAGCAGTACTGATTTTGCAGCCTCAGGGTCACTATCAATGACAACTTGAACTTGGCCAATGAGTATTGGCGTGACTTCCTCAGCGACAAAACCACCGCCTAAACGAGCTAAACGGGCAGCGCCGGACAACCCAGCAACAATTGAGGGCTCCTCTACCACTAAGGGGACTACATAGTCACGACTGTTGATAAGGAAGTTCAGGGCTACACCCATAGGCAGACCAAAAACGCCGATTACGTTTTCTATCATCTTATCCGCGACATTAAGCTGTACTTGGTGGCTGCCAGTAGAGAGTTGTTGAACATCTTCTTGAGACAGCAAGCCGCGTTCATGTAGTGCCGCAATTCGCTGGTTGATGTTTAAACGGAAGAAATTCGGAATCCGCGAAGATCCCTGTTGGTCTTGCTCAGTCTTTGACTGTGATGCCATGTTCGGCCATCTCCAAATCGAGTAACAAAAAATCGTTATCTGAAACCGCACTACGAAATTTTTCTAGTGCGTCTGTATCGGTACTCAACGCAATACCGATATCGCCGCCACCGGCGCCACAAGGTTTATAGGTAATGCCGTGTGAGGCCGCTAGTTTAACCAAGGAGCGGTGCTCTGTGGTAAAAATATTTAGTTGTGCGCTTAGATCCAATGCGAATAATGCGTGTTGATAAGCGTTAAGCAAATTGTCTTCGCCAGGTTGGTCAAAGAGTTGACTGCTGAGTTGGGACAGGTCATCGAGGAGGCTGGATTGGTCTTGGCTCCGCCAAGTATCAAAGCTGGTAATGTGATCAACGGTTTTAGCACTTTTTCCGGTCCACACAAGTTGCCAGTGTAAATCTTTGGGCCAACTGTAGGTTTCCGCTTGACCGTTTTGATAGCGTATTACGCCACCAAACCATGACGCTGCCACATCTAAGCCACTACCTTTGCCGCCTTGCCAGTTGCGATGGATGAGCTGCGCTTCAGCTAACGAAGGTACTTTGTGCAAAAGCTGGCACAACCCTGCGTAGGTTGCATTGCATACTGCTGCTGATGAACCCAAACCCAGCTTGTGGCCTTCGGCAAAAAAATCTGCACTGTCAGTATGTAAGTCCGCTCCTGAGCATACGTCGCTGAGTCGCACTAGTCCCCAGTGCTGCAAAATACTAGCTGTAAAGGCGGCGGTGGGTTCACTAGGCAGGGTACTGTTTGTAACCATTGCGCTAGGGCTGTCAAAACCTGTGCTGCTGAAATGCCAAGTGTTGTCTTGGCGTTCTTCGATGCGCACCTGAGCTACTGTATCCACGGCCATAATTGCTGCTGGAGCGCCCGCAAGAACTGCGTATTCTCCCCATAAAACCACTTTTCCCGGCGCGCTAAATATCACTGGTCAATAATCCGCGCACCTTCGCCCAGGCCGCAATCTATGATTTCAAGAACACCCGGCACCTGTGCTAATGCGGCGCTGACTGCGCTTCGGCTTTCTGCTGTGCATACAGCTTTAATTTGTGGCCCCGCATCTACAGTAAAAAATACTTGATGACCTTGGTCGCGCAGGGTTCTTATGCAATCCATGCAGGCAACGCTTGCTGGCGTCCAATAGCTTAAGGTTGGAATACTAGTAAGCATGAGGCTGTGCATTTTCAAACAGCTGAGTTCTGCAACTTCTGCCAGTTGGGTGAAATTGCGTGTGCTAATGGCTTCCGAGGCAGCGCTGTAATCATCCGCCGCTCCTCTTAACCAAGCATTATAAAACGGTGAGGTTCGTTTAGATCGTTGCATACCTTGGGTGGAATTGACGGATTTTGCGGCCCTGCTGGTAACGGCTACGACCACCTCCAGCGGCCAATGGGCACTAGGAGCAAGGCGCATGGCTTCCCATTGAGGCGGTACAAGTGCAACAAATCCGCCGTGGATGGAACGAGCAGCGCTTGCTGAACCTTGGCGTGCCCAATTTGAGCGCATTTCCTCGTTCAGGCCCAAGTCGCAGTGTGTATTGATTGCAGTGATTAGCGCGGCAAACCCTGACGCGGAAGATGCAAGACCAGCGCTGGTTGGAAAGTTGTTGGCACTTTTAATCACCACTGCGGGTACGTCGAAATGTTTGCGCAAGGTCTGTAACCAGCCATGGAGTTTATTGTCTTCTACTTGCTCGCCATTAAGGTGGAATTCGTCGGCTGTTCCATTCTGCTTGTTTTGAACTTCGGTAGTCGTAGTCAGATTTGACAGGGTAATGGACAGATTGGGTGTTGCTGGCAAGTTGCCTTGTTTGTCTTGCTTGCCCCAGTATTTTACTAGGGCGATGTTCGGATGCGCTTGGGCTTTGGTAGTATTTTGCATAGCGGCGCAATATTACCTCATATCAACCTAGGGATTACCTTTTCTTCGCGGGCTGTGAGCACAGCCCGGATCTTTTGCGGCGGTTATTGTTGACTTGGTCTATACCACTAGCCGTAGGCTGGTGGTGGGGTGAAACCAAAGCCTGCTTGCTCCAGTCTTTGCGCAACGCCAATGGTGATTAAATCCCCAAGCTCAGGCCCAACAATTTGTACGCCAATGGGTAAACCTTCTTTGTTCAGTCCTGTAGGAATAACAGTGGAGGGTAAAAATGAAACACCGGTCAGTCCCGCCCAAAATACTTGTTCAAAGTAAGGGCGCTCTTGGTTATCTACCTGCAACGTACGTTCGGCAAACGGCCTTTGATCATGCTTAAAGGCTGGGGTTGCCATCATCGGTGTAAGCAAAATATCGTATTTGCCGAAAAATTCATGCCAAATCCAGCGCAACTTGTGTCGAGCCTCATTAGCTTCTCCCCACTGTTTGAAACTAGAAACTTGGGCGCGTAACACTTTAGAACTTTCACGATCATCATTTGGATCTAGGTCTTTCACGTATTTGAGTAAGTTCTCGTAGTCCTCATCGGGCATACGCATTGCCATGGTCGAGTGCAGTAGTTTGCGGTAAACATCTTGCACATGGTCAACGGAAAAATCTGGTCGAGCGTCTTCGTCAATTATTGCGCCTTCGTCTCTGAGGGCTTGGGCCACAAGGTCTACCCTTGCTTCTACTTCTTGGCTGACAGGAGCGGATGCTTCGTTTTTCCATACCCCGACTTTAAGGCCCTTGAGCGATCTATCGCCTAATTCAGGCAGGTCAAGTTTAAAACCTCGGGACGCAATTTCATCCGGCCCCGCCATAACGCGTACTGCAGTTTCAAGATCAAATGCAGATCTTGCTAGAGGCCCGATAACGGAAATATCTGATCCTGCGCGATTATCACCCGGTGGTGCATGACCGCGCATCCAAAGCAGGTTATGGGTGGGTTTATGGCCGAAGACTCCGCAGAAGTGGGCGGGATTGCGTATGGAACCGCCAATATCTGAGCCGGTCTCCAAGCCAGTTAAACCTGCTGCCAATGCAGCCGCTGAACCACCCGAAGAACCACCGGGTATACGTTCGTGATCGTAGGGGTTATTAGTTGTGCCGTAAACTTCGTTATAACTTTGAAAATCTGCCAAAGACAATGGCACGTTAGTTTTACCAAATAATGTAACGCCTGCTTTTTTCAGTTTTTTCACCGACTCGGCGTCTTCATTGGGTACATTGCCTGTCCAGTTTGGATTGCCCCATGTAGTCGGGGTGCCAGCAACGTTGTAGGATTCTTTTACGGTCATGGGCACGCCGTGTAGAGGGCCGCAAGCATCGCCGCGTGCCAACATGGCGTCAGCCTCAGTTGCATCCTTCAGCGCCTGTTCGCGTATATCTACAATGATCGCGTTAAGGTCACCGTTGTATTGATCCACACGTCCTAAATAGTGATTGAGCAGTTCGACTGCTGAAATTTCCTTATTGCGTACTTTCGCAGCTAACTGTGTAGCCGAAAGAAATGCTAGTTCACTCATAGTGCTCTCCCCCGAGGTGCTGATTAGTGTCTTTACTATGCTTTGACTGTGCAGGGTTAATTTGTGATTTTCAAGGTGGGCGGTGTAGAGGTAGGCAGATTAAGTGCTGGATGTTGGAGATTTGCTTAGTTTGCCTGCGTGGACTCGGTGTTCTTATTCGGAACTTTGAATTTTCAGCATTTCCATCCAGGCTTGAATGCGTTTGCGGGCAGGGGGGATATCTAATCCAATCAGAGCCACACCCAAAGGCAGCATCCAGAAGCCGAGTATCGGTAAGAAGCCGAAAACGCCCCCCACCATGCAGAGCAGCCCCACTAGACTGCGAATGCCCGGTGGCAAGCTGTCTTGAGCAAATTTTAAAACGCTGTAGCAAATGCCCGCAATGCGAGTTTTCAATGCGGGTGTTTGTTCGGACATCTTATCTAGTGCGCTAAACGTAGGTTGGCGCGTCGTTCGGCGCGTCATGATCGTTTGGGTGGGCGCGTCGTGGCAAAGTAGGGTCTATTGAGTGGTACTTATAAACACCGTCGTCATCAAGTTGGCGTTCTATCCGGTTACGATGCATCAATAAATGTACGTGGGCTATCGCCTCGCCCAGCGCCATCATCATTTGCGGCGGCCCAAGTTCTCGCGAGAACAGTACTGGTAGCAGTTCCTTAGCGTCTTTTGCTTCAATGCAGGCCTCTTCGATGGCTAGCATTCGATCATCATGGTGGCTGATCAAGTCACGAAGCCTTGCTTTCACTCCATAAAACGGAAGGTTGTGGGCCGGTAATACAAAAGTATCGTCCGGGATGACTTTGAGAAAATAGTCATGGGAGTTCATCCAGTCGTGCATTGGGTTGGCATTAGGTTCTGACGGGTGCACGCTTACATTTGACGTAATAATAGGCAAAATTTGGTCGCCAGAGATCAGTACTTTTAGCGCCGGGCTATAAAGGCAAGCGTGTTCGGGTGAATGCCCAGATCCCACAACTATTTGCCAGTCGTTGTCACCGATGGTGAGTACCTGACCACTTTCTAGGCGCTCATAGCCGCCACTCATGGTTGGCATTGTCATGCCTTCGGCGGCTCGCGTGGACCACATCTTTTCGATCTGTTCCATGTAGTCGTCAGGCATGCCGGCTTGTTTGTAAAATTTCTTGCCGATCCAGTTATTGTGGCTAAAGCCACCGCTGCTGGAAAAAGCTCGTGCTTGGTAATACTCGCCTCGAGTCATATATAGGGGGCATTGAAATTTGTTGGTGATCATCAGTGACTGACCAATGTGGTCAGGGTGCATATGCGTACATATGACACCTATGACTGGTTTGCCTTGCAGTTCGTCGGCAAAGATTTTTTCCCAAAGGTCTTTGGTTTGTTCGTTATTCAGGCCAGTGTCCACAATCCACCAGCCCGCGATATCCTCAAGCAAATAAAGATTGATAAAACCTAAGGAGCCGGGCATTGGCATAGCAAGCCAACGCACCCCCGGGGCCACTTCCATGGTTGTACCTGGCGCGGGTCTTTCCGTCAGCGGGTATGTAATTTCTGTCTGTTCTTTTTGGTTTTCTATATTCATAACTGCAGAGTATAGCCTGTAGTCTTCTATGCTGCCTCACTTGCATTGATCAAATCTGCAATACAGGTAACTGGATCAGCTTTTATGTTAGTTTCTTAATGCTTAGGCTATGAGATTAAACAGGAGCCGCGCGTCAGGGAGAGCAAGTCGGGGGACTTAAGTGAAGCAAATATTAGACGGCATTACCGTAGTTGAAGTGAGCAACGGGCCACTCGCGGGGTTGGTGGGAATGGTTCTGGCTGACTTTGGTGCTCAGGTGGTTTGGTTTGAGTACGGAGAATCTGAGCGTGAATACCGAGTTTGGCAGAGGGGCAAACTGCGGATAAACGTCAGCTTAGGCCCGGCTCAGGGCAGTACATGCGCGGATGCTGACAACATACGTAGACATATTTTGGCATCCGCTGATGTGTTTTTGACGGATTTATCTGAGACTACTCTGTTGCGTTTGGGCCTGAACGCAGCGAGCCTTACAGCAGTGCGCCCTGATTTGATTCAAGGTCAGGTTAGCGGTTTTGGCGAGAACAACAAATTTAGTCACCTAGCCGCAGATGGTGAAAGGTTCGCGGCGGAAGAATCTTTAGTGGCTGCTGCCATTGGTCGGATGATGGTTTTTGAAGGTGTGGCAGAACGTCCTGGTCCGGTTTATCCGGCGCTCAAGGTGGGGACCCATGGAGCCAGCCAAGCCATGCTAGCAGGAATTTTGGCACAGCTGTTCAACCGCGAGCATTCCAATCACGGGCAATTACTGCGCAGTAATATGCTGCGTGCGCTGACCGCTTATGACCTAGTGGGCTTGGGTGCCAGTCAAATGGACCCTTCTCCCGTACCTTACATAGAGCCGGACAAAATCTTACCTATGCTCAATTATCAGCCTGTTCAATGTGCAGATGGGCTGTGGTTGCAGTTAGGCAATTTGCTTCCTCATCTGCAAGCAAATTTTCTCCGCGCGATAGGTTTAGATGATCTTTTGCGCGAAGCAGAGTTAGCAACCCAGCCTTTAAGTGAGGCAATAACCGAAGATTTCAGACAACGTATTTGCCTGCAGATGCAGACGCGCTGCCGACAAGAGTGGATGGACATCTTTTTAGCCGACGGTGGTGTTGTAGCGCATCCCTATCAGAGTACTCAGGAAGCACTAGAAGATGCGGATATTTTGACCAATGGGCACAGTGATGTGTCCCATGGTTTCAGTCAGCTTGGGTTGCTGGGGGATTTTACCGCCACACCTGGACAGGTTCCGGGTGGCCCGGTGCCTATTCAAATGTCGTCACTTCAACTAAAGGAGTTGTTTAAAGAACAACAAGAGCAAGACCTAGGTGTGAGGACTGCAACAAAGGCAACATTGCCCTTGGCGGGAGTTACCGTGGTCGAGGCCGCGGCGATTATTGCTTCGCCTTTTGGTGCCAGTATGCTGGCAGACCTTGGCGCTAGAGTGATTAAGCTAGAGCCCATTGATGGTGACCCTTTTCGCGTTATGGCCTTTGGTCTAGGTGCTGCTCGGTGCAATACAGATAAAGAAAGTATTGCTCTGAATCTTAAATCTCAGTCTGGGCAGGAGATTGCCCAGTCATTGGTCGCAAATGCAGATTTATTTATTCATAACTATCGTCCAGGGGTACCTGAACGATTGGGGTTAGATTACGCAAGTTTGTCAGTACACAACCCCAAACTTGTCTATATGTCGGTGAATGGATATGGCCCCAAAGGTCCGGGTGCTCTGCGACCATCTACCCACCCAATACCAGGGGCAGCTCTAGGGGGAGTGCTTTATCAATTTGGCCAGTTGCCTACAACGATTCAGGACTATCCTCAGGTTTTTGACATTAGTCGGCGGCTATTTCGTGCCAACGAGGTGAACCCAGATCCGAATACTTCCTTTGTCGTGGCAAGTGCTGGAGCCATGGGTTTGCTTGCCGCACGCAGGTTAGGCGTGGGTCAAATTATTTATTTGGATATGTTTGGGGCTAATGCGTATGCAAATTTCGATGACTTTATGCAGCTAAGTGCTGCCAACAAAAAAGGCAGCAGTAACCGTATTGCATTGGATGCTGATTACTTAGGCAAAGGTCCTTACAACCAACTCTACGCCTGTAAAGAGGGCTGGCTTTTCGTCAACTTAGTGACTGCTATCGAACAAGAGCAATTCCATAGTGTAGTGGGCGATTTTACGGATTTAGTAAATTTTTGTGCTGGAGAGTGGCAGCAAAAGCTTCTACCCATGGGGTTAGGTTGTATTCAAGCGGATGGACCTACGCCCGGGGATCGAATGCAAACGGAGTATTTTTCGGATAGTGAATTAGTAGTGAACTTTATTCATCCACTACATGGCGAAGGGCTGCGTCACGGTGCAATGTCCCAATGGCCAAACTTACAGCGAACTCTTGGCGGGCCGTGCGAGGTGGGTGATAGCACTGACGCTCTGATGGATGAGCTGGGGTTTTCAGCACCGGAAATTGACCAGTTGAGGGCCGATGGCGCTATTCGCTAGCCGTCTTGGGTCCCATTGTAAGTGGTGGAATTGGCACATGAGAGGGAGTAATATTTTCGCCCATCAGAATTAGATTGGTGCGCTCGAGGCCCTTATGAGTGATTTGCAACGTCCAGGCGATTTCTTTTCGTCGGCAGAAATAACCTATTTACGCAGTGTTTCCAGCTGGCGTAGTACATTGGCTATTGTCCATTGCTGGGGGGTTATTTTAGGCGCGTGGGTTATTGCCAGTGTTTGGACTAATCCGCTGACAGTACTGCTGGCAATTATGGTTGTTGGCGCTCGGCAACTAGGACTTTTTGTGCTCACCCATGATGGCGCCCACGGCGCGTTATACGCTAACCGTAAGGTCAATGACTGGGTCTGCGAATGGATTCTCAACCGCCCTTTCACCGATGAAAAAATCGACACTTACCGCAAATATCATGTGCAACATCATTTGCATACTCAGCAAGAAAACGATCCGGATCTTGCGTTGTCGAAACCTTTTCCAATTACCAAGACTTCGTTTCGACGCAAGGTGATCCGCGACCTTACAGGGCAAACTGGCTGGGATCAGTATGGGCGTATCGTTCGCGCGGCGTTTAGAGGAGATACGCTAGGTGCTCGTCTAGCCAACGCATGGCGACGCATCGGTCCGAATATTGTTATCAATTTGGTCTTTTTGGCGGGTTTTGCAGCAGCAGGTGTTTGGTATATGTACTTCTTATTGTGGTGGGTACCCGCGCTGACTTGGAATCGGTTTGTAGTGCGCTTGCGAAATATTGGTGAGCATGCAGTAGTACCTGATAACGATGACCGTTTACGCAATACGCGAACAACTATTGCAAGCTGGTGGGAGCGCGCGTTGATTGCCCCATACAATGTCCAGTATCACTTAGAACATCACTTGGTGGTTAATTGTCCTCACTACAAACTCAAAGATGCGCATCAAATGCTGATCGACAAGGGTTATGAGGCGCAGATGGAGATTCAGAGAGGTTATAAGGCAATATTGGCTTTGGCGGTACCTAGCTAGCAGCTAGCCAGCTGCTAGCTAAATCTGCCCTAAGCCTTTTTTGTTCGCTGTGCATTGATGTATTCAATGAGCGTGAGGGTTTCCGCAGAATCCATTCGTCCTACCGGTGAATTGCTGTAGGTGGAAGCCATGACCTTGCCACTTTTTGTCAGCAAGAATTCACTGGGTTGGATAAAGTCTCGGCTTTCATCCCACCAGGCACCCAGACTGTCGCCTTGGCTTCTTGTCACACCAAATGCTACGGGGAACGCCAGTGGCGCTGCCACCTCGGTTGTCTTCCCCAAGGAATCGACCGATGCTGCAATGATTGATACCCCTTGTGCTGCAAACGCTTCACGGCGCTCTTCATAGCCGGCTAACAGTCGGCGGCAATAAGGTCACCAATGGCCGCGATAAAATAGCACTGCCGTAAATGGACTATCTAGATCAGCAGGTAGATTGATCTCTCCGCCGTCTATCGTGTTGAGGGTAATGTCTGGAAACATATCCCCTGGTTGAAGCTTGTTTGTCATTATTGTTCCTTTTTTCAAGCAATGATTAGGGTCTAAAACAGACTGTCGAAGTCTCTGCGCTCGTTACTACCGCGACAGCTTTGGATGCACTTAGCGAGTATTGGAATGCCGGCGCTGATCTGTTCTAAGGTTAAGTGACCAAATGCTAAACGTAAGTAGGCTACGTCTTTGCGTTGGTAGTGGAAGGACTGGCCAGGCAGGAAGTTCACCCCTTCGCCTAATGCCATATCTCTTAACGCTTTTCTGTCTACGTCTTCGGGTATGCGCACCCAAATAAATAGGCCGCCAACTGGTTCGGACCAAACACAGATATCACCTAGCTCACTTTCAAGACCGGCTATGGTTAGGTCGCGCTTTTCTTTAAGTACAGGGTTAGTGGCTTTGGCGTGAGCTTGGATGCCTTCTTTATAGAACTCTGCAGCGATGGCTGCTGCCAAATAATTACTGCCGGCATCGTGTCTGCGTGCCATGATTTTTTCCAGCATTGGCGGGCGAGCATAGATATAACCAAGCCTTAGCCCGGGGGCCAAAATTTTCGATAAAGAACAAAGATAGATTTGATTTGGATCTTCGTCCAAGGCATAGAAGGCAGGTTCCAGTGGGCCATCGTAATGTACGTCCGCATAACAATTGTCTTCCACAATAGGCACATTGTAATGCTTGGCCAGCTCAATAATTTGTAGGCGCCGAGCCTTGGGCATTACAAAGCCTGTTGGGTTTTGATAAGTGCTAATGGTGTAAATAAATTTCGGCAGGCGCTTTTCTTTATCTAACTTTGCAAGTGCAGCTTCCACCGCATCAGGGCACATACCACCCTCGTCTAAAGGAATGCCCACCATGTCGTATTTTAGGCTGCGGTAAGCACTGAGCGTGCCTGGGTAGCAGTACTCTTCTACCAATACCGTATCGCCAGGGTTGTCCTGCAATGCCTCAGCGGTAAGAGTTACCCCCTGCATTGAACCGTTGGTTAATAGTAGATGGTTTGGATCAATACTTAGGCCTTCGCGATCTGCCTCGCGTTCCGCCATGGCTATGCGCATACCCTCGTGGCCCAAGTTCCCTGGATATTGAGTTAGAGCTTCCGCCTGTTCTTCAATGACCTTAGTGGCTGCGGCCTGTAAGGCAGCTACTGGAAATGTTGCGGGGTCTGAACGACCACTACCGAAATCGTATTTTATTTTAGACATTACCTTGCGCCAATCCGTTCTGCGTTAAATATTTGTAGCTGCGTGCTATTGCCGTGAGCATATCTGTTGCACATGCATCTAGTTCAACTACCGCCCATTCAAAAACTTCAGGGTCTGCTGCGGCAAAAACCTTAGGAATGTCCATTGCGCCGGAGCCCACTGCTACATGGGGGAGGTCTGGTTTAAGCGGGCCATCCTTAATGTGCAATAGTGGCGTGCGCTGTTTTATGCGGGTCAATTCCGCTGCTGGGTCGTTGTTGCCAAAATTGGCTGCCCAGTAAGTATCTAATTCAAAGGTCAGCTCTGGGATGGCATCTTGCAAATAATGATATCCAGGGCGGCCTTCGATCTCGTTAAATTCCCAGTAGTGGTTATGCAGGAATAAAGCCAGATCATAAGGTTTGAGCTGATCAACAAAAGCCTGTGTGGTTTCTATGGTGCGATTAACGGCGTCCATATCTTTGAAGTCATCGGGGCCATAGCCACCGGGTACGCGGTTGAGTCCCAGCTCTTTAACAATGTCCGCTACTCGGCCAATGTCAGGGTTGCGATTTACCCAAGGAAAGTGCGTGGAAGAAACCTCCATGCCTAGATCCTCTACCTGATTTTTAAAATCAGCTGGGCTTTTGCCAAAGAGGTGGAAAGGTTCTACGCCCTTAAAACCAAGTCGCGCGATAATATCCAGTACTTGATCAAAGTTCTCGGCAGAGGCCTCTCTAACGCTATAAAGTTGTACCGAAATAGGTACTATTTTTGTACTCATAAGTTTCTCCCAATACCGTATCCTAACCTGTACTTTGTAATCTGACACCCAGAAAGAAAACGTGCATTAAGGTTTGGGCAGAGCTATAAAAGATCAACAAATAGAGGCTGAAAAATTAAATTGAGAAAACTGAAGTTTGGATTGGTTGGTGGTGGGATCGGCTCGTTTATTGGACCAGTACATCGTATTGCTGCAGAAATGGATGGCTTGGCGACCTTAGTTTGTGGCGCATTTTCCTCTGACCCTGAGCGCAGTAAAGACTCAGCGCAAAGCATTTATCGCCTACCTCAAGAACGCGCTTACGCCTCCTTTGAAGCAATGTTTGCGCAAGAAAATCTATTGCCAGTAGAGCAGCGTATGGACTTTGTGGTCATTGCCACGCCCAACCACCTGCATTACCCGGTGGCTATGGCGGCATTGGATGCAGGGTTTCATGTGGTCTGCGATAAGCCAGTGGCTTTTGACCTTGATCAAGCACTTGAGCTACAGCGCAAAGTGGAGGCCTCAGGGCTAGCTTTTGCGCTGACTCACAACTACACCGGTTACCCAATGATTCGTCAGGCCCGGGCTATGATTGAAGAAGGCAAACTAGGTTCTATTCGCCGGGTAAACTGTGAATATTTGCAAGGTTGGCTGGCGCAACCATTGCTCGATAATAAACAGGCGGATTGGCGTACCGACCCGCAGCGTGCTGGTGCAGCTGGGTGTTTTGGCGATATCGGCAGCCATGGTGAAAATCTGATCAGTTACGTAACAGGCCTGCATTTAGAGTCTCTGTGTGCGGACATCACGACGTTTGTTCCGGGTCGGCAATTAGAAGACGATGGCAATGTGCTGCTGCGTTTTGCCGGGGGTGCCAAAGGTATTCTCAGTGTTAGTCAGATTGCACTAGGTAAAGAAAACGACCTCAGACTGCAAGTGTTTGGTGACCGCGCCAGTATTGAATGGTGTCAGGATGACGCCAACTCTTTGGTTGTGCGGCATGCCGACGGCCCTATGCAAGTTTTGCGATCTGGCTGGGCAGGCACAAACCCACACTCTATTGCCGCAACGCGTTTACCACCAGGTCATCCAGAAGGTTATTTAGAGGCATTTGCCGAGGTCTATCGCAATTTTTGCAATCATCTTTTGGGTGGCTCGGATAATGTAAATTACCCCGGTATAGCGGAAGGTGTACGTGGTATGCAATTTATCCAAAGCGTGGTGAACAGTGCGCAAGCGGGTGCCCAGTGGGTGCGCCTAACTTAAGCAAAGACTAAGTGGATTTAGATAGGTGATAGATAAATGAAAACTCTTAAAGGCCCGGGCATTTTCCTTGCGCAGTTTATTGCTGATGATGCGCCCTTTAATTCTATTGATGCCATGGCAGAGTGGGCTGCGCAATTGGGATTTGTAGGAGTTCAAGTACCTATTGGTAATGCGAACTTTATTGATGTTGCGCTGGCAGCGCAAAGTCAGACCTATTGTGATGAACTGGTAGGCAGGGTCGCCGCCCATGGGGTTCAAATCACAGAGCTATCTACCCACCTTGAAGGTCAGTTGGTGGCCGTGCACCCGGCCTATGACGAAATGTTTGATGGTTTCGCCGCTCCCCAGGTGCGGGGTAACCCCGAAAAGCGCCGCCACTGGGCAGTGGAGCAGGTGAAGTTAGCAGCAAAGGCTAGTCGTCGATTGGGTCTGACTGAACATGCGACATTTTCCGGTTCGCTGCTTTGGCCCTACATGTATCCTTGGGCGCCACGACCTGCAGGGCTAGTAGAGGAGGGGTTCGCAGAGTTGGCAAAACGTTGGCGGCCAATTCTAGATGTGTATGCTGAAGAGGGCGTGAACGTGTGTTATGAAATTCACCCCGGTGAAGACTTACACGATGGTGTCACCTTTGAGCGTTTTCTTGATGCTGTGGACCAGCACGCTAGTGCAAATATTTTGTACGATCCCAGCCACTTTGCTTTGCAGCAAATGGATTATCTGAGCTTTATCGATCACTACCATGAGCGCATCAAAATGTTTCATGTAAAGGATGCTGAGCTTAAACCCAATGGTAGGAGTGGAGTTTATGGTGGGTTCCAAGATTGGTTGCATAGGCCTGGGCGCTTTCGTTCCTTGGGTGACGGTCAGATCGACTTCAAAGGTATTTTTAGTAAGCTGGCGGGCTATGACTTTGCGGGTTGGGCGGTCTTAGAGTGGGAGTGTTGTCTAAAGCATCAAGAGGTTGGTGCGCGCGAGGGCGCAGACTTCATTCGCCAACATATTATACCTGTGACAGATAAAGCTTTTGATGATTTTGCTGCAGGTGGGCTAGATGAGAAAACCAACCGCCGAATATTGGGCTTGGAAAGTTAGCTGCAATAGAGGTTTTAGCCGGAGGTTTTCATAGCTTGTTAGGGGAGAGTGACGTTATGCAAGATATTCTACAACGGCCAGCAAAGGCCTTGACCCAAGCGCAGCGAGAAGGCTACTTCCGCGATGGATTTATTGGCGTAGAATGCTTGGTGGGCCAACAGTGGCTAGACAAGTTAAATGCCGTGACCAATGAATTTATTCAGATAAGTCGCAGTGTACAGGGCAAAGATCGGCGCTTTGACTTAGAGCCCGACCATAGCGCCTCCTCACCTCGTATTCGCCGTCTTAATTCCCCGGTAGATCACCATGAGACTTACTGGGAATTTGCTAGCCAAGGACCATTTGTAGATGTAGCTGAGGATCTGCTGGGTCCAGATGTTAAATTTCATCACGCCAAACTAAATTTCAAATGGGGTGGCGGTGGAGAAGAAGTTAAGTGGCACCAGGACATTCAGTTTTGGCCGCACACCAATTATCAGGTAATCACCATTGGCGTTTACCTAGACGATGTTACCGATAATATGGCGCCCATGGGAGTGATTCCTGGCAGTCATGAAGGACCACTTTATGATCTATATGACGATTCTTCTCAATGGACTGGAAATATTGCTGAAAGAGATATTCCTCAGCTCAATGCTGACAGTGCTAAGTACCTAGGCGGTGGCGCCGGTTCCATTACAGTGCACAACTGCCGTAGCGTCCATGGCTCTCCGCCCAACTTAAGTCCCAGACCCAGACCGCTGTTGCTATGTGCCTATTCTGCGGCTCATGCAATTCCGATTACTAACCTTACAGCTGGTGGTAAGTACGCAGAAGCCATTGTTCGCGGCAAGCCTGCTCGTTGGGCGAAGTTCGATCCTCGCCCAGTGTTAATGCCGCCAGATTGGTCGAAGGTAGGACATAAGTCGATCTTCGAGCACCAGCAAGGGCAATAGTACCTGTCCGCGCCGCTTAGGACTAAAGTGCCAACAAACCCTTTTTTCACGCCCTATTAATAAAGGTGCTTACTAAGTTTGTTAGATTTATGCAAAGCGTCTGAAAAATTATACCGCTGATCAAGGCGCTGGTGCGTTGTGTGGTGAAAGGTATAAGTTGCAGCCTCGCATTGAGGCGGCGAAAATTTAATGGGTAAAACCCAAGCGTCACCACAAACTCTCAGCAGGCCAAAGCGAAGCTGGGAAAGACAACACAAAACACAAAACACAAGAAAGCTAGCGCTGAGTAACGAGCAAAGTATCAGTCAAAATATCAACCAAAGTATCAACCCATTTGAGATAGATCGAAAAACCCATGAACGTATCCACACTTAAATATTCAATTTGCGGCGCAATACGCGGTGAGCGCGTCATGGCTGTGATTTGTGGTCTGTGGCATGTGGTAACTCCAGTGTCGTCTCAAAGATATTTCACCCAAGAAAACGCGAACATCGCCACTTTCTACGACCCGGGGAATTCGGTTGGTTAATTTGGTTCACATAGTGAATGCAAAAACCCCGAAGAGCCTCAAGCCTTCGGGGTTTTTTTTTGCCTACGCCGCACGAGGCGTTGGTAGCTTTTGGGCATGCAGAGATCAGGGAGTCGGTGATTGAAGAGCGCAAAAGCACCCATAAAGACAAATAGATTTGCAACAAAGTTGCGAGAACGACAAGACGGAAAGATGGATAGAGCAATGAATTTGAGCGCAGAGCAAAAGATGAATGCGGAGCAGTTGCGATTGTTACAACGCAATATTGCCGGCTCTATGTGGCTTAGATTTTTTTATGTCTTTGCCATAGTTATGCCCTTGATAGTGCCTATATTCCAAAGCAAAGGTTTAGACATGCAGGGAATTTTTGCACTACAGACTATTTTTGCCACGGCGATGTTAGTGAGTGAAGTGCCTTCTGGCTATCTTGCTGATGTATTTGGTCGTCGCAATATTATTTTGGCTGGTGCCATCGTATCCGGATTAGGCCATAGCCAGCTCATTTTTGCCGATAGTTTTGCTGCCTTGGTGGTTTACGAGTTTACCTTAGGCATTGGTGCTTCACTGCTTTCAGGCGCAGATTTGGCGCTGCTATATGACACCGAGTTAGCACTTAACAGAGGGGTCAGTAAGCAGCGCCGCGTAGTGGGTAAGTTATACAGTGTTGGTACTTTCTCAGCAGCTATATCAGCGGCTTTGTGTTCCGTAGTGTTGCTGACCGGTAGAATCACTGAGGTTGTTTGGATACAAGCGCTAATCGGTTGGGGGCCTTTGTGTGTTGTGTTCTTTTTAGTGGAAGCACCTCGGGGGCAACAACTATCTGAAAATGCGGGCACCTCACACTGGCGTAACTTCCAGCAAATTATTGCGGTGTTGTTGTTGCGGTCGCAAATGTTGCGCCGTGTGTTTTTGACGCTGTGTTTGTGGCCGTTAACAACCTTTTTTGCTGTTTGGTTGTTACAACGCATATGGCAAGACCAAGACATCAGCCTGATTCACTTTGGCTGGCTGTGGGCAGTGCTGACGTTAATAACGGCGCTGTCTTCCAGGTTCAGTCATCGAATTGAAGCGCTAGTTGGGCCACGAATTTTGCTTGGCTTTATTGGTATAGCGCCGGTTGTTGGTTATATCGCCTTGGCAAAGTTTGGCTTTGTACTGGGGTTGTTGATGGCTGCTGTGTTTTTTTTCATCAGAGGGCTGGGCACAGTGCTGTTATCTGATGCGCTGAATAACCGTATTGATAGCGAGTATCGCGCGACCGCTAACTCACTGGCGAGTTTTGGTTTTCGTGGGGCCTTTGCGTTCTTGGGCCCGTTGGTGGGTTTTGGGTTTGATGTATGGGGTATGGAAGTTGTGCTCCTGGCCCTTGGTTTTTTCAGCGCGGTGTTATTTCTATTTGTGCTTTGTCCGCTTATGTATTTGGTGCCAGATGGCAGGGTATTTCGTAAACAACAAAAAGATTTGGATTCGTTAACGGTAAAGGAGACTTAATATGCAAACGAAGACGACGTTGGCTGAGGACAATCCGGCGAACTCTGAAGGAGAGATAAATCTGGACGAAGGTTTGGAAGATTCTCTTAGGAAAGAGTCTTTGGATCACTACAATGCTTGCGCTGCAACAATGTTGCGCAAGCCCGGAGTGGTCTATGAATTGAAACTTATCAAGGGCAGTGGTGGTCAGCTAGGTCTTGTTGAAGTGCCGCCAGAGCCGAGCTTTTTTGTCCGTTGGTTTTTAGCTTTTGGAAATGCTCTGCAGTACCACGATCACTTTGTATAGGAGGTTGATAGATCGCATTTGTGCTTAGATATTGTCTTTCTTCAGCGAATTAAGTCGCGTTGCCGGGTTCAATTGCTGCGCTGGTGTACGCGTGAGCATTGAGGGAGCCCGTAGCTCCTATGGCTATCCGCCAGAGTTCTCGCTATGGTCGCGTCAGCTTTAAATCGGAGAGGGCAATGTCTAAGCCAAATATCATTTTCATTTTTGCCGACCAGCATCGTCATGATGCATTGGGTTGTGCGGGCAACGAAATTATTCAAACGCCTAATTTGGACCGGCTTGCCGGTGAGGGTGTGCGGTTTGCTAATACGTGGTGCCAGTCGCCGATTTGTCAGCCCTCTCGAGCCTCTATGATCAGTAGTGCTTACCCAAATGAGTTGGGGGTCATGCGAAATTTTGGCCGTGACCTTGATAGCAATAGACCAACCTTTATGCAGCATTTGCAACAAGCCGGTTATCGCACGGCCAATGTTGGCAAAACCCACTATTATTCGGAAGGCTTGGTCGAGCCGGATAAAGACAATGGCAACATGCTGCAATTTGATGAGCAGGTTAAGGCCTTCGGCTTTGATCATAATGTCGAAGAGTTCGATCGCTACGTGCATGCCATGGACGGTGTTACAACGCCCTATACCCGATACTTAAAGGGCGAAGGCGTATTTGAGTCTTATCGAGATCAAGTCAAATCCATTTGGCGGTTGACCGAACAACATTGGGACGGCGTAACCAGTCCCATAAGTAAGGAGCAGGATTTAACCAGTTTTTTGACGCGGGAAGCCCAGCAGTGGCTCGCCGCTCAGCAGGAAGGGCAGCCGTTCTTTTTGCAGTTGTCTTACGTTCAGCCTCACGTACCGCTAATGGGTGATCCAGAGTGGTCAGCGTTTTATGCTGACGCGCCTATTTCCCGCGGTGCAAAGTTTGTGCAGCAGTCCCATCCAGAGATTTGGCAGAACTACCTTACTTGGTGTGATCATCACGCCAACGGTAAATTACTTAATGACGAATACGTTCTAGCCGGTGCGCGTCAGTACTATGCAATGATTTCCCTTGTTGATGAGAGCATAGGCAAAATTGTCGCTCAGCTGGAAGAGCAGAATATGCTAGACAATACTATGCTCGTTTATAGCGCTGATCACGGTGAAATGTTGGGTGACCATGACTTAATGGCGAAGTTTTGTTTTTATCGCAGTTCTGTTCAAATTCCGTTGATCGTTAGACCACCCGGTGGTTGTGCTGGCAAGGTTTCTGACGCATTGGTTGAGCTGGTCGATGTAGGACCTACACTGTTGGATGCCGCAGGCGCTGCAGCTCTGGCTGATTCTCAGGGCCGTTCCATTTTATCCTTTACTGATGCGGCGAAAAATTCTGAGGCGGTGGGCAGAGATTATTCTTTCAGTGAAATTATGCAGCAGACGCGATCTAAGGAAGGACCTACGTTTAGGGCGCTTCGCGATGCTCGTTATCGTATGACTTTAGAGACTACTACCCAGACCCCATGTGAGCTTTATGACTTACAAGAGGATCCGCACGAGGCGCACAATTTGTTGTGTGAATCAGCATCTTCCCTGAGCAAATATGCTGAGCGGATAGAGGCAATGACTCAAGCCATTGCTAAACGTACGGCTAATCATACTTGGTAGTTATTGGTCGGCCCCATTGCTGTAGCAGGTTAATGCGCCAAACCTGCCCTTACATATAAGTGCGGATTTGCAACCAAGTAGCACTGGGTTTTGCTTAGGCCGATCTAGTGTTGGTTACCACAGCGGGTGCTGGATTTCTTACTAATTCAGCAGCAGGTCGCTTGCGCTCGTATTTTTCAGCGGGCGTATTGATGATTTCTAATAACTCACCCTGTTTATCTCCGGCTAAGATACGTTCGCGGCTCACACTCCCGTACACTGTGGAGCGTTGCTGCGGGTCGCGATTTAGGTTTCTTACCATGGTCTGCATTTGCCGCGGTGAGGTCTCTTGACCATGCTGAGTGCCCGCAGCGCGGCTGATAGATTCGTTCATCAGGGTGCCGCCTAGGTCATTACAACCGGCGTTGAGGCAAGCTTCTATACCTTTATGACCCATCTTCACCCAGCTCGCTTGAATATTATCTATTTGGCCGTGTAGTGCTAAGCGTGCAACGGAGTGTAGTAATACAGCTTCCCGAAACGTCGGACCCTTGCGAGCTTTGCCCTTGAGATACATTGGTGCTTCCATATGAATGAAAGGCAAAGGTACAAACTCGGTAAAGCCGCCAGTTTTTTCTTGTAGTGCGCGTACGCGCAATATGTGTCTGGCTAGGTGCTCGTGTTTTTCAACATGACCATACATAACAGTGGCTGTGGTTTTGAAACCTACTTCGTGAGCTGCTTCCATCACATCCAGCCATTGCTGGGTATTGATTTTGTCGGCGCAAATTATTGCTCGCACTTCGTCGTCGAGAATTTCTGCGGCAGTACCGGGTAGGGTGCTCAAACCGGCATCTTTAAGTTTGGCTAAGTAGGTTTTTAGATCCATTTCAAGAGTTGCTGCACCTTGCCAGACCTCAAGCGGTGAGAAGGCATGTACGTGCATTTCTGGCACTGCGGCTTTGACAGTTTTCACTATCTGGATATAGGTGTCACCGGTGTATTCAGGGTGTATGCCGCCCTGCATGCATACCTCTGTTGCGCCTCTGTCCCAAGCCTCGACTGTGCGACGGGTAATTTCTTCGTCGGAAAGGTCATAAGGTCGTCCTCTGAGATTCTCCGACAATTTGCCTTTTGAGAATGCGCAGAACTGACATTTGAAGTAACAAATGTTGGTGTAATTGATATTTCGGTTAACGACAAAGCTGACGCTGTTACCGTTGGTGTTACGTCTTAGTTCATCAGCTGCTTGCGCCACCGCACTGAAGTCGTCGCCGCGTGCTTGAAACAAACGCACAATTTCCGCCTCGGCAAGTTCTTTGCCATTTTTTGCGTCAGCTATGATTGCGGCAACGTCTGCCGAGACATGCTTTGCAGGATTGATAATGGCGCTCATGATCTCTTCTGGAGGGTAGATGTCCACATCTCCCGGGCACCACTCATCGATGCGGGGCATACCCTCTGTATCAATCATTTCTAATACACGTTCACGCAGATCTGGGTGTACCCAGCGCTGAATATCTTGGGCATAAGCAGGGTAAATAGTTAAGCGTTCAGTCAGATATTTACCGGCTGATGCCGTTTCGCGGGCTAGTTCTTCAACCTGAGGCCAAGGTGCTTCTGGGTTAACAAAGTCTGGTGTCACTGGCGATACACCGCCCCAATCGTTAATACCCGCGTGCACAATTTGCGGTAACACGCCCGGGCTCAAATTAGGTGGCGCTTGGATACTCATGGTGGCGCCAAATAAAATCCGCGCAATAGCAATGGTCCAAAGTAACTCACCAAGATCTGGTTCCGGCGCGTTGACCATTTTGGTTTCAGCTTTAGCGCGGAAGTTTTGCACTATGATTTCTTGCACGTGGCCGTGACGCAA